>JGI20214J51088_10001542_pt1 | contig 15735 bp, 10 predicted proteins | sample WetSurMetagenome_FD_51088 | JGI IMG/M metagenome (IMG submission 51088) | reverse complement strand
ATCTGTAACGGTCTGGGCTATCTATCATCGCCACAGCCTCTGCTATCCTCTCGGCCAGGGAAGAGAGCCGAAAAGGCTGGCTGCTCAGATTCTTAACCAGTCCTGATATCTGATGGGTTGTGCCGAAGATTAAAACCTCTTCCGGTCGAGGGTCACAGCGAAGGGCAAGCTTGGGAATAGCAGCATCCCCGCCTCTGGCGAGCATCTCCTGCTTTATTATTATGGCTTCCATGCTGCTCAGGCCGCGCACGGACAGGATGCGAAAAGAGCTCTTCCTGCAAAGAGTGCCGTATCCCCGCTCATCAACCTCGGTTCTGCGAAGGATCTCGGCCATATCATCGCCCTGGCCGAGATAGCCCAGCACCTCAACCTCCATCTCCTCGTCTGCACTGCGAGCCGACAGGCCCCGGATGGCCTGGGCCATGGCGATCGTGTCCCGGCTGGCGGCGATATCATGCGTCCTGACGATGTGGGCTCCCAGGAAAACGGCAATGGCTGTCGCGGACAGTGTTCCCGAGAGCCTCTGGAAGGGGTCAGGCTTATTCAGGCACTGTCCGATGAAGGACTTGCGTGAGAGAGCAGCCATCACCGGCCTTCCAAGAGAGCGCAGCCGCTGCATGCCGCTGAGAATGGCCAGATCGTGAGCAGGCGTCTTTTCCGGCACCCATTTGCCTATGCCGGGGTCTACCGAGATCTTATCCTGGCTGACTCCGCTTGAAACTGCGGCTCTGGCCCTCTCTCCCAGAATGGAGATTATATCGCTCATATCGAGCAGATCGCCTGCCCTCTGCCTGGTGGCCATGATGATCAGAGAGCCGTCGTGATCGGCAACGCCGGCTGCCATGCTGGGGTCCGTCAGCCCGGATACATCATTTATGCAGTCTGCACCAATGGATAGGGCATCTGCGGCTATGCCGGATCTCTGTGTGTCTACGGAGACCGTGATATCCAGGTTTTCCAGAATATCTTTGAGCGCCGGAAAGAGCCTCTCCCGCTCCAAGGATTCGCTTATGGCAGGAGAGCCGGGAGCAGTAGAGACTGCGCCCAGGTCGATGATGTCAGCGCCCTCCTCCTGCATGGCAGTGGCCAGGGCGAGAGCCTCATGTGGGCCTGCTACTGAGCCCTTGTAGAATGATTCCCGGCTGAGATTGATCACGCCCATCAGACGCACGGGGTAGCTGTCTCCTACCGGTACTGCTCCCAAAATGCCTTTTATCAATCCCAACACCTCGCAATCCGGAACATATGATCCCTTCTTATCAGGCTACTCCGAGAGCCGCAACAGTATTCCCGTCCTTCTCGCCCTCTCAATTGCCGCATCAAAGAGGATCAGCCCCAGAACTAGGTAGAAGGCGGCGAGAAATATGCCGGTAGCCAGATGATGGGGCCCTGGAATAAATACTGACCTGTAGTACTCCAGGAAATAGGTCAGGGGGATGGCTCTGGCCAGCGTCTGCAATAGTGGCGGCAGCACCTGCACAGGATAGTAAATTCCGCTGATCAGCAGGATCATGCCGCTCAGGCTCCATGCGGCAACGTCCGCTTTCTGGCCGAAGGTGAGAATGGATATGCAAACTGTGATGCCGATGACCGCAGCGGTAGCAAATACACCTGCCAGAAATATCAGCACAGGCAGAAGGCCGCCCTCCTGGAAATCGAAGCCAAATAAAGCGCGACTGACCACCGCCAGAATGAAAAAGACGACGCTACCCCTCACAATGCCGAAGAGCATTGCTCCAAAGACCAGGTGATAGCTTTTCACAGGGGCGATGAAAGTGTTCTTGATGCTCTTGGACCACATGTCGAACAGGAGAACATAGGCCACATCGATCTGAGCGACCTGCAAGATGGTAAGGGCAATGGCTCCCACCAGGAGAAAGGAGACCATAGAGCCGTCCACCTTCAGGAACCGGGTAAGCAGGCCAATGGAAAGCAGGCTGATCATCGGCCAGAAGAACAGCTCGAACAGGGTGAAGATATTCCTCCTGGAGATGAGCCAGTTCTTGTAGGCGCTCGCCAAATACCTGTTCAGTTCACCTTGCCAGTTCAAGGAATACATCCTCCAGGTCAGGCTCTTTTATGGTAATATTAAGGATTTTTGCCGTGCAGAAGTGTTTGATTATCCTGTCCAGGCTATCCTCGACTCTATCGATCACAATCTCCAGGCGGCCACTCTCCGATTTTATCCCAAGGACGCCCGGCAGGCTCTGAAGAGCAGAGGTGTCCGCTGATCCCTCATAGATGATCACGATTCTCTCTCCCAATCCCAGGTGCTTCTTCAAATTGCGGGGCGTATCCATCGCCACAATCCTGCCTTTTCGCAGAAATGCAATCCTATCGCAGAGCATCTCCGCCTCCGGCATGTAATGAGTGGACAGGACCACGGGGATATTCTCCTCCAGGTGAATTCTCTTGATCAGCCTGCGGGTCTTTATGGAGATATCCGGGTCCAGGCCGGTAGTGGGCTCATCCAGGAATAGCAGGCGGGGGTGGTTGAGCATGGCTTTGGCCAGGGAGAGACGCTGTTTGAGGCCGGTGGAGAGGTTCTCAAAGGTCATGTCCCTGAACTCTTCCAACTCAAAGGCATCGATCTGATCCTCGACCGCCTGAGAGAGCGCAGAGCCGCAAAGGCCGTAGAGCATTCCGTAGTAGCGCAGGTTCTCCCGAACCGTGAGGCTCCAGGGAAAGTTGGGTTTGGCGGTGCTGATGTTTATGACTTTACGTATCTCTTTGCTGTCACGGCGGGCATCCATCCCCAGGATGGAAAGGCTTCCACGTTCCGGGAAGATGAGCGTGGAGAAGATGGAGATGAGCGTGGTCTTGCCTGAGCCGTTGGGCCCGAGCAGGCCGAAGATCTCTCCTTCCTCGATATCCAGGGATATGTCATGAAGAACCGTGGCTTTTTTTCCCAGGAAGCTCTTATAAATCTTACAGATTCCTGCCGCTTTGATTGGCTTTTCAGTCATTTTTCGCTCTGACTTGATTTCGTAACTACTATCCTACTGTCCCGCGGTCCCTATCGCCTTCTTTTCCTGCGGCCTGAAAGCCTATCCTTTCGCCGCCATATGAGAAATGCGATCACTCCGGCGATCACAAAGCCGAACAACACCGATCCAGACCGGGCCAATCTGCCTGCAAGCCCGGCATCAGAGAGAGTTATCTGGAAAGGAACAATTATGCTTTTCTCCTGGCTGAAGATCTCACAGCCCAGCTGGTAGTCCTGCAAGATGGCATTTGCATCCGTTCTCACAGGGAAATCCATTACATGAAGCGATCCGGGATCCAGATCCCCGAGAAATACGGCCGGGCTTTCTGCATAGAACGGTGGTGCAGCCAGGAGCCTGGCGGAGCAATTGCGCAGAGCAGTAAGGCCGTCATTGCTCAGCGCCATGCTGATGCTTTCGCTCGCGCCAGCACAGAGACGGGACTGGACGGCCAGGATATGCAAAGTTCGATCGGACCCTGAAACAAAAACATTGCAGGTGATGTTCTGCTGTTCAGCTTCATAGAGGGGAAAGATCTCCCCGTTTTTTGCGCTTGCATCCACCTGCCTCTCATAGTCCAGGCGGAGAGGAAGAGCGTACCAGCCGCTGGCATTCTTCTCTGCGGTGATATTGAACCGGGTCCTGGCCGCGGATCCGGCAGGAAGGGCGCTGAGGCTCTGCGAAGGATCTGTCACCCTGATGCAAGGCGCGCCTCCGAGGGAGGCAACGATATTCAGGGCATCACAGCTCTTTGTCTCCGCCATCATCTCCTGCAATATGTCATCATGTGCGCCGCTCTCATTTATCGGGATGAGCTCTTTCAGCTCGCCGCCGTTGGCCAGGCTAATTTGCAGTATGCTCTCTCCGGGAAGAAGAATCGGGTTTACCACAAAAGCGGCAAGCTCCGGGCGGCCCAGTGATTTGTAGTGGTCATCAGCAAAGAATATGAGATCTTCCGCCAGGGCTGTTCCGGCAAGAAAAAGCAGAATGCTGATGATATGCAGGAGCTTCATCCTCTTTCAGGTTAATTTGCATCCATAATTAAACCTATCTCCGATCGCCTATCTAAGAGAAGGCTATCTGGAGAGCAGGGTGCTCAGGAAGAAGGCCACGGCTGCTATCAGAATTATCGTCGCCCCTGAGGGCACATCCAGCTCATATGAGACGAGCAGCCCGAGGGTCACAAATAGCGCCCCAAGAATTACCGATCCCGCCATGATGGATGGAAGGCCGGTCAGGTGCCGCCGGCTTATGGCGCCGGGAATGGTGAGAAGCGCTATGACCATTATGATTCCAACGATCTTGATGAGGATGACCACGCTGAAAGCCACCATCGCCAGGAGCAGGAGTCGAAGGGCACGCACCGGAAGGCCGATGGCTTCTGCGTAAATGGGATCAAAGCTCAGGAGAAGAAGCTCTTTGTAGAGAAGATAAACCAGGAGCAGAATGATCAGAGTGAGGGCCGAGATAAAGAGGGCGTCGCTCCCGGTCACCGCCAGGATGTTTCCGAACAGGTAGCCGTAAAGGTCTCTGGCATAGCCCTGAGAGAGGGTGAGGAGCATTATTCCAAGAGCCATGCCAGTAGCCATAAAGACTCCAATGGCAGTGTCCTCGGAGACGCGCGCCCTGGAGCTGATCATGCCTATGCCAATGGCGGTCAGGACGGCGGAGCCGATTCCGAAGGCCAGAGGATCGTAGCCCAAAAAGTAGCCGAGGCCGATGCCGCCAAAGGCTGCATGGGCTATGCCGTCGCTGATGAATACTATCTTATTCAAAATTACATATATTCCAATCACGCCACAGAGCACCGAGGCGGCCAGTCCTGCTGCCAGGGCGTTTTTCATGAAATCGTACTGGAGAAAACCTAAATCAATCATGTTCCCTCAGGACCCGGTGGGGCATGCCGTGCGCTATCATCTCCACCGGGCAGCCATAGGCCTTTTCGATATCGTCGTTGCTCAGTTCCTTGGAGTCATGATAATAAAGCCGCTGGTTTAAGCAGGCGATCTTCTTCACATGCTTGGAGATGGCGGTGATATCGTGGGAGACCAGAACTATGGCGATGGAAAGATCGCGATTCAGGTGGCGGAGCAGATCATAAAATTCGGTCTGCTGGGCGGAATCCACTCCCGCAGTGGGCTCATCGAGAAGGAGAAGATCAGGATCAGAAACCAGCGATCTGGCTACGAAGACCCTCTGCTGCTCCCCTCCGGAGAGGGCACCGATCTCACGATTAGCCCGGTCCTGCATTCCCACCGCCTCCAGAGCCCTGAGAGCCGCCTCACGATCCGCGCTGCCGTAGCGGTGCATAAGACCTCTGCGGCTATACCGTCCCATCAGAACCACATCGCGCACGCTAACCGGAAAGCTCCGGTCAAAGACTGTCTTCTGTGGCATGTACCCTACGCGGCTTCTGGCTGCTGCGGGCAGCAGCCCGAAGAGGGAGATGCTGCCCCGGTTTGGCCTGATCAGGCCCAGCATTGCTTTGAGCAGCGTGGACTTTCCGCCTCCGTTGGGGCCAATCAGGCCGAGAAAGTCGCCCGCTTCCAGCTCCAGATTTATGTCCTCCAGCACGGCATGCTCTGCCCGGTAGACCCAGAGGTTTTTTATGGAGACTATCTTTTCGCTCATGTCAGGCTCAGGGCGATCTCCCGGCTCGCGTTTATCATGTTGTCCAGATAATTGCCGGCAAGAGGATCGATGGTGACGATTTTTGCGTTCATCTCCTGGGCAATTGCCTCCGCTGCCTTTGGATTGTACTGCGGCTCCACAAATAGGGTAGTGATATTATTCTTCCTGGCGATCTCTATCACCTCGCCCAGATATTTGGGTCCGGGCTCTTTTTCGTTTTCCATGAGCGGCACCTGATTGAGGCCATAGTCCCTGGCAAAATAGGTCCAGGCAGGGTGATGCACAATGAATATTTTATTCTTTTTGCCGGCGAATGTTCCATTCAGCTTCTCATCAAGAGCCCTCAGCTTCTGCAGATATTCGTCCCGGTTTTTCGCATAGTAATCCTCATTTTGCGGATCGATTTCCGTCAGGCCCCGGCAGATGTTCTCCACCTGGATGGCGGCATTTCGTAAAGAGAGCCAGATATGTGGGTCGATTTCCTCCTCGCTCTCGGCGAGAAGAGAAATTCCCTTTGAGCTATCTAAAACGGTCATATTCTTATTGGCCAGGAGCAGCCTGTCCATCCAGTATTCAAGACCTGCGCCGTTCATAATATATAAGTCCGCCCTTGACAGGCCTACCATCAGGGAGGGAGTTGGCTCGAAAGTATGGGGCTCGGCGCCGGGCGGGACGACCACGGTGACGGACACCTTATCTCCGCCCACCGCCTTCACAAAATCGCCCAGAGGGGCAATGGTTGCCGCCACCATGATCCTGTGCGAGCCATTGCCGGATTGAGCCGGAGCTGATGCGTCATCCTGGGAGATGCACCCGGAGAGCAGGGCTGCCGCCATCAAGATGATAAATATACTGATTGCTCTATTATTGCCTGTATTACCTGTCATGCTGCTTCACCATTTTGGTTTCCGTTACCGGCAAGTTCTTGCCGATGTACTTGGAGCGCGTCTTTTTTCCCTCTCGCCAGTAGCCGTACCAGTAAGGGCCATGCGGACATCCCTTGCAGTTCTTGCCGCAGGAGACTCTCTCCAGGCGGTAGGTGGTCGACCCTCCGGTGCGCACCTCCAGCACCTCCCTGCTATCCGGCAACTCGTCGGGCTGAGGAGGCTTGCTCATCTCTGAGATGAGATGCTCTATGTGCTCTTTTATCTCATTGAGCACAGAGATGTCCTGGCGCGCCAGCGATCTGACGATTGATTTGGGTATCAAGAACGCCTCTTATGTAACAGTGGCACCTCTTATGTAACAGCTATTAATAATCTTATTGCTCGAAGTTACAGTCTCTTCCGAATGAGGTAGACCACGCATAGAAAAGCAGCAACCGCCAGAGCCAGGCCGATATCCAGAGACGACAATTCATTATCATCTCCAGAAGGCTCGCTTTTATAAATGGGAACTCCATTGCTGTCCACTATGAATTTTGGATCTAGCGAAGATACATTCTCAACATTTCCTACAGTGACATTTTTCATAATATAGAATCGAAGTTCTTTGCCAACCTCTTGATCTGCGAACCTTACAGAATAGTCATTCATGATCGGCTTGGTTTTGCCTTTGACCGCTCTTATGGTTTTATCTTTGCTGCTCAATTCAATGTGCATATTGCCTTCGTTTGAAGCAATCTCCTCTAGTCTCATAATGCCGAGACTGGGGCCGTCCTGGATCGTCTCAAAATCATCCGATATTTGCCATATGCCATCAATGGTCGTATATGACGACACAGAACTCTCGTATGCGTTCTTGAAATGAACTGCCAGAGTGATCATGTTTCGTTTGCCATTTTCTTTAGCGGGAACTTCATAAATGAATGTGGATTCTTTGCCGTTTCCCGGAGTCACGATCTGATTGGAGTGCAGAATAATTCCCTTATGGTACAGGTCCAGCTCTACTTTATCCAGATTGATCTCTTTGATATGCAGCGAATAATCATCCATGAGAGGGATAAATTCTCCCTCAGCCAGTGGCTCTTGTTCATCATCATTATCGATCAGCACCCGCGAGATCTTGTCGTAAGCCAAAAGGTTCGTTTCGTCAGATAATGATGCCAGACTCATATTTGAGCCATTCTTTGCATATCCGGCAAAATATTGCTCGCCCATCCAGCCCATTGCATAGTATGAACCCCATTCTACTCGCTGGAACCGGTTATCCTTTGCAATCGTCGAGTAATTCAGGTTTGCAAGCCTGACGTCACCACTGTCATAGCTACCGGAAAGGTCTATGCCAAAATATTCTGTGCCAAGGTCGTCGTCCAAATCATACATAAATCCTGGAAAATCAGCATAGCTCCAGTTATAGGGTAATTTCGATATGGTCGCAATAGGACCGCGCACTTCGTAGGTTCCAGAATCGGTGATATTTGAATAAATATAAAATTTTGGTGTCCTGTTTTCATATTTTTTCTTTTCAGAGATACGCAGCCTTATGCCGCCGATGAGATCTATGTCTTTGCCTTCATTGAGATTTACGGTTCGGTATTGATTTATCATTCTTATACCTTTGGAATCTACGTCCGTAACTGTAAAGACCCCATATTTCGATCCAATATACACCATAGTCGGCCTGGGCGAGAGCTGGAATATCCCATCCACCTGCGCAATCTCCAGCTTTTCTCTGGATGCGTTATCAAAGCCGGAAAATAGATCATCGAAATAGACTGCCAGAATCGTCAGATTTTTGATATTATCTATATCCTGGCGGAAGATAAAGGTCTTTTCCGCCATAGAAGCATTGGGGTCACAAACTATCACGCTTTCTTTTTTTATAATGCCATCTTTCATCAGCCTTACATGAGCCTTCTTGCTGTGAAGATCTACAGAATCAAGGAACAGTTCATATCCCTCTTTGAGCCTCAAAGGATTTTTTAAGCTCATCAAATACATCTGATCAGAATCCATCAGGACCTTCAACAATACCTGATTTTCCAGAGTATTTTTGTGATCAGAAGCATGATAAAGGTAGGGTAGACTTCCATTTGCGGGCGATCCGTTATAACCGACGAAATAATTCTCCCCCATGAAGCCCATGGTGATATATCTACCCCATTCTCTGAACTCGAATCGCTTAGATGAACTATTGGGTTCCGAAATGCTTGTACTGTAGATCAATCCCGGCGGACTATCAGAACCATTTAATTTTTTTGATTTTATATTCACTGTTAGCTTTTCTGTGCCGATGTCGTCATCTATATCATAAAAAAATCCCTTAAATCCAGAAGGAGAATTTGAAGACGTGCCAATTCCCGAGCTAGATGTAGAGAATTCGATATTATCATCCCGTACCTCCTCGACGGGGCCGCGAATCTCCAGGCTATCTGCCCCATACGCCAGAGAAGCTGTCAGAATAAAAAATGCGAGAGCAAAGGAAGCCGTTTTTTCTCTCATGGCAATTTTCTCCAACGCCATATCAGAGGCTTCTCAACTCTACTACGGGCTCTGGCTCAACAAGCTTCCTGACTGCTACCCAGTCCAGAGACATATAAGAATCCTCTGGGGGATTTTCCGCGTCAATATTAAAGTGGATTGACAAATTATGTTCCTTTTGCAGAACAAGATCGAGCACCTCCTTTCTATTATTGTCTATCTGGGTGGTGACCGTGGAGTTGACCCAGTCCATCTCGAATCTTTTATAGCCCGAAGAATAGGGTATGCTTTCCCAGCAGGAGTTGCCAGTGGATGGCCAGATATTCCTGCAAATTTGGATCGTACCTTTATCTTTGGTTACCCAAAAGAACGATTGCTTTTGGTCATCCATAAGACCCATATACTTCGAAGCTCCCCTGTTGTCGCTGCTGACATCCATCCGAAACATGAGCGCCGACCCCGCTGAGAACCTCTGTTCGGATTTCAGGCTAGCTCCAAACGTAGCTCCGGAAGAGATGATGATGCGAGCACTGTCATTTTCGCATGTCAGGTCTCCTCCGTCACCCCGTGTATCCCAGCTCCATTTGTCGGATTTAGTGCAATCTGCAGAACTCATTGCTCCGGTGGCTCCAGAGCAGCCGTTCGGGCATGATGATGCAAAATCATCGAAAAAGAGGAAGACCTTTTCTGGGTCCTGGTACTGTGAAGCATCAGTTGCGCTGGTTGTCATATTAATGTAATTTGTTTGGTTTTGATCAACATGAGGAACATTTATCCACGCGGTAACACGATTTCCTTTTTCGCTCCCCTTTTCGATCCAGTAGTATAGCGGCCGACCCTGGGAATCATGGAACATCAAATTCTGGGTAGCATTGGCAGGGATTTCTTTCTTTATGGTATAGCCAATGATGCTTGTTCCATTATCAACCTTCAGTGTCGTCTTCATGCAGTCGTTTTCGATATTGCTATCCTGGTTTTCATTTTCAGCAATGCAGAGGGTAACATTGTAGACGCCTTCCAATAATCCGGGTTCTATATAGGCGGGGATAGATCTGGATTCCAGGCTGGCCAGACCATCAGAAATCGTTAAGTCTTGTGACAGATTAGTCAATTCCTGAGTTCCATTATATACCCGCAGGTCTACCGAGAACGGATCTGTTGCATTAACGCCACCAATGTTTTTGATAGTGAAATGCACTGGTATCGTTTTGTTGAGTTCCCCACTCAATTCGGGCAGGCTATCGATGGTGAGATCTGGAGTGCCAGAGCACCTCGGGCAGTAGCTTTCGTTGCGGAAGTTGTTTGTTTCATCGGTCTCATTGATCTTATTCAAGGAATCGGCGAAAACAACGATCTCCTTACCACACAGTTCGCTTTCTGATAGATCCTTCCATTCAACTGTGAGGTTCTCACCGGCGCTCAGATTTCCTACAGGTCTCATCCCGTTGGTAATATTACCGATTTTGAGTTCTGCATTTGATGGATCTGCCGTCTTTTTTCCCGTATTGGAAATCTGGGCTTCAATCCTGACCTTTCCAGGTGCATCTGTGCTCTTCAGGATATTTATTCTTGAGACAACCAGGTCTACATCCGGGGGAGAGATGAATACCCATGTCTTATTTTCAGCGCCATTGAGACATATATTGGCTCTTACAGCGATATTGATGCGTCCCTTTGCATCCGCCGGGACGGTCCAGTTATTGGCGTATATTCCGTCGTTGCCGTCATCAAATAGCTCAAGCCCTCCCTTCGGCTGCCATGCCGTCTCATTCGAATTGAAGAATGCCCGGACAATTGCTCCCTTTTGTGGGATGATTGAGCTGCCATCTGTGCCATTTATCGATACACTTACCGGGACTACCTGATTTGGCGATGATTTTGTGCCTTGCGGCCAGGGCGAGAGAATATCCACGCTCATGTTAGAATAGACGGGAGCGATTCCCGGAATGCACGATAGTAGCTTCTTTTCCCCCTCTAGTTCAGAGGAAGCGCAAACCATCATATCCAGTTTTTTAAGGCATAGTATGATCTTGACTTTGCCTGCGACTACATAATGAGCCGGATTATGCCTTGACTTGATTCTAATTTCATTGATGCGGCAGCTTCCATTAAGCGGATCTGAATATCTCAAATCATCTGCACGCAACCTGTCGGAGAGATCGATAATGCCTCCGGGCATGAAATCCGCATTCTCATAAAGGTTTTTATTTCCGTTCAGGGTGATTTGAAGATAATGGGGTATGCACTCATAACCTTGACCGCAGTTGAAGTCCATAAGCATTTTAGCGCTGATCACATCTGACGCATCAAAGCCAGGGATCAGTGAGAAAGAGACATTTATATCCGGCCGATTAGTGCAGTACCAATCATCTACCTCCACGGTAAGCTGAGGATGATTCAATGTGACCTTGATCGGCATGGCCCCGCCATTGCATGCAAAGCTCACATTAAGGGTCCGCTTCACATTATAGGCTGTCGCGGTTATCATACTTGATACGCTCTTGGAACCTGAGTACAGTGCAATAACCTTGAAATCCACAGTATTCCCTGGACCCAAAATGGCATGACTTAACTGCGGCTGGAGAATGACATTGCATTTGCCATCCGCACTTACATTCAAATCGGTCAGAGTATCTCTGCCGGTATTGGTTATGCGAATGGTCTTCACAATCTCTGAGCAATCATCGTTCTCTGGGACTTCTCGCATGGTGAAGTCTATCTTTGAGTCGATATGGATCTTCACTCTTGCTTCGTCTGTTTGATTTCGTTCCATCTCGGTTAGCCTGACATCAACCAAGTAGTCCGGCCTGTTCGCGTCCTGGGCATGTGCCTTGAGCGTTATCATCTTTTTCTCATTAGGCCCGATAGTAATTTTGTCGTCCAGGAATCCAATTATTAGATCATCATACGGATTGATGGCTTTTACGGTAACGTTATGTGGTACGGAGTCCCTGTTAAGGATACACAACTGCAGATTCTGATCATAATCCCTTGGGATTGGGAAATCATATGGCTTACAGGCCCAAATCACCGAGCAGTTCCCAACCTGCAACTTTTTGGGCATGCTCCTTGCCTGGCGTTCGCAGGAAGCATAGCTTGCCACATAATAGTCATAGGTTTTGCCAATGCCCAGATCGCAGCTCAGGTTATGCTCAAGGACATTCATTGCAGATTGATTTGCAATCCTGAATTCGCGCTCGCCTTCTTCGCGTATCCATACCGTCGAGTTGCTCACCAGATTGGTCTTCCAGCTAAATTGGACAAAGCCATTTTCATCACGGCAAACGCTGGGCGTGTCCGGCTTTAAGCGAGAGATCTTCAGCGGCGGCCAGGCAATAAAATCTACTTTATTCAAATCGATTTTCTGGGGCTTTAGAGTGAGCGTTTCATTAAAAGCGGGATTGCCTTCGCATTCTACCTCACGATGGCCAGTTATCTCGAGATCGTCAGCCATGACGGCCATGCCTATCCTGGCATAAGCGGTTATATTCTTTCTTTCGAGGTATAATTTAATATCTGAAGGGAGAGGGAGAGCGCTTTTTTCCTTGCTATCCTCGATATTGTTTCCGGCCCAGGGATCATTATCATTGTCCAAAACGATGATGGACTTATCAGTGGGCCCGTTTCGGATAATCCCTTTTAGGTAGTAGCCTTTTAATCCTTCCGGGATTAAGCGGATCGAGTCGGTTATTTTTCCATTCGATGCCTTTTTATTTTCTGTGCAATTCCAGTTATAAACAATTGGATCGAGAATTCCGTCCCCTTCGCTTCCAGCAACAAAATAGTCGAACTTGAAAATCCTATCGGTTAAAGTCGAGTTAAATTGAGGATCTTTCTTTAGAGGAAACATATAAGAGGACTGTTCTAAATATGTATATAACTGCATATTTATATCTGGGTCTTTTAATATATTGGGTCGCGTATTTTCTTTTGCGATAGTCATGAATTTCAGGAGTTCATTGCGATCGGTGCCGTTCAAAAGCAACGATAATTTCCCTGTATCCTGATCCCACATGGCATAGCATTTCAGGCCATCTTGAAGGTCACCAATATCGGGCCTCCAAATTGTCAGGCCGAATTCGTCGTTGCTATATACCATTTCCTGGTGTGGGATAAGTAATTCATGGATAAGTTTAAGTGAGAATTCAGGGATAAGTTCATATGATCTTATCGAGTCCGAAACCTCCAGGTCGCCCCAGATCGTTCCGTCAGTAATATTATCCAGCTCTTCTCCAACTGCAGAAAAACTGCTAAGCAGAATTGTCATCATTAACAAAATTATGGTCGAATTTTCCCACAAATGTCCAGGCCGCATTGATTAGAACCCTCCCAATCTAAGGATACCGTTTTTATCATTGTAGGTTCTGATACTTAAACATTATCAGGTAATTCCAAATTGCTTTTATTTTTGAATCTTTTTGAGGAATTATTGAATAATATTAAGGAAGATGCAAAAGATGTCGATCAGATCAGGAGCATAAAGCAGACACAAGAAAACAAGCTGATTTGCAGCCTACTAAATACTTGAAAAATATATGTGCAGTTTGGCCCGAAAGCCCAACCGCCGATTAATCATTCCTCCACTCCTTCAGGTCACGCGGAAGGAATATTGCGCATCATACGATCCGCCGTTGAGATCTCCGATGCCGAAGTAATACCATCCGGCCTTATCGATGTCTGCCTTCAGCAGGACGCTGTCGCCAGGCTTTTCCGCATCCATTCTGGTTATCCAGTTGTAGTTTTTACCGTAGAGGTCTATGCGTCCCTTCATGCTGGCCCTGGTGGACTTTGGAACGTCATTCAGGGATGCCCGAAGCGATCCGGGAGCGTCAATGTAGATCTTGTAGAAATCCACGTCGCCTGCCGGAAAGATGAATCCCTTGATATCGCTGCCCTTCTGTATATCGGTCGCATCGGCTATCTCATTATCCGGCTCCACATCCACCACCGGCTCGAAGGTTGTCAGGAATTTATATGTCGAGTTGTAGGAACCGCCGTTGAGATCGCCCACGCCCAGGTAATACCATCCGGGAGCGCCAATGTCAACGTGGAGGGTGACATCTTCTCCGGGATTTTCCGCGTCTTTCCTGGTTATCCAGTTCATATTCTTGCCGTAGAGATCAATCCGGCCTTTCATGCTGCCTGCAATGGCCGCCGGGACATTTGAGAGGGATGCCTCCAGGATGCCGGAGCTATTGAGAAATATCTTGTAGAAATCCACGTCGCCTGCCGGGAAGATGAATGCGTCGACAGTCTCCGCCGGCTGGACTTCGGTTGCGTCTCCAATCTCGCCATTGGGCTCCTCATCAATTACCGGCTCGAACGATAGAATCAGGGAATAGTAGTATTCGTAGGAGCTGCCATTGAGGTCTCCGACCGCAAAGTAGTACCATCCCGGTTTTCCGATATCCAATGTCAGGATGACACCCTCGCCCGGATTCTCTGCGTCCTTCCTGGTTATCCACTCGTGGTTCCTGCCGTATAAATCAATTCTGCCTTTCATCTCTGCCGGTACATTCGATAGCCTGGCCTGCAATATCCCCTGGCTTTCGACAAAGATCATGTAGAAATCCGCATCTCCTGCCGGGTAAATGCTGGCGCTTGCCGATTGGCTGGAACTCAGGTCGGTGGCATCGCCAATCTCGTTGTTCGGTTCATTGGCATCAGCCTGCTGGCCGGCGGCTGATGATAAGACCGCCATCAAGAACAGGACGACAATCAGCAACGATCTGGACATTTCAATCTCCTCATTAGATAGCTGATTTGTTCATTATTAATCCTTTTGATTCCGCGGTCTCATGAAATTCTAGCGCCTAACGAAATCGATGAACCCCTGCTCCACATCTACTGAGGCAAGCTCGACTGTCATCTGATCTCCCACATCCAGGCCCCTGCTACCACTCTTGAGCATCCCCTCCACTGGAATATCCAGGAGCCTGACCCAGGTTCCTTTCTCTGATGCCCCGGTGACCATGGCATCAAACTTCTCTCCGATCCTCGATTCGAGCAGAAGTGCCGCTGCCGATTTGCCCACCTGCCTCTCCACCTTGACCACCAGGTCCTCTTTTTTCGTGCAGTTCTCTGCCTGTGCCTCCAGCTCATCCAGGCTGTAGGGCATGGGTTTGCCTTCGATGGCAGCCTTGAGCTGGCGCTGTGTGATCAAATCAGGAAAGCGGCGGTTAGGGGCAGTGGAATGGGTGTAGTCCTTGACCGCCAGGGCGAAGTGTCCTGTAGCTTCCGCTCCCGGCAGCTCTGCCACATATTCGCCATTTCCAAGCAGCTTTATTACCGCCAGAGAAAGATCCGGGAAGCGCAACGGGTCGGCCTTTTTCATCATGGTTAAAAAGATTTCCAGCTTTCTGGGGCTGGGGCTCTTGGGCAGTTTGAAGGCGTGCTCAGCGGCAATCTGGACAATTCGATCCCATCTTCGGGGAGTGCGAACCACCCGGCGCAGAGAGGGAATATTTCTGCTGGAAAGATAGCGGACGGTAACGCCATTGGCGGCGACCATGAAGTCCTCGATGATCTCCTTGGCCCGGTTCTTCTCTTCAACCAATAGGCCGCTGATCCTATCACCCTCGAATACCGGCTTCGCTTCAATGGTCTCCAGGCTGAGGGCCCCCTGGGCATGGCGCAGGCTCTTCATATTCTGGGCAGCCTGATCCTGAAGACGCAGGTTCTCTGCCAGCTCCGGAACGGCAGCCACCGCCTCGGGCTCCGGGCCCCGTCCTTCCAGCCAGGCGCCCACGCTGTTATAG
>JGI20214J51088_10001541_pt1 | contig 15741 bp, 11 predicted proteins | sample WetSurMetagenome_FD_51088 | JGI IMG/M metagenome (IMG submission 51088) | reverse complement strand
GTGTGGTCCAATTTTGAGGGCACCCAGATCGGGTACGATGTGAGCCGGCTGAAACATGAAGAGATCCGGCTCAGGGAACTGAACAATAAACTGAGGCTCGAGCTGGCCACCTTGAAGTCGCCTCAATACCTGGAGGGGGCTGCTCGCGCCTTGGGGCTCAAGGCCGCTGCGCCTGAACAGATTGTTGTTCTGCCATGAAGGTCACCGAGAAGAAATGGGTCCGGGTCAGAATCTATATCGTGGCCGTCTTTTTTCTGTGTGGGCTCAGCATGATTCTGGCGAGGGCGACCCAGCTTCAGGTTCTGGAGAGGGACAAACTGGCACGCATTGCGCTTGCCGGGTACCGAGGTATCGTTAAGCTGCCGCCCAAACGGGGAACGATCTACGACAGGGAAGGGCACGAGCTGGCGGTGAGCGTTGAAGTGGAGTCCATCTATGTGCATCCTCACCATGTCCAGAACAAGGCGCAGGCCGCAAAGCTTCTTTCCAAGATCCTGGACATGAAGGAGAACGCTCTGCTGAGCCTTCTCAAAAGCCAGCGCCCCTTTGTCTGGATCGATCGAAAAGTGGCTCCTGAAAAAATCCGGCAGGTGAAGGCGCTGGGCATCGAGGGCGTGGGCTTCACCGCAGAAACGAGACGATACTATCCCGGCAAAGAGATCGCCGGTCATGTCCTCGGGTTTGCAGGCGAGGACAACCAAGGCCTGGAGGGGCTTGAAAAGAAGTACGACAAGTTGCTCAGGGGTCCGGAGTACACTCTGATCCAGATGAGAGACGCCTTAGGCAGGCCCTTTTACGTGAACCGGCCAGCACCGGAAGAGAGCGAAATCAGGGACCTGGTGCTCACCGTCGACAAGGACATCCAGTACGCGACCGAGCAAGCGCTCAAAAAAACGGTGGAGGAAACAAGAGCGAAGAACGGTCATGCCATTGTGGTGAACGTGGAGACCGGGGAGATCCTGGCCATGGCCGCGGTTCCCCTATTCAATCCCAATGTGTTCTGGACCCATCAGCCCAATCAATGGAGGAACCGGACAGTCACGGACAGCTACGAACCGGGATCCACGATCAAGGCGTACCTTCTTGCCGCCGCGCTCGACAGTTCCTTGGTTTCACCGGAGACGAAGTTCTTCTGTGAGAACGGGGAATACAAGATCGGGACCAACACCATCCATGACCATGATCGGAAAGGGCATGGGATGCTCAGCGTCTCCGAGATCATCACCTTTTCNAGCAACATCGGGGCCGTCAAGATCGGCCAGAGAATCGGCTACAAGAAGTTTCACGAGTATCTCCAAAAGTTCGGGTTTGGCGACAAAACAGAGATCGACCTTCCCGGGGAACAGGAAGGATTTCTGCGACCGGTCAAAGACGCCAGGGAAATTGAAAAGGCTACGTCCTACTTCGGGCAAGGCATGACCGTGAACTCCCTGCAAGTGGTCATGGCGATGGCAGCGATCGCCAACGGGGGCAAACTCATGCGGCCTTATGTGGTCAAGGCTGTCAAAGACCAGCAGGGCAAGGTGATCAAAGAGAATCATCCCCAGGTGGTGCGAAAAGTGGTGTCGCCTGAAACGGCNAAAAAGGTGGTTCAAATCCTTGAATCGGTGGTCACGGAAAAAGGCGGGACAGGCTCTCTGGCGGCGATCAAGGGTTACCGGGTTGCGGGGAAAACCGGGACCTCCCAAAAGGTCGATCCAGTGACCAAGCGGTATTCCAACAGGAACTATGTGACCCTCTTTGTGGGCTTCGCCCCTGTGGAAAATCCCCGACTGGCCATTCTGGTGCTGGTGGACGAACCAGAGGCAAAAAAGTACGGGGGTCTGGCGGCTGCTCCGGTGTTCAGGGAGGTCGGCGCCTGGAGCCTCAATCACCTGCGGGTCCTTCCCGATGTGAGAATGGTGAGGGCGGATGAAATGGTGGAATCGGCTAACTNGCGAAACNANGGTTCACCGCTTCACGTGGAGGTCTCTCAGGAAGGCCCAGGTCTGCTCCCCGATTTCAGAGGCCAGACCATGCGAGAGGTTCTGAGAGGCGGGAGGTCGCTGGGTGTGAATGTTTCGGTGGACGGGACAGGGCTCGCGGTTGCACAGAACCCGGACCCGGGATCCCCTCTGAACAAAGTGACGCAAGTCAGTGTCAGCTTCAGACCTCCGTCTTAGCAGGTTGCTGAAAAACGCCCATCTACGGCGTTGCCCTCATCCCTCGTCACTGCGACGTACTGGACTGTACGTCTCATTCCTCGGGATTTCGGGCGCCTTGTATCTGAGCGTTTTTGAGCAACCTGCAGACAGGGTCTTTTTCAGCAATGGGATAAGCGAGCCGGTCGCAGGCCGGCGTTTTGGGATTATTGAGACTATGAAACTGGGCCAAATCTTAGAAGGACTGTCAAACTTCGATCTCCGAGGCGATCCTGCTCTGGAGATTCAAGGCTTGGCTTATGACTCTCGCCAGGTCAAGCCCGGCGACCTCTTTGTGGCCATTCGCGGCCATCATTCGGACGGCCACAGGTTCATCGATAAAGCGGTCGAAAGAGGCGCGGTGGCTGTTGCGGTCGAAATGCTGACCGGTGGCGAAGGAAAGGCCGCCACCCTTCTTGTTCCCGATTCGAGAAAGGCTCTCTCCAAACTCGCCCTGGCGTTCTATGCCAACCCCTTCAAAAACATCACTCTCATCGGCATCACAGGAACCAGCGGCAAGACGACGACGACCTATCTTCTGGAGTCCATCGTCAAGGCTGCAGGCGGCAAGCCCGGCGTGCTCGGTACGGTGAACTACCGCTACTCGGACAAGAAAATCCCTGCCCCTGTGACGACTCCGGAATCCCTTGATCTGATCCGTTTGAGCCGCGAGATGATCGATCACGGCGTCTCTCACATTGTCATGGAGGTCTCTTCCCATGCGCTAGAGCAGGGAAGAACCCAGGACTGCCCGTTCAACGTGGCCGTGTTTACCAATCTCTCCAGGGACCACCTCGATTACCATAACACCATGGAGGAGTACTTTGCAGCCAAGAGCCTCCTTTTCAAGGGGCTTAAGCCTGATCCCTCGGGAACGGTGCCGGCCGCGGTTATCAACCTCGATGATCCCAGGGGCNGGGATCTCGTGGCCATGACGCAAGCAAAGGTCCTCACCTATGGGCTCGGAAAGGAACCTCAGGTCAGCGCCGATGCCGTTCAAATGGACACAAGGGGGCTGAAGTTTCACCTCAGAACCCCTGCAGGCGAAGCGGTGGTGCGATCGCCCCTGGTCGGTGATTTCAACGTTTACAACATCCTGGCCGCGGCGGGCGCAGGCCTCGCCTTGAACCTGACCTTGGAAGCAGTCGTTCGCGGCATCGAAGCCCTTCAATCCATCCCGGGCAGACTGGAACGGGTGGAAAACCGCAGAGGGTTGACTCTTGTGGTGGATTATTCCCACAAACCGGACGCCCTGCTCAAAGCCATGACCTCCCTCAAGCCGCATGTGAAAGGCCGGCTGATCACGGTGTTCGGGTGCGGAGGGGATCGGGACCGAGGCAAGCGATACGACATGGGCCGTCTTGCCGGTGAGCACAGTGATGTGGCTTTCATCACCTCGGACAATCCCCGATCCGAGGACCCTCTTTCCATTGTGAAGGAGATTGAAAAGGGCATGCTCGATTCGGGCCTCAAGAAAGGAGGAGGCAATACTCATCCGGGGAGAGGATATTTTCTCGAAGTGGATCGCAGACAGGCAATTCGAAAGGCGGTCGCCATGGCTGACGAGGCGGATGTCGTGCTCATCGCAGGCAAGGGCCACGAGGACTATCAGATCATCGGTTCTGAAAAAAGACCGTTCAGTGATCAGGAAGAGGCGGCCAGGGCCGCTTCGGAGGGCGTTTGAATGCAGGAAAGTCGGATTCAAATGACCGCCGGGAAAATCCTTTCTCCCATCAAGGGAGAACTCCTGAGAGGATCACGGGACGTATCCTTTTCCGGAGTGAGCACGGATTCCCGAACCGTTGAAAGGGGCCAGCTCTTCTTTGCTCTCAGAGGGGAAACCTTTGACGGTCACGACTTTGTGAAGGAAGCCATCAAGAAAGGCGCAGTCGCTGTCGTTGTGAATAAAGACTGGACCGTCGACCTTCCTGCGCACACTCGTGCGAGCCTTATCCGTGTGCCGGACACCCTGAAGGCCCTCGGCGACCTGGCAAGGCGGTGGAGGCGACGGTTCGACGCCCGCGTGGCGGCCATTACCGGAAGCGGCGGAAAGACAACGACCAAGGAGATGACCTACGCCATCCTATCTCTTGAAGGGCTTACGTTGAAAAACGAAGGGAACTTCAACAACCTGATCGGACTGCCCCTCAGCCTGTTCCTTCTCGACAAGAGTCATCGCTACGCGGTTTTTGAAATGGGCATGAATCGACCGGGCGAAATCGGCCGGCTCACGGAGATCGCGGACCCCGACATAGGGCTCATCACCAATGTGGGATACGCGCATATTGAGGGCGTGGGGAGCATCGAGGGGGTGGCGAAGGCCAAGGTCGAACTCCTGGAGAAGATGGCTCCCCGTGCCTTGGCCATTCTGAACGGGGATGACCGCATCCTGATGCAGGCGGCAGTCGCCTTTCGCAAGAAGCCCGTCACTTTCGGTCAGGGTCTGGAGAACACGTTGAGAGCCGAGAAAATCCGCAATTTGGGCCGGGAGGGATTCTCCTTTGACATTCACTGGAGAGGAAAGTCCTTTTCCGTGAGGCTGCGAGTGCCTGGGTTTCACAATGTGAGCAATGCGCTTGCAGCCGCCGCGATCGCTCTATCGTTGGATCTTTCCAAGGATCAGATCCAAGAAGGGTTGAGTCGATTTGAAGGAATCAAAGGCCGGTTCAAGGTGGTGCCTCTTCCGGACGGGAGCATCCTCATCGACGACACTTACAACTCGAACCCTTCTTCTCTCCGGCTGGCCCTGAAATCCATTAAAGTTCTTGCGCCGCAAGACAGAAGGGTGATCGTGGGGCTCGGGGAAATGCTGGAACTGGGAGAGGAGACCGAAACCAGCCACCTGGAAGCAGGGAAAATGGTCGCAGAAGCGGGAGCGGACTGGTTGGTGGCCCTGGGCGAGCACGCCTCGAAGATGATTCGGGGAGCCGTGGACAAGGGTTTCCCCCGGCGAAAAGCGATCCGCGTCAAGGATTACAAGGAGATGGGATCAAAGATCCTGGAGATCATGAAACCGGGAGACCTGGTGTTTTTAAAAGCCTCCCGCAGGATGGGCCTCGAGCGGGTAGCCGAGAGGATCAAAAAGAGCGCGTGAGCAGAGGGGAGAACCTGAGAGAGGATGAGAATCCATGCTCTATAAACTGATCTACTTCTTCCATACGGAGATTTCGTGGCTGAACGTTTTTCGCTACATCACGTTCAGGACGATCCTGGCGACCCTCTGCGCGCTCGTCATCCTTTTTGCCTGCGGCGATTGGGTGATCCGCAAACTCAGAGCCATGCAGGTGGGCCAGCACATCCGGGAGGACGGGCCCGCCAACCACAAGGGCAAGGCGGGCACTCCCACCATGGGAGGCTGCCTCATCCTCCCCGTCGTCATCGTGACCATGCTTCTTTGGGGAGATCTCAGCAACCTCTATGTGTGGCTTGTGCTTTTTGTCCTCTGCTCTTTTGGGGCCATCGGGTTTGCGGACGACTACCTGAAGACAGTGCGCAAGAGCAGCAAGGGGCTGAGCGGAAAGGCGAAGTTTGCCTTCCAGGTTCTCGCGGCCCTTTTGGTGGCGGTCAGCCTTTACTTTTCCCCGGGCTTTGACAGTGAGTTGAACCTTCCCTTTTTCAAAAACATCTCACCAGATCTCGGGGCCTTTTACATCCTGCTGGTCGTTTTTGTCATTGTGGGCGCATCCAACGCCGTGAACCTCACGGACGGGCTTGACGGTCTTGCCATGGGGCCCATCATTATCGCCTTTGCGAGCTATCTGGTCTTTTCCTATCTCTCAGGACACGCGAGAATCGCCAATTACCTGGGGATTCCTTATGTGGCCGGCACTGGGGAACTCTCGCTGCTGTGCGGCGCCGTGGTGGGCGCAGGGCTCGGTTTCCTGTGGTACAACGCGCACCCGGCCGATCTCTTCATGGGCGATGTGGGCTCCTTGCCGCTCGGAGCGGTGCTGGGAACCGTGGCGGTCATGACCAAACAGGAAATTGTGCTCGTATTGGTGGGGGGGATTTTTGTGGTGGAAACCCTTTCGGTCATTTTCCAGGTCGCCTACTTCAAGATGACCGGAGGCAAGAGGATTTTCAGAATGGCGCCTCTCCATCACCACTTCGAGCTCAAGGGGTGGCCGGAATCCAAAGTGACGGTTCGTTTCTGGATCATTGCGATCGTGCTGGCCCTCCTGTCCTTCAGCACGCTGAAGCTGAGGTAGAGGGGCTGGAGTGTTGGAGTATTGGAGTGATGGAGTGCGGAAGAATTGGAGTGTTGGAGTACTGGAGTAATGGAGTGATGGTAGAGAAAGAGCAGGGGCATAGGTTTGATGGTTTTGCAGTACTCCAGTACTCCACTACTCCATTACTCCAATATTCCGGTGGCCTTTGATCGAAAGGAAATTCGTGCATGCCTCTGAGCTTGAAGGATAACCATGTTCTTGTCGTTGGTCTTGGTAAATCCGGCCTTTCCGTGGTCCGGTATCTGGTGCGGGAGGGGGCTCGAGTCACGGTCAGCGACATGAAGCCGGAGGCGGACCTTGCCCCCGGCCCCCTCCGGGAAATGAAAGCCCTGGGAGTGACGATGGAAACGGGCGAACACAGGTTGGGCACCTTCCTCGGTGCCGAACGGATCATCGTGAGCCCTGGAGTGCCTCTGGACCTGGCGCCCCTTGCGGCTGCAAAAGAAAAGGGGATCCCTGTGTCAGGGGAAATGGATCTGGCCGTCCAGATCATGAACACGCCGATCGTGGCGGTCACAGGCACAAACGGCAAGTCCACAGTCACAGCCTTTCTTGGGTCCCTTCTTCAAAATGCGGGGCACAAGGTGTTTGTGGGAGGAAACCTCGGCACCCCGCTCATCGATTACGCGGCCTCGGGTTCAAAGGCGGATGTTGCCGTGGTGGAGGTGAGCAGCTTTCAGCTCGACACGATGGAGAGCTTCAGCCCTCTGGTTGCTCTTCTGCTCAATATTTCTCCGGACCATCTGGACCGGTACCCGAATTACGAGGCTTACGTGCAGTCCAAGTTGAAGATTTTCAAGAATCAGGGCGCAGGGGATTTCGCGATCCTGAACGATGACGATGACGTCCTGTCCGCTTTTGCGCCCCCCAAGGACGTTTCCGTTTTGAGGTACGGTTTGAAGAAGAAAGATCTCCGACAGGCTTTTGTGGAGGGAAAAGGGATCAGAGCCGGTCTGCCGGGCAAGGAAAGCCATTTCTTTGATCTTCAGAAATGCCCTCTTCCGGGAAAGCACAATGTGGAGAACATGATGGCGGCAGCCCTCGCGGGTCTGGCTCTGAATGCGGAGCCGCCGGTGATCCAGCACACCATGGACCACTTTCAGGGGCTTCCCCATCGCCTGGAGTTTTCGGGACGCCTCCGGGACGTAGACTTCTACGACGACTCCAAGGCGACCAACGTGGATGCAGCCATTCGCTCCATCGCCAGTTTTGATCGACCCATTGTCCTGATCGCCGGGGGCCGGCACAAAGGGGGCGACTACGCGCCCCTGGTGAGAGTGTCCAAGGGAAGAGTGAAAAAAGCGTTCCTCATGGGTGAGTCAAAGCGGCTCATGGCAGAAGCCTTTGAAGACAAAATCCCTTATGCCACAGCCGACGACATGGAAGATGCTGTGGCCAAGGCTTTTTCCGTTACAAAACCAAACGACGTGGTTCTTCTGGCTCCGGCCTGTTCCAGTTTCGACATGTTCACGGACTACGCTCACCGAGGCAGAGCTTTTAAGGAAGCGGTCGAAAGGCTGCAGCATGGATGAGGCGAAGAAAAAATTCTTGGAATATGACTACCTGCTCCTGGTTCCAACCCTGCTTCTGCTCGGGTTCGGACTTGTAGCCATATACAGCGCCAGTTCCTTTCTTGCCGAGCACCGGATGGGGGACAGCTACTATTTCCTCAAGCGACAGGGCATGTTCTGCCTCGTGGGTGTTTGTTTCATGATCTTTACGAAGAACATTCCGAGCACGGTTTACCCTCGTCTGGTCTATCCCCTGCTTGGCCTCAGCCTTTTTCTCTTGCTGCTGCTTCTGGTGCCGGGAGTGGGGGCCAAGGTGGGCGGCGCTTCCCGCTGGTTCCGCATTGCCGGGTTCTCCTTCCAGCCTTCGGAACTCGCCAAACTGGCGCTCGCTTTCTACGTGGCTTACTCCATCGCCAAGAAAGGCCAGGCCATGAGTTCCTTTTCAAGCGGGCTGGTGCCTCATCTTTTGATTGCAGGNGCCTTCATGGGGCTCATCCTGCTGCAGCCTGACCTGGGAACGACCATCATCATCGGCTGCTGGTTGGTGATTCTCCTCTTCGTGGGAGGAGTCAATGTGCTTCACCTGGTCGGGCTGATGCTGCTGGCTTTGCCGGCGGTCTTGTGGCTGGTTCACAAAGCGGATTATCGGCTCAAACGGTGGTGGGCTTTCCTGAATCCGTGGGACGACCCGCAGGGGCTGGGGTTTCAAATCATCCACTCCTTCCTGGCGATCGGCTCAGGCGGGGTGCTGGGGGTAGGCCTCGGGAACAGCAAACAGAAACTCTTCTATCTTCCCGAGCCTCACACGGACTTCATCCTCTCCATCGTGGCGGAAGAATTGGGTCTCGTGGGCTTGGCGGTGGTCGTGATCCTCTTCGGCCTTCTGGTGATTCGGGGGATCCAAGTGGCGCTCCGCGCCCCGGATCTCTACAGCAGTTATCTCGCTCTCGGAATCACCTCTTTCCTGGGTCTTCAGGTGATGATCAACATGGGCGTGGTCATGGGCCTTTTACCGACCAAGGGTCTGACGCTCCCCTTCATCAGTTACGGAGGGTCCTCGCTGGTGATCAGCCTCGTGAGCGTCGGTATTCTTCTGAACATCTCTTCAAGGAGATAGAGACTCTGGAGCAGGAGGCGAAACAGGCGATTCGGATGGTGGTGGCAGGAGGAGGCACAGGGGGCCATCTGTTTCCGGGAGTGGCCGTGGCCAAGGAGATCTGCAGGCGGTTTGAAGGAGCGGAGGTCCTTTTCGTTACAGGCAAACGCAAGATGGAATCCGAGGTGTTGAGAAAAGCAGGGTTTCGTCAGACCTCTATTGCCGTCGAAGGCATGAAAGGGACAGGCCTGCTGAAAGGGGCTTGGGTCGCCATGAAGCTCCCATGGAGCCTTCTGGAGTCCTTGTGGATCATCCGGGAGTTTTCGCCCCAAGTGGTCCTGGGTGTGGGAGGGTACTCCGCCGGCCCGGTGTGCCTTGCCGCCAGGGTGATGGGCGTTCCGTCGGCGATCCATGAGCAGAACTCTTTCCCAGGGGTGACAAACCGGCTGCTCTGCCGGGTGGTGAACCGGGTGTTCATTTCCTTTGAGGAGAGCCGGAAACACTTCTCCGGCGGCTCGATTCACCTCACGGGAAATCCGATTCGCCCTGAATTTGTGACGTCCGAAACGAAAGCCGGCGGGAACGGAAAGCGCTTTACCGTCGCCGTGGTGGGAGGGAGTCAAGGCGCCCGGGCCATCAATGAAGCCTTTGTGCAGGCTCTGGCCCTGCTGAAAGAAAGAAACAGACCCTGCCGGGTCATTCACCAGACCGGAGAGCTCGATTACGAGAGAACCGTCGCCCTTTACAAAGAAAAGGGCGTGGAGGCTGAGGTCAAGCCTTTCATTCAGGACATGGCCGGAGTCTACAGGGAATCCGACCTGGTGGTGAGCCGAGCAGGAGCGGGAGCGGTTTTTGAGATGGCCGCCATGGGAAAACCCTCTCTGCTGATTCCTTACCCCTTTGCGGCCAACCGGCATCAGGAGACCAACGCCCGGTTTCTCGCGGAAGCAGGCGCTGCGGAGATGATCCTCCAGGAAGATCTGACCGGTGAGGTCCTGGCGGATCGGATCGCGAAATGGATGGAGGACAGGCCTGCTCTTGAAAAAATGGGTCAGGCGGCCAGACGGGTTTCAAAGCCGGATGCGGCTCAGAAAATTGCCGATCTCCTGCTGGAAATGGTTCAGTCATGAAGATTTTTGGAAAAACAAAACACATCCATTTTGTGGGCATCGGCGGCATCGGTATGAGCGGCATTGCAGAGCTTCTGCTCAACCTCGGGTATGAGGTGAGCGGGTCGGACGTCAAAGCATCGCGGGTCACGGCGAGGCTGGCCGACTTGGGGGGAAAGATCTTCGCCGGCCACAAGAGGGAGAACATCGAGGGAGCGGACGTGGTGGTCTACTCTTCGGCGGTCGCCACGGACAACCCGGAAGTCCTGGAGGCCAGGGAGAGGTACGTTCCCGTGATCCCGAGGGCGGAGATGCTGGCGGAGCTCATGCGCTTGAAGTACGGCATATCCGTGGCAGGCGCCCACGGGAAAACCACGACCACCTCCATGATCGCGTCGATCCTGACCTGCGGAAATCTGGACCCCACGGTGGTCATCGGCGGCAGGCTCGACATCTGGGGAGGGTCCAATGCAAAGCTCGGCCAGGGAGACTTCCTGGTCGCGGAGTCGGATGAGAGCGACGGGTCTTTCATGATCCTTTCTCCTACCATCGCGGTGGTCACCAACATCGATTACGAGCACCTGGACCACTACGGGAGCATCGAAGCGATTAGGGAAGCCTTTGTGGGTTTCATCAACAAGATCCCCTTTTACGGGCTGGCCGTGCTCTGTCTTGACAATGAAGAAATCCAGGGGGTCATTCCCCTTCTCAAGAAGAGATACCTCACCTACGGCATGAACTCCCAGGCGGACCTGAGGGCCAGGGACGTGATCCGGGGAGAACTGGAGACCCGCTTTGAAGTCTTGCATCACAATGCCTCCCTCGGGGAGGTGGTGGTGGGCAGGCCGGGGACTCACAATGTCCTCAACGCCCTGGCCGCCGTAGGGGTAGGCCTTGAACTCGATGTGTCCATGGAAGACATTCGAAAGGGGTTGCGGCACCTGGGAGGGCTGGCCAGACGGTTTCAGATCAAGGGAGACAAGAAGGGAGTCCTGGTGCTGGATGACTACGGCCATCATCCCACGGAGATCGCGGCCACTCTCCTGACGGCCAAAGAGTGCTGGCCGGACCGAAGGCTCGTAGTGGTGTTCCAGCCCCATCGCTACACCAGAACGCATTTGCTCTACGACCGCTTCATGAGGTGCTTCAATCAGGCGGACGTCCTGATCCTCGCGCCCCTCTATGGAGCCGGAGAAAAACCGATCGAAGGCGTGGACAGCCACACGTTGAGCCAGGGAATCAGGGACCATGGGCACAGGGACGTGGTTCTCTGCAGCGATCAGGCGGAAATCCTGCAGGTCCTTTTGGATCGTGTCCAAAAGGGGGACGTAGTGGTGACCCTTGGGGCAGGGGACATCTATCACGTGGGAGAACGGCTGATCGAGGAACTGAATCAGCGATGATTAAGGCTGGGTCCTTTCGCAAAAACTACCGTTCGCCCTTCGATACCTCAGGGCGAACGGACGGTGTGACCCGTAAGCAGATGTTCCGTTCGTGGTGAGCGGTTCGACTTTGCTCACCGCCCTGAGAACGTCGAAGGGGTATCGAACCACGAACGGAAAGGAGTCTGTGGGCTTCTTACGAAGCCATCAGGGTTTGGTTTTGTGAATTCATGGATGAGAGGCAGAAAAGAGAATTGATCGGACTCCTGAACAAAAACGTTCACTTCAATTGCCCGATGGCGCCCTACACGACTTTCCGGGTGGGAGGAAACGCAGAGGCTCTGTGTGCGGTGAAGGACTTGGCGCAACTGATGCAGCTGCTTGCCTTTGTGCGAAAAGAAAGCCTTCCTTACCTGGTGGTCGGCAAGGGCAGCAACATCCTGGTGAGAGATGGGGGTCTGAAAGGCATTGCGCTGCTTCTCAAGGGCGAGCTGGAAGGAGTTGAAGAAAAAGAGGGCACGATTCACGCCGGTGGCGGTCTTGGTCTTTCAGAGCTTGTGCGTTTCAGCCACAAGCAAGGATTGGGCGGCCTGGAATTCCTCGCCGGTATCCCCGGCACGGTGGGTGGAGCCGTGGCCATGAATGCCGGGGCCTGGGGAAAGAGCACCGGCGACGTGGTGACCACTGTGGAGATCCTCACGGCCGATGGGGAAAGAGGGATCATGAGCGGCTCACAGATCCAATTCGGGTACAGAAGGGCCGTTCTTCCCGCCGGAGCCGTGGTGGTGAAGGCTCAGTTCAAGGGGACACCGGATCGTCCGGAGGCTATAGGCGAAAGGACTCGAGACTATCTGGAGAGACGAAAAGCCGGCCAGCCTCTGGACTACCCGAGCGCCGGCTCTGTTTTCAAGAACCCTCCCCACGACTATGCGGGGAGGCTCATCGAGAGCGTGGGCCTGAAAGGAAAGAGAGTCGGGGGCGCCATGATCTCCGACAAACACGCCAACGTCATCGTGAACGTGGGAGGAGCCCGTGCAGAGGACATCCTCGCACTCATGGACACGGCGCGACAACGGGTGAGAGAGCAAACCGGCATTGACCTGGAGCCGGAAATCAAGGTGGTCGGGGACTAGAGGAATGGGAAATCCATGAAGCGGAACACCGTCCTCAAACAGCAGCACGTAAAGAGAAAGAACGGGGGCCGGTACTCGGAACTGTGGAGAAAAACCCGTTACGTGGGANTGTGGGGCCTGAAGATCTCGGCGCTCCTCACAGGCTTGGCAGGGATCAGCGTTCTCTTTGTGGTTCTCTACAGCTATCTCCTGACGTCTCCATACATACGCCTTGAACAGGTGGAGATCGTGGGCGTGGATGAGGCCATGACCAAAGAGCTCCAAGAGATGTCCGGTCTGAACTTCGAGCTCAGCCTTCTGGCGATCAACGTGGACGAGGTGCAGAAGAAACTGGAGAGGCACCCTTGGGTCAGGACGGTGGAAGTGGAGAAACAGTTTCCCCACGGCCTGCTGATCCGGGTGGAGAAGGAAGAACCCCGGGCGCTCGTGGTTGCGGATAAGCTCTACTACATGAACCGAGTCGGAAAATTGTTCAAAGAGGTGGGCCCGAAGGAAGCCGTGGACTTCCCGATCATCACGGGAGTCTCATCGGACGTGCTGGACAGACAGAAACAGGTGGGCTTCTCCATGCAGGTTCTCCAGTTTCTGGAATCCCAGGGCGATCCCTGGTCCCTGAAGAACCTTTCTGAAATCCATGTGAAGAAGGACGGGGATGTTTCCCTCTATTTCTCTTTTCTGCCTGCAGCGGTCAAGCTGAGAGCGCAGAACCTGGAGTCCAAGATGGACGAGCTCAAGAGGGTCGTGGAGCACCTGAACAGCACCGGCCGGATTCACACGGTCAAGGCCATTCATCTCCATTACGGCGAAGGAGCCGTGGTGTCGTTCAAGAAAGGGTAGAGGCCTTGCCTGCAATGATTTCAAAACCTAAGAGCAAGCTTTCGGGGCCGGTCCGGAAGGGGTGTTTCCAAAGTGGCTGTGTTCAGTAGGGAGTAGGCAGTATGAAGTAGGCAGTAATTCTTTCTTGTTGGTGCTTACTGCCTACTGCTTACTGCATACTGATTCCAGGCGGCATGTGGGCAAGGCCCAACGCTGGGCATGAGGGAAGGAAGTTAAGAGGACAGAGCCATGGCTGGTGAAATCATCGTAGGGCTTGACATCGGTACCACCAAGGTCTGCGCGGTGGTGGGAGAGATACGGCATGACGGGATCGAGATTATCGGCATCGGAAGCCACCCCTCCGAGGGTCTTCGAAAGGGTGTGGTGGTGAACATCGAGAAGACGGTCAACTCCATCAAGGAGGCCATTGAAGAGGCGGAAACCATGGCCGGCTGTGAGATCAGTTCCGTGTATGCGGGAATTGCCGGCGGCCACATCAAAGGCTTCAACAGCCACGGCGTGATTGCGCTCAAGGAAAGAGAGGTGACCGCAAAGGACATTGACCGGGTGATCGAAGCGGCCAGCGCCGTGGCGATTCCCATGGACCGGGAAGTCATCCATGTGCTGACTCAGGAGTTCATCGTGGATGAACAGGACGGGATCCTGGACCCCCTGGGCATGGCGGGCGTTCGGCTGGAAGCCAAGATCCACATTGTCACCGGTGCCGTGACCTCGGCCCAGAACATCATCAAGTGCGCGAACCGGGCAGGCCTGGACGTTTGCGACATTGTGCTCGAATCCCTGGCTTCCAATGAGGCGGTGCTTTCGGACGAGGAGCGAAACCTGGGGGTCGCGCTCGTGGATTTCGGCGGGGGAACCACGGACGTGGCGGTCTTCTCTAAGGGCACGATCAAGCACACCTCTGTGCTGGCTCTGGGAGGCGACAACCTGACCTACGATATTTCCATCGGGTTGAGAACCCCCAAGGTGGAAGCGGAAAAGATCAAGGTCAAATACGGCTGCGCCCTGTCCTCGATGATCGGCAAGGATGAAACGATCGAGGTCCCAGGGGTGGGAGGGAGAAAGCCGAGAGTGCTGTCCAGACAGATTCTCGGGGAGATCCTGGAACCGAGAGTGGAAGAGGTCTTCACCCTGGTGCAGGAAGAACTGGTCCGAGCCGGGTATGAGAACATGATCAATTCAGGCGTGGTCATCACCGGAGGGTCAGCGGAACTTCCCGGCGTGCCGGAGATCGCCGAGCAGATCTTCAACGTCCCGGCCCGCACGGGCTATCCTCAGGGAATCAGCGGCCTGGTGGAGATCGTCAACAAGCCCATGTATGCCACCGCCGTAGGTCTCGTGCTCTACGGCGCGAGAAGAGCGAAGGAGGGAAAGAAATTCAGAATCAGGGACAGCAACATCTTCGGACGGGTCATGGAACGAATGAAAAAGTGGTTCAAAGAGGTCATCTAAAACTCAAAACGGGGAGAACAAAGGAGGGACATTCATGAAATTCCAGTTCGTAGAAGAAAAAGAAGGTTACGCAGCCAGGATCAAAGTGGTCGGCGTAGGAGGGGCGGGCGGCAATGCCATCAACAACATGATAGCCGCCAAGCTCAGGGGGGTGGAATTCTTCACCGCCAACACCGATATCCAGGCCCTCGAGCGATCGACTTGTTCCCACAAGATCCAGCTCGGGGTATCGGTCACCAAGGGCCTGGGCGCAGGGGCTGATCCGGAGATCGGCCGCCAGGCGGCGGAAGAAAACACCAACGAGATCAAAGAGGCGATCAAGGGCGCGGACATGGTCTTCATCACCGCAGGAATGGGCGGCGGCACCGGGACCGGGGCCTGCCCTGTGGTGGCCCGGCAGAGCAAGGAGGAAGGCAGCCTCACCGTGGCAGTGGTGACCAAGCCCTTCAAGTTCGAAGGGGACAAGCGCATGAGGCGTGCTCTGGAGGGGATCGACAAGCTCAAGAAGGAAGTGGACACCCTGATCATCATTCCCAACGAGCGGCTCAAGGCCGTGGGAACCAAGAGCAGCACCTTCAGGGAGCTCATTGTCCGCGCGGACGAGGTGCTTCTCAACGCGGTCAAGGGGATTTCCGACCTCATCATGAGCAGCGGCTTCATCAACCTGGACTTCGCGGATGTGAAGAAAGTGATGGAGCAGATGGGGACCGCCATCATGGGAACGGGCAAAGCCAAAGGAGAGAACCGGGCTACGGAAGCGGCCAAGCAGGCGATCAACAGTCCTCTTCTGGAAGACATTTCCGTCCACGGCG
>JGI20214J51088_10001538_pt1 | contig 15744 bp, 6 predicted proteins | sample WetSurMetagenome_FD_51088 | JGI IMG/M metagenome (IMG submission 51088) | reverse complement strand
TTAATATTTGAACGTTAAAAATTGTAAAGGGTTGTCAAACAAATATTTATTGAAAAAATAAAAATTTGTCATGCATGATGTAATTAGTTTGTTACAGAATTGTGTCACATAAGTAATGAAGAAGATAAAAAACTAAAATCTTTTAAGATAGTATTGTCAAAGGATAATTAAAAATGCTAAATAATTANGCAAATTATTATTAAAACAACGGAAGCAGTTTTTTTGGTTTAGTAAATTCGGGTTGAGGGGAAGAAAAGTTGGTAATAAGGGTTGATAAATCATCAGATAGCAATAAGCAGACCTGGTGATTTATCTTTATTATGCTACTTTATTCCAATACTTTTCGGTCTATAGTGCGAAGAAATAATACAAGTTTAACATACCAATATACTTGTAATTATAAAGAATTAACCTAAATTTAGAGAGGATAATGAAATTCAGTTGTACCTGTCCGGATAATAAACATCCAAATCTTTCATGTTAAACCTGGCCGAACATTATTTAGCTGAATCGATTAAAAAAGGGGACCAAAAGTCATATGAGTTTCTGTTCAAGAGCTATTACTCCGCTTTATGCAAGTACGCCAGAAATATTGTCCACAATGAGACAATAGCTGAAGATCTTGTAATGGATATTTTCGTTAGGATATGGGAGTCGCCTGATAAATTTGTAATCTCAACTTCTATATCCGGGTATCTTTACCAATGTGTACATAACCAATGCATTAATTATCTGACCCGAAAACATAAACAGTTTACGGAATTGAATGCAGAAACCATTGAAAGGTTAAATGCAATAATGCCACATGATAATTCAGCTGATCCGTTAAGGGGTATCAATATTGTTGAATTAACAGCCTGTATTACGAAAAGTATTGATCATCTGCCTGAGGAATGTCGTAAGATTTTTATTCTGAGCAGGACCGAGGAGCTTTCTCATAAGGAAATTGCCATGAAGCTTGGAATATCAGAAAACACCGTAAAGGTTCAGATATACAGGGCGCTGATAAAACTTCACGTTCTTTTAAAGGAGTTTCTGCCGGGTTAGATACTGGTAAGATCTTCTACAGGGTTTATTTTCCACACCTGTAATACCACCAATAACTTTTTGTGTCATTAATTATAGAACTTATTGTATGAAAGAAAAGAATATTTCAGATTCTTTGGGAGAAGCCATAGAGGGTTACTTTACCAATAAACTCACTCAGTCTCAGGCTGATGAGTTATTAGAATGGCTTGGAAAGAATGAGGAAAACAGACAGCATTTGCTTGAATTGGGAAAGATTTGGTTTGCTTCAAGTCAGCTAAGCACTAGGGAGGCAAATACTTACAGCGCCTGGAAAAATCTTTTGAGTAAAATCGAAGACGATGAAATCAGGCCGATGCCAAAACCAGAATTCAGGATACCAATACCTATTCTCTACAGGGTAGCTGCAGCCGTTCTGCTTATAGGAGTACTTGGAATCGGAAGCATATTTGTTTTCAGGCAGACAAATACAAAATCTGAAATTGGATATTTTGAAGCCCTTGCTCCAAAAGGTTCACGTTCTTATATTACTCTTTCCGATGGCAGTACTGTCTGGTTGAATTCCGGAACAAAACTCAGGTATCAGAGTAATTTTGGGAAAGAGAGCAGGGATCTTTTTCTCGAAGGAGAAGCCTATTTCATAGTTACAAAGAACCCCGATATGCCATTCAGGGTAAAGACCTCGGATGTCTGGGTCACAGCTATTGGAACTGCTTTTAATGTCAAGGCATATAATGAAGAAGGCATCATTGAAACAACTCTTGAGAAAGGTGAGGTGCGTATCGATGCACTTGATGATTCAAAGATGAAAGTGGAATCAGCACCGGTATTTCTCAAACCAAATCAGAAAGCTGTTTTTGTTAAAAGCAATAGAAACCTTAGTGTAAATAATGCTGTTCAAAAAACGCCCCTTCCCAATAATGAACCTGTTGATAAAACAAAAACTAATTCCCTGAGGGTTGATAGTAATGTTGATACCAAGTTAACTACATCATGGAAAGACAGCCGGTGGATATTTAAAAGTGAAAGACTGGTCAAACTGGCACCGATACTCGAAAGGAGATATGATATTTTGGTTACGTTCAGGGATAGTGTNTTGCAGAGNTATAAGTTTACCGGTACTCTGAAGGAAGAGTCGCTNGAACAGGTACTNAATGCTATATGTATTGCCGCACCTATCAGGTATGAAATCAATCATAACCGTGTACTATTCTTTGAAGATAGCAGTCAAAAAAACAAATATCATAAATCTTTAAAAGCTAATTAATGAAAAGATAATGAAAACAATAAAACATAAACAATGAATAACCGGTCACCATAATTCACAACAAAATGGGAGACCTGCCAGTCTCCCACGTTATCAGATTTTACAGTTTTCTGCCAACTTATTAAACCTGAGTCAGGCAGAATTGTCAAACCCTTAAACTTTACAAAACTATGATAAAATTTTTAAACCCAACTATGTGGGAGAATAATCCCGCATTAAAAACCTACCTACGGGCCATGAAACTTTCTGTAATTATTTGCTTTCTGGGAATGATGCAGGTTTCGGCTTCTGTCTTCTCCCAAAATCCCAAAATTTCCTTTTCATATAAGGATCAGACTGTTAAAGAGGTACTTAATGACATTGAAAGAACCACTGATTTCCGGTTTTTTTACAATGAGGATTTTATCGATCTGAACCGCAAGGTGACTATGGAAGGAACTGACATGAACGTGGAAGAAGTTCTGGACAACCTTTTGGAATCTTCTGATGCAGATTTTAAAGTGCTCGAAAACAATCTTATAGTAATTGCTCCTAAAGAGTTGGTTCAACAAAAGGGTGTAACCGGGAAAGTTACCGACTCAAAGACAGGTATCCCTGTAACAGGAGTGAATATAGTTGTAAAAGGTACAACAACAGGAACTTTCACTGATCCTAATGGTAAGTATTCTATTACTTTGCCTGAAGCAAATGCAACCCTTGTGTTCTCCTTTATCGGATACAAATCGCAGGAGGTTTTAGCTTCTGCAGGTTCAGTACTTGATATAGTCCTGGAGGAGGAATCGTTAATCCTTGATGAAGTTGTGGTTATTGGTTATGGCCAGAGGGAAAAGAAAGACGTTACTACTTCAATTACTACTGTTGCCTCAAGTGATATTGTCAAATCAAACGCCGGACAGAGTGCAGAACTTTCCATGCAGGGCAAAATGACAGGTGTACTGGTTTCGAGTGGAGGTGGTAATCCTAATTCCAGGCCAACTGTACAAATCAGGGGTATTGGAACATGGGGAGTTTCACAACCTTTATATGTTATTGATGGTGTGCCCATTTATGAGTTTGGTTATGGAGCTGATGGCAATACAAACTCGGGCTATGACGCCAATTATGTCGGCAGGGTGGGAACACTAAGGGGAACTCAGAACATAATGTCAACCATTAACCCTGATGATATCGAGTCAATTTCAGTATTGAAAGATGCATCGGCGGCAGCCATATATGGTGTAAGGGCGTCGAACGGGGTTATCCTTATCACAACCAAAAAAGGAATGGCAGGGAAACCAAAGGTCGAATTCAGTGCCAAGTATTCAAGTCAGGAAATACCAAAAAGATACGAGATGTTAGGAGTTAAAGATTATATGGATCTATACAAAGAAGCATATGCTAATAATCCTTTGCTAACTCTGAAAAGCTATTTTAATCCTTCGGATCCCACTTATCTGGGAAATCTTCCAACCCAGGATTGGGCAGCACCCTTGTATGTTAAGAATTCAAATGTACAGGAATACAACCTGTCGGTATCAGGTGGGACTGAAAACTCAAAATACTTTGTATCTGTGGGTCATTACAAGAACGATGGTATTTATATTAAAAACAACCTGGAAAGGTATACAGTTACATCAAATGTTAATTCCAAAATAAGCAAATACATTAACGTCGGAGTAAACTACCGCTTTGTATATCAGAAATCACAGGATAATACTCCAAGCAGTGTCCAATATACAGTTGGCACTCCGCCATGGCAGCCCATTTATGGTGATGGCCCAAATGGATATGCACCTGTAATTGATACTACTTATACCTATACACCTTCGCCTCCTCCAGCTGATGCCATGCCAGATTACTGGCCATGGAGTATGGGGGTAAAAAAGCTATATGGCGATCAGACCCATATAAATCCTTATGGTATTGGCTCAACAGGTGATAACAGTTATACCAATCTGCGTAACCTGGGTAATGCTTTTATTGAAATAGAACCCATTAAAGGATTAAAAATTAAAGGTGGGGTTTCCCTGGACTGGTATATGCAGAAAAACTTCTCCTATAGCTTTGGGGAAGCAACTATCTTCTCCATCACCCCGAATGACCCGCGAAAACAAGGCGATCATCATTCATTAGGGAATGTTGGCTACAGGGATTCATATAACCAGAACCTGGTAAAGAATTTCAGTGTGAATTACAACCGGTTGTTCGGAAAACATAATTTCGACCTGTTGTTTAATGCTGAATCGCAGGATAACTATTTCTTCGTAGCAGGTTATTCAACTGAACAGCTTAATTCCAGGGTACTTGACAGAATAATTGTCAAGGAAGCGCAGAGAGGTTTCACTAATGGATCAAACGAGATTCATAAATCAGCACTGATAGGATATCTCGGGCGACTATCATATAACTACGCATCAAAGTATTACCTCGACGCCACCATTAGAAGAGATGGCAGTTTCAGGTTTGCACCTGAAAACCGCTGGGGCAATTTCCCTGCCTTTTCTGCAGCATGGCGTATCACCGGGGAAGAATTCATGAAAAACATTGCCTGGATAAACGATATAAAATTAAGAGCAGGATGGGGTCAGCTCGGCAACCAGGAAATCAAACCATATATGTATCTGTCTTCAGTAATCGACTATCCTCATTATTCATTGGGTGGGACACCAGCAAATGGTGATGCACGTGGTGCTTATACATGGGGTGTACGACTAGGCGATTTTGCCAACCGTGAAATTTCATGGGAAAAAACCTCAACCACCAACTTAGCAGTTGATGCTGTTTTATTGAACTCACTAACTGTTACCATTGAGTATTATGACAAAACAACCGACGGATTACTGCAGACCACAAGTCTGCCACCAAGTATGGGTCTTTATGCCAACCCTGTAGCAAACATAGGTAAAGTTAAAAACAGCGGGTTCGAGTTTTCAGTTGCTTACCGCAAACATCTGGGAGATTTTTCATACGGGATGAGTGCCAACCTTACAACAATAAAAAACAGAGTGATCAGCCTGTTTAATCACGACAGGCTTGGTGGCAATTATGGGATGATTGAAGAAGGTTACTCCATGAATTACCTGTGGGGCTATAAAGTCGGAGGAATATTTCAGTCCGATGCAGAGGCTACAGCCTATACTGATGTGATAACAGACATTAATGCAACCGGCAACGTGAAAAAAGCCGGAGATATGTGGTTCCAGAACCTTCATGGGAATGCAAATAAGGATAATAAGTATTTCAACCCGGTTCCTGACTCAACTCTGAATGAATATGACCAGACTTATCTTGGGAAAACAATACCGAGCTTCTTTTATGGCTTTGCAATTGATCTGGGTTATAAAGGATTGGACCTGAGCGCTAATTTTACCGGCGTAGCCGATGTTCAGAAATACAACTATCAGCTACAACAAAATACTCAGATGTCAGGAGAGATCAATCAGACTACTGATGTACTGAAAAGATGGACGCCTTCCAACCCTTCGACCACTTTTCCAAGGGCTGCCGAAGGTGACCCGGGCGCAAACAACAGGTTCTCAGACAGGTTTGTGGAAGATGCAGGATATTTAAAACTTGCTAATCTGCAGATAGGTTATACTCTGCCATTCAGTAGAGAACAAATGCAGTTTGCCGAAAAAATTCGTTTCTGGGTGGGTGGATCTAATTTATTCTACATTACAAAATGGAAGGGACTGGACCCTGAAAATGAAGATAATCCAATCCCGAGATCATTTATGTTCGGAATAAACGCCACTTTTTAGGAACCATTATTGCTTATTTAAAACATAGATGAATATGAAAAAGATAATATTTCTAGTTTCGATTATATTGGTAATTTTTGCGGGCGTTTTTTTCAACGGTTGTAAAAAAAGTGCCCTTGATATTATTGACCCTGACATCACCGAAAGTGATTTTTTCAAAACAGAGGAAGACTTCTTCAGGGCTACTATTGGCGCTTATGCAAAAATTACTGATTTATACTGGTTTAACAATAATAATGCTTTGCATGGCAGCTGGTTGTTACCAGGTGATGATATTACTGTTGGTGCNCAGGGCGGTCACGATGGAAACTACGGATTCGATCAGTTTGTACAGATAACCCCCGGCAAAGGTGCTATAAGTGATGTCTGGACCACACTGTATCAGATTATTAACAGGACAACCATTATTATAATCAAATGTGATGAAGTTTCTGCCGGTATATTTACAAACCCTTCGATGAAAGACTATATCAAAGGTGAGGCATTGTTTCTAAGATCGTGGTGCTACTACAAGCTCTGGAATACATATGGTACTGCCCCATTGATCACAACAAGAATAACTGATTTCGCAAAAGTGAAAACTCCGAATTCGAAGGAAACCGAGTTGCTCGACCAGGCCATTACTGATCTTTCACTTGCTGCAACTCTGCTCCCTGCTTCATGGGATGCTGCCAATAGNGGCAGGGTATTCGCTGAAAGCGCAAATGGCTTATTAGGCAAATGCCTTGTATTCCGCGCCTGCTGGAATAAGAAAACTGATGCAGGCAAGGCTTCTGCTGATTATACAGATGCTATCACCGCATTCAATAAAATCACAACCCGTATTCTGGTGCCTGATTTTAGTAATAATTTTGATGCCACGAAAGAAAACAACCAGGAATCACTGTTCGAATTCCAGGCCAGTTCACAGTCTGGCTTTGAAAACATCTGGCTGGCTAATGACTTTAACCAGGCCATTGGTTCAATGGACAATTATCTTGGCTATTATACCCAGCAATGGCAATGGTGGGGAAACTGTCCATATGTTCCCTCTAAAAAACTAATTGCAGCATTCGAAACAGGTGATCCAAGGATAGCTGAAACTTTTGTTCCTACCTCTGACCCTAACTATTATGGCTACCAGTGGGCAAAATATATCAAACACGATATTGAGGGTGGTTTTAATACTTCCATGAACAACCCCCGGATACTCAGATATGCCGACATACTCTTACTGAAAGCTGAAGCTGTGTTAAAAAGCGGAGGCAGCAAATCAGATGCAATTGCTCTGATTAACCAGATCAGAACAAGAGCAAGAGGAGCCGGCACAGTCCCTGCCAATTTTAATACCGGCGAAACAAACGAAACAATAATTATGCAGTGGATAATGGATGAGCGTCTTAGAGAATTATGCGGAGATGATGATCATCGNTGGTTTGATCTTAAACGCTGGCATTACGCAGGTTATATTGATCTGAGCGCATGGGATGGCGGAGACGGATTGACCGGCTTCAGCACTTCACGACCTGCAAACGAATTTAAATTCGCCGATTTCTTTTCGGCAACACAGGGCAAGTTATGGTATCCTATTCCAACAAGCGAGATAAACGCAAACAACCTTGTATTGCAGAATCCGGGTTATTAATAAACCGAGTTAGTTATAATTGTTTTAGGATTTTAGGGCTATGAATAATTTCATAGCCCTTATTTTAAATTTTAATTATATATTTCTGATATAATATCTTTACTCATGCAGAATAAAACTATAAGTCGGATACCTCAAATTATAATATTTGCAGTATTGTTCTTGTCGGGTGTCAGTGCCCTTATTTATCAGATCGTCTGGATCCGCAGGTTTGGACTTGTTTTCGGAGTGGATGTTTTTACAATGGCCACGGTATTGTCAGCATTTATGGGAGGCCTTGCAATCGGAAGCTTGCTCTTTGGACGCCTGGTCGATAAAATTAAAAGTCCCCTCAGGTTATTCATGCTTCTGGAGTTCGGTATCGGTTTGTTTGCTCTTCTGTTTCCTTTCACTTTTAAAGGCCTGATAAACCTCTATACAACTTTAATTCAGAACTTTGGATTGTCAGAGTATTCTGGACAGATTGTAAAATTTATCTTCTCTTTTATTTTTCTTCTCATCCCCACCACTTTAATGGGTGGTACTCTTCCGGTTATCTTTAAATTCTTTGTAAGACATTTGAATAACCTTGGATGGCATATAAGCAGTCTATTTGCCATCAATAACTTAGGCGCTGTAACAGGGTGCTTCCTTGCTGGTTTTGTCTTAATCAGAACCTTCGGGATAACTACCTCCCTTTATATTGCTGCAAGTATTAACCTGATTAATGCAATTGTAGTATATCTGGTTTTCAAGAACATAGCATACGAAACAGCAGTCTCTGAAAATTCAGATACCACTCCTGATCTTACCGATGAGAGTAATAAACTTTCAAAACCTTTATTAAAACTGGTTTTATGGGTCTTTGCTATTGAAGGATTTGCAACTCTGGCTTTTGAAGTTATCTGGACGAGGATATTTATNGGTTTTTCGTTCGATAAAACAACATATTTTTTTAGTGTTATTGTTCTTGGATTCGTATTTGGACTATCATTTGGCAGTTTTCTTATTTCCAAATGGATTGACAAGAGAAAAAACCTGGTAGTCCTTCTGGCTACCCTCGAAATACTTATTGGACTTGTTTCTCTGGCATTACTGATGCTTTTCTCCAGAGTATCTCTTTTACTTAACATAGAACGCACAGTATTTGATCCATGGATGAAAATTATTGGAAAAGAGTACATTATATTCTTTCTGATTCTGGTCATTCCTGCCACACTGACCGGAATGGTTTATCCTATTGTCAGTAAGTTATACGCTGATAACCTCGAAAAACTGGGAAACCGTATGGGTGTAATTGGTTTCCTCGACACAATTGGCTCGGTTCTTGGGTCGTTCGCAGCCGGTTTTATTCTTATCCCTCTGCTGGGAGTGGTTATATCATTTATTACAATTGTTGCATTAAATGTAACTCTCGGTGTTTTGTTGCTCTACTTCAACCAATTGATGAATAAAAAACTAAAAATCATATTATTGTCAGTAACATTAGTACTGTCATTTGTACTCTTTCTGAAAGTGCCTTCAAAAAAGTATTTCTCATGGTGGGATAAAAGCAAGTATGAATTGTGGACAAATTTTGTTGAGAAAATCCCTTTCTACTATGAAGGTACTGACGCAACTGTCACATTACGTCAATATCATACTTATGTGGCCCTGAATATTAATGGGCACAATACAGCTTATACTTCCCTCAAGGATCAGATAGTCAACAGGATGTTAGGCTATGTACCTTATATGGTTCATCCTCAGCCTAACCGGGCGCTGGTTATTGGTTTTGGATTGGGATTTACTGTTGAATCTCTGATTCAACCCGAAATAGATACAGTTGATGTTGCTGAAATATGCACCGGTGTTATAAAATCAGGGCTGATAATGAACTCGTGGAACAATGCAGCACTCAAACATCCTAAAGTACACACCTACCTTGAAGATGGACGGGAATTACTATTTAAAACCAGAGCGAGATACGATATAATAACGTCCAATGCCGTACATCCCAGGTTAAGCAATAATATTTACACCCAGGATTTCTACGAACTATGCAAAAACAGGATGAACAAAGGTGGAATAATGTGCCAGTGGGCAACACCAAACTGGCTAAACGAAACCGAGTTCAAAGCGCAGGTGAAAGCATTCATTAATGTTTTCAAATACTGCCAGTTATGGTACATTAATGAATACACAATTATTTTAATAGGTTCAGAAGAGCCGATTAAAATCGACTATCAGCTCATTTCNGAAAGATTTAAAAATACCAAGGTTATAGAAGACCTGAATAACATTAATATGACTGAACCCTTTGAATTTGTTTCCCAGTTTTCTATGGAAAAAGATTTGCTGATGAAATACTGTAAGGATGTTGCATCAAATACCGATGACTATCCTATTGTAGAATTCAGCAAGACAGTAAATCTGGCTCCCGATACTTCAGCTTTGCAGTATATTTACGATATACCTGACAATTACGAAAATATTGATTTTGGCAAGCAGATCAGTGACACAGCAAAAATTGAATTATTGAAAAAGATAGCCTTCTCATCTCTTAACCGGAAAAGAATGGTGAAAGAAACTATTGAAAGTGTTAAATACCAGGTCAGGGAATACAAGAAGACAGGAAAAGCACCAAAGTTCTAAAATGATATTGAGTCTTCACTGGTAATATTATTACATGCTATGAGGAAATTATTGCTGCTTTTATTTGCTTTGGGGACCATCTCCTGTACTCAAAAGAGGTTCCAGCTTATAAATTCCAAAACTACAGGTATTGATTTTGAAAACAAAATAGTTGAGACTGATAGCTTAAATGCAGCTAATTATGAGTATATATATAATGGTGCAGGAGTAGGAATCGGTGACCTCAATAATGATGGTCTGACGGACATCATATTGGTGGGGAATCAGGTTTCTACAAAGGTCTATTTGAATTTGGNTAACTTCAAATTCAGGGATATAACCAGTAATCTTATCGGACTATCAAATGACCAATGGTACAGTGGTGTNGCGCTCGCAGATATCAATTGCGATGGCTGGCTCGATATATATCTTACTTCAACCGCAGGCACTGATCCACATAAATGCAAAAACAGATTGTGGATCAGTAATGGTGCCACAAATGAACAAGGTGTTATGTACACTGAGATGGCTGAAAAGTATGGAATTGCAGATGAGGGTCAGTCAGTTAGTGCTGCCTTCTTTGATTATGACCTGGATGGTGATCTTGATCTTTATATCCTGAATAATACCTTAACCCGGAGAATGGACGCTTTCTATCGACCAAAAATAAATGATGGAAGTGCTCCCAATAATGACAGGCTCTACCGGAATAATGGAAATGGTACATTCACTGATATGACTATTGGAGCTGGAATTATATGTGAGGGTTTTGGATTGGGACTGGCAATAGGTGATGTAAACAAAGACGGATACCCCGATATTTATGTTTCAAACGATTTCAGTTCCAATGACTTGTTGTATATCAACCAGGGTAACGGGACCTTCAGTAATGAAATCAGAAAATATTTATCCTATCAATCAAGAGCTTCAATGGGCAACGATATGGCTGATGTTAATAATGATGGGGATCCCGACATCTTTACACTTGATATGATGCCAGACACATATTATAAAAGAAAACAAACCAACAGCGGATACAGCTATCTGTATTATTTATATGATACAAAATTTGATTATGAACACCAGTATGTAAGGAATATGATGCACCTGCATAATGGATTTGTTAACAACGATATGCTTCCGTATAGCGAAGTAGGTCAGATGATGGGTATTTATCAAACCAACTGGAGCTGGTCGCCTTTGTTTGCCGATTATGATAATGATGGCGATAAGGACCTGATAATTACCTCAGGTTATCCCAGAGATCTTACCGACAAAGACTGGACCAGGTATAAATCATCTGTTGCAGGATTTCTTGCAAATGAAAGAGATATCATCAACAGGGCGCCTGTTCTTAAAATAACAAATNNTGCATTTGAAAATACCGGGGTACTTCAATTTGTTAACTGTTCAAAGAAATGGCTGCCGGATATTTCTTCATTCTCAAATGGGGCAGCTTTTGCAGATATCGATAATGATGGGGACCTCGATTATATAGTTAATAACATTAATGACAAAGCCTTTGTATTAAGGAATTATACTGTAGAAAGATCCAAGGAAAGATCAAACTTTATAAAGATCAGACTTAAAGGGAAATATGGTAATACAATGGCAATAGGGGCAAAAGTTGATTTATGGGATAAGGGCAATCACCAGTATACTGAACATTTCATAGCAAGAGGATATGCCTCTTCAATTGATCCTNTTATCCACTTTGGCCTGGGAAAAAGCACTTCCATTGATTCAATGAAAGTAACATGGCCTGCAAGAGGATTCATCACAATTTTAAGAAATGTTAAGGCCTGTCAGACAATTGAAATAGATGAAATTAATTCAGTTCCGGCAGCTAATGCATCTGCCACCAAGGCTTCAAATAGTTTACTATTTACCAAATCCGACAGNGTGATAGATTATATACATGAGCAAACAGATTTTACCGATTTTTTCCTCAACCAGAAAATAATTCCCCATAAGTTCTCACAGATAGGGCCAACCATGGCGAAAGGGGATATTGATGGTGATGGTCGTGAAGATATTCTTATCGGTTCAACAAATAAATTACCGACCACTGTCCTCCTTAGGAAAAGCAGAAGCTTTGAAAAGACGGAAATCAATGGGCTCACAACCAGAAAGAACTTTTCTGAATCAGATNTGGCAATTGCAGATATGAATAATGATGGACATAATGATGTTGTAGCAGTTGCAGGAGGATATGAAAATCAGGACGAAAGCGAATACAAACATTTCCTGTATAAGTACCGGAATGGCTCATTCATAAGAACGAGTTTGCCTGTTCCGCCGTTTCCTGCTTCTGTTGTAAGGCCGTTCGACTTTAATCATGATGGGTATATTGACTTATTTATCGGCTCGAGAATTAAAAAGGGGAAATTCCCGTATGCAAATCCTTCCTGGCTGATAATTAACGATAAAGGCAACCTTATGGTTGAGTCATGGTCAGATTTGGATTTAGGCATGGTAACCGATGCTGTATGGAGTGACTTTGACAAAGATGGCTGGGAAGATCTGATTGTTGCAAGGGAATGGAATTCTATTTTAATCCTGAAAAATATGAACGGGAAAGAGCTTGCGCCTGTAACTTTACCCGAACTTGAATCTCATCACGGTATATGGAACACANTTGTTGCCGGGGACTTTGACAACAATGGTTATGATGACTATTTAATCGGAAATCTTGGTGAAAACAACCGTTTCACTATAAGTGATAAATATCCTTTAAATCTATATACTATCGATCTTGACCTTGACGGAAATCTCGATCCTATAATGACCGGTTATTGGAAAGACAGCAATGGAAAAATGAAAGAATATCCTGTAAATTACCTGGATGATCTTGTTGAACAGTCTTCCGTTTTCCAAAAGAAGTTTAAGAGTTATGCATCCTTCAGTTATGCAACTATTCACGACATTCTGGATAAAGATATCCTTAAAAGATNAGAACATAAATTGCATGTCAATACTCCTTCCAGCTATATTATTTGGAATGACAAAGGTAAATTCAAATGGGAAAGGTTACCGGCAGAGACACAGGTTTCTCCAATTAAGAAAATGATAGTCAGGGACTTTAATAATGACAACTTGCCCGATATACTTTGTGCAGGTAATGACTATACATATGATGTTTCAACAGGTTACTATGATGCCAATAAGGGCATAATTCTGACAAGCAGGGGAAAAGAACAATCATTTGACGTTATACCGCCTTCCGGAACCGGACTTGTTCTTCAGGGAATGGTAGAATCATTACTCTATTTTGACGGAGACACCTCACTTTTAATAGCAGGCATCAATCGGGGGAAAACAGCTGTATACATACAAATACATGAATAAAAGGAACAGGATATCTGAGCCAGGTTTTCCTTGTCACTGATTTTATTTTTAGAATAATGTAAACTGGATAGCCAGGGTTGTGTCATATGTATAATGATACATAGCTGTGTCTGTATGACTTCTTTTTCAAATAATCTTTTCAATCCTTATCATGAAAAAAAATATTTTATCTCTGTTTCTTGCTCTTAGTGGATTAACTGCTGTATGTCAAACTGTTAATGTAAATAGTAACGCTCAGGAAAATTTCCAGATAGCTGTATTGCAACATTCTGCCGTTGTCCATCCTCTTGATCGGCTCGTTATTGTCTGCCAGTCTGCAGGTCTGGTGTCTGTCACTGATGGAAAAGGTACAGAATATTTGAAAATGCAGGTCAAAGGCAGGCAAGACTTTCTCGCAGGAGGTGCTCCCGGCATACAAACAGCCAGCTTGTTTGATACAAAGGGGAAGCTTTTGGGGAGCTCAACATTTCGTATGGAGGCGCAAACAAACATCTCCGATGGAGGTAAAATCTCTGAACTGTTCAATTTATTATATAAAGGGATGCTGGTATATTCCCCCTCCGGCTATGAAGAGGTTACCTGGAATGGTAAAATCTACAGGTATTTCGTAAACTGGGTACTGGACAATAATAATACGATGAGAGGTATGCAATACTTCAGTCCATATAGCCGTGATCTCGTCGACCTTTTCAGGGAAAATCAAAAACCTGACGGGATGATCTGGAGTTTCGTACAACCCGACAAAGGCGATTATCATTACTATGAAACGGCATATACATATCTCGGATATTTCAAGCGCGACAGTGGTGCATGGTTTGTACGTCAGCCTGCCGAGAACCATGTTGAATACAACTATGTTAACATGATGTACCAGCACTGGAAAGCAAGCGGTGACAATGAATGGATGAAGATGAACCTGAGTTGCGCGATGAGGGCTCTGGATTTTTGCATTACCGATTCCCTGAAATGGTCAGGAAGGTTCCAGCTACTTAAACGACCATATTGTATCGATTCATGGGATTTTCAGGTGGATGATGAATATACTCCGGCGGCACCGCTGAGCCCAACAATGGTAGTCGTTCCGGGAAAAACCAAATTCGGAATCTTTTTCGGAGATAACACCGGCTACTTTGAAGCATGTAATCAGCTGTCCGAGATGCTTGATTATGCCGGACAAAAAGAGAATGCCGGAAAATATCTGAAACGCGGAAAGGAAATAATTGACAGGCTCATTGCCCTTTCCTGGAACGGGAAATATTTTACCCATTTTATTGATGAGGATGCTTCTGTAAAACGAAACCTGGGAGTTGATGAAAAGTCGCAGATAGCCCAGGGAAATATGTATTCACTTAACAGGGGACTGACACATGATATGAATGTTGCCATAATAAAAACATATCTCGACCTTCGAACGAAACTACCTGTCGGCTCACCAGGTGAATGGTATGCAATCTATCCTCCGTTTGAAAAAGGATTCGGAATGCATGATGCTAAATGGCAATATATGAACGGAGGTATGGCCGGACATGCAATGGGTGAAATGGCAAGAGGAGCCTATGAAAACGGATATGAGACATATGCTTCCGGAGTAATTGATACGATGCTTATGCTGATTAAAAAATATGGAAACCGGCTCTGGTTTGCTTACACAGGTTCCATCCCTGCTCCTCCCCCTGATCCAATCTACAAAACAATTGATATCAGCAGTAAAGCTAATATGGATATCTGGGATCAGGGAGGTAAGGGAGTCTTTACCTGGATGGATGCGGGACAAAATTCTGGTAATGATATGAGGGGCCTGCCTGTAGGCAGTCAGCTATTCCATAATATACCTTTTAATGTTATTGATCCTGAAATAAATCAACGTCGTGCTGTTGCGGCTGTTTCGACAAAGAAGGGTTTTCCTGTTCAGATAGAAATCCCTGTAAATGATTCGGCAGGAGCCGTTTACCTGTTGCATTCATCATCTGATAATATACCCAGCACAGTTGCTGGCGCAATTCGCTTTTTATATGATGACGGAAGTGTGGCATCAAGATACATTTTCAAAGGGAAAGAGATTACCAATTGGTGGTTTTCGAGTCTGGAAAACGACAATGCAGGTGTTGCGTGGTATGGGCCAAACCTCAGATCTACAAAGGTTGGGG
>JGI20214J51088_10001534_pt1 | contig 15754 bp, 13 predicted proteins | sample WetSurMetagenome_FD_51088 | JGI IMG/M metagenome (IMG submission 51088) | reverse complement strand
GAGCCGTCCCTGGGCGTCGACCATCTGCAGCCGGTCGGCGTCGCCATCGAGCGCGATGCCGTAGTCGGCACGGTGCTCGGCCACTGCCGCGACCAGCGCCTGGGGCGCTGTCGCGCCGACGCCGGCGTTGATGTTCATGCCGTCGGGCTGGCAGCCGATCGTCACGACCGATGCGCCGAGCTCGTGAAAGACGTCCGGCGCGACATGGTAGGCGGCGCCATGGGCGGCGTCGACAACGACCTTCAGCCCGCGCAACGACAGCGTGTGCGGCACCGTGCTCTTGCAGAACTCGATGTAGCGGCCGCTCGCGTCCTCGAGCCGGCGCGCCTTGCCCAGGCCGGCCGAATCGACCCATTGCGGTGGCTCGGCGAGTGCCGCCTCGACGGCGATCTCCCATGCGTCGGGCAGCTTCTCGCCGCGGGCGGAGAAGAACTTGACGCCGTTGTCGCCGAACGGATTGTGCGACGCGCTGATCACGACGCCCAGGTCCAGCCGCAGCGCCCGTGTCAGGTAGGCGACACCGGGTGTGGGCAGCGGGCCGCTGAGCAGTACGTCGACGCCGGCTGACGCGAAGCCGGCCTCGAGCGAGGACTCGAGCATGTAGCCGGAGATGCGTGTGTCCTTGCCGATCAGCACCACAGGGCGCTGCGTGTCGCGGTGCAGCACGCGGCCCACCGCATGGCCCAGGCGCAGCATGAAGTCGGGCGTGATCGGCGCGCGGCCTACGGTGCCGCGGATGCCATCGGTGCCGAAGTAGGTTCTGCTCATGAGCTGGATTGTCCTGGGCTCGCCACGTCGCCGGTCCGCGCCGTGGCCTGCATTGTGAGCATTTGTTCTTGTTCGGGTCGCAGGGTCGCGGCGCGCCACAGCCGGAGCGCGTCGACGGTGGCTGCGACGTCGTGCACACGGACCACCGCGGCGCCGCGCTCGACGGCAAGCAAGGCAGCCGCGACGCTGGCCGCGAGGCGCTCGCCGGGCGGCCGACCGGTGACCGCGCCGAGCGTGGACTTGCGCGACCAGCCCACCAGCAGCGGCCGGCCGCACGCGAGCAGCTCGCGCTGGCGCGCGAGCAGTTCGAGGTTGTGCTGCGCCGACTTGCCGAAGCCGATGCCGGGGTCGATCGCGATACGCTCGCGTGCGACGCCGGCCGCCTGCACCTCGAGCGCGCGCCGCTCGAGGAAGGCGCCGACCTCAGCCACGACGTCCTCGTAGTCGGGTGCGGTCTGCATCGAACCCGCTCGCCGCGCATGTGCATCAGGCAGACACCGGCGGCCGGATGGGCGGCGACGATTGCGAGCGCGCCGGGCCGCTGCAGCGCACGCACGTCGTTGACGATGTCGGCGCCGGCGTCGAGGGCGGCGCGTATGACCTCGGGCCGGCTCGTGTCCACCGAGACCGGCACGCCCAGCGTGAGGGCTTGGCGCAGCACAGGCAGCACGCGCGCCAGTTCCTCGTCGACGCCGGGCTGTGTCGCGCCCGGGCGCGTCGATTCGCCACCGATGTCCAGGATGTCAGCGCCCTCGGCCAGCAAGCGCTCGCAATGCGCGATCGCGCTGGCGGCATCGGCATGACGTCCGCCGTCCGAGAACGAATCCGGAGTGACGTTGACGATGCCCATCACCTGCGGACGGCTCAGGTCGATCGGGAAGCGGGCGGTCTGCCAGAGCCTGGGCGGCGCATGCAGTTGCTCGGTGCTTCGATCCAGACTCATGGCGCGCAGTGATGCGAGGTGGTCGGACCCAATGGAAAGCGGGGCCGAAGCCCCGCCGCAAACGTCGCGTCCAGGCGCGCTCAGACTGCCGCCGGAGCGCTGTCGGCGCCCACCGCCGGCGTGCTCGGGCCACTCGGGGGCTTGGGTGCCGACGGCGTCCAGTCCTTGGGTGGGCGCGGCGGCTTCCCTGCCATGATGTCGTCGATCTGGTCGCTGTCGATGGTTTCCCATTCGAGCAGCGCGCTCGCCATCGCGTGCATCTTGTCCTGGTTGTCCTCGATCAGCTTGCGCGCGATGTCGTACTGCTCGTCGATGATGCGGCGGATCACCGAATCGACCTTGCGCATCGTCTCTTCGGACATCGTCGTCGTCTTCGTCACCGAGCGGCCGAGGAAGACCTCGCCTTCGTTTTCGGCATAGACCATCGGGCCGAGCTCGTCGGTCATGCCGTAGCGCGTAACCATGTCGCGCGCGATCTGTGTCGCGCGTTCGAAGTCGTTGCTGGCGCCGGTGGTCATCTGGTGCATGAACACTTCTTCGGCGATGCGCCCGCCGAAGAGCACGCTGATGGTCGAGAGCATGCGTTCCTTGTCCATGCTGTAGCGGTCGCCCTCGGGCAACTGCATCGTCACGCCCAGCGCACGCCCGCGCGGGATCACGGTGACCTTGTGCACGGGGTCGGTCTTGGGCATCAGCTTGGCGACCAGTGCGTGGCCGGACTCGTGGTACGCGGTGTTCCTGCGCTCGTCCTCGGGCATGACCATGGACTTGCGCTCGGGCCCCATCATGATCTTGTCCTTGGCCTTCTCGAAGTCGACCATCTCGACGACACGCCCGCTGCGGCGCGCGGCGAACAAGGCCGCCTCGTTGACCAGGTTTGCCAGATCGGCGCCGCTGAAGCCGGGCGTGCCNCGCGCCAGGATGTCGGCACGGATGTCCTGACCGACCGGAACCTTGCGCATGTGGACGTTGAGAATCTGCTCGCGCCCGCGCACGTCGGGCAGCGTGACGTAGACCTGGCGGTCGAAGCGGCCCGGTCGCAGCAGCGCCGGGTCGAGGATGTCGGGCCGATTCGTGGCCGCCATCACGATCACGCCGAGGTTGGTCTCGAAGCCGTCCATCTCGACGAGCATCTGGTTCAGTGTCTGCTCGCGCTCGTCGTTGCCGCCGCCGAGGCCGGCACCGCGGTGGCGGCCGACGGCGTCGATTTCGTCGACGAAGATGATGCAGGGCGCACTCTTCTTGGCCTGCTCGAACATGTCGCGCACGCGCGCCGCGCCGACGCCGACGAACATCTCGACGAAGTCGGAACCGCTGATGCTGAAAAACGGCACCTTGGCTTCGCCCGCGATCGCCTTGGCGAGCAGCGTCTTGCCGGTCCCCGGCGGGCCGACGAGCAGCACACCGCGCGGGATGCGCCCGCCGAGCTTCTGGAACTTCTGCGGATCTTTCAGGAAGTCGACCAGTTCCTTGACTTCCTCCTTGGCCTCGTCGCAGCCGGCGACGTCGGCGAAGGTGGTGGTGTTGTTGGCCTCGTCAAGCATGCGCGCCTTGCTCTTGCCGAAGCTGAAGGCGCCGCCCTTGCCGCCGCCCTGCATCTGGCGCATGAAGTAGACCCAGACGCCGATCAGCAGCAGCATCGGGCCCCAGCTGATCAGGATGCTCATCAGCAGCGAGGGCTCTTCACGCGGCTTGACGTCGAACTTGACGCCGTTGTTGATCAGGTCGCCGATCAGGCCGCGGTCGAGATACGTCGCGGTGGTGCGCACGCGCTTGTCGTCGTTCGTGATGGCAATGATGTCGGTGCCCCCGCCGCCGCTCTCTTGCAGCACCACGGACTTGATCTGCTTGGCATGCACCTCGTCGAGGAAATCGGAGTACGCGACATGGCTGCCGGTGGTCGCGGTGCGGTCGAACTGCTTGAACACGGTGAACAGCACCAGTGCAATGACCAGCCAGACAGCGACCTTCGAGAACCATTGATTATTCACCGCGGCTCCTTTTCCAAATCAGCGGTTCGGCGGTGCGAGATGCGCCCGCCGTGCACCACGGTAGTTGGGGTTGATTCTAGTTCAGTCAAGGGCGACGCCATGCTTGGCATCTCCTTGCCACCGCGAGGCAAATGTGGCGAGTTCACGCTTGCGTTTCGACACCGATTCGCTTCGGACCGATGCCGACGAGAAAGGTTTCCGCGGACTTGTCGCGCGAGGCCTTCGGCTTGATCGGCTTGACGACGCGAAAGCTGTCCTTGAACAGCTTGACGAGTTGGCTGTAGCCACTGCCGTGAAACGCCTTGCAGACAAGTGCGCCTTCGGGACGCAGGTGGCGCAGCGCGAACTCGACCGCCAGTTCGACCAGGTGCCCGACTCGCGCCGCGTCCGACGCCGGTATGCCCGACAGGTTCGGCGCCATGTCGGAGACGACCAGGTCGACCGGCCGGCCGGCGAGGACGCGCTCGAGTTCGGCGACGACGGCGTCGTCGCGAAAGTCACCCTGGATGAATTGCACGCCTTCGATCGGCTCGAAGTCCAGCAAGTCGAGCGCGACGATGCTGCCGTCCAGCGCCCCGGCTGCCGCGCCCGCGGGCGCGAAGCGCCGGCGCAGGTACTGGCTCCACGCGCCGGGCGTCGCACCCAGGTCGACGACCACCTGCCCGGGCCGGATCAGGCCGAGCGCCGCGTCGATCTCGGCCAGCTTGTAGGCGGCACGGGCGCGGTAGCCCTCCTTCTGCGCCAGTTTGACGTAGGGATCGTTGAGGTGGTCGTGCAGCCAGGCACGGTTGACGCGTTTGTTCTTCGGTTTCATCGACAGTCGATAATAGAGGCATGCCCGCCATCACCCTGACCCCTAGCCAGCGCAAGGAATACCGCGCTGGCGCCCATCACCTCTCCCCGGTTGCCATGGTCGGCGCCGACGGGCTGACGCGCGCCGTCGTGAAGGAAGTCGACGCGGCACTGAACGCCCACGGGCTGATCAAGGTGCGGGTGTTCTCGGACGACCGCACCGTGCGCGAGGCGATCCTGGGCGAGCTCGCCGAGACGCTGAACGCGGCGCCGATCCAGCACATCGGCAAGCTGCTCGTCCTGTGGCGCCCGCAGCCGCCCAAGGAAAAGNCGCCCGCAGCCGACCGCCAGCCCGGCCCGCGCACCGTCAAGCTGGTGTCGTTCTCAAAGAGCGGCAACCACCGCGCGACGGTGAAGAAGGTCCAGGTCTTCGGCAACGAGCGCGTCACCGCCGGCGGGCAGGTCAAGCGCGCGCGGGTGCGGCCGTCCAGCGTCAAGAAGAAGCTGTCCGGCCAGGCGTAGGCCAGCGGCTGGCGCGCCAGGCCAGCGTCAGCACGAGCGCGACCTTGACGAGGTAGAAGCCGCTGCTGATGAGGTGGAGCTGGGCGAAGCTCAGCGGCCCGTGGCCCAGGCGCGCCGGCGCCATCATCGGCTCGACGACGAAGTAGCCTGCGACCGTGCAGGCGATCGTGCCCAACGCCAACCCCAGCCCGGCGCTGAAGCCCGAACCTTCGCCCGCCTCGGCGGCGCGGCTGGCGGCGATGCGCTCGAGCACCAGCAGCACGGCGCCGAGCGCCAGGCTGGTGTAGGCCTCCTCGGCCAACATGCGCGCGACGACGCGGCCGGCATCGGCCAGCGCGAGCAACGCGAACGGCGCCGGCGTCGCCAGCAGCGCCACGCACAGCAGCCAGCCGCCCCACAGCCCGGGCAGCAGCGCGCGCCAGCGTTGCAGCGCCATCAGCGGTAGCGGACGTCGACGATTTCCCAGTGCTTGAGCCCGCCCGGGGCCTGCACCTCGGCCACGTCACCGGCCTCCTTGCCGATCAGCGCGCGCGCGATGGGGCTGCTGATGCTGATGAGCCCGAGCTTCAGGTCGGCTTCGTCGTCGCCGACGATCTGGTACGCGACGCGCTGGCCCGAGTCTTCGTCTTCCAGGTCCACGGTGCAGCCGAACACGACCTTGCCGCCGGCGTCGAGCTGGGCCGGGTCGATCACCTGCGCGGCGGCGAGCTTGGCCTCGAGTTCGGCGATCCTGCCCTCGATGAAGCCCTGCTTGTCCTTGGCCGCGTCGTACTCGGCGTTCTCGGACAGGTCGCCCTGCGCGCGCGCCTCCGCGATCGCCTGGATCACCGCATGGCGCTCCACGGACTTGAGCCTTTGCAGCTCTGCCTTAAGCTTTTCGGCGCCGCGGCGCGTGAGGGGGATGGTGGCCATATGTGCAATCCGGCGGGCAGAAGTGAAACCGCCGCAAGGACCCCGGCTTCGGGGTCGGCCTGCGGCGGACGACAGGCGCAAGTCTAGTGCAGTTCGGCGTGCAATTGCTGCAACGAGACGACCTCCAGGTCGTCCTGGTGCTTGAGCGCCTCGACGGCCGCCTCACACCCCGCCATCGTCGTGTAGTAGGTGACGCGGTGCGCCAGCGCCGCGGTGCGGATGTAGCGCGAGTCGGCGATNGCGGTGCGAGTCTCGTCGACGGTCGTGAAGACGAGCTGGATCTCGCCGGCCTTGACCAGGTCGGCGATGTGCGGCCGCCCGTCCTTGACCTTGTTCACAACCTTGACCGCGATGCCGGCCTCGGCGATTGCCGCTGCCGTGCCNTTGGTTGCGACCACCTGGTAGCCGAGGTCGACCAGATCGCCGGCGACCTTTACCGCACGCGCCTTGTCGCCGTTCTTCACCGTGATGACGACGGTTCCCTTCGCCGGCAGGCGCGAACCCGCGCCGAGCTGGCTCTTCAGCATCGCCTCGCCGAAAGTCCGGCCCACGCCCATCACCTCGCCGGTCGAACGCATCTCGGGGCCGAGGATCGGATCGACGCCGGGAAACTTGTTGAACGGGAACACCGCCTCCTTGATGCTGAAGTACGCCGGTACGATCTCGGTCGGTCCGTTTTGCGACTGCAGCGACTGGCCGGCCATGCAGCGCGCGGCGATCTTCGCCAGCGGCTGGCCGGTGGCCTTGCTGACGAAGGGCACAGTGCGCGAAGCGCGCGGGTTCACCTCGAGCACATAGACGACCGCGGCGTCGCCCTCGCCCTGGACCGCGAACTGCGTGTTCATCAGACCGACGACCTTGAGCGCACGGGCCATCGCGGTGGCTTGGCGGCGCATCTCGTCCTGCAGCGCGGGCGACAGCGAATACGGCGGCAACGAACAGGCCGAGTCGCCGCTGTGGATGCCCGCGGCCTCGACGTGCTCCATGATGCCGCCGATCATCACCTCGACGCCGTCGCTGATGCAGTCGACGTCGACCTCGATCGCATCGTCGAGGAAGCGATCGAGCAACACCGGCGACTTCTCGCTCACCTTGACCGCCTCGCGCATGTAGCGCTCGAGGTCGCGGTCGCCGTGCACGATCTCCATCGCCCGGCCGCCAAGCACGTAGCTCGGGCGCACGACGAGTGGATAGCCGATTTCTTGCGCCAGCGCCAGCGCCTGCTCCTCGGTGCGCGCGGTGCGGTTCGGCGGCTGCTTCAGGCCGAGTTCGTGCAGCAGCTTCTGGAAACGCTCGCGGTCCTCGGCGATGTCGATGCTGTCCGGGCTCGTGCCGATGATGGGCACGCCGGCGCGCTCGAGGTCGAGCGCGAGCTTCAGCGGCGTCTGGCCGCCGTACTGGACGATGACGCCGTGCGGCTTCTCCTTGTCGACGATCTCGAGCACGTCCTCCAGCGTCACCGGCTCGAAATAGAGGCGGTCGCTGGTGTCGTAGTCGGTCGAGACGGTCTCGGGGTTGCAGTTGACCATGATGGTCTCGTAGCCGTCCTCGCGCATTGCGAGCGCCGCGTGCACGCAGCAGTAGTCGAACTCGATGCCCTGGCCGATTCGGTTCGGGCCGCCGCCCAACACCATGATCTTCTTGCGCGCCGTCGGCTCGGCTTCGCATTCCTCGTCGTAGGTGGAATACAGGTATGCGGTCTCGGTGGCGAACTCGGCCGCGCAGGTGTCGACCCGCTTGAACACCGGGCGCACGCCGAGCGCGTGGCGCGCGGCGCGAACCGCGTGCTGGTTCGTCTTCATCAATTTCGCCAGCCGCTTGTCGGAGAAGCCCTGCCGCTTCAGATGACGAAGCTCGTCGGCCGACAGCGACTCCAGACGGCGCTGCGCGACCTGGCCCTCGGTGGCGACGAGTTCCTCGATCTGGACCAGGAACCAGGGGTCGATCGCGGTTTCCTCGAACACCTCGGCCAGCGTCATGCCAATGCGGAAGGCGTCGGCAACGAACAGGATGCGCTCGGGCCCGGCATTGCCGATCTCGTCGACGATCTCGTCGCGGTCGCTCTCAAGGCACGACGTGCGCTCGGTCAGGCCGTCGATGCCGGTCTCGAGCCCGCGCAGCGCCTTCTGGAAGCTCTCGGGGAAGCTGCGCCCGATGGCCATCACCTCGCCCACCGACTTCATCTGCGTCGTCAGGTGCGGATCGGCGGCCGGGAACTTCTCGAACGCGAAGCGCGGGATCTTCGTGACGACGTAGTCGATGCTGGGCTCGAAGCTCGCCGGCGTGGCGCCGCCGGTGATGTCGTTCCTCAACTCGTCGAGCGTGTAGCCGACCGCGAGCTTGGCCGCGACCTTGGCGATTGGGAAACCGGTCGCCTTCGACGCCAGCGCCGAGCTGCGGCTGACGCGCGGGTTCATCTCGATCACGATCAGCCGGCCGTTCTGCGGGTTCACCGAGAACTGCACGTTCGAGCCGCCGGTGTCGACGCCGATCTCGCGCAGGATCGCGATCGACGCGTTGCGCATCAGCTGGTATTCCTTGTCGGTCAGCGTCTGCGCCGGCGCCACGGTGATGCTGTCGCCGGTGTGGATGCCCATCGGGTCGAGGTTCTCGATCGAGCAGACGATGATGCAGTTGTCCACGCGGTCGCGGACGACTTCCATCTCGTACTCCTTCCAGCCGATCAGGCTCTCCTCGATCAGCAGTTCCTTGGTCGGGCTGAGGTCCAGGCCGCGCCTGCAGATCTCCTCGAACTCCTCGGGGTTGTAGGCGATGCCCCCGCCGGTGCCGCCCATCGTGAAACTGGGACGGATCACCATCGGGAAGCCAGAATGGACGGCTTCGCCGCCGAGCTCGGCCTGAATGCGCTTCTGCACCGCGAGCGCCTCGTCCATGCTGTGCGCGATACCGCTCTTGGCCGAGTCCAGGCCGATGGACGTCATCGCGTCCTTGAACTTCATCCGGTCCTCGGCCTTCTCGATCGCGTGCTCGTTCGCACCGATCATCTCGACGCCATACTTCGCCAGCACGCCGTGCCGGTGCAGGTCGAGCGCACAGTTCAGCGCCGTCTGGCCGCCCATCGTCGGCAGGATCGCGTCCGGTCTTTCCTTGGCGATGATCGTCTCGACGACCTGCCAGGTGATCGGCTCGATGTAGGTCACGTCCGCCATCTCGGGGTCGGTCATGATCGTCGCCGGGTTGCTGTTGACGAGGACAACCTTGTAGCCCTCCTCGCGCAAGGCCTTGCAGGCCTGGGCGCCCGAGTAGTCGAATTCGCAGGCCTGGCCGATGACGATCGGTCCGGCCCCGATGATCAGGATGGTCTTGAGGTCTTGGCGCTTGGGCATGTCAGTGCTGCTCCATCAGGGCGACGAAGCGATCGAACAGGTAGGCGATGTCATGCGGGCCGGGGCTCGCCTCGGGGTGGCCCTGGAAGCCGAACGCCGGCCGGTCGGTGCGTGCCAGGCCTTGCAGCGTGCCGTCGAACAGGCTCACGTGGGTCGGGCGCAGCGTCGCGGGCAGCGCGGTCTCGTCGACGGCGAAGCCGTGGTTCTGACTCGTGATGCTGACGCGACCGCTGTCCAGGTCCTTCACCGGATGGTTCGCGCCGTGGTGGCCGAACTTCATCTTGAAGGTCTTCGCCCCCGAAGCGAGCGCGAGGATCTGGTGCCCCAGGCAGATGCCGAAGGTCGGCACGCCGGCGTCCACGATCTCGCGCGTCGCCGCNATCGCATAGGCGCAGGGCTCGGGATCGCCGGGGCCGTTGCTGAGGAAGACACCATCGGGTTTCAGCCGCATCACGTCGGCGGCCGGTGTCTGCGCCGGCACCACGGTGACGCGGCAGCCGCGGCTGGCGAGCATGCGCAGGATGTTGCGCTTGATGCCGAAGTCATAGGCCACGACGTGTTGGCGGGCGTCGTCGAGCACACCCTGGTCCTGGCCGAGCCGCCATTCGGTCTGACGCCATTCGTAGCTTGCGCTGGCCGAGACGACCCGCGCCAGGTCGAGCCCGGCCATCGACGGCGCCGACCGCGCGAGCGCCACTGCCTGCTCGACATGCGCCGCGGTCACCAAACTGCCGGCCGCCAGGCTCATCACGCAGCCGTTCTGCGCGCCGGTGCGGCGCAGCACGCGCGTCAAGCGGCGCGTGTCGACGTCGGCGATCGCGACCTTGCCTTCGCGCTCGAGGAATTGCGACAGGCTTGTCGTGGCACGGAAGTTAGAGTGCCGGACCGGCCGGTTCCTGACGATCAGGCCCGCGGCATGGACCGCTGCGGCCTCGGCGTCCTCGTCGTTGACGCCGACGTTGCCGATGTGCGGATAGGTCAGCGTGACGATCTGCTGGCTGTAGCTCGGATCGGTCAGAATCTCCTGGTAGCCGGTCATGGCCGTGTTGAACACGATCTCGCCGACCGTGTGACCGGGCGCGCCGATCGAGCTACCGAAGAAATGGGTGCCGTCTGCTAGAGCGAGCAGCGCGGGAGGCAGGACGGGCAGCAAGGGGAAAGCTCCGGGTTTCGCGCACCCAGCGCCACCCGGCTACGGATGGTTCCGAGGGGAAACCGACGACGGCGTTTCGCTAGGCTGCGGTGTTGGCGGGTAAACCACGAAATTATACCGGCTCTGCGGGCGCGGACACGCCTGGCGACGTTCAGGCGCCGAGGGTCGCAATGCCGGCGCGCGCGACCTGCGCGTCCTGCGCGGCCTTGACGCCGCTCACGCCGACCGCGCCGACGCAATGCCCTTCGACGAGGACCGGCAGACCGCCCTCGAGCATGCCTTCGAGTCCCGGCGCGCTGAGGAACGAGGTCCGGCCCTGGTTGATCATCTCTTCGTACTCGCGGCTCTCGCGCCGGCCGAGCGCGGCAGTGCGCGCCTTGGCCTGCGCGATCGATGCCGAGACCGGCGCCGCGCCGTCGAGCCGCTGCAGCCAAAGCGGATGGCCGCCGTCGTCGACGATCGCGATCGTCACCGCCCAGCGGTTCGACAGGGCTTCAGTCTCGGCAGCCGCGGCAATCCGGCGCACGTCTTGGAGGGTCAGGAAGGGCTTGGTGTTCATCGCTGCGACGATAACGCGTCGCGCGGCGAACCCGGCAGTCCGCATGGGGACATCCGACCCGGCCGGCGATGGAACCTAGAATGCCCGCGACGGGTCGAATTGGCCCGAGAGTCGAATCCGATGGAGGTCGAATGAACCAGAACCTGCAATCCTTGGCGCGCAGCGCGGGCAGTGACGCCTTGTCGTCGCAGCGCAACCGCGTACTGCGCAACACCTATTGGCTGCTTGCGATCTCGCTCGTGCCGACCGTACTGGGCGCGTGGGTCGGTGTCGCCACCGGGCTCGTCGCGACGATGGGCATGGGGCTGTCGACGATCCTGTTCCTCGGCGGCGCGTTCGGTTTCATCTTTGCGATCGAGCGCACCAAGAACTCGTCCGCCGGCGTACCGGTGCTGCTCGGCTTCACGTTCTTCATGGGCCTGATGCTGTCGCGACTGATCGCGCAGATCCTGGGCTTCAGCAACGGCGCGTCGCTGATCATGGCGGCCTTCGGCGGCACTTCGGTCGTGTTCTTCGGCATGGCGAGCCTGGCCACCGTCGTCAAGCGCGACCTGTCCGGGCTGGCGAAGTTCCTGTTCGTTGGTGTCCTGCTGCTGCTCGTTGCCGGGGTGGTGAACATCTTCATGCAGTCGGGTCCGCTGATGCTGACGCTGTCGGTGCTTGCGATCGCGCTGTTCTCGGCCTTCATGCTCGTCGACATCAAGCGCGTCATCGACGGTGGAGAAACCAACTACATCAGCGCCACGTTGGCGATCTACCTCGACCTGTACAACGTCTTCCAGAGCCTGCTGATGCTGCTCGGCGTCTTCGGCGGCCGGCGCAACTGAGCTCGATCTCAGGCCGTCGGCCCGGCCCGAGCCGGTTCGTCGATGCCAGCAAACCAACCCTCTGTACCTCGAAGGTTCAGAGGGTTTTTTCATCGTGCCGCCGCCTGGTCGACGGCACGAACCCGTGACCCGCATCGCCGCCTCGCGCCGAGCAGCGCAGGCGTTACATGCGCTTTCAGCGTGCTCCTTTAAAGCGTCCTCTCGTGCGTCATATGCAGTTGCGCAGGCCTTCCATGTCTGGAGGCCTCGTCGATGACCCAACGGAGGCACCTCTTGCGCAGAAGCGATTTCCTGAAGGCGGCCGCCGGCGGCGCCACCACCTTGCTGATGACCCCGCTGCTGAGTGCCTGCGGAGGCGGCGACGGCGCAATGACCGCCGCCGCAGTGGCCGGCCGCGGCGCGCGTGAAGCGCTCGCGGCAAGCACCGCACCACCCGCCGCGACCGACGCGACCGTGCTCACGGCCGAGGCGATTGCGGCAATGAGGTTCATGCGCGAGGAGGAGAAGCTCGCCCACGACGTCTACGTCGCGATGGATGCAAGATGGGGTGCTGCGATCTTCAGAAATATCGCCAGCAGCGAGACCGAGCACACGCAAGCGGTGCTCGCCCGGCTGGTCGCCTACGGCATCGACGACCCGGCCGCCGGGCGTGCGCCGGGTGAATTCGAGAACGCCGATCTGCAGGCCCTCTACGATACGCTGCTCGAACGCGGGACCGCGAGTCTCGAAGCGGCGCTCGGTGTCGGCGCGTACATCGAGGAGACGGACGTGCGCGACATCCGGGCCAAGATGGCGCTCACCGATGAAGCCGACGTGCTGCAGGTCTACCAGAATCTGCTCTGCGGCTCGTACAAGCACCTACAGGCGTTCAACCGCCAACTCGCCCGCCTGGGCATCTCGTATGTCGCCCAGACGATCTCGCAGGACGAGTGGGACGCGATCGTGGCTGGTACCGCCAGCTGCACCAGCTGACACCGAGCCGATGCCGCCGCGGCGCCCGCGGCCCTCAATCCGGGGCTGCGATACGGTCGAATACCGCGAGGCTCTCGGTGTGCGCCGTGTGCGGGAACATGTTCACGATCCCGGCGAGCGTGCAGCGGTAGCCGGCCTGATGCACCAGCAGCCCGGCGTCGCGCGCCAGCGTCGACGGGTTGCAGCTGACGTAGACGATGCGCTTCGGTGCCGTCCAGCCCTCGTCGCCGTCCGCGGTGCACAGCTCGGCCAGCGCCTTGGCGATCGCGAACGCGCCCTCGCGCGGCGGGTCGATGAGCCAGCGTGCCGCGGTGCCCGTCGCGCGCAGCGTCTCGGGCCCGATCTCGAACAAGTTGCGCGCCTCGAAGCGCGCGCGCCCGGCGAGGCCGTTCACGGCCGCGTTGGCACGCGCGCGTGCGACCAGCACCTCGCTGCCTTCGATGCCCAGCACCTCGCGCGCGTGCCGCGCCAGCGGCAGCGTGAAGTTGCCCAGTCCGCAGAACCAGTCGATCACGCGCTCGTCGGCCTGCGCGTCCAGCAAGCGTAGCGCCCGGTCGACGAGCACGCGGTTGACCTGCGCGTTGACCTGGGTGAAGTCGGTCGGCTTGAACGGCATCCGGATCCCGTACTCGGGCAGCGTGTAGGCCAGCTCGGGGCCACCGTCGTCGGCGTCGAGCCGGTGTGCCGTCTCCGGGCCCTTGGGCTGCAGCCACCACTGAACGCCGTGCACTGCGCCGAACGCGCGCAGCCGGTCGGCATCGGCCGCCGACAGCGGCTGCAGATGACGCAGCACGAGCGCGACAACGCTGTCACCGACGGCCAGCTCGACCTGCGGCAGCCGGTCGCGCTGGTCCATCGCGCCGATCAGCGCGCGCAGCGGCAAGAGCATCGTGCTCACCGCCGGCGGCAGCACCGGGCAGGTCGACATGTCGGCGACGTAGCGCGACTTGCGCTCGTGGAAGCCGACCAGCACCACACCCTTCTTCGCGACGAAACGCACCGANAGCCGCGCGCGCCAGCGGTAGCCCCAGGCNGGCCCCTCGATCGGCCGCAGCAGGCGCTCGGGCTTGACCTTCGCCAGATGCCATAGGTTGTCCTCGAGCACGCGCTGCTTGACCGCGACCTGGGCNGCCGGATGCAGGTGCTGCATCTTGCAACCTCCGCACGCACCNGCGTGCAGGCCGAAGTGCGGGCAGGCCGGCCGCACGCGCTGCGCGCTCTCGCGCGCCAGCGCCGACATCTGGCCCTGCTCCCATTGGTTCTTCTTGCGCGAAACCTGCACCTGCACGCGCTCGCCGGGCAAGGCGCCTTCGATGAAGACCACCTTGCCAGCGCCTTCATCGTCGCTCGCGGCGCGATGCGCAACGCCCTGCCCTTCGAGGTCGAGCGACTCGACCTCGAGCCAGTCAAATCCGGATGTCATGGGCCGGATTATCCCGGCCCGCGCTGAAGCGCCGGCCCTCTCGAGCAAACTTGGCGCCGCCACTTTGCTTGAGCCCCCCGCAGGGGCGGGCTGGACGCAACCCGGACCTGGAGGTACTCAGAACAGCGAATCGTGGTCGACGCCCTGGCGCGCCATGCGCCGCTTCAGCTTGAGCAGCGACTCTTGCTGGATCTGGCGGATGCGTTCGCGCGTCAGGCCCAGCCGCGCGGCCAGATCCTCGAGCGTCTCGGGCTCGCGGTCGTGCAGCCCGAAGCGGCCCGCGAGCACCTCGCGCTCGCGCTCGTTGAGCGCGCTCATCCCGTGCTCGATCAACTGCGCCATCTCGCGCCCCAGCCGCAGCCCGAGAGGGTCGACGGCCTGCTCGTCGGCTACCGAGTCGAGCATCGATTCGCTGCCGTCGCGCTCGATCGGTGCGTCCAGCGAAGAAGGCTGTTCGGCCAGCCGCAACAGCGCGGCGACTTCGCGCGCAGGCCGCTGGAGCGTCGCGGCGATCTCTTCGACGCTGACCTTGCGTTCGCCTTCGGCCGGCGCGCGGCGGGCCGATTCGAGCGCGCGCCTCGCCTTCAGCACCTGGTTCAATTCGCGCACCACATGCACGGGCAGCCGGATCAACCGCGCCTGATGCATGATCGCGCGCTCGATGCTCTGGCGGATCCACCACGACGCGTAGGTCGAAAAGCGAAAGCCCCGCTCGGGCTCGAACTTGGTCGTCGCGTGCATCAGGCCGAGGTTGCCTTCCTCGATCAGATCGATCATCGGCAGCCCGCGGCCGACGTAGTTCTTCGCGATGCTGACCACCAGGCGCAGGTTGCGCTCGATCATGCGCTGGCGTGCGCTGAAGTCGCCCGCACGCGCGCGGACCGCGGTCTCGTGCTCCTCGACCGGCGTCAGCAAGGGCGCGCGGCGGATGTCGCGCAGATAGCTCTGCAAGGTGTTGCCCACCTCGCCGTCGCCGTCCGGCAACGCCGCAGACGCGGGNTCGTCGTCCACGGGCGAGACGGCTTCGGGAACGCCGTCGGCGCCATCGCCGCGCCACTCGGCAAGCACCCGCACCGCCCGGACCTGTATCGCGGCATGGCCGTCGAGCGCGTCGCGCCGTCTGCTCATGCCCTGCTCCCAAGCGGCCGGCGCGCCGCTAGCGCGGCGGCAGCAGCGTCGCCGGGTCGATCGGCTTGCCCTGGCGGCGGATCTCGAAGTGCAGCCCCACCCGCGTGGCGTCGCTGGACCCCATCTCGGCAATCTGCTGTCCGCGTCGNACCACCTGNTCCTCCTTCACGAGCAGGGTCTGATTGTGCGCGTAGGCGCTCAGGTAGGTCGCGTTGTGCTTGACGATGATCAGGTTGCCGTAGCCGCGCAGCCCGGAGCCGGCGTAGACCACGCGGCCGTCGGCTGCGGCGTAGACCGGATCGCCTGCCTTGCCGGAGATCGTCAGCCCCTTGTTCTTGTCGTCGTCGAAGGGTGTCACCACCGCGCCGGCGGCGGGCCAGGTCCACACAACGCTGTCGGCAGCGACCGCGGACGGTG
>JGI20214J51088_10001532_pt1 | contig 15759 bp, 11 predicted proteins | sample WetSurMetagenome_FD_51088 | JGI IMG/M metagenome (IMG submission 51088) | reverse complement strand
GTCGTGGTTGACGCACTGGCTCGAGAACAGGGTGAGTCCCGAATCGAAAATCGCCTCCAGCGACGGCTGTCTCCCGAGGGATCGCAGCTTGTGCGTCAGTCGCCAGATGTCCCCCATGAAAAAGGGCATGTCGAGCCAGTTCTTCATCAGATCCTTGAAGGACCGGTCCGCCGACGACAGGGACTCCCGGATCGCATGGTCCAGGGTGTCGCAGACCTTGGTGACGGAATGGTAAAGGTTCTGGATCTGACTGTCTTCACCGGGGTATTCCCGGCGGATGTCTTTGATGAGGGCCTCCCTGTCGATGCAGAAATCGATCCGGTGCTCCGGCAGGATGACCTGGAAGGCCGGGTTCAGGGGAGAGATCTTTGCCGCGTCCGGCAGGGGGATGTTGAGCTCGGAGAACAGTTTCGTGAAGATCTGCCCTGCGCCGAAGCCACTCCAGGGGAAGGGATCGATATTGAAGGTGTAACCCGAGAAGGTGAGGCTGTCGCCGAGTGCGCATTCGGAAAGCAGGAGCGTCTTGCGGCCGTATCGGGCGGACAGCAATGCGGCGATGAAGGAACTCAGGTCGCTGCCGATGACGATCACGTCGTACATGGTTTGATATCCTTGGACTCCTGACAAAAGCCTTTCGAGGATGCCCCATTTTCCAGAAAGAAGGCCCTCTTGTCAAATGCGATCATGAGATGGCGGGGCTCAAAAGTCAACGACGGGAGGGTTGTGCCGGGGGCTGTCTTCCGGCTGCGAGTGATCCTTGACTCTTACCTTGCGGCCCTCGACCCGAAGTTTCCCCTCGGCGTAGAGCTTGATTGCCTTCGGGTAGATCCGGTGCTCCTCCTTCAGGATGCGCTGTGAAAGAGTGTCCTCCGTATCCGAGTCGTAGACGGGGACGACGGCCTGGATGATGATGGGCCCTGTATCGATGCCTTCATCGGCGAAGTGTACGGTGCAGCCGGAGAATTTTACGCCGTAGTCAAAGGCCTTCTTCTGGCCGTGCGTGCCGGGAAAAGACGGCAGGAGGGCGGGGTGGATGTTCATGATGCGCGCGGGAAATGCTCGCAGGAAAAGGGGCGAGAGAACCCTCATGAACCCGGCGAGCACCACCAGCTCCACGTCGTGGACCTTCAAGGCATCCACGAGTTTCTGATCGTATTCCTCCCGGCTGCCGGAGCCGCCGTGCTCGATCACGGCGCAGGGGATGCCGTGCCTTCGGGCCCTCTCGAGGGCGAAAGCCCCGGGGTTGTTGCTGAGGATGATCCGGATGCGGGCCGGCAGGGTCCCCTTTTCGATGTGGTCGATAATGGACTGGAGGTTGGAGCCACTTCCCGAAACGAGGACGCCAAGGTTTACGATTCTCGACATGGATGGCTCCCGGAAAACCTCTTCATGAAATGATCACGGACGGGGAGTCCTTCTGGCGCTTCTCGATCGAGCCGATCAGGTAGGCCTTCTCCCCCAGGGCGCCCAGCCTCTCCATGATCTCCGGCACGGTTTCGCTGTCCACAATGATCATCATGCCGATCCCCATGTTGAATACCCGGAACATCTCGGCGTCTTCGATCTGCCCTTGCTTCCGGATGGCCTGGAAGATAGGCAGCTCGGGCCAGCTGCCGCGCTGGATCACGGCCGAGCAGCGCTCCGGCAGGATGCGGGGGATATTGTCGGTGAAGCCGCCGCCGGTGATGTGGACGATCCCCTTCAGGCTGAAGTTCTTGTTGAGATTCAGGATGCTGCGGACGTAGATCCTCGTGGGCGTGAGAAGCTCCTCGCCGACCGGCAGGAGCAAGCCCTCCACGGGGTCGTTGGCCTGCAGGCCGCAGCGGTCGAAAAATACCTTTCGCGCCAGAGACAGGCCGTTGCTGTGGATCCCGCTCGAGGCAAGGCCGATGATCCGGTCGCCGATGCCCACCCGGGAGCCGTCGATCAGCTTGTCCGCCTCGACGATGCCGACACAGAAACCCACCAGCTCGTAGTCCCCTTCTCCGTAGAATCCGGGCATCTCGGCCGTCTCCCCTCCCAGCAGGGCGCATCCGGCATCCTTGCAGCCCTTCACGACACCTTCGATGAGCTGCCTGCCCGTCTCGACGTCGATAGAACCTGCGGCGATGTAGTCAAGGAAAAAGAGGGGTTCGGCGCCTTGTACGACGATGTCGTTGACGGACATGGCGACAAGGTCGATGCCGATCGTGTTGTATCGTTTCATCATCCGGGCGACGTTGAGCTTGGTCCCTACGCCGTCGGTCGAGGCCACGAGGATGGGGTCACGGTATTTGGCCCTGTCGAGGTGAAAGAGGCCCCCGAAACCGCCGAGGCTGCCCATTACCTCTTTTCGGAAGGTCGTCTTGACGAGCGGCTTGATCACGTCGATGAAACGGTTGCCCTTATCGATGTCGACCCCGGAGTCCTTATATGAAATGTTGCCCCCCATGAGCGCTCCTGTTGTGTAGAAATGGATGATAGAATGGATGGATAAAGACCATTCGGTGGAAAACGGTTGCACCATACCCGAAAACGTCGAACAAGTCAATGCGATCCTGTGTTGCCGGGCGACGAATCGGCACGCCGGGGAGAACTCGGGCTTGAGAAAAGAGAGGAACTTTGATAACCATATCGAGACGTTCCGCATGCATCGCGAATGCCGTGCTGGCCTGGGTGAAGTCGGAAAGCGAAAGGACAGTCTCGTGGAGTCGTCAAGGGGCATCAGATCATGGAAACCTTGAAACAGGCCCTGGAGAAGATCGAAAACCCCCTGCGGTTCTCGGCGGGGAATACCTTCCGGAACCTGGCTATCGTCAGGGACCTGGAAGTGCCCGTGCGCAGGAAAATCGCCGATCTTCGGGAGATGGTCCTGCAGAGGGTGAAGCATCCGGCAGATGCCGCCCGCCTCGAGGAGCTACTGGCTCAGATGGAGGCTTTGTTTTCCGGTTTCGAAAAGGCGTCTCTCGAGGAAAAGAAGAGACGGGTCTCCGGGGGACTCGCCCGGGTCGACACGATGAAATCCCTCCTGGCCCAATGGTCGGAGCCCGGCTACCGGCGTCCACCCGAGGGGGTCAATCGCGATGTGAGGGAATCCCTCGACGCGGCCATCGGGAAACTGACCCTGCAGGCCCAGTTCGTGAAAGGGGTGGGNCCNAAGATCGGAGCGCTTCTTGCGCGCAAGGGCCTCAAGACGGTCGAGGACCTGCTCTATTTCCTTCCCCGTAAATACGAAGACAGGCGTTTCGTCAAGGCGATCACCCAATCCGAGGTCGGCAGGAAGGAAACCGTCATCGGCGAGGTCATCCGGGCGGAGATCCATCCCTACAAGAAAAGGAAAGTCTTCGAGGTTGTGCTGAGGGATGATTCGGGCACACTGAAGGGCAAGTGGTTCAAGGGCAGCTTCGCCTATCTGCGCAATGCGTTCAAGCCGGGCCTCCGGGTCATCCTCACGGGCGATGTACGCCTCTACCAGTTCGAGCTCGAGATGATCCATCCAGACTTCGAGATTCTCGAAGAGGGCGAGGACTCCCACCTTCATTTCAAGCGGATTGTCCCCATCTACTCCGAAACGGAGGGTCTCGGGCAGAAACACCTGCGCCGCATCCTGCTGCATGCCGTCGAGGATTATGCGCGCTACGTCCCGGGGCCGATTCCCCGTGAAATCTGCGAACGGCAAGGGCTCATCGACATCATAGAGGCCCTACGCACCGTCCATTTCCCCGGGCAGGAAGAGGATATCCGCGTGCTCGACGACATGCGATCGGCGGCGCACAAGAGGCTCATATTCGACGAGCTTTTCTATTTCGAACTGGCCATGGCACTCAAGCACAAGGGAAACATCCTCGAAGAGGGAATCGCCTTTCAGAAGGAAGGGGAGCTTTCGAGCCGATTCCTTTCCATCCTGCCCTTCGGGCTGACAGAGGCACAGAAGCGCGTGATCGGTGAAATCCACGGGGACATGGCGAGGCCTTCGCCCATGCATCGCCTGCTGCAGGGGGACGTGGGGAGCGGCAAGACTGTCGTATCCATGGCGGCAATGCTGACGGCCTGCGAAAACGGCTACCAGGCGGCCATCATGGCCCCGACGGAAATACTCGCGGAGCAGCACTACCGGAACATCGCCCGGTGGGTGGAGTCCCTGGGTCTCAGGGCGGCGCTTCTTCTGGGGAGCATGCGTGCCGCGGAGAAAAAGGAAGTCGCCCGCCAGATCGAAAACGGCGAGATCCAGTTCGTCGTGGGCACCCACGCCCTCATCCAGGAGGGGGTGGAATTCAGGAAACTGGGCCTGGTCGTCGTCGACGAGCAGCACCGCTTCGGAGTCGTGCAGCGCGCGGCCCTGCGCGCCAAGGGTTCAAACCCGGACGTGCTGGTCATGACGGCAACCCCCATCCCGAGGACGCTGGCCATGACCGTCTACGGGGACCTGGATATCTCCGTCCTCGACGAGATGCCCCCCGGCAAGAAACCCGTCAAGACGAAGATCTTCTTCGAAAAGGAACGGCCCCGGGTCTACGAAATCGTCCGGAAGGAAATCATCAAGGGAAACCAGGTCTTCATCGTCTATCCCCTCGTCACGGAATCGGAGGCCCTGGATCTCAAGGATGCAACCCGGATGGCCGAGCACCTTCAAAAGGACGTATTCCGGGAGCTTCGCATCGGTCTCGTCCACGGAAGAATGAAGGGTCCGGAGAAGGACGGGATGATGAAGGCCTTCAACGACAGGCAACTTGACATCCTGGTATCGACCACCGTGATCGAGGTAGGGATCGACATTCCCCAGGCCTCCCTCATGGTGATCGAACATGCCGAGCGCTTCGGCCTCGCACAGCTTCACCAGCTCCGGGGCAGGGTTGGCCGCAGCGAGATTCCCTCCTACTGTGTCCTGATGACCGATCACAAAGGCTCGGAAAACGCCCGCAAGCGCCTCCGGATCATGGAGCAGACCACGGATGGCTTCCGGATCGCCGAGGCGGACCTCGAGATCCGCGGCCCGGGGGAGTTCATGGGGACCCGACAGTCCGGTTTCCCCGATTTCAGGGTGGCCGACATCCTTCGCGACGGAAGGCTCCTCAACGATGCCCGGACGGAGGCATTCCTTCTCGTCGAGAGGGACCCGCGCCTCGAGCGGATCGAGCACGCGGCGCTCAGGGAGGTCCTGCTGTGGAAGTGGGAAGGGCGGCTCGACCTGGCCCGAACGGGCTGATGCACGCGGATTTCTTTTGACAAAACAATCATTTTCACTATAATCAGGTGCTTCGTTTATCCGCTTCTCGACCCGTTGCGGGCAAGGAGAACAGGAACGCCTTTTTACGTGGAGCTCACGCCATGAAAACCATCTATGCAGGGCTGATCGGCTTCGGCAACATCGGTGCCGGCGCCGTGAAGCTGCTCATGGAAAACGGCAGCACCATTGAGCAGCGCCTGGGGGCGAGGATCGTCATCAAGAGGATTGCCGATCTCGATCTGAAGACGCCACGCCCGGTGGCGGTGGACAAGAAGCTCCTGACCAAGGATGCCAAAGCCATCCTGAACGACCCCGAGATCTCCATCGTCATCGAGCTTGTCGGCGGCTACGAGCCGGCGAAGGGCTTCATTCTCGAGGCCATCCGGCAGGGAAAGCACGTGGTGACGGCCAACAAGGCCCTGCTGGCCACCCACGGAAACGAGATCTTCAAGGCCGCCGAGCGCCACGGGGTCAACATCGGTTTCGAAGCGAGCGTCGGGGGCACCATCCCCGTCATCAAGACCCTCCGGGAGAGCCTGGCAGCCAACCGGATCCGCTCCATCTTCAGCATCCTGAACGGCACGACGAACTACATCCTCACGAAGATGACCGACGAGGGGAAGAACTTCAAGACGGTGCTCCGCGAGGCCCAGGCCCTGGGCTTTGCCGAGGCGGATCCCTCCTTCGACGTGGAGGGGATCGACACGGCCCACAAGCTGGGGATCGTGCTGGCCCTGTCCTACGGCAAGAAGGTGAGGCTGGAGGACATCTACCGGGAAGGCATCACGGGGGTGAGCCAGCAGGACATCGAATTNGCCAAGGAGTTGGGTTACAAGATCAAGCTGCTGGCCATCGCGATCGAGCGGGGCGGCTCCATCGAGGCGCGAATCCACCCGACCATGATCCCCTTCGATCACCTGCTGGCAAGCGTGAACGGCAACTACAACGCCCTGCACATCCGCGGCGACGCATCGGGCCCTGTATTTCTCTACGGACAGGGCTCAGGCATGATGCCCACGGCAAGCGCCGTCGTCGCCGATCTGATCGATATCGCCCGCGACATCCTGAAAGGGATATCGCGCCGTGTCCCTTCGCGGTCGCTCTCGGAGGACAGGATCGAGAACATTGAGCTGATGCCGATGGACGACATCGTGACCAATTACTACTTCCGTTTTTCGGCCCTGGACAGGCCCGGCGTGCTGTCGAAGATCTCCGGGATTCTCGGGAAGTACAACATCAGCATCTCCGCCGTCATCCAGAAGGGCAGGGCGCAGGACAAGGCGGGCACCGTTCCCGTCGTCATGACAACCCACGAATCCCGCGAGAAGGACATGCGGGCAGCCCTGAAGGAGATTGACCGGCTGGCCGTCCTGAAGGGTAAAACGGTTCGCATTCGCATCGAGGACGACAGACTGAAATGAAATACGCAGTGCTTCTGGGCGACGGCATGGCGGACTGGGCCGTCGAGAGCCTGGGCGGGAAGACCCCGCTGGAATATGCAAAGATCCCCAACATGGACCGGATCGCCCGGGAGGGGACCCTCGGCCTCATCGACACGGTGCCGAAAGGTCTGAAACCGGGCAGCGACGTGGCCATCCTCTCTGTGCTCGGCTACGACCCTGAGGCGTGCTACACGGGGCGCGGGCCGCTGGAGGCCGCAAGCATGGGCGTCCATCTCGACACGGGGGACCTGGCCTTCCGTTGCAACCTCGTCACCCTCGGAAACGGGCCGGACCCGATCATGGCGGACTTTACGGCCGGGCACATCAGCACGGATGAGGCGCGCCAGATCATCCTCGGGCTCGATCAGTCAATCGGCTCCGGGCGCCTGAAGTTCTACCCCGGCGTGGGCTACCGGCACCTGCTCGTCTGGAAGGGCGGCGGACCGGTGGTGGAGACAACCCCGCCCCACGATATCACCGGACAGGCGACGGCTCCGTACCTGCCGAAAGGCAAAGGCGCCGACGAGGTGCTTGATCTGATGCTGAAGTCCAGGGAGGTGCTCAGGGATCATCCCGTGAACCGCTCCCGCAGTGAAAAGGGAAAGAAACAGGCAACATCCATCTGGCTCTGGGGCCAGGGCGGCAAACCTGCCATGGAGCCCCTCACGAGGAAATTCGGTCTTCGGGGGGGCATGATCTCCGCCGTGGATCTCCTCAACGGGCTCGGGGTCTATGCGGGGCTCGAGGTCCTGAAAGTGGAAGGGGCCACGGGCTACATCGACACGAACTACGTCGGAAAGGGCGAGAAGGCCCTCGAGGCGCTCGAACAGAGCGACTTCGTCTTCGTCCACGTGGAAGCCCCCGACGAGATGGGCCACGAGGGGAACGCGGAAGGCAAGGTGAAGGCCCTCGAGGATTTCGACGAGAAGGTTGTCGGGACCGTCCTGAAGGGAATCGCCCGTTTCGGTGATTTCCGGGTGCTCGTGCTGAGCGACCATCCGACGCCGGTGGCAAAAAAGACGCACGTCTCGGAGGCGAGCCCCTTTGCCGTTTTGTCATCCGTCCCGTCGGACAATCTGAAAAACGGCAAGGCCTACAGCGAGCCGGCGGCGCGTGAAAGCGGAATTCTCGTGTCCCCGGGCTTCCAGCTGATGGAGGGTTTCATCCGGGACTGGAGACGGTTCGTTGAAGACAGGCGTCGTTAAGATCCGGGTCATTTACGCAGACACCGATGCGATGGGGATCGTGTACCACACGAACTACATCCGCTGGTTCGAGATAGGGCGGACGGAATTGATGCGGGAGGCGGGGGTCGTCTACGACGAGATGGAGAAGGAAGGGTTTTTCCTGCCGCTCACACAGCTTCAGTGCCACTACCTCTTCCCGGCGAGATATGACGAAATCGTCATCGTCGAGACCCGGATCGAGTATTTTCGGCGCGCAAGCGTGAAATTCGCCTACGAGATCTGGGACGAGAAACGGGAAAAGCTCCTCGTGGAGGGTCTAACGGTTCATGCATTCCTGAACCGGGAAGGAAAAATCGTCCGGGCACCGGCCCGGGTGGGTGAGATTTTTACAGCGATGCAAAAACCCTGAAAGAAGCTTGGGAGAGATCAAATATGGTTGCAGCTAAGATGGACAAAAAGGACCTGGAGCAGCCCGACGCCTTCCAGGAGGTCGTGGGGAAGGTCATGGCCTATGCCCGGGAAAACCGGCAGAAGCTCTACGCGGCTGCCGGCGCACTTGCCCTCGTGATCGTGCTGGGAGCGGGGTATTTCTTCTATTCGGCCCACAACGAGAGCGAGGCGGCCAGGCTCTATTTCGAGGCCCGGATGAAGCTCATGAGGGCCGACCCCATGGGGATGGGGCTTGCCGACCCTGAGGCCGCAAAGGCCTTTCAGGCCGTAGCGGAGAAGTACCCGGCAAGCGATGCCGCCCAGGGAGCCCGATACGAATTGGGGAACCTCTACTTCACGGCCGGCGAGTTCGACAGGTCGATCCAGGTCTACCGGGCCTTCATCGACAAGGCGTCCGGGAAAGACATCCGGACCGTCTACGCCTGGTTCGGGATCGGATACGCCTACGAGGCAAAGAAGGAATATGACAAGGCACTGGAGGCGTTCACCCGGGTGGTGGATTCGAAACCGGGAAATGTCCACGAGGGGCTCAGCTACAGGAACATCGCGCGCGTCTACGAAGAGATGAACGATCGCGGGAAGGCGCTGGACTTTTACAAAAAGGCGCTGGAAAAGACCAAGGACCCCACGGCGTCGTCTCTGCTCAAGCGGAAAATCGCGCAGCTGGGATAAAGGGAGACGGAGAAGAACCATGCAGGAACTCATGTCGGGAAACGAGGCGATTGCACGAGGCGCCTGGGAGTGCGGGGCCACCTTCGGCGCGGGCTACCCGGGGACGCCGAGCACGGAAATCCTGGAGGCCTTCGCACAGTACAAGGGCGTCTATGCCGAGTGGTCGCCCAATGAAAAAGTCGGGCTCGAGGTGGCCATCGGGGCCGCCTTTGCAGGGGCACGTTCCATGGCGGTGATGAAGCACGTGGGCGTCAATGTGGCTGCGGACCCGCTCTTCACGGTGAGCTACACCGGGACGAACGGGGCGCTCGTGATCATCACGGCCGATGACCCGTCGCTTCACAGCTCGCAGAACGAGCAGGACAACCGCAACTACGCGAAGTTCGCGAAGATCCCCATGCTGGAGCCGGCCGACAGCCAGGAGGCAAAGGACTTCATCAAGCTCGCCTTCGAGCTCTCCGAGAAGTTCGACACGCCGGTATTCCTGAGGACGACGACCCGCGTATCGCACTCCAAGAGCGTCGTCCGGATCGAGGAGCCCGTGACAGCCGCGGACCGCACGGAGATCCGCCATCTCCCCCTCAAGTACGTCATGGTCCCGATGAANGCCCGGGCCCGGCGCGTCGAGGTGGAGAANCGCACAGCGGCCATCCGGGAATGGGCGGANACCTTCGAAGGAAACCGCATGGAGATGGGCAGCCCCGAGGTCGGGATCATCACGGCGGGCATGCCCTACAATTACTCCAGGGACGCCTTCCCCGGCTACTCTTACCTGAAGCTGGGCCTGGTGCACCCCCTTCCCGAGAAGATGATCCGCGAGTTCGCCTCGAAGGTGAAGAAGCTCTACGTCGTCGAGGAACTGGACCCCTTCATCGAGGAACAGATCAAGGCCATGGGGATCGAGGTGACGGGAAAGGCCGTCTTCCCCTACACCAACGAGTTCGACCCCGGTGTCGTGGAGAAAGCCATCACCGGGACATCGTCGGCACCGGCCATAACCCTGCAGACGATCCCGCCGCGGCCGCCCAACCTCTGTCCGGGCTGCCCCCACCGCGGGCTGTTCTACGCCCTGAACAAGACGAAGGCCTTCGTTTCGGGCGACATCGGATGCTACACCCTTTCGTACATGAAGCCCCTGTCCGGGATGGACAGCTGCATCTGCATGGGCGCAAGCATCGGCATCGCCCACGGAATGAGCAAGGCCCTTGGCCCGAAAGGGAAGGGGAAGGTCGTCGGAGTCATCGGCGATTCCACCTTCATCCACTCGGGGATCACGACGCTGCTGAATGCGGCCTACAACCGAAGCGATGCCGTCTTCATCATCGCCGACAACCGGACCACGGCCATGACGGGCATGCAGGAGCACCCGGCCACGGGCACCACCCTACAGGGGGAAAAGACGAAGGAACTTGATTTAGCTGCCCTGGGGAAGATCCTGGGAATCGACAGCGTCGAGGTGATCGATCCACTGGATTTCAAGAACACAACAGAGGTCCTGAAACGGGAGCTGCAGAAGGAAGGGTCCTCGCTGATCATCTCCCGTTCGCCCTGCGTGCTGCTGATGAGCAAGAAGGCCGCCAAGGCAAAGCCTTTCAGCATCGATCCCGAGACGTGCATCGGATGCAAGGTCTGCCTCAGCTGCGGCTGCCCCGCCATTTCGTGGAGGGATTTCGAAAAAGAGGGAATGCCCGCGAGGCCGGACCGGAAGAAACAGAAAGGGATCGCCGTCATCGACGAGACCCTGTGCACGGGCTGTACGCTGTGCGCTCAGCTTTGCCGCCAGGAAGCGATTACTCGGGAGGAGCAATAACACCATGGAAANCAGGGTAAAAAGCCTGCTGCTTGCCGGGGTCGGGGGACAGGGAATCCTGCTGGCAAGCGATATCATNTGCAAGGTCATGATGGACAAAGGCTACGATGTGAAGAAGAGCGAGGTCCACGGCATGGCCCAGCGCGGTGGCTGTGTGACGAGTCACGTCCGTTACGGGGAGAAGGTCTATTCGCCCCTGGCAAAGAAGGGCGACGTGGACATGATCGTCTCCTTCGAGAAGCTGGAATCCCTGAGGTACCTGGATTACCTGAAAACGGGCGGGATGGTCCTCGTCAATGACGAGGAAATCTACCCGCCCTCCGTCAACCTCGGTGACGCGGATTACCCGAAGGAAGTCTACGAAAGCCTTCGGTCCCAGTTCGGTCCGGACAGGGTGAAGGTCATCGCCGGCCCGGAGCTCGCCGCCCAGGCCGGGAACCGGAGGGCCGTCAATACGGTCATGCTCGGCGCCATCTCCCGATTCATTCCAGGGATCAGCCCCGACGACTGGAAAAAGGTCCTGAGCGAGGTCCTGCCGGAGAAAAACGTGAAGGCCAATCTCAAGGCATTCGATCTGGGCCGGGCCGCATAATCCATATCCCATTGACGCAGAGCGCCTGCGAACTTATCTTAAGGCTGAAAATGATTGCTCGCGACTCGTAGCATCATCGGGCGGGGTTGTCATGCATAATAGAAACTCAAAGAAAATCATGAGTTTCTGAATTCCTGGTACGGTGGTGCGAGCCATTTAATTTTACGCCTGAGGGGTCTGAAGAGAAGTCATGGCCGTCGATTATTACAAAACACTCGGTGTCGACAAGGGCGCCAGTCTCGACGACGTCAAGAAAGCCTACCGAAAGCTTGCACTCAAGCATCACCCCGATCGCAACCCCTCCGACAAAAAACGCGCCGAGGAAAAATTCAAAGAGATCAGCGAGGCCTACGCCGTTCTGAGTGATCCTGAAAAGCGTAAGCAGTACGATGAGTTCGGCACAGACGCTTTCCGTCAGAAGTTCACACAGGAAGACATCTTCCGCGACTTCGATATCAATGACATTCTCAGGGGATTCGGCTTCGGGAACCTGGGCGGGGAATTTACCTGGCAGGGAGGAAGAGGGGGCGGAGGCAGAAGACGCCCCTACACGACTCAGCGTAAAGCCGATCCATTCGGGGATCTCTTCGGCCAGCAAGCCTACGGCCAACGTGAGGCACCGTCCCCGAGCGAACAGGACATCGAGTATAACCTATCGATAACGCTGGAAGAATCTGTCCTGGGGGCCGAGAAGAAGCTGTCCCTGAAAAAGGGTGACGTGACAGAGGAAGTCAGCGTGAAGATCCCTGCCGGAATATCGTCCGGCAAGAAGCTCCGTCTCGCGGGGAAAGGGCTTCATGGGCATTACAGCGGGTCGTCCGGGGATCTCTATCTCAACATCCAGGTGCTGCCCCATCCCATCTTTTCGAGGGACGGAGATGATCTGTATGTCGAAAAGACCGTCAGTTTCTCCCAGGCCTGCCTCGGATCGACGATCGAGGTGCCGACGTTGAGCGGCGGGCCGAAAAGATTGAAAATTCCCGCCGGAACCCAGAGCAACACGAAAATCCGCATGAAAGGGTTCGGAGCTTCCCATTTGAAGGGCGAGGGGCGCGGGGATCAGTACGTGCGCATCTTCGTCGATGTGCCCAAAAAAATCACGGCCAGTCAATCCGATCTGATTAAAAAACTCTCCGAAGAGGGGCTTTAATCCCCCATCTGAGATTTCCGGTTCCCCCTGTCTTGTTTCGGTATAATCAGAATAAATGAACAACGAGATTCAATCACGTAAAGTATAAATATNAATTNATACGTAGAGTTGTATTNAATACTTAAACCATTATATCGCAATGTAAGAAGTAAATAGTAATGTAATNTGTATAATACATTAATATAATNCATTATTATATGTNTTCAATATAATTCTATCGATTAAGNAAGGATGCCTCATCGATGCCGGTATCAATAAAGGGGATGCATGAAAAACTCTCAAAGAACTGCCGGCTTTTAGAAATGAATTTGCACAGCTGGCGTGAGGATCTTTGATTTAGGAATAGTCTTGGTGTCTCGTTTAGGATTGGTTCAGGAACGGGGTTTTGCCGAAAGGGCGGTATTCTGCAGCGAGGAGAATTGAGTCGCAAGGAGAAATAATTATAAATGTCTGATAAGATATGTTATGTAAACTTATCTATTGCACTTTCGACATCATGCCCTCCTGAGCTCCATGTTCCTCTGAACAGCCAAAGGTTTGCCCTTTATGATCAGAACCCCAAGTACGCCTGGTATTGACATTGTCCTCTCAAGTTATTGCCTTATGTAAACTTATCTATTGTACTTTCGACATCATGCCCTCCTGAGCTCCATATTTCCCTGAACGGCCAACGTATCGCCCACTATGATCAGGACCCCCAGGACTCCAGGTATTGACATTGCCCTATCAAGTCCTTTCTTTACGTCTGATTTTCTCTTGATGAGATTCCCCACTGATGTTGCGGCCGCGTCGGCAAGTGCCGTCGATTTCGATTTGATGCAGACCGCATCGGCAATTCCGAAACTCAAAGAGTGCCCTACCGTCCCCGATGACGTGCAAATTCCCAGTGGAGTCTCCTTCGCTTCGATGCTCATGGCGATCTTTCCTGACAGCGGCGAGTCGCCGGCGAAGATTCCGATCAACACATTACCGTCAACATTCAGAAATAGATCTCCTCCATTTTCAACCATTACATTAGAACTTTCCTTGAGGATGTCCTTGCCGACATGTTCCGCGATAGCCCCTGCAACCGATGCCATGGGCCCTACGCCGGCGCTCGCAGCAGCCTTGAGCATATCCTTGACGATGTCGGGAGCGAGTGAGTCCCCTGATACGGGAACGAGGGAGGTTCTGAATTCAGGGTGAATCCGTATGTACTCTTCGATCTGTACCCGGCACCTCAGGGCAGACTGAAATGCCAGGTCAGATAGGTCCGCATCGGCGAGGATATAGAGATCCGTTTCGCTGATTTTGACAGTAAAATGCGAATAATTACGGATAGATGTTAATCTTCGGTAGGTCCTGTCTATGTGGCCTGGCAAGGTCACTCCGATGGGTCAAGCGCTGACCAGTCGACTTCAGTGCAATGTTGTCGACCCTGGGCCGAGCAGGCGCTCGACCTCCTCTTTCAAGGGCTGCGAGATGTTGATCTTGGACTCGTTGCCCAGATACACGACCGTCTCACTCTGATTCTGGAGGATGAGATGCAGGTAACAGTCGTGCTTGCCGGGGTACTTCCGGCATATCTCCCGTAAGAGGCCTAGGTGGCTGTCATCCATTCGGTTTGCATCGAAGAGGATATGGATGGAGCTGAAGCTTACCCCGTTGTACTCCGTGAGACGGTGGATTTCCGAGACGACGAGGCGAGCGCTTTCCTCGGTGACATCAAGGGTTCCCTTGAAGAGAAGCGGCTCGTCAGAATCGATCAAGTCCCTGTAATCTCTATACGTATCTGAGAATACGATCCCTGTGTAGGATCCTTTGAGGTCTTCGATGGTCACATAGGCCATCGTGTCCTTTCTCTTGGTCGCAATCTCGCGCTTGTGACTGACAATACCTGCCACGGTCACCGTGTCCTTGTCCCGCATCTCCGAGATGCGCTCCGAGTCGGCATCGGTGATGAGTTTCAGCTTGTCGGCGAACCTCAACAGCGGGTGCCCCGTAATGTAGAACCCGATGGTTTCCTTTTCGTAGATCAGGACTTGTCCGTGCTCCCACTCTTCGGTTTCGGGAAGAAGGTCTTTTTCAGTGTGTTCCGGTCCCGCCGATTCATTTTCGGGCCCGTCGAAGAGGCTTACCTGGTCGCTGAGCTTCTGGTCCTGGGCCCTCTGTCCGATATCCATGACCCGTTCGAAATTCTCCATGAGCTGTCGCCTTCCGTAACCCAGGGAATCGAAGGCGCCGCACTTGATGAGACTCTCCACGACACGCTTATTGATTTTGCGGAGATCCACACGGGAGCAGAAATCGAGAAATGACTTGAAGGATCCTTCGTTATCCCTCGATTCAATGATGGATTCGATGGCGCTCTCCCCGACATTTTTCACGGCGGCAAGCCCGAAGCGGATATTGCCCCCGTCAACGCTGAAGTCGAGGACGGACTGGTTGATGTCGGGAGGCAGCACGTTGATGCCCATCTCCTTGCAGACGCTGATGTGCTTGATGACCTTGTCGCGGTTGCCTTTCTCGCTGGTCAGCAGCGCAGCCATGAACTCCACCGGGTAATGAGTCTTCAGGTAGGCCGTCTGGTAGGAGATCATCGCATAGGCCGCGCTGTGGGACTTGTTGAACCCGTAGCCGGCAAAGGTCTCCATCTGGTCGAAGATCTTCCGTGCCTTCGCCTCGGGGATCTTGTTCTTGTGGGCCCCGGCGAGAAACTTGGGCTTTTCCTTCTCCATCTCGGAAGAGTTCTTCTTGCTCATGGCCTTGCGGAAGGTATCGGCCTCGCCCATGGTGTAGCTTGCCAGGGCGCTGGCGATCTGCATGACCTGCTCCTGGTAGAGGATGACCCCGTAGGTCTCCTTCAGGATGGGCTCGAGCGAGGGCACCTCGTAGGTGCTCTTCGTCTTGCCCTGTTTGCGGGATATGAATTCCTGGACCATGCCGCTTTTCAGGGGGCCCGGGCGATAGAGGGCAATCAGTGCGATGATGTCCTCGAAGCAGTCCGGTTTCATTCCGACCAGGATCTCTTTCATGCCCCGGCTTTCCAGCTGGAACACCCCGTCGGTCTCCCCCTTGGAGAGGAGCTGGAAGGTCTTCCGGTCGTCCAGGGGGATGTCGGAGATGTCGATTCTGATACCCTTCCCCTCCTCGATGAACTTCAGGGCATCGCGGATGACCGTGAGCGTCTTGAGGCCGAGGAAGTCGAATTTCGTGAGCCCCGCCGCCGAGAGGTCGTTCATGGAAAACTGGGTCACAATATCGTCATTGG
>JGI20214J51088_10001529_pt1 | contig 15769 bp, 12 predicted proteins | sample WetSurMetagenome_FD_51088 | JGI IMG/M metagenome (IMG submission 51088) | reverse complement strand
CGGATCCCTCTTTGCTTTGCAGCTCAATAGTTCCGTTATGCTGCCGAATGATGTTGGCGGCAATGCTCAGACCAAGTCCCGCGCCGCGTCCCAGATCCTTGGTGGTGAAGTACGGCTCAAAAATCCGCGCCTGCTTTTCTTCCGGTATCCCGGTTCCGTTGTCCGCGACCGAAACAACCACAAACTCCCCGCGGAAATCCACTTCAGCGAAAGCCCCGATCCTGATCACGCCTCCGCCGGGCATAGCGTCACAGGCATTATTAAAGAGATTGATGAACACCTGCTGAAGCTGCTGGGGGCTGGCTTCAATCACAGGCAGCCTGGGGCTGAAATTTGCCTCCACGCGAACATTTTTGCGCTCCAGATGCTGCTCGAGAAAAAGGAGGATCTGCCGCAGAAGCTGTTCAATTTGGACAGCAGAACAGGCCTGCTTGGAAGGTCGTGTCTTGGCCAGCATTTGTTCTACGAAACCCGTAATGCGGATGAGCTGTCCCTGAATCAGACCGAGGCGCTGTCGGGCGGATTCGGTGATCGTCGAATCCTCAGCCATCAACTCGAGGTGAGTGGAAATGGCACTGAGCGGCGACCCGATTTCATGGGCGAAAGTGGCGGCCATTTGTCCTGCCACAGCCTCACGCTCCAACTGCACGAGCCGCTGCTGGGTGTCGACCAAGTCCTGGTTTGCCTGACGCAGCTGCTCGTTGGTAGCGTTGATCTCCCGGGTTGCCTCACTCACCCTCAGACGCAATTGGGCATTGAAATCCTGCTGTTCCTTCAGCAGCGTATCTCTTTCCAGCGAAGTCCGTTCTATTTCACCCATCATTTCATTGAACCGACGAGAGATTGTTCCCAGTTCATCATCATGGTCTACTACTGCTCTCTTGCCGAGATCTCCGGCCCTTGCCTCGTTCATAGCCAATATCAGCCGGTTGATGCGGCCCGCAATTACTCTCCCGAACAGAAAATATAGCGACAGGATAAACACAAGGATAGCGGAGGGAACCAGGATCAGAGCAATCCTCCTGTGGATACTGACTACTATATCGGATTCCTGCAGTGAGGCAATTACACTGACACAGCCGGATGTCCCAGAGGATTTCAGGATGGGTACGATCACTTTAAAAAACCTCGCACGATCCTGAAATAAAGGCACTGTGATCGTTCTGGTTTCGCGAATAGCCGCCATTTCGTCGATCGTGATCGGCTGTGCCGAAGTGGCCGATGTGGTGGCAAAACGCGTAAGGTCTCCGCCGGTCAGGTGAAAAACATCCGTGCGGATAACGAAATAGTTCGATTGCTCCAGCTCCAACAAGAGATTCCGCACGCTATCAGCGCTGGTGGGAGCATCCTTGCGCGAGAGATCCTGGGCAAGCTGAGCCGCGATTTTTTGAGTGCTCTGCTCCAGTTCTGTGTCTATCATCTGTGAGGTCAGGCGAGCATCCAAATAGCCCACCAGAACTATTGCCAGCACAATGATCGGGATAATTATGATGTACAGCCTGGACAGAATGGAGCGTTTGGGAAGAAGGCGTGATGCCAGTTCCATAAAGCTATAATAGACTCTTTAACCTTCAACGTCCAATGTTCGGCACAGGGGTCTTCCTGACCGATGATACCTCGCTGAAGCGCAAGGTGACCCTAAAACTACTGCCCGCAAGCGCCTTTTCAATGAAGCCCGCTCGGCCGCTACCGCCACCGGCATGTCAGGGCGATATCTGCAAGGTTTCGTCGATGGATAAAGTCGGAAGATCTGATCTGGAAGAATCCATCGGGCTCGCAGTGATGCTGAAATGTGCGGCGCCATCCAATTCGGCGGCATAGACATATCCCGCGCGAATCCCCTGCGGAAAGGAGCTCATAATGTTGGAGCTTTGCAGCTGTTCGAGGGTTGCGTAGCTGCCGTTCGCTGCCAAATAGAGTCTTTCTGATTGCCCAAGGGAAAGCAGGTCAGCTCTGACCGCCACCAGATTGATTCGCTGCGCCAGTGGCTGGTCGCCTGCCACCTGCTGGATTTGGGCGGAATAAATTAAATAACCAATTACGAGCGCAATTAATAGCCCAACGATTCCCAATGTAGCTCTCATGATCTCCAAACCCGGCGCGCCATTTCAGCAACCTGCATTCTGCTGCCTAACTTCGTATCGGCCCGGACATATCCCAAAGTTTAGCATTTTGCTAGATACTGAGGCTGAACTCTAAACAAGAGCAGAGGATCTGAAATTACGCCAATTAGCGCGGATATTAAGTCGGCGTTTTCCCGAGTCCAATCCTCTCATTGGAAGAGGATTTCAGCGGCCCATGGGCGATTCAGGAAAGGATACGGACTCCCCAACGCTAAACGGCCATGCTAAAATAATAATTATGTCATTAGAAAATAAGGAACAGAAACTCGATCAAATATTGCGGGGCATGACTTCAGTGCTGGTCGCCTATAGCGGCGGTGTTGATAGCTCATATTTGGCTTTCAAAGCTCACCAAGTGCTCGGGACGAATGCCTTGGCCGTGACTGGAGACAGTCCTTCAGTTCCCACGCGGCAGATGAAGAGGGCGCAACAGTTGGCCGCTCAATTCGGATTACCTCACGATATTGTGCGCACGGACGAAATGGAATCCGCCGAATATTGCGCCAACTCTTCTAATCGATGCTTTTTCTGCAAGGATGAACTCTTCGCCAAGCTGGGGATCCTGGCCAGAGAGCGCGGCATCGCCACTATCGTTGACGGCCTAAACGCCGATGATGTCGCCGATTTCCGACCCGGCCGGAAAGCCGCGGCGAAGCACGAGGTTCGAAGCCCGCTTATGGAAGCCGGGCTCAGCAAGGAGGAAATTCGCGAACTGTCGCGGCGCGCGGGTCTTCCGACTGCTGATATGCCTGCATCTGCCTGCCTATCTTCGCGTTTCCCCTATGGAACGATGATCACCGAAGAGAAACTCCGAATCGTGGACCGGGGAGAAGAAGCGCTAAGCGAACTTGGGTTCCGAGTTTTCCGCGTGCGACACCATGACAACTTGGCGCGGCTGGAGTTCGGAAAGGGGGAACTCGGCAAGGCTCTGAACCTGGAAATGGCGTCGCGTCTGACCTCGATATTCAAGGGTCTTGGTTATAAATATGTGACAATTGATCTTGAAGGGTTCCGCAGCGGATCGTTGAATGAAGTCCTGGTTACTCAAATTAAATAGAATGCTTCGCGGGCGGGCCTGTTTTGGGGTTAATAAGATAGGGCTGATCCGGTCGCACTCCAGCTCAGAATGACCGATCGCTAAACGCACGAATTCCATTTAAGAACCGAGGATTGGGCTCTTACTGCTTCTTCTTGGTTGACAGCTTTAAAGGAACATAAAGGGGGCAAACCGCAACAAAGCTGGTCACCAGAAAGACAAGGGCGAAGATCCCCAGCACAGCTGCCAACAGGCCCGAAATCTTATTAGAGAAATACAAATACAGCACGAACAGGGCCAGCAGTACCCTTATTATTCGATCTGCAGCTCCCATATTCTTGGTCATGATCTATTCCTCCTCTCTGCGCCGATGTGCTTAGCTGAACTTACGAAAGTGTCTCTCAATGAATCTCTAAATGATAGTTCCATAATACTCCCAATTCGTTTCCGCCGGATCGGCAATTACGAGCGCGAATGGAATCAAATCAGAGGGCAAAACTACCATGGGTCGTTGACTCATATTCCATGTGACCGGGGTAATACCCGGCTACGTGATGAAATGAGGCAACAAACGCACAGATCCACATGCCCCGTCGAGCTTTTCCGGGAGTCCGGCCCTCCCGCCTCTTACTGGGACTTAGACTTGAAAAACAAGTGTGCCGGACAGTCTGAGCAGCAATCACTTGAGCCAAAGCGAGGAATCGGAACGGTTACCCCATTTTGTCTGCTGATTGATTGCGATACTCTGCACTCCTTGGCGCTGGGCAGGGCATCAACTCGGATCAGCCTGCAAGAGGGATGAAGCAGAAGGTAGTCGATGTGCCAATGGGCGATTCCCGTCTTGGTAGTCGCCAGCCTTTCGTGGCGGGCAACTCTCGCTTCTATTCCGCGGCGAGCACTGCCGACATAAAAATATCGCCCCGGCCTTAACTCGAACTCTCCCAGAGCCCCAACTCTAAGTCGTGCCGGCCTTCTCACTTCAAGATGCAGCGTGTAGGCGCCACTTGCTGCCTTCATATCCGTCAATATTCTCCACCCTATTACACAGCCCGAGAAAAAATAGTACGAGAACAATGTTCCCGTTGAGGAACAAGGCTTGGCGGCTAATGTTTCTCTTCCTTCTCCTTCTTCTCCTCATTCTTTTCCGCTACCTTGGCATTCTCATCTTCCTCGCCAGCTTTCAAGGCGGATTTGAAGTTCCTGATTCCTTCACCCAGCCCTTTGCCCAGCTGGGGAATTTTGTTCACGCCGAAGATCAGTATCACAATAGCCAGAATTACAAGAAGTTCTCCCATCCCGATCGAGCCAAACATAAGCGTCCTCCCTACAGAATTGTAATTGGGAATAATACTTTCACTCCGGTGCTGTCGATCACGACCTCAGGCGATCAATCTGGCGCTAAGTGCGACTTTTGAGATGGTGGCGTTTAGCCAGATCCTTATGCTCCGCCTTGCGACGCACTTTTTCTAAAAGCTGCAGTCAATAGCGGGAATCGGGAAGGCAGCTAGTGGACAATTCTTCTGGCAAAGAGCCAAGCGCTGGCTGAAAGACCTCAGCGTGGATTCCCACTCTCAGTCGCGCTGAGTCACGCAGGCAAACAGCCAGACTCTTGAGCGCACGCTCCCGTGAAGTGCCGATCTGTGACTTCTTGGATGGTCAGTCATTGGTACTCCGCGCATGTGCTATGGATCCGGCGCGAAAATTAAGGGCGGTCTGCCAAATTTCTGGCGTATGCCGTTGATGGTGGTCAAAACGATCGGCTGCCCGATCATCTTGGCTTCCATCTTGCGTTTGCCGGGAAAATCAAGCATGGTGATTCCGATGAGCATCGTAAGAATCCCCTGGCCCGGCAGAAACAGCATCAGAACTCCGGTGCCAAGAAAAATTGCGCCAGCTACGTTCTTTAAGAGGCGTCCTGCTACTCGGATTGCTGGATGGCTGTCTTGCATCAAAAGACGCGGGGTCCGAGTATCGAAGAAGTTCGCCGGCATGTGCACGAGGATAATCGGGATGGCGACCAGCGACCCGACAAAAAAGACGGTGGAGAGGACCGTCAACGCAACCAGTGTTTCGGTTGAGATATATTGTTCAACTGTCGATAGAAGCGCATGCATCGTTGGGCATGCTAACATGCTCCCCCTCAGCCATCAAGCTGAAGCAGGCCACACAAATTTTAATCAAATCCGGCCTGTGGGGAGCGTCCTACCAGGCCTCCGCGTCAAGTTAAGCCCAGGCTCGGGTTACAACCGGACATAACCCATAGGCTCAAGCCCGGAACGAATCGCAAGCCCCGCAAGGGGCGCCGCAGGAAAGCGTGTGCCGAGCATGTTCGGCAACCTGGGGNTGAAAGTCCCCTGTACAACCTGATGGAGGTGAAGTACGAGCGAAGCGGAAGGGCGTCGTCGTGAGGCGGGGTCTAAAGGAAGCGCGGAGCGACAGTCGTGGTCTGATGAACAAGAACCGGAAAGAGGCAGTCGTCATCGGACGAGCGGGCGCTTGACCGCGAAGTCCATATCCATCAAGGGCGACGGGTGTAGATTCGGCAGGCGTACGGCGAAGGTTGCGGAACTTACCTCGGGAGATCTCCGTCGTGCCTGGGGCAGTGATGCCGAGGCTGAGAGAACCGAGAGGGGATCTGAACGCGACGGAGGAGTCAGCAGAGGGCATAGTAGTTTCGCCACCAGGCGGAATGAAGGCCCGAACGGAAGGAGAGGCCGATAGGCCGTGAGTCTCGTGGACGGAAGGCGACCGAACAAGCAGCTGCGACTGGCCTTTGCAGGCGGAGGGGAGGGTGAAGCCCGACTGTTCGAGGTAAAGGGGGTCGAAACGGACACGGCGGCATACGGGAGCGAAGGCCCGGTGGAAGCAGTTAGGGGAGAGATGGAAGCGGTATGTGACTCTGAGAATCTGAAGCGAGCGTTTAGGCAGGTGGTGGGCAACAAGGGGTCCGCAGGGGTAGACGGCATGAGCGTAGACCAACTGCGAGATTACCTGAAGGCCCACTGGCCGGAGATACGGGAGCAGCTGTTGAGCGGGACATACCGACCGAAGCCGGTCAGGCGGGTAGAGATACCGAAGGCCGACGGAGGGAAGAGGAAGCTTGGGATTCCGACGGTGTTGGACCGTCTGATACAGCAGGCGATCCTGCAGGAACTGACACCGGAATGGGACAAAACGTTCTATGGCATCCGACTATCTGGTGTTGGTACTTCTGTGGGGCGGCTATTGCGCCGTCCACAGCGCACTGATTTCAATTTCGGTGACGGAATGGTTCAAACGGGTGTGTCCCGGCGGCAAAGCCTACGGTCTGGACATGACCGATGAGATGCTGGCGCTGGCGCGCGAGAATCAGAAAAAGGCCGGGGTTGAGAATGTGGAGTTTCTGAAGTGGGAGATCGAGAATATACCGCTGCCGGACAACACGATCGACGTGATCATTTCGAACTGCGTGATCAACCTGTCAGCCGATAAGGACTGTGTGCTGAAGGAAGCCTTCCGCGTGCTGAAACCGGGTGGGCGTTTTGCTGTCTCCGATGTAGTGACGCGGGGCGATATACTCCCGGACATAAGAAAGAGCGTTCTGCTTTGGGTTGGCTGCGTCGCCGGCGCGCTGCAGGAGAATGAATACCGGGACAAACTGGCCGCCGCGGGTTTCGAACACATCGATGTCGAACCCACCAGGATATATCGGGCCGAAGATGCGACATCCCTTCTCAAGGATCAGGAAATCAGTTTCCAAGCCATTGCTCCGCAGGTCGACGGAAAATTCATGATCGCCTTTATCCGCGCGAAAAAACCTGTCCGGTGAGTCGATAGTGCTTGAATAGCCGCTGATCCTCATGATGGGACGGCGGCTTCATGGGCCAGAGCGTAAGCTAGCGGTCCAGAAATGAGAGTCTCTTGGCAATTCCGCTGCTCATGTCAACGTCTCCTGTGACAAAGCCTCGGGAAGTCCCTCTACGAAAGCGCGAATCTCGTCCCTCACACGGCGATAATGAGCCAGGGCTTCCTCTTCCGTCCTGGCATTGGCGGCCAGCCTGGGAGGATCATCGAAACTGACGTGGATGCGTTTGACCTTGCCGGGGAACACCGGACAGCTCTCATTGGCGTGATCGCATACAGTCACGACGTAATCGAACGGAACGTCCAGTAGTTCATCCACTTGCTTCGAGCGGTGGCGGGCAATATCGACTCCTGCTTCCGCCATGACCTTTACGGCCTTGGCATTCAACTCGTGCGTTCTGATGCCGGCTGAATACGGTTCAATCACCGCGCCTTTGAGCCGGCGCGCCCACCCTTCGGCCATCTGGCTCCGGCAGGAGTTGCCGGTGCAAAGGAATAGGATTTTGATTTTCCGAGTTGCCGCCTGCATATATCCTTCGGGTCTTCTTTCAGGATGATCTTCAGTCGCCTGGCATCCTCAATAATCATCGAGTTCTTCTGTAACACATCCCTGAGCCACTCGATCGACCGGCGAGCGTAGGCATCCGGCTCGTTTGGAACGGAGCAGAAGATCCAGCGGCCCTTTTTCTGCGCTTCCACCAGGTCGCCCTGGTGCGTCTTGACACCGCACCGGTAGCACCCTAAAAGACGCCGTGGTTTAGAATGCATTCATCCGATGAGCTTCCGGACACATAGGTTACAGAATATTCCGGAGACTAAACATTCAGAGATGGCCCAAGTTAAGGATTGCGGCAGCATGCATCAATATAGCCGCTATCCAATTTAGTTTGCTTACACTCGGTCGGCGATAGCGTACAGGAGGCGCTCGGTCGCTTCCCACCCAAGGCATGGATCCGTGATCGACTGGCCAAACACAGTCCCCTCCGGTGACTGGCTGCCTTCCACGAGAAAGCTCTCGACCATAAGTCCGCGCACCATCTTAGCTAGCGCAGGGTTATAGTCACGGCTCTGCAGGATTTCGAGTGCGATGCGTGGTTGCTCGGCATAGAGCTTGCCAGAATTTGCATGGTTCGTATCGACAATTATGGCCGGATTGTGCAACCGGCGTTCGGTGTACAGCTCGCTAAGCCTGATCAGGTCTTCGTAATGATAATTCGGTATGCTCTGGGCGAAACGGTCCACTGCGCCGCGTAGAATAGCATGGGCTAATGGGTTGCCGGAGGTCTCCACCTCGAACCCATTGTAAGTGAAAGTGTGGCCGGTCTGCGCGGCCTGGATCGAATTGAGCATGACCAGCAGATCGCCGCTGACGGGATTCTTCATTCCTACGGGAATGTCAACGCCGCTGGCCGTAATGCGGTGCTGCTGGTTTTCCACCGACCGCGCACCGACCGCCGCATAGCTTAGCAGGTCGTCAAGATAGGGATGATTGGTCGGGTAGAGCATTTCGTCGGCCGCCGAAAGACCCGATACAGCGATTGCACGCAGGTGCATTCTGCGCAGCGCCTTAATTCCCTCGACGATGTTAGGCGCGCTGTGATGATCCGGTTGATGCATCATGCCCTTGTATCCGAGGCACAAAGTACGAGGTTTGTTCGTGTAGATGCGCGGGATAATGAACAGCTTTTTTGCTGTCTTCTCGGCTACGCCCGCCAACCGCTCCACATATGTGAGGACTGCATCTTCGTCGTGTGCCGAACAGGGACCAATGATGACGAGGAACCGCCTATCGTTGCCCTCAAGAACGCTTTTCAGCACACGATCACGGACTGCTTTGATCGCGCGTATGTCTTCCGGCACCGGAAGCTCTTCCCGGATTTCGGAAGGAAGGGGGAGATATCTTATGTACGCAAAACTCATAGCGCTGTGGCACCTCCTATTAGTGATCCCATACACGGGAAACTGTTATCCCATTCGTCCGACGTATTCCACTCGTCTGCGGATGAATTTATTCATCTGCTTTATCGCGTTGCGCGTTATTGCCGTCCTATGGCACTCGCGCTCAATTTATGCTTGACCGATTCGCTCTTCTTGAACTGAATTCTGTCGAAAGCATTTGTATCGGCCAACTCCATGTGAAGAAGCTGTGCTCGAAAGAATTTGTGGCAAACACAAGCTTACCACTCGCATTTCAACACTACGACATTTTCGGCGAACACTCTCCCTCTTGAACATTCAGACTTTGCAGGCAGTCAGCAAATTCCGACTGACGATAAATAAACTCCGTTGCGAAAAACTCATCCGTGATTCCAACTGCTGGATTCTAGTTGTTATGTCGCAGGCATCAAATAATCCCCACCTCACAGCGGTGCGTCGGCACAAGGTCACATTATATTTCTTCCATTATGCCAATCCTTAAACCCGACCTTGTGGTCGCTAGAGATCAGCTTAAAACTTGCCGCACGTCAGTTAATCCGGGCATCGATCCCATCGCAATTCCATCGTTCATGCCCACTATTCCCGAACTCAACAAACCATGTCGCTCTATCTGAGTGCATTTCTCAATCATCCTCCCTTTCCTTCTCTATGGGCCTGTCTAAAACAAAAAAAGCCGTGGGGAAAATTTCCCACGGCTTAAAAACAAAAAGGCCGTGGGCAANCAGTTGGTCTGCCCACGGCCCCGATCGGCTAAAAGTGTCCGATCAGGTTCCCGGCGGCGGGCAGACCCGGCTAAAATAGAATCCAAAATAATACCCGCGGCCAAATTTACAAATCATTTGCTAATTCCTTTTCGCTTAGAAAGCAAAGAAAGCTTTATAACACAATTGCAAAACTATTTCAAACGATTATTCGGCTTTCTTGCTTATCCGATATTGTCCGGGTGCATACTGCGCGAATATGTATGAAAAAACAGAAGCATCGATTCAAAGCACAATTTTATGGCTTACCTGGCCTGTCCCTTGTCAAAACTCCGTCCTGTGAGTAGCCAAAACTCTGTGAGGCAACAAATGCAAACAGTTAACGCTGCCACCGGGAAATAAGCTTATGATATAAATGTGGGCTATGATTCCATTTCTCGCCAGCATCCTCAGCCTCCTGGCAATTCCACTTTTCCATGATTCGCTGATTCTTAAATCCCAGGCGCACAAATTTCGGCGCAATAGAGGTTTTGGCGACAAACAACGGCTGTTTTTACCCACTCGCTTTGGAGAAGAGGCTATAATAAAAATTTTTCCGGAGCGAAGTGCATATGCACCACCATAGAAGCCGTCTAAATGACTTTTGAGGAAAAGGAGTGAATAGAAGCAAAGCGGAACGTCCCGATACCAAGGCCGCAATGGCGAAGCTTTGAATTAGCCATGCCGATGTGGAAGGAGTAGACGGCACAGATCGGAAATAAACCAAGGTCTTCTGGGAAGGGGAGAAAGGCAACCAAGTGGGCAACCTCATGGTCTAGTAATGCTTCTATGCCTCGTATATCATCGACAAGTTGGTGTCCGGGGAGGCCACGGTATAGGATACCGGCAAGGACCGGCCAAGCGCCTGAAACATTTACCTTCCTCTCCAAAATCAAGTTGCTGGCGGATATGATTCTGGAATCACAAAGAGTGCTTAGGCAGGCAGACTCTTGTAGGTATCATCGACACCTGGAATTTGGAAAATGTGGCGAAATATTTCAACTATCTACCGCCGTTTTTCTGAAACGCCTCAAATGAGATAATGCAGGAGAAATTATGAAAAAGGACTTTGCCAAAGAACCCGTGTTTTGGCTGATTATGGCTCTTACGCTTTGCGTCATCAGCATGGTTGGCGCCTCAATGGTACAAACCTCTGGCGGAAGAGTCAGAGTTGAGAATTTAAGAATAGTCGCCCAGGAAGGAGTTGTAGTCAACGGCCAGGTATACATTCCAAGAGAGGCGTCTCCCGATAATCCTCTTCCCTTGATCGTCTGTCAACATGGCAGCTTCAACAACTTTCAAATGCAGGACCTAAACATGGTAGAACTGTCACGCAGAGGATTTATCGTGATTTCTTCCGATGCCTACCGTCATGGATCATCAAGTATATCTGCAAAAAATGGTTTCGGCAATATGATTGCGGTCGTTGATTATGCGCTTTCTTCCATGAATTTTGTCGACAAAAATAGGATCGGGGTAACAGGTCATTCTATGGGTGGTGCGATTGCCCTGCAAACCGTTAACAATTATTTGCGGCTGGAAGCTCTCGGAAAAGGCAAAAATCCCATTTCCGCAATTCTTGAAGTTGGATACGATCCGGCAAACGAGCTAAAAGTTTCCGGTGTCGCAAATCCCGTTAAATATAAGGTAAATTGGGGGATTATTGCCGCAAAATACGATGAATGGTTCTTTAGATCCCCAGATGTCGGCAATAACCCCGCAAAATATCTGGAGAGTGAAAAAGCCAGGCAATTTGTCAATCAGCTTGAAGGAGTCGATCTTAAAGGCAGTATAGAAAGCGGCAAGATCTATAGCGGCACGATGGATGGGCAGTCGTTGATTCGTGTAATTTATCAGAATCCGGAAATCCATCCTAAGAATCATTTTTCTATGTTGGCTGCAGCGGAGGCCTCAACCTTTTTCTATAAGGTGTTTGGCGTACCCTCCGGATATGCCTACATTGACCCCAGCAATCAGACTTGGGTATGGAAGGAATTCTTCAATTGTCTCGGGTTGGTAGGGATTCTGCTCTTCCTGTTCCCGTTCGCGGCTGTTATTATGAAAAATGTCCCCTATTTCTCTGGTCTGAAATGCAGCGCACCGACGCCTTGCGCAGCTGCGCTTAAATCCGCCAAGAGCAAAGCTGCGTATTGGATAGTATATCTAATCAATCTTGTCATTCCGGGATTGCTTGTAATCCCCGTTATGTTCATATGGATTGGCAAATCAAGTTTTACTCCCGGCACCGTGAACTCATGGTTTGGTGAGGGCAATACCACAGAACTTGGCATTTGGTCCGCTATTGTGGGTGTAAGCATGCTTGGAGTATTCCTTCTCAGCTTCTGGTTGCTCGGCAACAAAGAAGGCGAGCCTACCGAGTGTTGGGGATATAAGACTTCACTCAAGAACCTCTGGAAGAGCTTTGTGTTGGCGTTACTCACGGTAACGGTTGCATACGTTATCCTTTTCTTTGCGGACCTTTGCTTCAATACTGATTTCCGAGTATGGATGATCGCTATGAGAACATTCAACGTCCAGAAGGTCTTATATGCTATTGCATATTTCCCCTTCTTTGCGATCTTTTACCTTATAAACTCTCTGCTTGTAGATGGTGGAAACAGAATCGAAGGCCGTGCACCCTGGAAGGTAACAATGCTGAGTTGTTTTGCCAATATTGCCGGTATTGCCGTGCTCATTTTCATCCAGTACTATGGTATTGTTACAAAGGGAGCATTCGCATACAATTCCATGAGGATAGTAAATCTGTTTCCGCTGATGGTTCTGATTCCGATAGCCACTATTATTACACAGCGCTATTTCAAAGAAACGGGGAAGATTTATCTTGGCGCTTTCACGGTAGCCATGCTGTATACTATGATGACAGTTTCAAACACTAGCGCTTCTGCCAGCATTCTAAAATAGTTCACTCCTGTCCAGGACGGCTTTTGGAGAAAGATGCGGGAAAACGGGGACGCTGCCTGATTGGGAATTCCCCGCGGACCAAATTACGATACAAAGCCACCTGACAAGGGAATCGGCCCTAACCTTCGCCGCGAAAACACAGGAGATTATTTGTCCTCAATGCGGTGGCATCCCTTGATGGTCTTAATGGGGTTATTCGCGTCCAGGGTGAAGCCGCTGCTACCCACACTTCCTGTGAGCACCAGCCCCACCCTGGGACCAGACAAAATCGAATGCAACGATTGGATGGGCTAACAAATCAGAGGTCAAGCATAGACTTATAGATTTCTATCAGAGAAAAATGAGCCTTCTAACCTCTATCTCTATCTTCCCATTCAGGTTTAATAGTTAGGGGATCTCTGCTCTCTTGGCCTCCTCTACGAGATTGGCCCCATCCTCACGAACGATAAAACCTTTCGCCACGAGCGCTGACACGCTCTTCTTAACGGCATCTACGTATGCTTTGTGGCTCGGGTAGAGTTCTTTCAATTTCGATTTGTCGAATGGCACTTCGTGCCCTGCTATTCGGCAAAACGATTCTCCCGTCGAGTTCCCATACCATGTGCTTGTCGGCACATCCAGATACGGTGTGCGTATTCCGCCGATAACATTGCCGAACTTATCCAGAACGGGAGCGCCGTTCTCCACCTTGATCGGATCAGCATGCGGCGGCGGAACCTTTTTGATAACCCATAGCTCCAGGTTCTTTAGAGCTGCGTTGAAACCAACGCCACTGGGAAATCGGCTGCGCGGCCCCTCGTTGCATTGCAGAGGCGGAACAGATATCTTGGCCTTAATGAGATCTTCCGGCGAGGCTGCGAAATTGAGTTCGTCCGGTGTGGCATGCCCCGACCCAGCCAGTTCGTAGTGTCTGTAAAGGTCTGGAGCGGTATCGCTATCGGGCCGTCTTGCCGACAGAGCGTTTAGATAGTCGGACTGGCTCATAATGTGAACCACCGGCACTCCGACATCCTTGATTTGACGCCGCGGATCCCCCGCGGGAAGGGGCTTGGCGCACTGATTAATCGCAGTTGGCCCATTCGACACGGCAATAAAATAACCGTCATAAGGCGGCTTCTTCTCCGATTGAACAATGAGGGGATGAATGGCATTGATATAGGTATAGAGGTACATGCCTGTCTGGGAATAACCCCACGCAAACAGGTACTGAACCGGATGTTTGGCAGTAGCATTCACCCCATAGGTCAACGGATTGGACCGATCTCGGCTCCTTAGCCATGCTCCTACTTGAGTGAAAATGTCCCAAGACAGACCGTTCTCGGTCGTTCTTTGGCTGTCGCGGGCCACCTCAGTACAGTTCTGGGGATCACTTAGCGGGAGTGGGTTGACGAACGACAAGGGTGCATAGCGTTCCGGGTTGAAATTCTTCACCGCCACAATCGAAATCGGCTTAACGGTGATTCCCACCCATACATCCCCGCTCCGCACGATCTGGTCGCGCGAAATCGCCCATCCGATATTCAGATCAAAAAGGTTGGTTGGATTCAACATCTCAACGATAACGTTGCCGCTGAATTTCGCTCGGCTTATTGGGCGCCGCACCAACACTCTTGTCGTGTAGGGCGCATTTGGCGTGCGCACCACGGCTGGACCTCCCTCGGGCCAGTCATAAACGTTCGCTGTGCCACTGGCAAAGAATTCCTCTTCAACATAGCCAACTTTCTTAAGATCCGTCGGCACCCGAGTATGGTCCGCGGCGCCAAAAGGATATGAGTTCGCTGTGGCTTCAATTGGACCGGTCACCTTCGGCACAGGCGTAGCGGCAGTTACCATCATCATGCCACTAATCACTATAGCTGCTAAAATGACAGGGAAAGCCATCCATCTTCTGGAGCACTCTGATTGAGTTACTGTTGCTCGACTTGTTCGCATGCTCTTCTCCTGATTCTCCGAGCTGTCCCAAAACATGGGTTCTTAGCTCCGGAATGGTTTGTAGTATTTCAGGTTTTTATCGACGATCACTGTTCGTCCGATATTTGATCACATGAGTCTTATTCCGGCATTGCCGCTCTTTTTTTGATTGTCGCACCTAGGAATCTGTCCGAGTATTTGGAGGTATCGCGTTCCGAGCGCCAACGACATAGTTCCCGCAGCATTGGTCCCATCCGATTCCGTGCCCTCCCGTAGAATACCTTGTGACGGCACTTCGGTATGAATGCCACAGGATACTCGCATTCCTATCGAACGTGGGACCCGTTCTTCCAATCGTGCATCTTGGCTCTCCTTCGCCCGTTAGGGCCTTCCCAGAAGGAGAGCCTGTTTGCTTCCTCTTCCCGCGGGAATCGCAGAGCTCTTTTGGGTCTCACCGCCAGAAGCGGCGGTTTACCTTATTGGGATTAGCGCGGCCCCTGAGGTTGCTGTTGCTGTTTCAATGCATCTTCCGTAAGTTGCGAACGCAATTCCGCGCCAGGATCAATTTCGACGCGGCACGGCACATCCCAAATCATCACCGCTTTGTTCGCGGCAGTGTAAGGCGGCCACTGCGGCAGGCCTTTGTGGTTGGGATTGCCGGTGCCCGCCAGCGCAACCCAGGCACTGGAAATTTGCGTTGCGAGTCCACGGATTTCGCTGTTGATTGGCCCCACGTTCTCCGGCATATCTTCGGCGTGATCGAACACGAACGGCACTTCGCTGGTGTGCGGCGCATGCAGGTTCATTACCGGCGTCTCCCAATCCCAGCGATACACATAGGTGGGCGCCTTGCCGAGCTTATTGCGCGTTAGCGCCACCGAGCCGCCGCGTCCCGGCGTGGCGTCGTCGGTCATGTATAGGTTCAGAGCGTACGGATCAGACTTTGGATAGCGCTTGTGATAGGTTGCGACCACCGCTTGCGCCTTGCTGCTGCCGACCAATTTGGCTGCAGCATCAACCAACTCCTGCTCGGTCATCTTGCCGTAGTTGGGGTCATCGCGTAATACATAGGTCCGCTCCGTGCGTGTTACGCCTGTGATAACGGGCACGTTCTCGCCCAGCGGACTGCCACTCGGATCGGCGGGCAGAATCTTGCCGTCGATCACCGCCCCAATGGCAGGTTTCGCGGCAGTCAGTTTTTCCACCGGGATTTTTTGCAATTCGCGCGCATTGGCTTTGCTAATGCCAAAAGTCTC
>JGI20214J51088_10001527_pt1 | contig 15782 bp, 12 predicted proteins | sample WetSurMetagenome_FD_51088 | JGI IMG/M metagenome (IMG submission 51088) | reverse complement strand
CGCTGGAGCACGCCGAGGTCGGCGGCCATGCCGATGTGGATCTCCTGCACGGTGAAGAACGCATCGGCGCTGGCGACGCGCAGGTCGCAGGCGGCGGCGAGATCGAGCGCGCCGCCGATACAGCCGCCCTGGATCGCGGCGACGACGGGAAAGCGCGCCTGCTCGAGCGCGTCGAAGCAGTCCATCAACTGGCGCAGCGAGTCCTGGAATGCGAGGCGCCGGCGCGCATCCGCGGTGTCGAGCATGGGCATGCCGCCGGCAAAGACGTCGAGTGCCATGCCGGCGCTGAAGTGCCTGCCCGTCGACGAAATCACGAGCACGCGCGTGCGGCCCTCGGCGTCGAGCCCGCGCACCGCGTCGCGCAGCGCCGGGAAGAACGGCGGCGCCAAGGTGTTCAGCCGCTCGGGGCGGTTCAGCTGCAGGTGCGCGATGCCGGTGTCGGCCAGCTCGAGGCTGAAGAATTCGGTGTTCATGCGCCCAGCATAGCCGGCGCGCCGTGGTGCAATGCGCCCATGGACAGCGTGACCACCGCCGACGGCCTGCGCCTTCATCTTCAGCATTGGCCGGCGCCGGCGGGTGCGCGCGGCACAGTGCAGATCGTGCACGGGCTGGGCGAGCACGTCGGGCGCTACGCGGCCTTGGCCGCGAACTTGAACGCGGCGGGCTGGAACGTCGTCGGACACGACCAGCGCGGACATGGCCGCAGCGAAGGCGCGCGCGGCGCAATGCCGCGCGCCGATGCGCTGCTTGCCGACCTCGCTCTCGTGCTGGACGCGCTGCGCGCGCCCGGCCCCTGGGTGCTGCTCGGTCACAGCCTGGGCGGGCTGGTCGCGGCGCGATTCGTTGCCGAGGCGCTGGCGCCGGCGCCGAGCCCCTGGTCGCGAGCGGTCGACGGTCTGGTGCTGTCCTCACCCGCGCTCGACCCGGGTCTGGGCGCGGCGCAGAGGCTGCTGCTCGCGCTGCTCGGCCCGCTGGCGCCGGACCTGGCGCTGGGCAACGGCCTGAAGCCCGAATGGGTGAGCCGCGATCCGGCGGTGGTGCGCGCCTATGTCGCCGACGCGCGGGTGCACGATCGCGTCACGCCGCGGATGGTGCGTTTCATCGTCGACGCCGGCAGCGTCGTGCAGTCGAGCGCCGCAAGCTGGCGGCTGCCCACGCTGCTGATGTGGGCCGGCGCCGACCGCTGCGTTGCGCCGCGCGGCAGCGCCACCTTCGCCGCCGCCGCGCCGGCGTCGGCGCTGACGGCGCAGGCCTTCCCCGGCCTCGCGCACGAAATCTTCAACGAACCCGAGCGCGACATGGTGCTCGCTCAGCTGACGCTCTGGCTGCGGCGGTTCTAAACTCGGCGCCGGTTCACGAAAGGNCTGGTCATGAATGCTCCCGAACGCCATCTGCAGCTGTCCGAACTCGCCGGCTTTGCCGACCGCGCCTGGGACGAGCGCATCGTCCCGGCGCTCACGGACTACATCGCGGTGCCGGCGAAAAGCCCGATGTTCGACGCCGACTGGGCGCAGAGCGGTCACATCGAGCGCGTGATCGGCGACGCCGCGGCCTGGGTCGAGAGCCGCAAGGTCGCCGGGCTCAANCTCGAGGTCGTCCGCCTCGAGGGGCGCACGCCGCTGATCTTCTTCGAAATCCCGTCGACCAAGGCGGACAGCACCGACACCGTGCTGATGTACGGCCACCTCGACAAGCAGCCCGAGTTCAACGGCTGGCGCAAGGACCTCGGCCCCTGGACGCCGAAGTTCGAGAACGGCCTGCTCTACGGCCGCGGCGGCGCCGATGACGGCTACGCGGTCTACGCCGCGATCACCGCGGTCGAGGCGCTCGATGCGCAAGGCATCGCGCGTCCGCGCTGCGTCGGCGTGATCGAGAGCTGCGAAGAGAGCGGCTCGTACGACCTGCCGGCCTATCTCGACGCGCTGAGGCCGCGCCTGGGTCGCGTCGGCCTCGTCGTCTGCCTGGACAGCGGCGCCGGCAACTACGACCAGCTCTGGCTCACGACCAGCCTGCGCGGACTGGTCGGCGGCGTGCTCAAGGTCGAGATCCTGAGCGAAGGCATCCACAGCGGCGACGCGAGCGGGCTGGTGCCGTCGAGCTTTCGCGTGCTGCGCCAGGTGCTCGATCGGCTCGAGGACAGCAAGACCGGGCGCCTGCTGCCCGAGAGCTTCCACTGCGAGATCCCGGCCACGCGCGTCGAGCAAACGCGCGCCGCCGCGGCGATCCTGAAAGACGAGGTCTGGAAGCGCATGCCATGGGCCTGCGGCGCCGACGGCGGCCCGGTGCTGCCGACCACCACCGACCCGGTCGATGGCCTGCTCGCGCGCACCTGGCGGCCCACGCTCAGCGTCACCGGCGTCGACGGCTTTCCCGCGCTCGAGAGCGCGGGCAACGTGCTGCGCCCCTACACCGCGTTCAAGCTCAGCCTGCGCCTGCCGCCGCTGGTCGACGGCGCGGTGGCGAGCCACAAGCTCAAGGCGCTGCTCGAGGACAACGCGCCCTACAACGCGAAGGTCAGCTTCCACCCCGACGGCCACGCCACGGGCTGGAGCGCACCCGAGCTCGCGCCCTGGCTGGAGAGCGCGCTCAACGCGGCGTCGAACGCGCACTACGGCGCGCCGCTTGGCTACATCGGNCAGGGCGGGACGATCCCGNTGATGAGCATGNTGCAGCAGGGCTTCCCGGCCGCGCAGATGATGGTCTGCGGCGTGCTCGGCCCGAAAAGCAATGCGCACGGGCCGAACGAGTTCCTGCACGTGCCCTACGGCAAGAAGCTCACTGCCGCGGTGGCGCAGGTGATCGCGGCCTGCCCGTAGCGTGAACGGGCGCCAGGCGCTCAGACCGTCTGCAGCGGCGGGGCCAGGTCGACGTCCGGCTCGGCGCGCTCTTCGGCTCGCATCTCGTCGACGGGGCCGTCCTCAAGTGCCGGCTCGTCGGCGTCGGGCAGCACCTCGGCGAGGAAGCCGCCGGACTGGTGCGACCACAGCTTGGCGTAGTGGCCTTCGAGGGCGAGCAGCTCGGCATGCGTGCCCTGCTCGACGATGCGCCCTTGCTCGAGCACGATGAGCCGGTCCATGCGCGCGATGGTGCTGAGCCGGTGCGCGATCGCGATCACGGTCTTGCCCTGCATCAGGTCGATCAACTGGTGCTGGATCTCGAGTTCGACCTCACTGTCGAGCGCGCTGGTGGCTTCGTCGAGGACGAGGATGGGCGCATCCTTCAGGATCACGCGCGCGATCGCGATGCGCTGGCGCTGACCGCCGCTGAGCTTGACGCCGCGCTCGCCGACTTGCGCTTCGTAGCCNGTGCAGCCTTTCCAGTCCTGCAGGCCGAGGATGAACTCGTGCGCCTGTGCGCGCCGCGCTGCGGTCTCGATCTCGGCCTGCGTCGCGCCGGGCCGGCCGTAGCCGATGTTGGCCGCGATCGAACGGTGCAGCAGCGAGGTGTCTTGGGTGACCAGGCCGATCGCCGCGCGCAGGCTCTCCTGCGTGACTTCGCGGATGTCGTGGCCGTCGATGCGGATGCCACCCTGCTCGAGCTCGTGGAAGCGCAGCAGCAGGTTCATGAGCGTGCTCTTGCCCGCACCCGATCGGCCGACGACGCCGACGCGCTCGCCCGGGCGCACGACGAGGTCGAAGTCGTCGAGCACCCGGCGCCCGTCGGCGCGCCCGTAGCCGAAGCCGACGCCCTCGAAGCGGATCTCACCGGCGCCGACCTCGAGCGCGCGCGCGCCCGGCTTGTCGACCAGCGTGTGCGGCACCGCGATCGTCTGCATGCCTTCCTGAACGACGCCGATGTTCTCGAAGATGCCGGTCACCTCCCAGCTCACCCAGCCGGCGACGTTGGCGATCGTCCAGGCCAACGGCAGCGCGGTGGCCACGGTGCCGGCGTCGATGCGGCCGCGGCCCCAGAGCACGATGCCGATCGCCGCGGTGCTGACGAGCAGCAGCGCGTTGAGCGCCGACAGCGTGGTCATGAAGGTCGTGATCGCGCGCATGTGCGCGGCGATCGCGGTGGTGTGGTCGTCGATGACCTCGCGCACGTAGGCGTCCTCGTCGCGCGCNCGGGCGAANAGCTTGACAGTCAGGATATTGGTGTAGCTGTCGACGACGCGACCCATCACCATCGAGCGCAGTTCACTGCTNGCCTTGGACAGGTCGCGCAACCGCGGCACGAAGCGACGCAGGAAGACCACGTAGCCGGCGAACCAGAGCACGGTCGGCACGGCGAGCCGCCAGTCGGCGCGGCTCATCAGCACGAGCGCGCTGATGCCGTAGGCGACGATGTACCAGACCGCGCGAATGCTCGAGACCACGCATTCGCGCACCGCGTTGCTGGTCTGCATCACGCGGTTGGCGATCCGGCCGGCGAAGTCGTTCTGAAAGAACGGCCAGCTCTGGCGNACGACGTGCCAGTGACTCTGCCAGCGGATCAGGCTCGTGACGCCGGGCACCACCGCGTTGCTGCGCACCAGGCTGTCGACGAGCAGCGCGAGCGGCCGGCCAAGCAGCACGAGCGCGCCCATGCCCAGCAGCAGCGGCAGGTTCGCGCGCAGTGCGGCCTGGCGCTCGGTGGCCTCCATCAGCCGCACAAGGTGGCCGATGAAGACCGGGATCACGGTGTCGATCAGCGCCACGCCCAGGCCGGTGGCGAACATCGCGAGGAACAGGCCTCGGGTCTGGCGCACGTAATGCCAGTAGAAGGCGAGCAGCCCGGCGGGCGGGGCGCTGCCCGGACGGGCGGTCGGGCGGATCCGGCTTTCGAAGAAGGCGAACATCAAAGGCAAAAGCCGCCCGGCGCCTCGTGGGCACCGAGCGGCATCGGATTGCTGCGGTGGGCGATTGTCGCCGAAAGCGCGGCACCGCGATCGAGCCCCAAGGCGTCCGGCGTCGGTGTCGCGCCGAGGTGCGCGACGGCGCGGCGCGGGTTGCGAAGTCGGGGGCTCGGGCTGCAGCGATCAATCGTTTGGTCGAGAATTCGCCCTTGCCTTCAAGGGAATCAAAGTGGATCAGCTCAGGGCCATGCGCGTCTTCGTCAGGGTGATCGACGAGGGCGGCTTCGCGAAGGCCGCACGCGCGCTGGACATGGCGCCGCCGGTGGTGACCCGGGTCGTGGCCGAGCTCGAAGGCCACCTCGGNGCGCGCCTGCTCAACCGCACGACGCGGCGCATCGCGCTCACCGACATCGGCGAGTCCTACCTCGAGCGCGCACGGGCGATCCTGATCGATGTCGAGGAGGCGCAGGCGCTGGCGAGCGAATCGACGAAGGACCCGCGCGGCCACCTGCGCGTGCTCGCGCCGCCGGCGGTCTCGGTGCACCAGCTCGCCAAGCACCTGCCGCGCTTTCGCGCGGCCTACCCGCAACTCTCGGTCGAGATCGTCGCGCCGGGCAGCGTCGAGACGGTGGACGAAGACTTCGACATCACGCTGCTCGCGCTGCGCAATCCGATCGACGGTGACTTCGTCGCGCGCCGGCTCGCCACCTCGGAGGTCGTGATGTGCGCGTCGCCCGAGTACCTGGACAGGCGCGGCCGCCCNGTGCATCCGCGCGAACTGGCCCAGCACGAGACCTTGGTACCGCCGATCTCGGCGCTGCAGCGCGGGCTCACGTTCTTCAGCGGCCCGATCGGCGGCAAGGCCGGCGACGGCGAGTCGACCACCGTCGTGCCGGCGCGCGGCGCGGCGCTGCAGACGACCCACATCGACACCAACTACGCNGCCGCGCTGGCCGGGTTGGGTATCGCCGGCTTGCCCAGCTTTGTGGTCGAGGACGCGCTGATCGAGAGNGCGCTCGAGCGCGTGCTGCCCGGCTGGCGGCTGTTCAGCCTGACGCTGTGGGCGGCGATGCCTAGCCGCAAGCATCTGCCCGCACGCACGCGCGCCTTCCTCGACTTCCTGGTCGAGATCTTCGGCGGCGAAGACCGCGATCCCTGGCTCGCCGCGGCTGGCTGCACGACGTTGCCGATCGACGCGAAGGCGGCCTGAACTCGAGCGCGGGATCGCGGCTGGCGGCCAGCCCCACGGGCGCGCCGGCGGTCGACCCTCATGGATAATCCGCGCGACCAAGCCCATGCACCGGGACCGCCGAACCCAGCGAGCAAGCGCCGCCCCTGTCTGCCCGCGCATCGCGGCGCTGGCCATCGCGGCGGGCCTGCTCTGTGGCGCCGGCCCCTCGTTCGCGCAGGCTGCGGACACCGTCGGCGCCGCGCCGCCCGGGCCGGAATCGGCGCCGCCGATCGTGCTGCGCGCGCAGTCCGTCACGGGCCGGCCCGACCTTGACGCGGTCGCCGAAGGCGGGGTCGAGTTCCGGCGCGGCGACGTCGCGATCAGCGCCGACCGGCTCAGCTACCAGCAGGCCGACGACCTCGCCACCGCGACCGGACATGTGCGCATCCGCCGGGGCGGCGCCGTCTACACCGGCCCCGAGTTGCAACTGCAGGTGCAGCGCTTCAAGGGCTATTTTCTCGACCCTGAGTTCGAGTTCACCCAGATCGGCGCCGGCGGCCACGCCGACCGCGTCGACTTCCTCGACAGCGCGCGCGCGGTCGCGACGAATGCCAGCTACACGAGCTGTCCGCGCGACGGCTCGGGTGACCCCGACTGGGTGCTCGAGGCGCGCAGCGTCAAGCTCGACCTCGATGCGAACGAGGGCATTGCGCAGGGCGCGAAGCTGCGCTTCATGGGCGTGCCGATCCTGGCACTGCCGGCGATGAGCTTCCCGCTCACCGATGCGCGCAAGTCGGGGTGGCTGCCGCCGACGGTGAACCTGGACAGCCGCAGCGGCCTGGAAGTCTCGGTGCCGTATTACTGGAACATCGCGCCGAACCGCGATGCAACGATCGCGCCGCGCGTGATCACGCGCCGCGGCCTCGGCGTCGACACCGAGTTCCGCTACCTCGAGCCGAGGTACGGCGGATCGCTGAACCTGAGTCTGCTGCCGCACGACCAGGTCGCGAACCGCGCGCGCGAGGCGATGCTCTGGTCGCACGACAGCGAGCTCGCACACGAGCTGCGCTTCTCGGCGGCGGTCGTGCGCGTCTCCGACGACGGCTGGTGGAAGGACTTTCCCGACGCGACGCACAGCCTGACGCCGCGCCTGCTGGCGTCGCGCGCGTCGCTCGAGCGTTCGTTCGCCTTCGCCGGCGACGGCAGCGGGCTCGTCTACGCGCGCACCCAGCGCTGGCAGGTGCTTCAGGGCAGCGACGCGCTCGTCACCGCACCCTACGAGCGCAATCCGCAGGTCGGATTGCAGTTGCGCAGCCAGCGCGACGACGGGCTGGACATCGGCTTCGAGACCGAGGTCAACCACTTCATCCTGCCGGACAACAACGCGGACCCCGCGAGGCCCACCGGCCTGCGCTGGCACGCATTGGGCTCGGTCAGCCGGCCCTGGCGCGAGCCGGGCGGCTGGCTGGTACCGAAGGTCTCGTTCAATGCCGCCGCCTACCGCACCGACCAGCCCATGGCCGACGGCCGGCGCAGCGCGTCGCGCGTGATCCCGACGCTCAGCCTGGACGCCGGGCTGTCGTTCGAGCGCCGCACGCAGGCCTTCGGCCGCGCGCTGCGCCAGACGCTGGAGCCGCGCCTGCTGTACGTCGACACGCCCTACCGCGACCAGAGTCGGCTGCCCAACTTCGACTCGGCGGCGAAGGATTTCAACTTCGCGTCGATCTACTCCGAGAACGCGTTTTCGGGCGTGGACCGCGTCTCCGACGCGCACCAGCTCACCGCGGGCGTGACGAGCCGGCTCGTCGATGCCGTCACCGGCGCTGAGGCCTTGCGCCTTGGCATCGTGCAGCGCTACCTGTTCAGCGACCAGCGCGTCGCGCCGCAGCCCGACGGCAGCCCCGACGGCCCGGCGCTCACGCAGCGGCTGTCGGATCTGCTGCTGCTCGGTTCGACGAGCCTGCTGCCGCACTGGACACTGGACGGCACGCTGCAGTACAGCCCCGATACATCGAGGCTGTCGCGCTCGATCCTCGGCATGCGCTATTCGCCCGGGCCGTACCGCACGCTGAGCGCGACCTACCGGCTCACGCGCGGGCTGAGCGAACAGCTTGAACTCGGCTGGCAATGGCCGGTCTACACCGGCAAGCCCAGGGCAGGCAGCAACAGCTGCACCGGCAGCTGGTACGCGGTCGGCCGGGTCAACTACAGCATGATGGATCGACGCATCACCGACTCGATCGTCGGCGCCGAGTACGACGCCGGTTGCTGGATCGGACGCTTCGTCGCCGAGCGCCTGTCGACCGGGCTGAGCGAGGCGACGACGCGGGTGCTGTTCCAGCTCGAGCTGGTGGGGCTGTCACGCCTGGGCTCGAACCCGCTCCAGGTCTTGAAGGACAATATCCCTGGCTACCAGTTGCTGAGTGGCCGCCGCCCCGAGCCGTCCGCGCCGGACGCTCCCTAGCCCGATCTCCCGAGCCTCATGACCGAATCGAAGACCCCCTGGCGCCGACTGGTCGTGACTCTCGCCGTCGTGGCTGCGATCGGCGTTGCCGCTCCCGGACGGGCCGCGGTGCGCAACGGTGACTACATCGTCGCAATCGTCAACACCGACCTCGTCACCGCCGGGGAGGTCGATCGGCGCGTGCAGCGTGCCGAAGCCGACGCGCTGCGCAGCGGCGCAAGGCTGCCGCCGGTCGACCAGTTGCGCAAGCAGGTGCTCGACTCGCTGATCAACGAGCGCGTGATCGTCACCCATGCGCGCGAGAGCGGCATCCGCGTCGACGACGCCGACGTCGACCGCGCGGTGCAGAGCGTCGCGACGCAGAACCAGCTTACGACGGACCAGCTGCGCCAGCGCCTGCGCGAGGAAGGCATGGACTACCGGCGCTTCCGCGAGCAGCTGCGCGACCAGCTGCTGGTCGAGCGGGTGCGCGAGCGCGAGGTCTACCAGAGCATCGACGTCGACGACGCCGAGATCGACGCCTACCTCGCCAAGCAGCGCGCCACCGAACAGGCCGACCCCGAACTCGACATCGCGCAGATCCTCGTCACGGTGCCCCAGGACGCCGACGCGGCGACGCTGGCCGCGCGCAAGGCGGTGGCCGAGGCGGCACTCGCGCGCGTGCGTGCGGGCGCGGACTTCGGCACCGTCGCGAAGGCAGTGTCCGAGGACGGCAACCGCGCGCGCGGCGGCGACATCGGGCTGCGGCCGGCGTCGCGCCTGCCCGATCTGTTCGTCGCCGCGGTGCGCGACCTGGAGCCGGGCCAGGTCACGCCAGGGCTGCTGCGCTCGAGCGCCGGCTTTCACATCCTCAAGCTCGTTCAGCGCAAGGACAACTCGGCGATGATGGTCACGCAGACCCACGTGCGCCACATCCTGCTGCGCACCTCGCCCGAGCTGAGCACCGAGGTCGCGATCCAGCGCCTGGCCGAGATGCGGCGCCAGATCGAGAGCGGCCAGCAGACCTTCGGCGACCTGGCTCGCAAGTACTCCGAGGACGGCTCGGCCGCGGCCGGCGGCGACCTCGGTTGGGCGTCGCCGGGAACGATGGTGCCCGAGTTCGAGCAGGCGATGGACCAGACGCCGGTCGGTGGCATCTCGCCGCCGGTGGTGTCGCGCTTCGGCGTCCACCTGATCCAGGTCGAGGCGCGGCGCGAGGTCGCGCTCGACAAGAAGGAGCTGCGCGAACAGGCGCGCAACGCGTTGCGCGAGCAGAAGTTCGAGCCCGCCTACGAGAAGTGGTTGAAGGACCTGCGCGCGCAGGCCTATGTCGAGATGCGCGAGCCGCCGCAGTGAGGCACGCGCCGCGCAAGCGCTTCGGCCAGCATTTCCTCACCGATCCGACGGTCCTCGACGCAATCGTCGACGCGATCGACCCGAAGCCGGGGCAGGCGCTGGTCGAGATCGGACCGGGCCTGGGCGCGCTGACGCAACCACTGCTCGCGCGCTGCGGCGCGCTCACGGTGATCGAGCTCGACCGCGACCTCGCCGCCCGGCTGCGCCGGCAGGACGGGCTCGACGTGATCGAGGCTGATGTGCTGAAGGTCGACTTCGCGGTGCTGGCGGCTCGCCTCGGGCGGCCACTTCGCGTGGTCGGCAACCTGCCCTACAACATCTCGACGCCGATCCTGTTCCGGCTCCTCGACGCGGTCGACCTCGTCGTCGACCAGCACTTCATGCTGCAGAAGGAAGTCGTCGATCGGATGGCGGCGACGCCGGGGCACAAGGACTACGGCCGCCTGTCGGTGATGCTGCAGTGGCGCTACGCGATCGAGAGCGTGCTCGACGTGCCCCCCGAGGCCTTCGACCCGCCGCCGCGGGTGGACTCAGCGGTGGTGCGCATGCAGCCCTTGCCGGCGCCGGCGGGGCTGGACGCGGCGCAACTCGGCGAGCTGGTCACGGTGGCGTTCTCGCAACGGCGCAAGCTGCTGCGCCACACGCTGGGGCGCTGGCTGCAAGCGCGCGGCTACGGCGCCGGCTTCGACGTCCAGCGCCGCGCCGAGGAGGTGCCGGTCGCCGAATACCTGGCGCTGGCGCGCGAGGTCGCCAGCGCCGCTGCGTCAGCCGACTAGGCCGCGTTCAGCCAAGCAGCGGTGTCGAACGCGCTGCTCATCAGCGGCATGTTCATGCCGAAGTTCGGGTTGCCGCCGCTCTTCGTGACGGCAACCTTGGCGGCCGGCTTGACCGCACTGCTCTGGGCCACTTCCGTAGCCCGCTCCCATGACCCGATTTCCTGGGAGCGGGCTACTGAAAAGAATAAAAACACCTGAATGGTATTCGTCGGTCGGCCCAGAAGTCTGCCGCGTCGCGGAACACGTCGAGCAGCTGCTCGCGCGCCTCGCGGTCGAAGCGCGGGTTGTCCGGGAGCTGCTCGAGCACGACCACGAAGCCCGGCTGCTGCCCGGCCTTGTGTACAAGGTCGGTCATGCAGTCGTAGAGCGCGTCCAGGTTCTTGCCGAAATGGGCCGGAAACAGGAACGCACCGGCGATCCCTTCAAGGACCTCCTGCTTGGATTGCGCCGAGGACAGGTTGGCGTAGAGGAAATGCTGCCCCGCGCCTCCGGCGGCCTGCATCAGGTCCTCGACGCGGTAGGCACGTATCGCCTGGACGATGTTCGGGCGGACGGTCTGCAACTGCATGGTCGCTTGCCTCCTTCTTCGATCAGCTGGGAAACTGGGGCCGGGCTTTCAGGGCACGATTCGCTGAAAGCTCGCGTAATGGTCGGCGCTGTAGTAACAAACTTCCGGTGTCCGGGGTCGCTCGCCGCCGCAGACGATGCGCCGCGCGCCGCGGTTCCTCGCCCTGGGGGTCTTGACGGTGTATTCGCGGTAGTAGCCGCGCGCCCGCCCCGGAAGCAGCCGTTCGCGGTTGCCGAACGCCACGCCGTCCTTGGCATAGGCGAACGGGCCGCCGGCGGCGATGTGCTGGTAGGTCTGGCGCGCCTGTTCGGGCAGCGAAGCGAGGGTCACCGTCGAAGTGGGCGGCGGCTTTGCCACCGCGCTCGACCCGGCTGCCAGGCCCAGGGTCAGCGCCATGGCCAATCCCAGACTGTTGACTGCCTGTCGGAGCGCGGCGCCCCGCACGGCAAGACCGAACCAGAACACGGGTTAACCCTGAAAACACAAACCCGAATGCTACCCGAACCCCCCTAAAAACTCAAGCCAATGCCCAGAAATGGGGCACTCGCATGCCCCGTTGAGCGTGCGCTCACATTCCGTCTTGATATGAGTTCAGCGTACCGCGTTGGCGTCGGCGACGGTCAGCGCCGTCATGTTGACGATGCGGCGCACAGTCGCCGACGGCGTCAGGATGTGCACCGGCCGCGCCGCGCCGAGAAGTACCGGCCCGATCGCGATGCCGCCGCCTGAGGCCGTCTTGAGCAGGTTGTAGGCGATGTTGGCGGCGTCGATGTTCGGCAGCACGAGCAGGTTTGCCTCGCCGGTGAGGGCGCTGCGCGGCATCAGCTGGCGCCGATAGTCGGGGTCGAGCGCGGTGTCGCCGTGCATCTCGCCGTCGACCTCGAGCCAGGGTGCGCGTTGGCGGAGCAGCGCGAGCGTCTCACGCATCTTCACCGCCGAAGGCTTGTCGCTCGAGCCGAAGTTCGAATGCGAGAGCAGCGCGGCCTTGGGCTGGACGCCGAAGCGCTTGAGCTCCTCGGCNGCCATCACCGTGATCTCGGCCAGTTCGGTCGCGCTTGGGTCGTAGTTGACGTGGGTGTCGACGAGGAAGACCTGGCGCCCGGGCAGGATCAGCCCGTTCATGCAGGCGTAGGTGCACACGCCGGTGCGGCGGCCGATGACCTGATCGATCCAGGCAAGGTGCGTGGCCGTCGTGCCCCAAGTGCCGCAGATCAGCCCGTCGACCTCGCCCTTGTGGAGCAGCATCGAGCCGATCAGCGTCAGGCGCCGGCGCATCTCGATCTTCGCCAGCTGCGCGGTGACGCCGCGCCGCTCCATCATCTGGTGGTAGGTCTGCCAGTAGTCGCGGTAGCGGTGGTCGTTCTCGGTGTTGACGACGTCGTAGTCGCGACCGGCATCCAGGCGCAGGCCGAACTTCTCGATGCGCTGCGCGATCACCGCCGGCCGGCCGATAAGAGTCGGCCGCGCCAGCCCTTCGTCGACGACCACCTGCACCGCGCGCAGCACGCGCTCCTCCTCGCCTTCGGCATAGGCCACGCGCCGGGCGGTCGCGCGCTTGGCGAGCGCGAAGATCGGCTTCATCGTCGTGCCCGACGCGTAGACGAAGTTCTGCAGCTTGTCGCGGTAGGCGTCCAGGTCCTTGAGCGGCCGCAGCGCGACGCCCGACTCGGCGGCGGCCTGCGCCACCGCCGGCGCGATCTTCATCATCAATCGCGGGTCGAAGGGCTTGGGAATCAGGTATTCGGGGCCGAAGCTAAGGTTCGCGCCCGCGTAGGCGGCGGCAACGACCTCGCTCTGCTCGGCCCGCGCGAGCTCGGCGATCGCACGCACCGCGGCGATCTCCATCGCATCGGTCACCGTCGTCGCGCCCGAATCGAGCGCGCCGCGGAAGATGTACGGGAAGCACAGGACGTTGTTGACCTGGTTCGGATAGTCGGTGCGACCGGTCGCGATGATCGCGTCGTCGCGCACCGCCTTGACCTCCTCTGGCAGGATCTCCGGCGTGGGGTTCGCGAGCGCGAAGATGATCGGCTGGCGGGCCATTGCCGCAACCATCGCCGGCTTCAGCACGCCGCCGGCCGACAGCCCGAGGAAGATGTCGGCGCCCGGCATCACCTCGGCCAGCGTGCGCAGCGTGGTCTTCTGCNCGAAGACGTCCTTGTCGGCGTCCATCAGTTCCTTGCGGCCCTCGTAGACGACGCCGGCGAGGTCGGTGACCCAGACGTTCTCGCGCCGGAGTCCCAGTTTCAGCAGCAGGCCCAGGCAGGCCAGCGCAGCGGCACCGGCGCCGCTGGCGACCAGCTTGACCTCGGCGATATCCTTGCCGACGACCTTGAGCGCATTCAGCACCGCGGCGCCGACGACGATCGCGGTGCCGTGCTGGTCGTCGTGGAAAACGGGGATCTTCATCCGCTCGCGCAGCTTGCGCTCGACGTAGAAGCAGTCCGGTGCCTTGATGTCTTCGAGGTTGATGCCGCCAAAGGTGGGCTCGAGCGCGGCGATCACGTCGACGAGCTTGTCCAGGTTCCTTTCGTTGACCTCGAGGTCGAAGACGTCGATGCCGGCGAACTTCTTGAACAGCACCGCCTTGCCTTCCATCACCGGCTTGGCCGCCAGCGGGCCGATGTCGCCCAGCCCGAGCACCGCTGTGCCGTTCGTCACCACCGCGACGAGGTTGCCGCGCGCGGTGTAGCGGAACGCGTTCGCCGGATCGGCGACGATCTCCTCGCAGGCCGCGGCGACGCCGGGCGAATAGGCCAGCGCCAGGTCGCGCTGGTTGATCATCTGCTTGGTCGCGCTGACGGTCACCTTGCCGGGGGTCGGGAACTCGTGGTATTCGAGTGCGGCGCGGCGCAGTTCTGCGCTTCGGTCTTCGGGGGTCGGCATCGCACAGTCTCCTTCGGTGGCCCAGGGCCTGGGGGCGAAATTCTAGGCCTCGAAGTGTGCGCGATCGCGGCCGGCCCGGCGCTGCGCGAAAGCGCGCATCAGCCGTGACGTCGCCGGCGCCAATCGCGCGACCGTCCGCCAGCGATGACAATCCTCCGATGGGCGAATTCGAGCTGATCGAGCGATTCTTCAACCGGCCGGCGCGTCGCGCCGCGATGGGCGTCGGCGACGACTGCGCGCTGCTTCAGCCGGAGCCGGGCATGCAGCTCGCGGTCTCGTGCGACATGCTCGTCGAGGGCCGCCACTTCCTGTCCACCGTCGCGCCCGAGCGCCTCGGCCACAAGGCGCTCGCGGTGAACCTGAGTGATCTCGCCGCCTGCGGCGCCGAGCCGCTGGCGTTCGTGCTGGCGCTGTCGCTGCCGCGTGCCGACGAGGCCTTTCTCGCGCCATTCGCGACCGGGCTGTTCGCGCTCGCCGACGAGCATGGCATCGAGCTGGTCGGCGGTGACACCACTGCCGGGCCGCTGAATGTCTGCATCACCGTTTTCGGCCAGCTGCCGGTCGGCCAGGCCTTGCTGCGCAGCGGTGCGCGCCCCGGCCACGACATCTGGGTCAGCGGCCGACTGGGCGATGCGCGGCTCGCGCTCGAGGTCTTCCGTGGCCATGCGACGCTGCCCGGCAGCGCGTTCGAGGAGGTGCGCCACGCGATGGAACGGCCGACGCCGCGGCTGGCGCTGGGGCTGGCGCTGCGCGGTGTGGCGACGAGCGCGATCGACCTCAGCGACGGCCTCGTCGGCGACCTCGGCCACGTGATGCGCCAGTCCGGCGTCGGCGCGACGATCGAGCTCGACGCGTTGCCGCGCAGCGCTGTGCTCGCGACGCAGAGCANGGCACTGCAGCAGGTCTGCCTGCTCGCCGGCGGCGACGACTATGAACTCCTCTTCACCGCGCCGCGGTCGCGCCGCGACGCGGTGCTGCTGGCGGCGAGCGCAGCACGAGTCGCGGTCACGCGCTGTGGCACCGTCGAGGCTGGCGACGAGCTGCGCGTCGTCGACGCCAACGGCCAATTCGTCGAACCCGGTCGCGGGTTCGACCATTTCGCGCCATGAGCGCGCCGGGCAGCTCCCAAGTGCTCATTCCGGAGCGCGCAGCGCGGAGGGACGTCGAGTGAACGCGCCGGGGAGTCCAGTGACCGCTGCCCGCGTCAGCGCCGGCTTCATGCTGCGCCACCCGGCGCACTGGATCGCGCTGGGCTTCGGCAGCGGGCTGTCGCCGCGCGCGCCAGGCACGGTCGGCACGCTCTGGGGCTGGCTCGCCTTCCTCGCCATCGAGCGCTGGCCCGGCGGCGCGGACTGGGGGTGGCTCGTCGCCGCCGGCCTGATCGTCGGCCAATGGGCGTGCACGCGCACCGCGCAGCACCTCGGCGTCGCCGACCCCGGCGCCGTCGTCTGGGACGAAGTNGTCGCGTTCTGGATCGTGCTCTGGTTCGTAATGCCGGCCGGCTTCGCGCTGCAGCTGCTCGCGTTCGCGTTGTTCCGGTTCTTCGACGCCGCCAAGCCCGGGCCGGTGGGCTGGGCGGACCGGCTGTTCAAGCTGCGGCCGGGGCAGGCGATCGGCTGGCGCCAGGGCTGGGGAATCCTGTTTGATGACCTCGTCGCCGCCGCCTGCACGCTGCTCGTGATCGCGCTCGGCATGCGCCTGGTGTCGGCGTGGACCCGATGAACGTCGAACCGCTCGTGAACGCGCTTGCCGCCGCGCTGCGCGCGCGTGGCTGGCGCATTGCGACCGCCGAGAGCTGCACCGGCGGG
>JGI20214J51088_10001526_pt1 | contig 15786 bp, 11 predicted proteins | sample WetSurMetagenome_FD_51088 | JGI IMG/M metagenome (IMG submission 51088) | reverse complement strand
TGGAGTTTTATATTTTTCTATTTCAATATGATTGGCTTGGCGTTGATTGAAATTATTTTATTATGGATTAGTATTGTTATTATGCTTGTTTTGTTTTACAAAATCAAACCAATAGCTGCATATATCAATATACCCTATTTATTATGGGTGACTTTTGCAACTATACTTAATGCGAGTTATTATTTTCTGAACAGAGGTTGATTTCAACCGGGAATCTATCCGGTAGAGCGAAGCGTATCTTTATATCCTAATTACTATTTTTCCTATCTGTTCCGAGCGATTCATTCTTTCGAATGCTGATATGTAATCGCCGAATTCAAAAATTTTATCAGTTAAAGGTTTTATTTTTTTCTGTTCAATAAAGTTCAGCATCTCACGGAAATCATTTTCCGAGCCCATTGTCGTTCCCATAAATTTTAATTGTTTCCAGAAAAATCTTCTTACATCAAAGTTATGTGTGTCCCCGGTTGTCGCTCCGTAATTGACAATTCTTCCTCCCGGATTAATAATTTTTATAAGTTTATTTATTGTGTTCCCTCCCGTTCCGTCAATTACTGCATCAATGCCGCCTTTTACCGCACTTAATAATACTTCGTCCCACATTTCATTTTTATAATTAAATCCATCTGCCGCACCGGTTTGTTTTGCAAATTTAATTTTATCATCACTGCCGGACGTGACATATACTTTCGCTCCCAATGCCTTCACGAATAATAATGCAAAGGTTGAAACTCCTCCGCCTATTCCCGTTATCAAAACATTATCATTTTCTGTAATTTCTGCTTTCTTGAAAACCGCCCTGTATGCCGTCAGTCCTGCAAGAGGAAGTGCCGCCGCTTCCGGCATATTTAAATGAGATGGTTTGATGTGAATATATTTTTCATTTACTTTTATGTATTGTGATAAAGTCCCGTTTTCAGGTAAGCCGAGTATTTGAAAATTCCTTGATTGAAAATCTTCATTTTCACCCCAGTTAAATGCAGGATTAATAATTACTTCATCATTGATTTTTATTCTCCTGACTTCATCTCCTGTTTTTTCAATTGTGCCCGCTCCGTCGGAACCGGGTATTACAGGGAGTTTAATTCCCGAATATAACCCTTTTGTAATCCATAAATCTCTGTGATTTAAAGCTGAGAAATGTAATTTGACTAAAACTTCATCTTTTGAAATTTCCGGTATTCCGGTTTCTTCAATTTGTAAATTATGTCTTAACTGACTTATCTCTCCCGTTTTATTTAAAATTATTGCTTTCATATTTTAATTTGTTTTAATTTCAATTGATACAGGGCAGTGGTCGCTTCCCATTACATCAGAATGAATTTTTGCTGAAATAATTTTATCCGCAAAATCTTCCGATACCATAAAATAATCAATTCTCCATCCTACGTTTCTCTCCCGCGCCCTTGTTATATTATCCCAGTACGTATATAATCCCGGCTCTTTATGAAATCTTCTGAAAATATCCACGTAACCGAGATTTATTATTTTATCAATCCATTCCCTTTCTTCCGCAAGGAATCCTGAATTATTTTCGTTTTGCTTCGGTCTTGCTAAATCAATTTCTTTATGAGCAGTGTTGAAATCTCCTGTTACGATAATTCCTTTTCTGCCATAATAATTTTTCTGAAGTTCGAAAAATAATTGATTGTAAAATTCAAGTTTGTATCTTACTCTCTCCGGTCCTCTTCCTCCGTTCGGGAAATAAACATTTGCAAGAATAAATTTTTCGTACTCCGCAAAAATTACTCGTCCCTCAATATCGAATTCATCAGCACCAAAACCTTTTTTGATTTTCAACGGCTTTAACTTCGAAAAAAGTGCAACACTCGAATATCCTTTCCTGTGTGCTGAAAACCAGTACGAATTATAATCGTCAAGTTTAATAAGTTCATCGTTAATCTGATTCTCCTGAATTTTTGTTTCCTGTAAACAAATAATGTCACCGCCTGATTGAACTAACCAGTCCATAAATCCCTTTTTCAAAATTGCCCTGACACCGTTTACATTCCACGTGTAAATTTTCACAATATTTTTTTTATTCACTGCCATTTTACATTACCACCGGTTTATCGTTTTTAATCCAATCAACAATTCCGCCTGTTAAATGAAAAGAATTTGAGAAACCCATTTTCTTCATTTTATTAACTGCAAAATAACTCCTGTTTCCGCTTCTGCAGTAGATTAAAATTGTTTTATCTTTTTCAAGTTTTGAAATATTATCCTGAAAATCACTTCCGTAATAATCAATGTTAATGGCGTCCTTGATTCTTAAATTCTGAAATTCAACCGGTGTTCTGATATCAACTAATATTGCATCCTTAATTTTCATTTTATCTGAAAATTCATTGATGCCAATATCAACTGATTTATCTCTGATATTTAATATTTTTTTTAGAAAATTCATTTTCTCTTTTTCCCCGAAATTAAATTTAAGGCAGAGCCTGCAAAAAACCATTTTATCTGTTGCTGATTTAAAGAATGAATTAAATTAATTTTATCCGTACTCCCGTCTGTGTGTTTTAAAGTCATTAATATTACGGACCCCGGACTGAAATCTTTTAAATCCATATCAAAAATATCATCTTCTCTTATTTTGTCATAGTCTTCCGGATTCTGAAATGTCAGAGGTAAAATTCCCTGCTTCTTTAAATTTGTTTCGTGAATCCGTGCGAATGATTTTACTATGATTGCTTTTCCGCCTAAATGCCTCGGCTCCATTGCCGCATGCTCTCTCGATGAGCCTTCACCGTAATTGTCTTCACCTACAACAATCCAGCCAAGTCCGTTTGATTTATAATCCCTTGCCGCTTTAGGTACTTCATCATATATTCCTGTTAATGAATTTTTCACCGTGTTCATCTTGTCATTGAAATAATTTATCGCACTGATGAACATATTGTTTGAAATATTATCGAGATGACCTCTGTACTTAAGCCATGGTCCTGCCATTGAAATATGGTCGGTTGTACATTTACCTTTTATCTTTATCAGCAATCTTAAATTCTTGTAATCTTTTTCAATGTCAGGTGCGGCGAATGGCTCGAGTTTTTGTAATCTGCTGCTGTCTTCTTTTATTATAACTTTCATTTCCTTTCCGTCTTCAGCCGGTGAAATATATCCTGATTCTCCTTTTAAAAATCCTTTTCCGGGTAATTCATTTCCTTCCGGTACGTCAAGCTTAATTGATCTTCCGTTTTCGTTTATTATTTCATCTGTCAGAGGATTGAATAATAGTGTTCCCGCTAAAGCAAATGCCGTTACAATTTCAGGGGAAGCCACAAAAGAATGAGTTGATGCATTCCCGTCGTTTCTCTTTGCAAAATTCCTGTTATAAGAGGTAATTATCGAATTCTTTTCTCCGTCACTTGTATTATGCCTTTTCCATTGACCGATACACGGACCGCATGCATTTGCAAGTACAAGTCCGCCAATGTCCGTGAAAATATCAAGTAAACCATCCCTTTCTATCGTTGCTCTAATCTGCTCTGAACCGGGTGTAATAATGAATTCCGATTTCGCCTTCAATCCTTTTTCTTTTGCCTGTTTTGCAATTGAAGCTGAACGCTCCATATCTTCGTAAGATGAATTTGTACAGCTTCCGATTAAAGCGACTTTTAATTCTGAAGGATATTTTTTTTCTTTTATAAATTCTTTGAATTTTGAAACAGGAACTGCTAAATCGGGAGTGAAGGGTCCGTTTATGTGCGGCTCTAATTCCGATAAATTAATTTCTATCACTCTGTCATAATATTTTTCGCTTCCTTCATCCGGCTTCAGATAGTTACCGAGTTTGTTCGCTGATTCTGCAATTTCTTTTCTTTCAGTCGCTAACAAATATTCATACATTTTTTTATCAAATGGAAATATTGAAGTTGTTGCTCCTATCTCAGCACCCATATTGCAGATAGTACCTTTTCCCGTACAGGATATTGTTTCGGCTCCGTCACCGAAATATTCTATTATAGAATTTGTTCCGCCGTTTACAGTCAATATTCCGGCAAGTTTCAATATAACATCTTTTGCCGATGTCCAGCCGTTTAGTTTTCCAGATAATTTTACTCCGATAATCTTCGGAAATTTTAATTCCCAGTTCATTCCGGCCATAACGTCAACTGCATCTGCACCTCCGACACCGATTGCTATCATTCCCAATCCTCCTGCATTCGGTGTATGTGAATCGGTTCCAATCATCATCCCCCCGGGGAAAGCATAATTCTCTAAAATTACCTGATGTATAATTCCGGCTCCGGGTTTCCAAAATCCGATTCCGTATTTCCTCGATACACTTTCGAGAAATTCATACACCTCGCTGTTAATATCAATCGCCCTTAATAAATCGCTGGTTGCACCTGCTTCCGCAAGAATCAGGTGGTCGCAGTGAACGGTTGAAGGAACTGCGGCTTTGTCAATATTAGCCGACATGAATTGAAGTAGTGCCATTTGTGCCGTTGCATCCTGCATAGCAACCCTGTCAGGTCTGAACTCGGCAAATTCTACTCCGCGTTTGTATTCTTTTTCTACGGGAAAACCGAAATGAGAATATAGTATTTTTTCTGTATAAGTTAACGGTCGCCCCAATACTTTTTTCGCGATATCAACCTGTCCGCTGAATTCTTTATATATTTCTTTTATTATTTCTATATCGAATATCAAATTATTTTTCCTTTACTATTTTTTTGTTCTAAAAAATTTTTTAAATTTTCTGTATCGTAAATTGGTAAATTGCATTTAAAATTTTCACAGATATAAACCGCATTCTTTTTTTCCTTTGATGTAAGGTCATCTATAAATCCGGATAATTTTTTTGTCTGAGAATCTGCAAATAATACTATTTTATCCGGCATGTAATATTTGTTTATAATATTTATAAAATCCTGAATTCCTTTTTCATCCTTATTCCCGGATATTATAAACTCCTCAAAAGAATTAATATAATAATGATAGTTGTTAATCATTGCAGGACTTGAAAAAGGCAATCTGGAAATATCATTTAAAAATAATTCAAGGCTCTTTTGAGCATTTTCAATCAATTCCGTATTTTGTGTTATTGTTCCGATTTTAAGTAAATTTAAGATATTAACCGAATTGCCTGACGGCTCAGCACCATCATAATTTTCTTTTATATTAAAAATAATATCTTTTTTGTTAACTGTCGTGTCAAAAAATCCCCCGTCTTCTTTATCGAAAAATTTATTTATTGCTATTTCATTTAATTCTATCGAAATCGTAAGATAATTCGCATCAAAGCATGCTTCATACAAATTTATTAATCCATTTATTAAAAAAGCATAATCTTCAAGCGTTCCTTCGTACTTCATTTCATTATTCCTGTACCTGTGAAATAAATTTTTATTTTCCTTATCGTATAATTTTTGTAAAATAAAATCCGAACATTTTTTTGAAGCATTTAAATATTTATCATCACCTGTACATTTATATGCTTTTGAAAATGCCGAAATCATCATCCCGTTCCAGGAAGTTAAAATTTTATCATCAAGATGCGGCTTTGGTCTCTTTTCACGCTCTTTAAATAATTTTCCCCTCGCTGTTCCGATTATGTCAATTAATTCTTCGGTAGATTTTCCGTTTGCTTTTGCGATATCATCGGGATTTTTTGCGATGTACAAAACATTCTTATTCCCGAATACATTATGCGGGTCAGCTATCGTATTCCCGAATGGTTCAATTCCGAAATAAGAATTAAAAATTACAGCTTCGTCAGGTGTTAAGAATTCCGCTATTTCATTTTTTTCCCATAGATAAAAAGCACCTTCCTGTTTGATGGACTTTACTGAATTATCCGGATAGCTCTCTGCATCTTCCGCTGAATAAAATCCTCCGTTTTTATCGGTTAAATTTCTTAATACGTAATCCATTATATCCTTTGCAATATCCAGGAATAAAGTCTTGCCTGTAATTAAATATGTATCGAGATAAATTTCTGTTAACTGTGCCTGGTCATACAGCATCTTTTCAAAGTGGGGGACACGCCAGTAAGAATCAACAGAATATCTGTGAAATCCTCCGCCGAGATGGTCATAAATTCCTCCTTCATACATTTTCTTAAGAGTAAAAGTAACTATATCAAGTGCTTCAACTTCTCCGGTATTTTTGTAAAACTTCAAAAGGAAATCCAATAGAACCGGTCTTGGAAATTTATTCCCCTGACCGAAACCGCCATGTTCATAATCAAAAGAGTTGTTGGATTGTTCAAATACTTTTTCCTGTAATTCGGATACTGAATATTCATCAAAAGTTATTCCGGTTTTGTTCCTCGTTTTCCCGGATAAAAATTCTGTAATTTTATTACTGCTTTCAATTACTTCATTTCTTTTAGTGCTCCATAATTTATTTACCTGCATTATTATGTCTTCAATTCCTGATCTGCCGTACTTAGCTTTTGGCGGAATGTATGTTGCTCCGTAAAACGGTTTCAAATCCGGAGTTAGAAACATATTTAGCGGCCAGCCGCCGCTTCCTGTCATTGACTGCAAAGCCGCCATATAAACCCTGTCTATATCAGGTCTCTCTTCACGGTCAACTTTTATATTAATGAATGATTTATTTAATAATCCGGCGATTTCATTATTTTCAAAAACTTCTCTCTNCATTACATGACACCAGTAACAGGTCGAATATCCGATTGACAGGAAAATTGGTTTGTTCTCTTCTTTTGCTTTTTGAAACGCTTCATCACCCCAGGGACACCAGTCAACAGGATTATGAGCATGCTGTAAAAGATACGGACTATTCTCGTTTATTAGTTTGTTTATATTCAATATTCTATTTTAATTAATCAATATTAAAAATTTAATAAATTACTATTATTTTTTTCCCAAAAATTATAGTTTATATATTAAATAAACAATAATTAAATATTTAAAATTCAAAATAGGTTAAAAGATTAACTTTTTTTTAAAACAATAGATTTTTATATTATTAAAACAATAAATTAAATTATTAAAATGCCTAAAATTTTATTCGAAGTAAATTATAATGTTATTCCTGAAAAAAGGACTGATTACCTGGAAATGATTGATGAACTTAAAATCCAGATTAAGGAAAATAATAACTATGAATATTTTGTGATGGAGAATAAGAAAATAAATAATAATTTTTCCGAATATTATTTATTTAACAGCGAAGAGGAATTTGACGGGATGGAGGATAATCAAAACGAACAAGTTCAGGAAATTATTGAAAAATTATTTAACGAATTTATTTTGAATAAAAAAGTAACTTATATTACAAGGCAGGAAGTTTAAATTTAGAAATTTTGTATAAATCATTGAAAAGTAGCTGTTTTACAGAACAAGCTGCTTTTTTTATATTTGTTTTAAAATGAAATTTAAAGGGATATTTCAAAGTAAAATGGGTATTGATTTTAAAACGAATATCTATGTAAAACTCGCCATAGGTTTAATTACACTTTTCGTTGTAATTCTTTTTCTTCCCAGTTATGAAAATATAGATATCGAATCCGAACTCGGAACTATCTGGTCACACGAAGATTTAATAGCAACCTTCACTTTTCCAATCTATAAAAATGAGCAGGAATTTGAGAATGAAAAAATAGAAGTTTCAAAACTCATTTCACCGGTTTTTTATGAAACCCGTGTACCGGAAAGTAAATTGAAAGATAGTGTTAATGAGTATTTCGGTTTACTTGATGACCTTCTTACTAAAGCTTCTAATCTTGAGAAAAATAAGGAAGGCGGAATTAATTCCGAAAAATTAATTTCACTTAAAGAAAAATTAAATCTTGAAATTGCTGATGAACACTGGCAAAAGCTGTTTTCGTATTATAAAAATGAGATTAAAGAAAACAATGTTTCTTATCAGAATATAAAGATTATTTTAAGGCAGACAGTTCTTAATTACTCTTCAAACTCAATAATAAATGTAAATAAAACATCTGTTTCAACAAAAACTATATCGGTTAAAAGGGATAACCAGAAACTGATGGACAATGAAGAAATAGACAAAGTCTATGATAAAAATGAAATTCTTGGTCTGATTCGAAATAAAATTAATTCACAAATTCAGGATGAAATTCTCAGAGGTATTTTAAATACTATTGCTGATAAATTCATCACGGAAAATCTGATTTTTGATAAGACTCTTACAGAACTTGAAATAAAAAATAAAGTTGACCAGATTCCAAAAACTATAGGTATTGTAAAAGAAAACGAGAGAATTATAAGTAAGCATGACCCTATCAACAGGAATACGAAACTTAAATTAGATTCATATAAAAAAGTTCGTTTGGAGAAAGTAGGTGTTCAGGATTATTTTCTTCAATATTTAGGTAAAGTTCTGATGGTAACCGTAATGCTTATTTTACTCGTGCTTTTTCTTTTATATATCAGGAGCCGGGTATTTTTCGACAATTCAAAAGTTGCATTGATTGCTTCATTGATTATACTTCTGTGTTTTTTTGCTTTTTTAAGTTTGAAGTTAGAAATAAACGCTCCGGTTGAATTATTGATTTTTGTTTCTGTAGCTTCTATGCTTCTTACAATCCTGTTTGATTCGAGACTTGCCTTTTATATTACTATTATTATATGCCTTTTGGTTTCTGCAATAAGAGGCGGTGATTTTACAACAATGTTTATTTCTATTTCCGGTTCGGTTCTGGCAATATTCAGCGTCAGGGATATCAAAAACCGTTCCCAGATATTCCGCTCATTTTTCTTTATACTTATCGGATACTCTGTTTCCATTTCATCAATAGGACTGGACAGGGCTGAAAGTATATCAAAAGTTATTACGCAGTTAATCTATGGCGGCGTTAATGCGGTTATGTCGCCGATAATTGCATACGGGCTTTTAATTTTTTATGAAAAGACATTTAAAATTACAACAGACCTGACACTGCTCGAACTTGCGGATTTTAATCATCCTTTGCTTAAAGAACTTTCGACTAAAGCACCGGGAACATTTCATCACAGCATAGTAATGGGTAATTTATCAGAAGCAGCAGCGGAAGCAATTGGAGCTAACAGGGCTCTGGCGAGAGTCGGATGTTATTATCACGATATCGGGAAGACTGTCAGACCGGAATATTATGTCGAAAATCAAATAGAAAGAATTAATCGCCACGAAACACTTGACCCGAATATGAGCGCCAAAATAATTATTTCCCATGTTAAAGATGGAATCGAACTTGCTAAGAAATATAAACTTCCAAAGGAAATAATTGATTTTATTCCAATGCACCATGGTACAACTCTCGTCTCTTATTTCTATAACAAAGCAAAAACTACGGCTGAAGAGGATAGGGAAGAAGTCCAAGACCATATTTACAGATACCCCGGACCAAAACCCCAGACGAAAGAAACCGGTATCGTAATGCTTGCTGATACTCTTGAAGCTTCGGCACGTGTAATTGATGATTCAACTCCCGGAAAATTGGAAGATAAAATTGATGATATAATTACTAAAAGATTCATGGAAGGTCAGCTCGATGAATGTGAATTAACACTTAAAGATTTAACACAAATCAAAAAGAGTTTCCTGAATATTCTTGTTGGTATCCATCATCAGAGAATCAAATATCCCGAAGACAAAGTAGATTAAATGTTAACACTGCTGATTTTTTAACTTTTTAACTTTTGCTGATTGCCCGACTTTAATTTCTATTTAAAAATATTTTTGAATTATCTGAGAACCGAAAAATCTCTCTCGGAAAATTCAGTTCAATCCTATATCCTCGACCTGAAAAAGTTTTTTGATTATCTGGAGAACATCAGGAATATTACTGATATAAAAAAAATAAACGAATCAATTGTTATTGATTTTTTAAAGCATCTGAGAAATACCCGAAATAAAAAAGGAGAATATTTTAAGGATAAATCCATTAACAGGTATATATCATCTTTAAAAACTTATTTTAAATATTTATGCAGTGAAGATTATCTCAAAGATAGTCCGATGGAATATATTGATACACCGAAATTCACAAGGGAACTTCCTTCGGTTTTAAGTATCGAAGAGATTGATAAAATTTTCGCTCAGGTGAATCTGGAAAATCAACTCGGAATAAGAGACAGGGCAATACTTGAAGTTATGTACGCCTGCGGACTTAGAGTAAGTGAATTGATTAATCTGGAAATTTCCGATTTATTTTTAAAAGACGGATACTTACGTGTTTTTGGGAAAGGCTCTAAAGAAAGAATTGTCCCGATAGGGAATTCAGCCGTTAAATTTATTGAGCGGTATAATCTTGAAAGCAGAACATTTCTAAAAAAACCACATACGGGAAATAATCTGTTTCTTAGTTACAGAGGTGCAAAATTATCGAGGATGACAGTCTGGGATGTTGTAAAAAAATATTGCACTCTTGCCGGTATCAGGAAGGAAATTCATCCGCATACACTTAGACATTCATTTGCAACACACCTGCTCGAAGGAGGTGCAGATATAAGAGCGATACAGGAAATGCTCGGACATTCCGATATATCCACTACACAAATTTATACCCATATAGACAAAGAATACCTCATAGAAATTCATAAAACCTTCCACCCCAGAGCATAAATCAATTTCAAATTTTAAATTTCAAATTTCATATTTTCACCCTCACGTTCCCCATCTCCTGATTCTTTATTTTACCAATTACCATTTACTAATTACTAATTATTAATTACTAATTATTAATTATAAATTGTAATTTGTGTGAAAATAATTTTATAATAAAAGTATGAATGTCGTAGTTACAAATGATGCATTTGATATAGCAGGAGGAGAGAATTATACTCTGTACGTTGCACAGGGTTTGAGAAATGCAGGTCATAATGCAATTATTTCACCGATGGAAGGGTCATTTCTTGCCGAAGAATCCATTAAACAGGGGTTTGAAACAATTCCTGTGCCCTATGCAAAGGATAGTAAAATATTTAATGCCGTCAGAGTAATGTCGCAAAGGCTTAAAGATAAAAAAATTGATATCATACATTCAAATTCAAATTTAGACAGAACAATTACAGCATTTACGGCAAAAAAAATAAAATGTAAAAATGTCACGACAGTGCATTCTTGTCATTCTATGCGATATAATTTACTGCATTGGTACAGGAATAAATATTTGATTAATCATTTTATCACTGATGGTTACAGTGCAAAAAAAATATTGACGGAAAATGATAAAATACCCGATGATAAAGTTACGGTGATTCACATCGGAATACCTTCCGATATTGCGGTTTTTTCGGAAGAAAAAAGAAATTCAACAAGAGAAAGTTTTTACATCAAAAAAGATGAAGTAGTAGCAGGTATCGTTGCACGATTAGTGAATTTTAAAGGAATTAATATACTAATTGATTCTTTGAAAATACTTAACGAAGATAAGAATTTAAGTAACGTAAAACTTTTGATCGTCGGTGACGGAATATTAAGAAAAGAATTGGAAGAACAAACAAAAAATCTTGGACTAACGGATAAAGTAATCTTTACAGGTCACAGAACGGATTTAGATTTTCTGTTATCTGCTATGGATATTTATATCCAGCCTTCTCTGCTTTTGAATGCGGAACTTTTTCCGATTTCAGGATTGCTTGCTAAATCAGTAGGTTTACCGATGATAGTTAGCGATAGCGGGGATTTGAAGTATATGGTAAATGAAAATTCTGACGGATTTGTTGTTACTCCGGGTGATGCAAATGAGTTGGCTGATAAATTATCAATTATCGTAAGTGATAATGATTTACGGAAAAATATGGGTGAAAAATCTCTTGAGAATTACCATCAGCACTTTACTCTTGAAAAAATGATTTCGGATATTTTAGCGGTTTATGAAAAGATAATATAAGTCTTATTCATAATCTCGATACCAAGCCCCAGCTTGGTATCGGTAGAATAGTATCATTCCTTCTTAAAGAAATCAAAAATAGCAGAAACAATATAATCTATCTCTTCATCAGTCAATTCAAAAAACAGAGGAAGCCTTATCAGGCAATTGGAAAAGTTTTCAGCATTCGTAAGTTCCTGTCCGTTATAATAATTACTGAAATATTTCGATTTATGTAAGGGTAAATAATGAAAAGTAGTATTAATTCCTTTTTCCTTCAGATACATCATAAGATTATTTCTCTTTGATAAGGAATTGCACACCAAATAAAATATATGTCCGTTTATTTTTGCATAATCGGGGATTAATGGAAGTTTAAAATAGCCTGAATCATCGAGCGGATTTAACAACTGGAAATATTTATACCAGATTTCCTTTCTTCGATTCTGAATTGTCTCAAGATTTTCAAGCTGTGCAAGAAGAAATCCTGCTGTTATTTCTGAAGGAAGAAATGAAGAACCGATATCTATCCATTCATATCTGTTAATTTCGTTTCGGATATATCTACTCCTGTTTGTGCCTTTTTCTCTGATTATTTCAGCTCTGTTTATATATTGTTCATCATTTATTGCAAGACAGCCGCATTCTCCGGCAATAATATTTTTTGTATCATGAAATGAAAACGTAGATAATTTTCCGAAAGTACCTGATGGTTTATCTTTGTATTTCGAATCAAGAGCGAGTGCCGCATCTTCAATAAGTACTAAATTATTTTTATTAACTATCTCCATTATTCTATTCATATCACAGGATATTCCGGCATAGTGCATAATTACTACAGCTATGGTTTTTTTCGTTATTAATCTTTCAATCTCATCAGGCGAAATATTGGGAATATTTTTTTCACAGTCAGCGAACATAATTTTAGCCCCTCTTAAAGCAAATGCATTTGCAGAAGAAACGAAAGTATATGAAGGCATAATGATTTCATCTTCTGATTTAATATTTATTAATATTGACGACATTTCAAGTGCGTCCGTGCAGGAGGAAGTCAAAAAACATTTCTTAAAACCGTAAAGATTTTCTAAGTATTCGTGACATTTCCCTGTAAATTCACCATCCCCGGATAATTTTCCCGATTTAAGAACTTCACTTATATAGAACAATTCCTTACCCGTAATATAAGGTTTGTTGAAAGGTATATTTACTGACTCTTTCAATTAATACAAAATATATTTTAAAATTTATCTGCGCAAATATTATAAATATTATAATTAACTTATATAAAAAAATAAATCTTCTTTAATCTTCCTTCTTCATTCTTCCTCCTTCGTTCTTCCATCTTCCTTCTTTACTCTTCCTTCTTTACTCTTCCTTCTTCATTCTTCCTCCTTCGTTCTTCCATCTTCCATCTTCGTTCTTCCATCTTCCCTCTTCCTTCTTACATCGTAATTTTGACTTATATTTTAAATTTTAAATTTTAAATTTTAAATTATTTATGTTCGCAGTTGAATTTATAAATATCACAAAGAAATTCGGTGATTTTGTTGCTAATGACAGCATATCATTTAATATTCTGAATAATTCCGTTCATTGCATCGTCGGTGAAAATGGAGCAGGTAAATCTACTCTGATGAAAGTTCTCTTCGGGGTTTATCATCCCGATGAAGGAAGTATAAAAGTAAACGGAGAAGAAAAACATTTTAAAACTACTCACGAAGCAATCGCATCGAAAATCGGTATGCTCTTCCAGCATTTTATGCTGATTGAAGATTTTACCGTTCTGGAAAATGTTATTCTCGGAAATGAAATATCAAAAGGAATTAAACTTAATTTTCCTGAAATTAATAAAAAGCTGAATGAAATTATTGAACTATACGGTCTCGGACTTGATTTGAAAAAAAAAATATCCGGTTTAAGTATCAGCGAACAGCAGAAAGTAGAAATCCTTAAATTGCTTTACAGGGATTCCTCGCTCATAATCTTCGATGAGCCGACTGCTGTTTTGTCCCCTTATGAAGTAGAAAAATTCTTTGATGTCGTCCGTAAATTCAAATCCGAAGGGAAAACCATTATTCTCATTACTCATAAATTAAATGAGGTCCGAAAAATTGCAGATTACGTTACCGTATTACGGAAAGGCAAAAAAGTCTGTGAAGAAAAAAATGAAAATCTGAATTTAAACGAACTTAGTAAAGCCATAATGGGTGAAGTGGCGCTTCGGGATTTGAAAATTGAGAGAAAAGAAATTGGACATATTGACACCGTAATTTCTCTTAAGGGAGTTGATTTATTGAAAAATAAAATTAAAGTATTAAACGGAATAAATCTTGACCTTAAATACGGAGAGATACACGGCATTGCAGGTGTGGAAGGAAACGGGCAAAGTGAAATCATTGATGTGCTTTGCGGTCTGGAAAAAGGCTATGGCGGGGAACTTGATTCCAAATCATCGGATATCGGGCTCGTTCCTGATGACAGGATTAAAAAAGGAATGATTAAAGAATTTAATATCGGTGAAAATTTAATTCTGAGAAAATATGAGAAAAATATTGTCCGTAGTAAAGTACTGAATAATATTTCTAACGAAATAATATCGAAATATGATGTAAGAGTTTCCGATATTGATTCCCCGATGCAGTCGCTCTCAGGAGGGAATCAGCAGAAAGTAATTTTTGCAAGGGAAATTGAAGCAGATTCCGATGTCCTGATTTTTTATCACCCGACAAGAGGAGTGGATATAAATGCAACGAATTTTATTCATTATAAAATTATCGAGCAAAGAAATATAAATAAAGCTGTACTGCTGGTCTCTTCAGACCTCGATGAATTGCTGAGTCTGTCGGATAAATTAAGTGTGATTTTCAAAGGCAGAATACTGAAAACTTTTGATAATATTCAGGAACTTGTTTCAAATAATACAGAAAAAAACAAACTGGAATATTCTATCGGAAAACTAATGCTCGGGATTGAATGATGTCATTACAGCAAAAGAAAAATATTATTTCGATTACTCTTTCGGTACTGGCTACATTCATAATCACAACAATATTATTATTAATAATCGGGAAAAATCCATTTGAAATATTTGGACTCTTATTTCAGGAAGTGTTTGCAAGCGGATATGGAATAGGTCAGACGTTATTCAAAACGACCCCGTTAATAATTTGCGGATGCGGGCTGGCGATTTGCTTTCACGCTTCGCTGTTCAATATCGGGGCGGAAGGTCAGTTGAATGCAGGCGCCTTCGTTATGGCAATCACCGCATTGAAATTGTCAAGCCTGCCTTTCGTAATTGTTCTTCCCGTAAGTGTGATTCTTGGATTTGTTATGAGCGGAATTATTGGTCTCATTCCCGCTCTTATTAAAATAAAAAAAGGCGTCAGCGAAGTAATCACTACAATAATGCTGAACTTTATTATTCTCGGAATAGTGAATTATCTGTTGCTGGATTTCTTCGCAGTTAAAGCGACAATGAGGACGGAGAAACTTCCTGATAACTTAATGATTCCTAAATTATCGGAATATTCAGGTTTGTTTCAGGGCTCATCCGTTAATCTTGTTTTTTTCCTTGCTCTGATTATTGCAGTGCTTACTTATTTTTTAATTTATAAAACAAAATTCGGATATAAATTAAGGGCTGTCGGATTTAATGAAACTGCATCGAAATATATCGGATTAAAAATTAATAAAATTATTTTCATTTCATTTTTTATAGGTGCAGGATTGACTTCACTCGTCGGATTGAATTTCATTATGGGTTACAAGGGATATTATGAACTTGGATTTTCGAATAATCTTGGATTCACTGCAATTGCTGTTGCTCTGCTTGCGAAAAACAATCCGGTTGGAATTATATTTTCAGCTTTGTTATTCGGATTTCTGGATTACGGCGGGTTGACGATTAATCAGCAGGTTCCGAAAGAAATTATGCTTGTGGTTCAGGCACTGATAATATTATCTATTATCTCGATTGATAAAATTGTGGAATATTA
>JGI20214J51088_10001525_pt1 | contig 15786 bp, 15 predicted proteins | sample WetSurMetagenome_FD_51088 | JGI IMG/M metagenome (IMG submission 51088) | reverse complement strand
TTGAACCACTATATTGATATCCCCATGTTTCACCACTATTTGTAGTCTTGTAAATAGTGCCCCACCTACCGACTGCCCAACCTAAATTATTACTAGCAAAATCCACATCATAAAATCCTGTCCCAATTCCACTTAACTGACTAACCCAAGTATCTCCTTTGTTAGTTGTTTTAAGAATGTCACCAGAATATCCTACTACCCAACCTTCGTTCTGATTTATAAAATAAACTGAATTTAATTCATTATTCGTATTACTTAATTGACCTACCCAATTACTTCCGCCATCTGTGGTTCTTAAAATATATCCTACCGGATACACGACTCCTGTACTGCCGACAGCGAAACCATTTATTGGATCAATAAAAAAAACAGATTTTAGATGAAAATCTTGTTGATAATTTGACTGAAATATCCAATCTGTGCCACCATTTGTTGTGTGAAGAATTGTATTAGACCAACCCACAGCCCAACCATTAAATTGGTCCGCGAAATAAACAGATTCTAAATTGATGTTCGTTGTGCTTGTTTGTATTACCCAAGTCGTACCGCCATCACCTGTTTTCAAGATTGTACCAACTCTGCCCACGACCCAACCTGTTAGAGTATCAACAAATATTACATTTGTCAAATTATTGTTTGTTCCACTTGGTTGAATAGACCAATCTCTACCTGAATTTGAAGTTTTAATTATAGTTCCTGTATCACCAACTGCCCATCCTATATTTTGATTTAAAAAATATACTGAACAGAGATTTTGATTGGTTCCACTATTCTGAACAACCCAACCAGATTGAGCAAATGAAATTGAAATTAAACAGAGTGAGATTACAAAAGAGTAAAATATTTTTTTCATTGTCTTTACTTAAGATTTATTTTAACAAAATCATCTTCTTAGTTTCAACATAATCACCAGCCTGTAACCGGTAAAAATAAATTCCTGAAGATGGATGATGGTTGATGGAGGATGGATTGAATTCAACTTCATAACTACCTGCTGGTTTTTCTTCGTTAACTAATGTTGCAACTTCTCTTCCGAGAATATCATACACTTTTAAAGTTTGCCAACCACTTACTGGAGATTGCCAACTTATTTTTGTACTTGGGTTAAATGGGTTAGGAAAGTTTTGATTTAGTAAAAATTCCGTAGGAAATGTATTTAGATCATTTACATTCGTTGTGCTTTGATATGACCTGAACAGAGAACCTCTCCATGTTCCAGCGTAAAGGTATCCGCTAGAAGAAACACTTATGGTTTGTATTCTTAAATTACTAATTCCTTCATTGCTCAGTAAAGACCAAGAATTTCCTTTATCTTTGGATCGATAAACACCATCATATGTACCGGCAGCAAAAATATCTCCAATAGTGTTTTCTGTTATATCTCTGATGCTTTCCCTAGTGAATGCAGTGACAGGTTCCCATGTTATTCCGTCATTTGAAGATTTTAACATACTACGTGTCCAGTCAGCATTTAAACCTGCAAGAATAATATTGTCTTTTGTTTTGAACAACGAAAGTACGGTAGAATTATGAAATGTATTTATGGATTCCCAATTTATACCATCATCTGTAGATCGAAATATAATTCCCTCAAATGTGCCAGCTAAAATTGTACCTAAATCAGTAACAGTTAAAGCAAAAATTGTATTATAAGTTAAACCAGAGTTTGACTCTAACCAAGTTAATCCACTATTCGTTGAACGAAATATGCCAAGGTCGTAATCACCCGCAAATAATGTCCCACCCGGCGTTTGTGTAAAGCACTGTACTGATATAGCGGATTTTACTTGCTGCCAGTTATTGCCGTTGTTTGTAGAACGATAAATACCATCATCACCCGCATAAATATTTCCATCCTTGTCAGAAAAAAATACTCTAACATTTGGATTGACATTTCCAGTATTACTTTTTGTCCAAGAATTACCTTCATCATCTGAATAATATACGCCACCATGCCCATAATACAAGGAAAACCTTGAACAAAATATGCGACCAGAAGATATAGCATAAACGTCGGTAATATCGGAATTATTAATACCGTTATTTACCTCTATCCATGAAATTCCAGAATCAGTAGATAGAAAAATTCCCGCATAATAATTCCCAACCAGAATATGCTCGCCAGGTATTGTTATTAATGCACGTACATCAAGGTTTGTTTTTTGATTCGGATAAGGATTCCAGGTCCAACCCAAATCATTGGAATAATAAACGCCTTGGGTTCCATTACCATATCCATCGTCTTGTACACCTGCCATTAATTCATTGTTGCTATTAACAGCAAATTGCGAAACATTTGTTAGAGAATTTGTTCTTCGTGTCCAATTTAATCCTCGATTTGTTGAGATATAAATTCCAGTTTGAGTACTGAAATTAATTGGAGAAATACAAGCAAATATATGTCCATTGTCTTTTACAAATACAGTAGATACAAAGCAAGTTGTAGTTGGAATACCATTATTAGACTGAGTCCAAGTAATACCATCATCAGTCGAAACAAGTATACCTTTTGTGCTTGCAGCAGCATATAATTTACCTATTGAATCTATTGTAATACTATTAATGGATAGATTAGGAATATTTGTGGTCACATTTTGCCAGGTCATTCCTTGATCAGTCGACCTATATATTTCTTGGTTAGTTCCTAAAAGAATGGTTCCACTTTGTGTAGTAAAAAATGATTTTGGATTAATAACAATATTGTTTTTAATCCAATTAATTCCACCATCCGTTGAGTGAAAAACTCCATCATTTGTACCCACAAAAATTAAATTGATAGAATAAGGGAGAATACTGTTTATATTTTTTCCTTCAAGTCCAATCCTTGACCAAGTATAGCCGCCATCATTTGATTTATATAAACCTTGAGTCATTGTACCGGCATATATTCCTCCTGACGAATCACAGGCTAGAGATAATGCAAAAGCTCCATAAGGTCCATTTGTTTGTTGCCAAAAATTTTGCTGAGAGAAAATTCTTAAAGGTAGGATTAAAAGTAAACCAAAAACCAAAACAAACTTTTTTCCCGTAAGGCGGGATTTTACAAAACGTAACATAAAACCTCCCTGATGTCTTTTCAAACGTAGGGAATAATTTTTAGAAAGGCAAGCAATATCAACCTCACCCTTTTTCCCTCTCCTTGGCAAGGAGAGGGATTAAAGGAAAGGTTAACTATTTCTTTGTCTTAGAATTTCAAAAAGAAGTATACCCGTTGCAACGGAAACGTTTAGCGATTGGATTTTGCCTTTCATCGGAATGCGAATAAGATGATCGCATTTGTCTGCGGTAAGTTTTCTAATACCTTTTTCTTCGTTGCCTACAATTACCGCAATGGGAATTTTGTAATCAATAGTTGTATAATCTTTTGCACCTTCTAAATATGAACCAACAATCCAGAAACCATTTTGTTTTAGTTCATCTATCGTTTGAGCAAGATTACTTATTTGTGCCATCTTAACGTGTTCGCTTGCCCCGGCAGAGGTTTTAACTACTGTTTCGTTAATTGGTGCTGAGTTATGTTTTGTGATTAGAACTCCATCAACTCCGCTGCAGTCAGCACTGCGCAAAATTGCACCGACATTGTGTGTGTCCTGAATAGAATCTAAAATTAAGATGAGTGGAAAAGCCTCACCCAATCCGCCTGCGGTGGACTCTCCTAAGGAGAGGGCTTTTGAATTTTTATTTTTTGCAATTTCAATAATATCCTGAAGCGAATAAAACTTTTGAGATGATTTTATTGCGGCAACACCTTGTGCAATTTTACTTTGTGTAATCTGTCTGAATTTTTCATATGGAACCTGATTTACTTTAATTCCTTTTTGCTTAGCGGCAATACGAATTGCATTAATTATTCCACCCTCCTGCCCGAATAAAATATAGACCTGCGAAATTTCTTCATCAGAATTAAGTGCTTCTAAAACCGGTTTCCTTCCGATGATCAGATTCATTCAAATTGTACGGTAATTTTATTTATTGATAATGGATTTAAGTAAAGCAATATCTTCAATCTTAACTAATTGTTGTTCACCGTTAGAAAGATTTTTAACATTCAACTCACCGCGCTTGTATTCATCGCCACCAACAAACACAACAAACTTTGCATTGTATTTATTTGCTTCGCGCATTTGTGCTTTTACGCTTCTGTTATGATAATCGTAATCACAGCTTAAATTATTGCGTCGTAATATCGATGCGAGGTTGGCAACTGCTAAACTGAGTTCAAGTTGTTCATCAGATTTTGAATCTACACGAATTAAATAAATATCGATTGAATCTGATGGAATGTTCAATGATTTTTCATTTTCACAAGCAAGAAGAATTCGTTCCATTCCTGCAGCAAAACCAACACCGGGAGTTGATTTACCGCCAAGTTCTTCAACGAGTAAATCATATCTTCCGCCTCCGCATAAAGCACTTTGCGAACCAACACTACCACTAATAATTTCAAAAGTGGTTTTTGTGTAGTAATCTAATCCACGAACAAGTGCAGGATCAACTTCAAATGGAATTCCAACTTTTATCAAATATTCCTTAACGATTTCGAAATCATTTTTACTTTGTTCATCCAGATAATCGATCAACAATGGTGCATTTTTTATTATCTTCTGATCAACTTCAATCTTACTATCAAATATTCTTAAGATGTTTGTATCAAATCTTTTTCTACTTTCCTCGGACAGCTTATCTTTTTTATCTTTAAGAAAATCATGCAGGACATTTTTATAATTTTCCCTTACTTCGGGAACTCCAAGTGAGTTAATTTTTACAACTAAATTTTTCAGTCCAAGATTTTTTAAAATATGATATGCAATCTGAATCATTTCAGCATCAAGTAACGGAGATGTACTGCCCAACGCTTCTGCACCGAACTGATGAAATTGTCTCAGCCTTCCTGCTTGTGGTCTTTCCTGTCTAAACATCGCACCGATGTAAAAAAGTTTATTTAAAGATTGCTGTGCACCGAGCGACTGTTCTATAAAAGCACGAACAACTCCGGCGGTATTTTCCGGACGCAGAGTTATACTTGTTTCGCTTCTATCCTTAAAAGTGTACATCTCTTTGCTAACAATATCGGTTTCTTCACCAATACCACGGGCAAACAATGCTGTTTCTTCAAATATAGGTGTTCTTATTTCTTTGTAGTTAAATAATCGAAATGATTCTCTTAAAAGATCTTCAAGAAAATGCCATTTTGAAATTTCTGAAGGAAGAATATCTTTTGTTCCGGTAATAGCTTTAATCATTTTTTTGTCTAAATCATTTGTCTCATATACCTGTCATCCCGAGCGGAGTCGAGGGACGAAGTGTGAGATATTATATATAAATAGGTATGGTCATCTTTTCCCCGATACATCGGGACTCAAGATAACGATGAGTATTACAACTCTAAAAAATGCTCTTCTTCGTCGCTAAATAATTTAACAATTTCATCTGCACTGTTTGCTTCTGTAAGACGATGTCTGAAATCATCTTTGTTCATCAAGCGCGAGATCCTGCTTAATAATTTTATGTGTGTGCTTATGAGACTATCTTTTCCAACAAGAAGAAATACAAGCTGCACAGGATTTCCATCAAGCGATTGATAATCAATACCATTTTTAATTTTACCAAATGCTCCAATAATTTCTTTTACGGCGCTTGTTTTACCATGAGGAATGGCGAATCCTTTTCCAACACCCGTTGACATTATTTTTTCACGATCAAGAACGGCAGATCGTACTTTCTCGATGTCATCAACCCGGGGATCATTCTTAAAGAGATCAATCAACTCATTAATTATTTCTTCCTTAGTCTCACCTTTAAGATCAGGAATTATAAATTCTTTTTTAAGAAGTTCACTTACTTTCATTTGATTTCAGATTGGTTTAAAGTAATTATAAAATAAATTCAATTAAACGTAGGGCAATTTAACAATCGGATGATAGTTTTACAATTGAAATGTGAGATGAAAAAAAAAGTATTAATTCATCATTGCGGTTAATCTTACAAAAGCATTTCGTGCAAGTTCGTAGTTGGGGTTAAGTTTCAATGCTGCTGCATAATTATGTAGAGCCGAATACCAATCACCTTTCTTCTCATAAATCCTGCCGAGATTGTAATAGGGATAGTAGCGCGGTTCATAATCCAGTGCTTCAATGGCTTTCTCAAGCCAGTAAATTGCTTCATCAAATTGTTCAAGATTTATAAGATAAGATCCTATATCGTTGTATGGATTTCCATAATCCGGATCCAGATCAATGGCAATTTTACATTCGTCTATTGCTTCTTCAAATTTACCGTTTAAACTAAATGCCCAGCCTAAAAAAGTGTGAGCTTTAGGAGTTGGATAATAGTTAATAGATTTTTTATAAGCCTCTATCGCTTCTTTGATATTGCCGCTTATGTGAAGCTGATAAGCTTTGTTAAAATATTCTGTTGCTAAATCTATTTTTTCTTTATTGATCATTTCTTAAAACATTACTTGTTTGAGACTATCGTATAAATAAACAATTCAGATTGAAAATTCAATTTTAAAATATTGGGCGTGACTGATGTCATCTATCTATCCACCTTATTATCGAGAAAACAAAAAAATATTTAACTCAATTACTAAAATTAAATGAGTTTTTTCATCAAGGAGGCAGTCTCATAAGTTAAAACTAATGATTTGTCATTCCCCACGAAAGTGGGAATCCATTTTGTTTTATTCATTATAGATTCCCGTTTTCACGGGAATGAATAATAAAAAAATAACATTTAAGACAGTTTCCTTCAATCTATATTATTTCTTACCAATAAACCTCTTACCATCTTCACTTAAATTCTTTAAATACTTTTCTGGATCCTTTGCGAATTTTGTATCACATCCGGGACAACAGAAAGCATACACTTTTCCTTTGTACTCAACTGTTGGAGAATTTTTTTCTATTTCATTCCCTTTTACCGGACAAACCTTATTCCAGGGTTCTTTAGAAACAGTTTCTTTACCATCATCAGTTTGCTGAACTTTAATTGTATCAAGTTTTTGATGAGAATCTTTTAAGACACTATCCGGTTTATCCTGTGCAAAGTTTATTGCACTTACACAATACACAACTGCAAAGACGAACACGCATTGTTTTAACATTTTTAACTCCTTTTTATTGAATGTCATTGCGAACCCCGATTTATCAGGGTGAAGTAATCTAAAAATTAATTATGAGATTGCTTCGCTCCCAAATCGTCGCTTGCAATGACAACCATTGATTTATTTACAATACACTTAATCTAACACCCAAATAAAATTTAGTGCCATCAATCGGACCCCAAATCATTGAAGCATCAAAGTAATCTCCAAACGGATCATCAGAAGCGATAATTGGATTTACTTGTTTATAGTTCGTAAGATTTTCAACTCCTAAATAAATATCAAGCATCTCAAGCTTTTTTGTGATCTGTGCATTAACTGTTAAGAAAGCCGGGAAACTTTCTTCACGCTGATACTCAATAGGATTTTGTTTTGTACCCGGTATTCTTCCGTCACCATTTAATAAGAACGAGGAATCAAATAACCATCCACTTTCTTCAGTAGCATAAGATAAAGTTAAAAGTCCTTTATACTTACTTGCTAATGGTTTTATCAAAAGCTGATTACCATAATTTGTTTTGACATCTGTAAATCTAAATGCAGCAGAAACATCAAAGCGATCAATGAGTTGATAAGCCATTTCGATTTGATAATTATTCGAATATGATTTTCCATTCAAATCATAAAAGCTAACTTCTCGTATATTAGAATCAATATCAACAATTGTCTGCTTAAGAAAATCAGTTCTATAATATTCTGCTGTAATTCTTAAATCACGATCGTTAACCGGGATATATCTTGTAAGATTCAATCCATAATTCCAGGCTTCTTCATATTGCGGATTATTGATTATAGTAAACTTGCGTGAACTTGCAAGGTAATTAAGATTTTCCGCAAACAGATTTACTGATCTATATCCTTTTCCTGCTGATGCTCGTAATATTGTATTTTCATCAATGTTGTACTTAACGTGCAACCTTGGAGTAAAGAAAGTTCCGTAAAGATTATGAAAATCAACTCTGACACCCGGCACAATTGTAAAAACATTTGATGGAGAATAAGTGTACTCAGCAAAAATTCCTGGTCGCGATTCATTTCTACGGAAATTCATTCCATCAAAAGATTCTTCGTACTTATCATATGCAAAACTTCCACCAAGAGTTACAGAATGAATTTCATCTTCTGTCTTTGTTTGAAAAAGAAGATTTGCATAAAATGTTTTTTGATCACCATTATATTGTCTTAGTCCCAGTATAGATTTTTGATCATGCCATTGTGCATTAAGAATTAATCCGATGCTAGTATAAGCTTCATCATTAAACACATAACCATTTTTTGCAAACACTTCATATCTTTTTGTATCAATATTTATTTCATAAGGAGTTGCAGAGCTGTTTGTACTAAAATCCGATAATTGACCGCCTCTTCTTTCTTCATTTAAGATCTGTACGCCTAATTGAGATTCATATCCTTTAAACGATTGATACTTCCATCTATTAATAAAATTAAACTGCTTTACATTTGGCTGATCCCTAAAAGAATCATTATTGTCATCAAAAGTTTTTGAATTAAAATCTGCATGTGCAAGAATCATCGTACTGATATTTTCATTAAGATGTGCTGCTGCATTTGCATTAAATTCAGTCTTAAAATGTGAGCTTTGAAAAACATTGAAGTAATACCGCTCAAGATCATCAGGTTTTTTGTATTCAAGATTTATCTGCCCGGTTACGGATTCGTATCCATTAGTAACGGAAGCAGCACCTTTTGAAATACTGATTGATGTCATCCACGGACCTGGAACATAACCTAAACCAAATGTACTACCTATTCCTTTTAGGGTTGGAATATTTTCAAGAAGCATTTGAGTATATAAACCAGATAATCCTAGTAACTGAATTTGCTTTGCACCGGTAACAGCATCCTGAAACTGAACATCAACCGAAGCATTAGTTGTGAAACTTTCTGAAAGATTACAACATGCTGCTTTTAATAATTCTTTGGATGTGATTACTTCAGTTTGTTTTGCGTCAAGTTCATCAATGAATTTTGAAAGTGAAGTTCCTGTAACAACAACTTCCTTCAATTCCCTGTTTATGGATAAAACAATTTCAATCGTATCCTGATCATTGGGAATCTCAATATCCACGGGTTCATATCCAATATAACTTACAACAAGATGAATATGATCTATGTTAACTTTCTGTAAATTAAAAAATCCATTCTCGTCAGTCGTTGTTCCAACTTGTGTCCCTTCCCAAAAAACGTTTGTTCCGATTAAAGGAATTTTTTCACCCTTGTCGTCAAGTTCATAAACTTTTCCCTTTAAGCTCTGCGAGTAAAGATTCACTGAAATTATAAGAGCAAAAAGCGAATAAAAAATAAATTTCATTGTACACCTAATTTGTTAAAACTATATTATGCAGTCATTCTGAGCGAGTCTTCGAGTGAAAGAATCTATTTGTCATTGCAGATTCCTTACTCTGTTCGGAATGACATCCTTATAAGAATTCTAACTAATTGGTGTATCTATCTTTAGCTGGTGTATAATTTGAAGAAGTTGTTTGCCAAATATTGGCGGTGGTAGATCGTTATTGTGTAAAACTAATTTTTGGTGTACCGGCTGTAATTTGTTTTCAAAAAAAGGAGATAATGTAGATGTTAATTCTAAATTAAAAATTTTCTTTTCAATAGGTGCAAATAAATTATCCTGAATCTGATTGCTTTGAACATATGATATACAGCATTTTAATTCCTGCGAAATAATTGATACCGAATTTGATTCATCAATCGGCTCAGATTCACAGCAACTTGGTTCAGCAATTTCTTCAACTTCAGATTTACAGCAATTATCAGTTTCTTCAACTGCTCTATGATCTTTTTCACATTCAGGCATACCGATTATAGACACAGCACTAAAATTGTGTGTACTGCAAATATGCTTATAAACCTGGAATCCTGTTGATCCGATTAATAGTGCTAAAGCAACTATTGTTGTGATGATATTTTTACCTAAACTTTTCAATTGCCAATTGTATAAAATTGATTTATTCACATGTTTAAAATAATCGTATAACCGATAAAAACAAGTGATTTTTTAGACACAATTGTTTTAAATAGATGACAGCTTTCCAAGAGATGTCATCTTTTAATTAAAAATCGCAGATTGTTTCGGTTCCCAAAAGATTTTGTCGCACTTATTACATTTGTATTCTATCTCGTGATATGAGTTTGGAGAACCAGATATCGCAATTGGATCTTCTTTATATCTTTTTTGTCCAGTTGCTGTTACATCAGTACTGCTGCATTTAGTACATTTTACTTTTCGTTTCACAGTAAAATAAAATACAACGACTACTAAAATTATTGCGATAATTATAAATATAATTTTCACTTTACTTCCAAAAAATCCTTAAAAGAAAATTGCTATACCAAGATTTACACCCGCGCTATTTATTATCGTTCGGTTTATTTTGCCAACCTGGCTGGCTGTCTGAGTATAAGTTTCGTACTCATAAATCGCATTATATTCGATTTCGGAATTGTCCCTCAGTATTGATACTCCGTATTCTCCTGATAATATAATATTACTGGCAAGTTTATACTCCACACCTAAAATTAAATCCAATCCAAAACCGGTACCATTATTTTTCTCATTGTATTTTCTTAATGATGATTGGCTTAGTGATTCAGAATATCCTTCGCTTTTGTAAAAGGAAATAAAGGGTCCGCCGCCAACGATTAAATCAAAATCTCTGTAGCTGACTAAGCTGTGAAGATATTGAATTGATATTTTAAAGTTATAATGATCATATTTATTCGGTGGATTATTTGTAAGACTATCCAAACGTTGAGTAATATCTTCCTTTTCATAAGAAAGTTGTGTGTACAATCCAATCCGAATTCCTGAATTTCTATTAAACAAATACCTGTATGAAAAAGTGTATCCATCAAAATTAGTAAGGTTAAAAATATTTGTAACCTGGAATTGTATTCCGTGTTTTAACTCCTTGCATTTATGGCTGCAAGAATCCTGTGCAAAAGATTGATTAAACAAAGCAACAAAAACGATGAGCAAAAAAAAGTTTTTCATATGTGTACCCTTTATAAATATTTTAATAAAATTAAGATTTGTTCTATTATTTTCATCGCTCGCTCCCCGAGCCAGAATAATAGGAAATGGGATATGTAATTACCGTAATATCAAAGTATAACCAAACGCGCAGATGCAACTTAGGTTATTACACATCTAAACTCAAGAAATATTTTCTGGTTTAAGATGTTACTTAGTAAAATTAATAAACAAAAAAAGAGGTACGTCGCTATACTTCTTTAAAAAAGAGAATCATAAAAACTTAATTCAGTTTTTCAATTTATAATTGTATAAAAATCCCTGTCGCTTCTTTGCATCTTCATCCCACTTTACAGTTGTGGTTTTCAGAAATTCCTCTTTCGCTTTATTAAGTTTTGGAATATCAAGCCCAATAAAAAGTTGTGCTTTTTCTTTTGTAGATATATCAGGCATATCAATTGGATATTTGACTCCAAGTTTGATAAATATTACAGCAAGCAGTCTGCGCGCTTCTCCGCCTTTATCAATGGACGTTCCCAACACTCTCATAGCTTCAACAGGTGAATGAAATCCTAATGCATTTGCTGCAGCAACCCAATCCCATCTCCATTGAGCATGACGAATAAGTTTTAATACTGGTTTCATCTGTTCATCTGTTGCTCCATTATCCCATGCAACTTTAGCTTCGATATGAGCAGCTGCTAAAGTTTTTTCTGCGATCCTTCTTAATTCTTCAATTCTATCTTGTCTGTCGTAAACATCTTGTACTAATCTATCGGTTTCTTCTCGATGACAAACCTGACAAGTGTTAGCAACATTGTTTAACGGAGATTGGATGTGATGATCTGTAAACTTAACTCCACCTTCAGACTTGTAAGGCATATGACAATCAGAACAGGATACACCTCGAATTGCATGTATACCTGTTTTAAACAATTCATAATCAGGATGTTGCGCTTTTAACATTGGAGTTTTGCTTAATGAGTTTACCCAATCAACGTGATCAATATTATCATAGTATTCTTCCATTGCATCAGCACTAAAACCATTATCCCATGGAAAAGTTAAATATTTTTCTTCTTTACCTTTAAAGTAGTATTCAACATGGCATTGTGCACAAACAAGTGAACGCATTTCCTGTCTGCTGAAACTACTTATATCTTTTCCCTGTCTTTGGAATGCTTCAATTAAAGCAGGCCGGGTAATTCTTAAGTTCATGGTCTTTGGATCGTGGCAATCCTGACAGCCAATTGGATTAACAATTTCTGATCCTAAGTCAATCCATTTCTTTTTATAAAAATTTGATGCTCCAATTTCATTCATAACTCTTGGAACGTCGGTGCTTTTACAAGTCCAGCAGGTCGCAGGCTGCGGAGAGTTTTCATTATCACCGGTACGTAAAATATTTCTTATATCTTCAATTGCATGCCCGTGACCACGCCCCTGATTATACTCTTTCGAAAATGCGTAACCTGCCCACATAATTACTAATTCTGGATATCGTTCAAGATAATCAATTTTAACAGAGCCGCCATGCTCGCTTGCAAAAGTCGTATCAAGCGTTTTTAAATATGATTCAAATTCACGTGGATAATTTTCTCCCCAAACTTCATTACGGGGTTCCCAATCGTTAATTGGTTTTACCATTTGCAAAGTTGCTGATTCACCACGTCGTTCAATAATCGAAGAGGCAAATAATCCAACTAAAAATACAATAACTGCTGTAGCAAAAAATAGTAGCCACCCCAACCATGGATTGTTTTTTATTATTTCACTGATTGGTTTCATACTTATTCCTAAAATTATTTTTAATTGTTTTTTTCTAAACTTTTTTCAATCCAATCTGGTATTGGATTGGATAAACCTGGAACTCTTGCATACGGAATCGATGATAAACTATTAACTCTTCCATGAGGCACCTCCCGATGACAATCCCAGCAATAACCGTCTCCTTCTTCCTGAATTTTTTGATTACCAATTGCTCGTACTGAAATTGGATGAATAACATTTGAATGACATCGAATACAATTTTTCTGAACAGCATTTTTACCTGCTTGCTTGATTTGAATTACCTGTGGCTCTAAACGAAATGTAAACATAAATGAATGTCGTAATCCATCCGAAGCTTTGAAAAAGTATTTACTCACAATATTGTCCTGCGGAACATGACAATCATTGCAAACTGTAACTCTTCCGTGGCTTCCATTTTGCCAGGTTGCATATTGCGGAGCCATGACGTGGCAGTTAACGCAGGTTTCAGGTTTATCTGATAAGTAAGAAGTTGCTTTTCCTAGATGAAGAATCAAAAATATTAATCCAACTAAAACTCCAAGACTAAACATCACCCCAAAACGCCATTGCGGCGGCGGTTTTATTGTTTTAATTAGATTTTTCATAAACAGCTATTCTCTGAAGTGGTTATTTAGTTATACAGGATTTGTTTCCCTGTCTGCTTTTATCAAACTTGTTTTCAATAATCTTTAACTCCTCATCATTTAATATTGTTTGAGCTTTTTCAAAAAGTACTCGTTCCTCTTTTCGAATGTGTTCGCTTAAAATATTTCCTATCTCATCCAATTGATCAACCAGGTTTGGATTTTCATTTAATGATAGAATTTTTTCTTTAAGGATTATATGCTCATTCAGAATTTCGGTAATAAGATTGTCAAGTTCAACATCTTTTCCTTTTAAATATGGAAATACAATTTGTTCTTCATCCCTAAAATGATGTTCAAGTTCTGTATGATAAATTCCTTTTGCAAAATTCATTTTTCCTAATAAGTCTTTTGGCAAACCATGATATTCAGGTGCATTTTTTTTTATTAGTTGTGCTACTAATAAGGCTTTGTGATGATCTTGTGAAAGTGGAATGAGTGCCGGGTGTCTTTTCATAAATGCTAGAACTTCAATTTCTAATTGTCACACTGAGCGAAGTCGAATTGTGACTTTTTATTTAGTAGATTGTCATCTTTCGCCTACGCTTGGATGACTAAGGAATTTATTGATTACTTAATTGTTTATTCTTCATCTCAACTTCTTCATTAAGTTTTTTAAATTCTTTTGTTCCTGTTGGATGACCGTAACTGTTCATGTACTTATAGTGCATCAAGTATTCTTCTTTGGTGATTTTATTTTGCCAGTTGCCTGTTACCATTGCAAATCCTGTTACTAACATAAATATTGAAACAACTCCAATCGCCACAATTTTCTTGCTTACTCTTTTTCTCTTTGGAAGAAGCGTTTTTAATTCCAAGGTATTTTTAACTTTACAAACATCAATGCAATTCAAACAAGTAGAACATTCATCAGATATAATTGTTTTAACTTTATCCACTTTTATGAAAGATGGACAAGCTTTGTTACAAAGTCCGCAATCAATACAACTTGTTGCATTTCTTTGAATCTTATTCGGGCTCAACAAAGACATTACCCCAAGTAATGCACCATAAGGACAAAGAAATCTGCACCAGAAATTTCTAATCACTATTGAAAGAACAAACAAAACTCCAATAATAATTAAAGCAGTTTGAGAAATGTTTGCAAAGAAGTAAAACATTTTTACATCTGAAACAAGATTGTAAGGACTATCAAGAAAAGATTTAAGCGCTAATTCCGACATCAGAAATATAACAGAGTAAGCTAAAAATGCTAGTAGTAAATACTTTAAACTTCTTAAAGGGTAATCCAGCCACTTTGGAAGTTTTAATCTTCGCTTAAAAAGCTTTTCTCCAAAATCACCAATAAGTTCTGATATAAATCCAATTGGGCAAAACCAACTGCAAAAAGATTTTCCAAAAACTAACGACATTAGAACGATTGAAAGGAAAATAAAAAATCCAGCAGGATGTGCCGAGTGAACTTCACCGGTAGTTATAAAAAGATAAAAACTCATAAAAGAACTTATTGGTAGAAATCCATCTACACCGGGCGGACGTGAATAAAATGCAGATGCACCATTTGTAACTAAATATTGGTTGAAGAAATAAAACTCAATTCCAATCCAAACACAGAGTGCAGAAAAAACTGATTGAACAATAAATCTTGTTTTCTGAATCCCCTTTTCATTATTGCGAATAATTTTTTTCTTTTCTTTTAAAATTGATAATGAGGTCATAGATCAGCCAAAATTATATTAAGTCCTATTAATTTTGTTTAAAGTTTTTTCTTTGAATTTATCTATTGTTTCGGAGCTAAGCATTTCATATGCTTTTGTTCTTAACTCACCCCATTGATGATGTACAGGACAAGGTTTATCAGGCGAGCATTGCGGAAAGCCAAGCACGCAGGAATTGAAACTATCCATTCCATCTATCGCATCCACAATGTCAATCAATTTTATTTTGGATTGATGCTTTGCAAGTTTGAATCCTCCAGATTTTCCTTTTTTAGATTCTACGATTCCACTTTCGGTAAGACTTTGCAAAATCTTTGAGATAAATTCTTTAGGAATATTTAATTTCTTTGAGATCTCTTCAGCAGGGCAAACACAATCGTTTCCATTGGCAGCCATAAAAAGAACTGCTTGTAAACCATACTCACACTTTTTTGAAAAAAATACTGTCATTTCCTAATCAGATAAAATTGTCTGATTAAAATTAAACACTTAGCTTAAAATTGTCAAGCACCCATTCCTGAATTATTTAATCATAGTTAATAGCATTTTGGATTT
>JGI20214J51088_10001524_pt1 | contig 15789 bp, 14 predicted proteins | sample WetSurMetagenome_FD_51088 | JGI IMG/M metagenome (IMG submission 51088) | reverse complement strand
GCTTCCGAGTCTCCCCGCCAGGAATATATATTAAGAGTTACTATACAATATAGTAAGGCGCCCTTATGACAAAACCAGTCTACAGAAAAAAACGCGGCAAAATAACAATAATCCTACTATTTCCAATAATGGCAATAGTCTTTCTCGTTGGCTGGGGGCTCTATTGGATAGGACAAAAAGAAACAAACCAGCCAAATAACCCAATTAGTAAAAGGACACCAAAACAAAAAGCTGAACTTGAACTTACCGTAATTCCCGAAGAAGAACAAACACCATTAATATCTAAAACATAAGTTTTCACTATCCACATCTAATCAGTTAAGCTAAAATCTTAAATCGAAGTGGCACTATTGCTGGCTTTTTACAATTATTTCATAATAAATTCTTCTATTTGACCCCTGAAAAAAACTAAACAGCCCTCCTCACACTTAAGGCTCTTTTTCACACCCAACAAGCCAAAAAAAGGAGAATCACAAAGAAATCTCTACTGAAAAATTTAATCTTAAAAAAAGTATTCAAAAGAGCTTTTTATTTTCTATTTTTGTCCAAACCAACGCGCACGCCAAGCAAGAATTTCTATCATTTGACGTTCAAGTTCTTCATATTTTTCTTGATATTCCTCGTTTCGCCATTTATGTGGAAGGTCATAATCAAAATCTAACGATGGAAAATCCTGGTTTGCTTCTTCAATGACGTCTCTTATATATTCAGGCGGAACAATTTTGTTGGGCAGGTATGGAATTACAAGTTGCTCTTCAAACTTACCCTTCTTCAATTTGCATTTGCCTCCCTTAAATTTATGAGCTAATAAGTTAATATCACTTTTGTAGTTCACATAATCGTTAATCACTGTAAGGAAGTGCGTTGGTCCAGCATGAGGAAAATACACCTTCTAAAGGGCATAGACCCTTTGCACCCAAAGACCCTGTTTTTCCTAGCTCCACTTTTCGCAAGAAGCTGTAATTTAAACTTCAGATTTGCTATCCGTCAACTATCCGATGTTACTTCACATGACGAGACAATGACCTGCGCTTGACTATACCATTCTCAATAGCGAAAATAAAGGAATAGAGGATTGTCTGAATTTGTTTTAAAAGAAAATTTCGGATCTGCCGTAAATAGAATTTGGAATTTTTTGTTTAATGACATGTTACGAACTATGAAATATGGCTTATATGCTTTTTCATGATGTTGGGTGTCTAAGAAGTAAAAGGTGTGCATCTTGCCGAAACGTGGTTGGGGGACTATTACGATAGATATCTTAGAAGCCACCATAGCTCCTCAGAAAAAGATGAGAATAATGTATAAGTCTAATTTGAATTATGCACGTTTCAACAAGTATTTTGATGATTTTCTGAAGAAAGGTTTCATAGAGGAGATTAATGGCAATGATGGAAAGTTGTGCTATCACATTTCTCAGCAGGGAAAGACTCTGTTAACAGTGCTCAAGAAGACCCAGGAACTTGTCGCTTCCGATGAAATGTAAAGTTACCAATATNACTTCTTGATTTTGACGTTGAGTCAGTTTGTAACTTCCGTTTCTGTTTTGCCGATGTTACTGATTTGACGACGTTAAATTGCGATGGGTTTTTCCTGCGGAATGATTGGGAAACGGATTTGGTTTCAATTTCATCAGGGAGAAGGTTTTGCCATTTGGGATCAATTTTAATTTGTTGCTCTCGCTCTCTATATTCAATTATGCCTTCTTCTTTAGAGACGACCTGTGAAAATTCAGTGAGTTTGTATACTGGAATTTTAATTTGGTCTGCTAATTCAGGTATGTTGCGCCAATCACCATTTTTTAGAGCGGCAAAGAAATTTTCGATTTTCATAGCAGTTCTGAATCAATATATCGCAGAAGCATACTTAAATTAAGTAGAACCAATGGTGGAGTTTCAAACAGTCTGGAATTCTGCATTTTTTAGTTAGTTGTTTATAGAAAACTGAAGAATAAAATAAGTACTTTTGAGCTATACCTAAAGTATATAGTCTATAATCAGTACTTGAGAGCCCTACTCTCCATTCTACACATCTTATAAGCTTTCTAGCGTTAGCTTTCTTAGTTAAATCCTATTTGAATTCGAGTCTATTGGAAAAGGGCTCGGCTTCAAGTTACTTTTCTGCTCCGGATAACACGGGGGGATGTCCAAGTGGAAACAAGTAATGAAAAAATCCAACGAACTGAGATAGATAATATCAGAGAAGAATGGAGGATGCTCTGGAATAATCATATCGACGATAAGGTTCGAGCCGAAGGTTCAGCAAACAAAACCTACCCGCTGTTGTTTGTTGAACAGGGCACCATCATTAAAGCTACCAGAGACTACAAAGCACTAGAGTTGAAGGAAATTCTGCGCTTGCACAAAGTTCAAAACACAGAACAGGTTTTAGGACCTCACCCCTCAGTAGGCGGATATAAAAAGTTCGCTAAACAAGTCTTAAATAAGCAGGCGCGCAACCGAAGCCTTGTAAAAGAGTTGCCTAATCAAAAGTTACAGAAGAATAACCAGCGCAAGAAATGCGGCAGAGGTTGGCTCCATCAGTAATCGAGAGAAAACATGAACTATTAGAAATTTTTCTCTGAACCCCCTTTAGAATTATTAGTCCTCAAAAAAGGAGACACATTTTACATTGTTCCTTAATGACAACAATAAAAATAAGAATCGGGGTAGACTGGAGATTATTTGTGAGATCCTAAATATTGCGCAAGTCAAAAAAAGGAAGACCAAAATCATGTACCAAGCTAACTTAAGTTTTGTTCAGGTTGGACGGTACCTTCAAACTTTAGTGGATAATGATTTGGTCGAGCTTTTTGATGGCACTTTCTATTTAACTACTCCTAAGGGTAAAGGTTTCCTTCAAATGTACGCTGAATATGTAAAACGATTACAGCGAATAGGCCAAGAAGAAGCTGAAACGGAGAAGAACAAGATGCAACTTGAAACTATGTGTTTAAACAGCGAGAAAAACAGAAAGGTCTAAAAATCTCTAAACTTGAGGTCTTCACCGAGATTTTTCTTGAAAAAGATATTTGCTTCCAAAAAGTTTGACTAATGCGTTATTTGGATGACTATCGAATAAGAAACTACGGCAATTTTTTTTTAAATATTCGGAACACACACAAAATAATCATAGAACTTCCTAAAATTCTATTAATTTAATGATTTGGTGTTTGATTCTTGAAAAATTTTCAACGTTAAAAATGAACAAAAGAAACGTTAATTAAAGGTGTGGAAAGAATGCCTAAACCGAAAAGAAAAACCCTCAGTCAAATAATTATCTTAATCATGCTATCGCTGGGAAGCGGAATAGTAATAGCGTCAAAGCTTTATACTTCATCTTTTTTAGCAATTTTTGGTTTAGCTATCATCTTTTGGGGAGCTATACTTCTCTATCTAACCCCTTCTAAACATGTGCCCTTAACATTACTTAATGCTTCCACCGAAGCCGCTGTATCAAATATTGAACGGGTAATATCTGATCTTGATTTAGACCAGAAAGGTATTTACTTGCCTCCAGATAATCTCAGGAACATCGACTTTAGTCTAGTTTTCATTCCTAAAACATCGAAAACTCCATTACCCAGCTTAGAAGAGTCAGACAAAAGATTCTTTGCCAAAGAAAAAAACGGCATGTTTTTCACAGCACCAGGATCTGCCCTTTCAAACCTCTTCGAAAAGGAANTGGGATTTTCTTTCACAAAAACCGACCTTAGTCAAATCCAAGATCGACTTCCAAAACTACTCGTAGAAGATCTAGAACTTGCANAAGACGCTGAAATCTGCATTGAAGAAAACACAGTGATTCTAAAAGTAAGCAAAAACATACTCGACGAAATTTGTAGACAAACCGATTTTCAGCCAAAAACTCACAAGCAAGTAGGCTGCCTTTTTAGTAGCGCNGTTGCCTGCGCTTTGGCCAAAGCTACGGGCAAACCTGTTATCATCCAAAATGAAACGCGCAACGCTCAAACCGAGACTACAGTCATAGAATACAGAATACTCTTGGCTATGCAGGCACCTGTTGTTACACTTCAATCGGAAGAAGTTAATTTGGCTAAATTTGAACAGGCAATTAATAATTTGGAAAATGAAAATAAAAGACTTTTACTTGAACTCGAAGAACACCGAAAAACAGCAGACGTAAAGGCTATTACCTTAGAGGATGAAGTTATGTCACTGACCGATGAAATTAATTTGCTGAAAACTCAGATTTACGAGCAAAAACCAAGTGTAGATCAAAACTCAAAAAAATAAACTTAATTCAAAGCGAGTCTAGCCAAAACAATTAAACTAATCAAACCAGATTCTGACCATAGAAGTTGTGAAACTCACCCTTTACTCTGTTAAGCAATTTAGGATATTCTTTTAACTCAAAAGTAATCAAGAAAATTAATTCTAGTTTAGCTTTAAAGAACAATAAAGTTAAGTCTAATTTATTAAGAAACGGCAGAATAAAATATGAAGAAAAACCAAATTCTTGCAATATCATCTCTTCTTCTACTTTCAATCTGCATAATCACTATCATGCAAGTTAGGGCTCAAGAAACTGCAGTCAGGATTACAGTTTCTCCCGACACGTGCCTGTTATATTCTGGAGACGCAGTAAATTTTACAGCTGTTGCTTCTGACGCTTTCAACAACAGTTGGGATGTCACAGAATCAGTCAACTGGAGCATAAGCTCTGGTGCTGGTGGTTCATGGAGCAACAACACCTACACATCCGCTTTTGTGGGTTCCTGGACTGTTACGGCCGATATTTCAGGTGTTCGAAATACAACTTCTCTGGTAGTGAATCCCGGTGTTGCTACGCATTTAGTTGTTTCAAGCGGTGTTTCTCAAGTTTCTGGTATTGCCTTCTCTGAGACAGTTACAGCTAAGGACGCAAACAACAATACGGCCACGGGTTATACTGGCAAAATTCATTTCACATCTTCTGATTCGGGGGCTAATGTTATTTTGCCAAGTGACTACACGTTCCAACCCGGTGATCTCGGTACTCACACGTTTATTAATGGCATTACGCTGGTAACGGCTAGGACTCAGTCTATTAACGCTACTGACACGGTTACCGGCTCAATTACTGGTTCTCAAATTGGCATAACTGTGTCTGTTGCTTCAGGAATTCACTTTGTGGTTTCTGGTTTTCCAAGTTCCACTACTGCAGGTGTTGCTTACAGTGTGATGGTAACTGCTAAGGACACCTATAACAATACAGCTTTGGATTACGCGGGTACGGTTAAGATCACTTCTAGCGACGGCAAAGCTGTTTTGCCTTCCAACTCGGGTTTGATTAGTGGTACTGGCTCTTTTACTGTTACATTAGAGACCGCTGGTTCTCAGTCAATTACAGCTACTGATATAGTGACTGCCTCTATTACTGGTTCAGAGAATGGAATAACTGTTAATCATGCAGCTGTAGTTGCCAAGGTTGTTATTTCTCCTGCTGGTTCTTCGGTTACTGCGGGTTTATCTAAGACTTTTTTCGCCGTCGCTTCTGATGCGTATGATAACCCTTGGGATGTGACCTCTTCTACGTCTTGGAGCATTAGCTTTGGTGCTGGTGGCTCATGGAGCAACAACACCTACACATCTGCGATGGCAGGCGCCTGGACGATTTCTGCCACTTATGCTTCTAGAGTTTACAATCTTGGTTTGATGGTTGGTCCTGCTAGTTTGGATCATTTTGTTTTTAGTGTTGTTGGTGCTCAGGTTTCTGGTGTACCTTTTAGCATTACCGTTACAGCTAAGGACGCATTTGAAAACACTGCTATAAGTTACACTGGCACACCCTCTTTGAGGTGTTCTGCAGGATCCATTAATCCTGAAACCATGAATGCCTTCGTTGCCGGCGTAGGGTCAACTTCAGTCAACGTAACTGCCGAGAGTTCAAACGTTAACATAGACGTTATTGACAATAATCACACTGGGAATAGCAACTCGTTCAAAGTGACTATAGTATCAGCATCCACGCCAACTCCTACTGCCACAGCAAGCCCTACTGCCACAGCAAGCCCTACTCCGGTGCCAACACCATCACATACACCAACAACCACTTCTGCACCATCACTAACCCCGATGCCTACATTTTCAATTACTCCAACTCCAACGGCAACGATGGGACCTACAGGAGTTTCATCAGTAATATCTCTATTAACAACTGTCCTTCCGCCTTTCTCCCTCTCAGACATTTGTTTGTTGTTGGCGTTTGGAGCGATTATTCTTCTTATCATAGCGGAACTTCCGTATCCTCAATCCGGGTTAACCAATCTAACTATAAACAAGAAAAAACTCCGGAACACTATCTCAGTAATAGGTTTACTATTCCTATTAACAATTGCAATAAAAGCAATCAGTGTACTTTCTACCTAGAAAACTAAACTGTCGATATTGATAAAGCTTGTAGAGCCTTTTGAAGTAAATAAAGCAATCTGATCTGAAAAATAACAGACGAATAGTAAATTCATGAATTGCCGAATGATCTAATTATTTAAGTTAATATGTAAAATTTGAAATTTTGGGAAAAGGGTACTTCTGGTGACAATTTTTAATCCAAATAGTGAAGCTTTTCTTAACGATGAGAAAGGACCGGGTCGTTTAGTTTCAATAATTATTCCAGCATTCAATGAAGAGAAAAACTTGGGAAAGGTATTAGCTGAATTAAAGAGATACGCTGAACTGGTTCAAATGGAAAATGAAATTATTGTGGTTGACGACGGATCCGTTGACAAGACGAAAGAGGTCGCCATCAAAAATGGAGCTAAGGTACTAATAAACAAAACTAATCAGGGCAAAGGTTATTCCCTTAAATGCGGGTTCGAATGCGCGAAGGGCGAAATCGTAGTTACAATGGATGGAGATGGTTCTCATGATCCGAAAGATATCGGAAAACTTGTTTTGCCTGTTCTAAACGGCACCGACATAGCTGTGGGATCAAGATTCAATACCAAAGAAGGCAGAAAGACAACCACGCCAGTTAATTTGTTTGGAAATCGCTTGATAAGTATTTTTTTCTTGATAATGACTGGAAGTATTATTACTGACAGTCAGAGTGGATTTAGGGCTTACAAATCTCAAGTTTTGAAGAAAATAGTAGTGACTTCAAATAGGTTTGAGGTCGAAACCGAATTGACTCTAAAACCTATTATGAGTGGATTCTCTTTACAAGAAATCCCCATTTTTGTTAGAAAAAGAAGAAGTGGGATTTCACACGTGAATCCAATTAAAGATGGATTAAGAATAATAAAGCAAATGATTCTGTTGGTAACGATTTACAATTAGGGTTGCTTATTTCTCAGCGTTTCTGAGCTTGACATCTGGAACCTGATTGCCACGATGAGGATAAAAAGTAGGTGAATGTTCTTTAATGAGGATGAATGGAAAGTATATCCTGTCTGCAATTACCATGCCTTGGAGGTTAGATTATTAGGAAAAAGAAAGCGTTGTTCTTTACATTCTGGTTGTATACTTTTCTTCTTTGGGTGTATATTGTTGCAAGAATAGTCATCGATCAAGTTCCGTTATACAGCCTGTTCTTTGATGGTGTACCGTTCTTCACATTCGTTTCACTTGGAATTATTTCTTTTGTTTTGAGCATGATATTCATGTATATGTTTCTTGCTGAGAATTAGAAGCACAGGAATCTCGGCAGACTTAGGTAATAATAATTTTCTTTGCAAAGTGAGAAAGAACAGGACCATTATCTGTTTCCTAAAGTCCTTTTATAAAATTTAAGAGTATTTGATGTGCTACTCGGTGCAAAATTATTTTTTGCCTGCATATACTTAACATTACTTTTCGATAATTAATGGACAAAGCAGAGTGTAGAAAATTCGACCACCAAACTAAAAACTTGAAAAAAGTGTTCGGTTTTTTCACCACGTCTTTTAGTGACTTGTATTCGTCAAAATTGTATTCTTTGTTGATGTTTAGGTAAGCATACCGACGAGTCATCAATGAGAGAAATTGAAAAATTGAAATGATCCGGGGATAATAAGAATGTTTGAAAAAGCTTTTGTTCATATTTTGCCAAAGCAAGTCAGGATCGCCATCCTCGGGTCACGTGGGATTCCGGCACAATATGGTGGATTTGAGACCATTGCCCAGGAGCTTAGTGTCGGTTTGGCATCGCGCGGTTTTAAGGTTTATGTATCCTGTGAATCGAGGAAGATTATGCCTGAATCTTCTAAGGAGTACAATGGAGTCAGATTGCTATATTTCCCGATAATAGGGTCAATTAGAAGTTTTTCAGAACCATTTATTTATGATCTTTTGTCCGTTTTAAGGACCACACTTTCCGTGGACGTAGTTTACATGTTAGGTCATTCAAGCATACTCACTTTGTTAATTCCTAAAATACTCAAAAAAACCGTAATTGTTAACGTTGATGGTCTAGAATCCAAAAGGACGAAGTATAACAAATTTCTTAGTTTCGTTATGTATTCCTTTGAAAAAATAACCCCAAAAATTGCCACCTATATTCTTGCAGATTCAGAAGTGATTGCACTATATTACCGTAAGAATTATAACGTTTCTCCAATTTTTGTGCCTAATGGTGGTGGAAGGATACGCGAATATAGACCTTACGAACCTGAGGCGTTGAGTGTTTTTAATCTTAAAAAAGGAGGGTACTACTTAGTTATTGCCCGTTTGGAATCAGACAATAATATAAAACTAATTGTGGAAGCATTCAAGAAGTCAAACTCAAAACTAAAACTCGTTATTGTTGGCCCATTGATTAACACTTTATATGTTAAAGAATTGTTGCGATTGAAGAATGACAGAATATTATTTGTGGGTGGAGTATATGAACCTCGTTTGCAGAGAACTTTGCGGTACAATTGCTTCGCATATATACATGGTCATGAGATGGGCGGGACTAATCCTTCGTTAGTCGAAGCTTTGTCAAGTGGTAATACAATATTGGCTATAGATGTATCATTCAACAGGGCGGTAGCCGGAGATTCTGCGATATACTTCAAGAAAGATACCTGTGATTTGACGGAAAAGCTTAGTTTGATAGAAGGAAACAACAGTCACTCTATTCCTAATGCACGTGCAAGAGAAATTTTTGACAGAAAATATTCTGGGGACAAAGCAATTATCGCATTTGCTAAGTTTTTAAGACAAATTTCTGGTGAAAATCGAACAAAGGTCTAACCATAAATGACTATACGCAATATACGCTTTATCTTTGAGAAAGATTGTTCTCCACTATTTGGATATTCCGTTGCTCACTAAAATCTATTCGAATTACAGTAGAAAATGATCACCTACAAACTTTCCTGACTTTATACTAGATGTGGTTTAAATGCGCATTTGCATGATTTGTGACAGTATTCCTCCTGTTGCCGCAGGGCCAGGATACCACGTTTATGGTTTATCAAGAAAACTGATGGATCGGAAACATCAAATTACTATTATTACACGAGGTTCATGGAAAAAACCCTATCATGAAGAGATAATAAACGGAATTACCGTTTATCGAGTTCGATTCATTCCAACCTATCCATTCCATCTTCAATTACATGGATTTTTTGTATCCAGGTTTCTTAAATCCGTTGAATCGAATTTTGACTTGGTTCACATTCACAATGCAAATATTCCATTTGTTGAAACACCTTTGCCAAAAGTAGTTACAGAACACGGAACCATGAGAGGTTATGTGCCTTATCGAAAGATATTGGATTTGCCGTCATTAATAGTTAGAACCTTTTCATCGATGTATATAGAAATAGACCACAAAATTGTGAAATCTGCTGACAAAGTGATTGCTATTTCAAAGACTTGTGCGGATGAATTAAGGGCTTACTATGGGGTAAAGAATTTGGAGTTAATTCCTAACGCCGTAGACTCGACTTTCTTCTGTCCCTCAAATAATAAGGATGCAAAGGGTTTGTATGTACTCTATTGTGGTCGTCTTAGTGCCGAAAAAGGTTTAATTGATTTAATTAAAAGTGCGCCGTACATAATAAAAAAATATCAAGACTTCAAATTCGTGATTGTGGGAAACGGTCCTTTGGAAAAAAGACTAAAAAAACTGATAGCTCGATTAAATATTGAAAAAAACTTTCATTTTACTGGAGCTATTGATCACAATAGCCTTCTTAAATTATATCAAAATGCTACGGTATTTTCGCTTCCCTCCTATCGCGAGGGGTTGCCGACAACTTTGCTTGAAGCGATGTCATGCGGAATACCTGTTGTAGCTACTTCGATTCCCGGTGTATTAGACGTTATTACCGATCATAAGACAGGCCTTCTTGTTCCCCCACACAATCCTGAAAAAATTGCAAATGCAATTTTAATGTTAATTGAAGATGGCAAGCTTAGAGAAGATATCTCTAGTAATGCAAGAAGGCATGTTCAGAAATACTTCGATTGGGAGATTGTAATAAGTAGTATAGAAAAGGTATATCATTCTCTATCTACCGAGATGTTGTGATTAATTTTCCATTGTGTGTCTAACTGTCTTGAATATGTTAAAAGACTATTTGTCCCGCAATGAAATCCGAGTTTCCTATCAAGATGACCTGTTGCGAGCGTCCGCTGTTTCTTTAGCAGAATTTTATTAAATGTGGATTAGACCGGTTTAAATAGGTTGAAGAATTAATGCGGATCCTTTTTGTGTCTTCATGGATACCCAAGAATGCTCCTGCTTATGAGAGTAGGATAATTAATATTGAAAAACATTGCAGAAAATTAGGTGCCGATACCAATCGACTCTGCTTGTGGAAAATGTTTTTTGGTACTCCTGTTCTTATTCAACCCCTTAATATCCCATTTATACTTCGGTATCTGAGGCAATTTGACGTAATGGTGGCTGAAGGAAATGGTTCAGCATACGTTCTTGCAATTACAAAGATTCTACTTAGAGGCAATACTTTATTGATCTATGATATGCACAATGATGCGCTGGCTGAGAGTTATCTTTTTGGTAAAGGTCGATTTCATGTTGAAGGATATTTAAGGGGCTTCAATGCGCGTTTAAGTGAATACTTGGGGTTTAACAGTTTTGAATATTTCGCTGTTGCATCACAAGGACTAAAACAGAATCTTCTTGATCGAAAGCCTTGTATNAAACAAGAAAATATTGAGGTTATTCTGAATGGTGTGGACTTGGAGTTATTTAGGCTGCAAAACCAGACTACCAATGAAAAACGTGCGCATCCATTCACCTTAGCGTATTCTGGTTCATACGTTAAATATCAAGGGATCGAAAATGTAGTGAAAGCCGCAGAAATTCTGAGTAATCACGATATTCTTTTCAAGTTTATGGGTTTTCGCAAAGAAGACTTGGCCATCAAGAACGAAATAAAAAATAGATTGAAGGAGAAAGTAATATGTCTTGATTGGTTGCCGAAGGATGAGCTTATATCCGAATTGCGAAAATCTGATATCTTGATAAGTCCGTCAGGAAAATGCGCCGGTAAAACCGGACGTCCTGTTTTTCCAACCAAGTTCGCGGAGTTCTTGGCATTAGCCAAACCAGTTATTGTAACAAGCATTGATGAGACAGCAAGCATCGTTGAAAGATTTGACTGCGGTTTTGTCTGCGAACCAACACCTGAATCTATTGCTGAGACCATTTTAAAGGCAAAAGAGACGTCAAAGATAGTTTTTCTGATGAAAGGGGACAATGGAAGACGGTTTGCTGAAGCCGAACTTGATATAAACTCAATCTGCAAGAAATATCTCCGATTTTTGGGTAAATTATTGAAACAAAGAGAAATTGAACGCGTTTACAATGCATAAAAAGAGCGAGACTGACTCAAGTAACTTATCCAAATGGGTCCTAAGCTGTCAACGGTTAAGTATGACGTGTAATATCTGCCTGTGCGTTTACCTTGACAGGAATTTTTAAGAAATTAAGAGAATTCATAACTCAAGCTTCCATTAATCTGCATGAAAAAACGGATGCATATCCAACCTCTGATAATTAATAAACTGATTGATTGATTTAAGATGCTTAAACCGTTTCTAGTTGTGCTCCTATTCCATATTCTTCTATATTTTGTGATTATTTTGGATATTCCGATTGTACGTCAGATTGTTGTTTTTTGTTATCTTACATTTGTTCCTGGTTTTTTGATTCTTAAGCTTCTAAAACCGACTCGAACTGTATTAGTGGAGAAATTACTGTTCACAGTAGGTTTGAGTTTAGCATTTTTGATGTTCGTAGGTTTGTTAATTAATCAACTTTTTTTTACTTTGAATATTTTGGAGCCTTTATCTTCTATTTATTTATTAATTTCCTTCAGTTGTTTGACGCTATTCTTATCACTTATTGCATTCTGTCAAGATTTGAATGCGAATCTGAAACGAAGCGATAATTTCGTTAATCTTAAGAATTTATTCCCTAAATCAGTATTGATTATACCTTTAATTCTTGGAATAGTCGGTTCATTATATTCAAATGTCTATGTTTTGTCATTGATGATTATTTCGATAGTGGTCTTATTTGGGCTGAGTATTTTTTCAAACAAATTCTCCTCGGTTATGTCATTCCCTGTTATACTTTTTTTAGTATCTTTAGCTCTTACAATTCAAGTTTTGTTAACGTCAAAATACATCATGGGTTTTGATGCTAATGCTGAGTATTATGTTTTTAAATTAACCGCCAACAGTGGACATTGGGCTTTACTATCAACTGCTACCAATCTAATGCCCACAGTTAATGTTGGTAGCATGTTGAGTGTGACTATCCTCCCTACAATATATTATTCCTTGATGAATTGCAGTGGCGAGGTAGTATTCAAAAGTCTCTATCCATTCGTATTTTCTCTTGTTCCTGTAGCCTTATTTACTGTATATTCTAAACAATTAAGTAGGACGGCTTCAGCTTTAGCTTCTATATTCTTTGTTTCTGGTTCCATTGTTTTTTATGGAGTTGAGCCTTTAAGTCTTGACAGACAAATAATAGGAACACTCTTCCTTGCATTATCAATTCTAATTATCATGGATAAGAGTCTATCAGGGCGCAAACGAAGGTTCCTTCTCATTGTTTTTGGAGGCGCATTGATTGTATCTCACTATTCTCTATTATTAATATATTTATTTTTGGTGATTTCACTATACATAATATTAAGAATCAAAAAATATCAAGATAATATATTGGATTTTAAATCACTTTTAATGCTATTTATAATTGGCTTCTATTGGTATAGTTATACTAATTCAATATTTGTATCAATAAAAAATTCTTTAACACATATCTATTCTAGCATTGTCACAGATTTTAGCGTAACAGCCTCTAGAGGTTTATCTGGTTCTCATCCTGCTGGAAGCAACATAAATTTTGCAGGAGATATCTATTGGGTATTTTATATTTTAGCCAATTTATTTCTTGCAACTGGAGTTGTCAGATTATTATCAAGATTGTTAGAAAAAACTAAAAACTGGTCTATTGACCCTAAGTATCAAATAATGAGTATTGCAAGCGGTTTTATTTTATTATTATGCTTGATCATACCCAATCTTGCGCCTTCTTTGAATTTCTCAAGGTTCTACGCCATAACTCTTCTAATTTTATCACCCTGTTTCGTAATCGGCGGGGAGCTGTTAGTTGATGTCGCTGGAACTTTGTGGAAAAAAATGACTAAGAAGCATTTCTTTGGAAACATAAAAAAAACTACAAAAATCCTCTTATTTACCGTGACAGTAGGTTATTTCCTAACGCAATCAGGATTTGTCAATATAGTTTTGGGTGCAGCTCCTTTATCTTTTCCATTGGATTACACTCGAGCTAGCACTTCGTCCGATCCAATTATTCAAAATAATTTCAACACTATTTATATTCCTGAACAGGCTGCATTCAGTGCTTCTTGGTTATTAAGTCATAAAGTAGACTCAGTAGAAGTATTTCCTGATGATGTATCCGGAGTTCATGCACTTGTTACCTGTGGTTTAATTTCAGATAATCTAATATTCACCATAACTAATAATACAAATGCATTAGAAAGTAACTACATTTATTTAGGCAGTTCAAAAATAATGAATGGTGTTATAACATCTTCAATTTCCTTCAACGCATCTCAAATCTCGGCTCTTCTCAATCAAAACAATATAATTTATACAAACGGCTATAGTGAAATATTTTATGTTAATCCTTCTCATTAATTCATAGCCTTNTTTTATCTGTCTTATGAAAGTCAAAAGAAAGTGAAATCGTGAATGTCTTAGTTTTGGCTCCTGTAATGTCAAAAAATTTATGCGAAGACTACTATATGTACAGTAGGCTTCATGAAAAATGTGTCAAGTTGACTTTTGTTACCTGGAAGTCTTTGGGTGCACGGGGAAATTATGCAAAAACACCTTTTTTTGAAAATACGGATGGCTTTCCCATTTACAGACTTTATGATAATTTTAAAAACTTCAATGAAATGGGTTTTTTTCCTCAAAGAAAACTATATAAAGTCTTGAAAGTTGCTAGTGAACTGAAACCTGACATAATTTTGTGCCATTTGGCAGAAAACATGCTTTTGGCACTTCAGGTTCAGAAATATTTGAAAATACCGATTGTACTGCATGTGGAGATTGCCAGTAATATTGCATTTAACCAGTCTATGGGTAGCTGGCAGACTATTTTCTCCAGAGTATTAATGAGGCAGCCAATACGCGGTCTTGCATATTGGTCTTGGTTATGCAAAAAAGCTGACGCAATAATAACATCTGAACCCCATGACAAAAAATTATTGAATTCATTATCAAAACATGGAAAGCCCTTATATTATCTTCCTTGGCCTGCCCACATACCTGAGGATTGCAGCCTTCCAAAAAATAGAAGTAAATTAAGAGCAATCTATGTGGGCACATTGCTTCCTAATAAAAATACTCAGGAACTTGAGTGGATCATACCTCTTATCTTGGAAAAAACACCTACACAAGAGTTCTTAGTTATAGGATCGGGTCCTCACGAGTCAATCATTAAGAAACTAAAACAGCAATATGGTTCAGCTGTTAAGTATATTCCTGCTTTACCGAGATGTGAAATATTGAAACTAATTGCTGAGAGCTATTATGCATTTACTCCAGTTAAAGAAGGCGGATGGGGCTTCTTGGGAGATTGCTGGGGAACTAGAACTCCTCTTTTGATGTTAAACAATGTGTTTTTATTAAAAACTTTAGATATTTGTGTTGCGAATTCCAGAGATGAGTTAGCGGAAAAAATAAATCGACTTTATAAAGATCCACTATTCTATCAGCAAATGCAAGATGCAGGTTATGAAATGTACAGTATGAGAAGTGCGGAAGCTGTAGGTGACGAGCTTCTTGCGATTCTTCAAAGAACGCTGGAGCAAAATACACCTTCAATGTGTTGTGCCGGTAAAACGCTTGATACTAAAGTTAACTAAAAAAGTGGCATATTTTTCTAAAAAAACAAAATGAAATAGTTTATTAAAAGTGGTATGCCTGCAAATTAAAAAATTGATGCTTACAATTTTTGATGCAGAAGTGTAAAAGTCGAGTGATTTCATCAGAAACTCAATCAGATTATTGTAACTAATTTGCCTAAAGTAAGCAAAAAATAATCGTGGCTTGGAGTCAGTACCCAGAAAATCATTCTAGCTTAGGTGAGCAAAAACTTGTTAGACACAATTCCTCTACATAAACCTCAAAACACGTTGGGTAGCGAAGAATTAGATGCAATCAGGGAAGTTTTTGAATCTGGATGGTTAACTCTCGGACCGAAAACGACAGAGTTCGAAAGAGTTTTTTCGGACTTTGTAGGAAACAAATACGGGGTTGCTGCTAGCTCATGTACATCGGCATTGTATTTGGCTTTGGATGG
>JGI20214J51088_10001520_pt1 | contig 15807 bp, 11 predicted proteins | sample WetSurMetagenome_FD_51088 | JGI IMG/M metagenome (IMG submission 51088) | reverse complement strand
ACATGTGGCCGAATGCATAAATCCTATCGCCGTCAATGTGCGTGACCGTGCCTCCGGCCGAGGCATCCAGATCCCCGCGTATCAGGGGAATGATGATGTTGCCTCCGGGCTCCAGAGGCGCGAGGTCGGTCGCCGTTTGCGGTGCCGCGCCGACTGATGCGGACATGCGGGGATCCGCTCCTCCCGTACCCTGCAAGATCGCCAACCCGAGGGATCTAAGCTGCGGGCCGAAGACCTGAAGCGCTTGCGGACTGAAACCCGCCAGACTTAACGGAGTAGCAATAGGGGAAAGCGCGTGGCCTCCAAACGGCGCCAGCTCCGGCTGGAGCTGAATATCGCGCGCAGACACCATAAGATCTTTTAAATTGTTCCCTGTTCCCTGGCTTGGCAGCTGGTATTTCCACAGCATGCTCTTTTTGAGAATAATGGTGGGTCCCGGCAACGAGATTTTCGACTCGGTAAAGGCGTCGACCATCTGGGTAATAGGAGTAATGCCTCCTATCGCTTCCTTGGCAAAAGGGAATGAAAATGACACAGCTCCCAGCAGCTTGCCGTCAATAAAGACCGGACTCCCGCTCATGCCTTCAAAGACTCCGGTCTGCGCCAGCGGCCCGCCGCTTAAGCGCGCCAGAACCGCCTGTGTGCCCGGTCCTACTCCGCGCAGCACCCCCAAAATTTCCACCTGGAATTCTTCCGGCTTGCTGCCTTGATAGCAGGTCTTGCCAATTCCCTTCATGCCCGGCTTGAGATCCTCCACGCGGAAGAACTCAGTCTTCGTCAGGCCGTTTTCCAGTAGAGGGAACAGGACAGCAGCCAGCGCCATCCAGAGTATTTTTCGCATCATTCAGGACCTTTCCCAACGATTCTCGGGGAGAAATCGTGCAAAAGCATAACCACAAAGTATAATATCTGCATAAATTTGCGTCAAGATATACCGGACAATAGCACCCCAAAGACAGAACCATCCCTCATGCGCCCTCGGGGCTCACCCTGTGACGCATGAAAACATTTCTAGCCTTTGGATATTTTCGTCGGGGTCGGCATCGGAATCCGGGGGTTTCTATTCCGATACCAATTCCGATGCCGACCCCGATTTTCTGCAATCACCGGGAATTTTCGNAACAGGCAGGAAAGCCCTACCCCATTTTTGAAATTGGACTGGGGTCTTTGCGTGCCGAGAGCCCATTTCTTTTGAATAACTTACCTATATATAGTGGTATTTTTCAGCAGAGCCCCGATATATAGCGATTTAGATAGCTCTGGAAATTGTGCTTGTGATATATTGAACGCGATATGTTGACAACCGGGAGTCGTCACGGGAAATGGGCATAATCACCAGTCGGGGCGATAAGGCGGGGAAAGCATAAGCCCGGCATTTTGATTGGCTCTCCATTTTTCGGTAATCTGTAATGACTTCGGAAAGCGCATCCAGAGGAGTTCTCAGGAAGGTCATAAGTCCTTCGAGCGGGTGGTTGTCGCTCACTGAGTTCTGATACTCGTATGCATCAAATACAAAAACTGGAGCTCGTCGGTTTCAAGTCCTTCTGTGACCGCACTCAGATAATATTTCACGAAGGAGTGACTGCCATTGTCGGACCCAACGGGTGCGGGAAAAGCAACATTTCCGACGCCGTCAGCTGGGTCGTAGGCGAACAGAGCGCCAAGAGTCTGCGAACGGACCGCATGGAAGGCGTGATCTTTAACGGCACGCAGGCGCGCAAAGCCACGAGTTATGCCGAAGTTGTCCTTACTCTCTCCCTCATGGATCATTTTTCAATTCCGGAAGGGATGGCATTGAATCCCGATGGTTTCACAGTCGGCCGGCGCCTCTATAGGTCGGGAGAAAGCGAATACTCACTGGATGGGAAACGCTGCCGGCTGAAGGATATTCAGGCGCTGTTCGAAGGCACGGGATTAGGCCCTAATTCGTATGCCCTCATCGAACAGGGGAGGATTGGTCAAATCCTCAGTTCAAAGCCGGCTGATCGGCGGGCACTGATCGAAGAAGCTGCCCGCATCACTCTCTTCAAGAGCCGTCGCTGTTCGGCCGAAATGAAGCTGGAAATGGCCCAGCAGAACCTGCTGCGAGTCAGTGATATTATTCGTGAGGTGGCTCGACAACTGGGTTCGCTGCGTCGGCAGGCTGCGAAGGCGCGCAGATACAATCGCCTGCGCGAAGAGTTTCGCGGGCTGCAAAAATTGAGATTAGGAGTGGAAGCAAGGCAGCTCCGAGACCACCTCGAGGACTGCTCGCAACGGTTCACGGCCGCGCAGGAGCAGGAGCAGTCCGTACTGTCCGACCTTGCCGCCGCGGAAGAGCTGAGGGGAACGCAACTGGAAACCTGCCAGAACCAGGAAGAGCTGGTTAGTCAGACCAGAGAAAATCTCTCCAATTTGAAGGTGGATGCCGGGAACGCTCAGAACACTCTGGAGAATCAGGAAACCCAGCGACTGGGTCTCGTCTTGCGTTTGAGGGAACTGGACCGAGATCAGCAGGCCATCAATGGGCGCGCACAGATCATCGGGAGTGAGCAGAAGCGCCTGGCGGATCTTGCCGGTGCGCTGAACGAGGAACTCGCCGGCGGACAAAGAATTCTGGACGAAGAACAGTCCCGGAGTGACGTCCTGGCGGAAGCTATCCGGCAGACCGAAGGAGAAACGGAAAGGCTGCGTTCCGACCTTTTAAATGGCGCCGGACAGCTTTCGGACTGCAGGAACCTGCAAGCCCGATGCCATGAAAATCTCCAGCGAATCTCAGCACAGAAAGCCCGGATCGAGGAGGAGTTGGCCGTCAGGGTCAGCGAGCGCGAGGTTTTGCGGTTGGAGTTGAGTGATCTCCTGAAGCAGTCCGACGAGAAGCTTGCCCGGCAGCAAAATGTCGGCCTTATGCACAAAGAGCTGGAACGGAAATCTTCCATGCTGGCCGAGCGCCTGGAGCAAACCTCCGCCGAGCTGACGGCCCAGCAGGAAGAGCACAGCCTAATGCAGCACAGATATTCTTCGCTGGAAGAGGTTGAGAGGCGGCGCAGCAACTATTCCGAGGGCGTGCAGAAATATCTTTCGGCCCGCATTCCGGGAGAAGAAGCGTCTCCCGCGCAGACGCTCGCGGACCACGTCGAGACCGACCCGATCTATGAAACGGCCGTGGAGGACTATCTAAACGATCCGCTTCAGTACATCCTGGTCGACAGGCTGCCTGATGCCGTCCACAGTGTGGAGCGTTTAAAGCGCATCGGCGCAGGCAAGTGCACGTTCATGACGCTCAGGAATGGCCATGACCATTACCCTGAAATCAATCGCCCTCCCCTGGGCGGAGACGGCGTCGTGGGATATCTTGATGATCTCCTGCGGATGAAAGAGGAAGTACGGCAGGCGTTCGAGCGGGCGCTTCCCGAATATGCCTCTACCATCATGGTGTCCGATCTGAATACCGCCTTTCGCGTAGCCGATCAACATCCGCAGGCAAATTACCTGACCATTTCGGGCGAGTCTTATTCTCCGCGGGGAATGCTATCAGCCGTGGGAGAACGGAAATCCATGTCCGGATTCCTGGCCCTGAAGCGCGAGAAGCGGGATCTTGAGTCCAAACTGAACCGCCTGAACGTGAAGATCCAGGCAACAAGGGAGATGCTCGCCGGCCTCAAGGGAGAACAGGCCACGGTAGCCGAATCCATCAAGTCGCTCGCGGCCGAGTTCCGCAAGCTCGAGCTGGAAGTTGTCGTGGCCGGTCACGAGGTGTCCCGGCTGGAAAACGAGATTGGTAAGATCGACAGCATGGCAGTGGTGGTCAACTCCGAAATCTTGCGGCTCGACTCCGAAAAGACCGATTTTGAACGACGCCTGAGCGAATCCGCGGCCGGAATTTCCGAGATTGAAGAGCGCAGCCGCTCCGGGAGCGAAACCTTAAAAGAGCTGGGTGCCCGGCTGGAAGCCCTGAAACTTGAAAGTGCGGATTTGGCCCGCAAGCTGGCAGCGATGACCTCTGCCCAAGCTGTAAAAGGAGAGCGCCTCTCCGCCGCAGATTTCGACCTGCAACGTCTGGCCGCAGAATCCGAGGATGTGCGCAGGCGAGGCGAAACCGGCCGGGCCGAGAAGGACCAGGCAAGCGCACGGATCGTCGATATTGAGCTGGCCCAGAAAGATGCCAGGGCAAGGATCGAAGAATGCGGACGACAGCTTCTGGAAACCGAAGGTATGCTCGCAGTGCGCCAACGCGATCTGAGCGCACAGCGTGAGGCCTTGACGGAAATTGAAAGGCGATTGCGCCAGCTTCACGCGGCGCGCGAAGAAACCATGGGGGCGCGCAGCAAGATCGAGATCGAGAAAACGCGGCTTGAGAGCGACATCGGGCACCTCGAACAAAACAGCCTGGAGGAGTTCCATTCTCCTCTGGACCAGCTGATCTCAGGCATCGAGGCCTCCGATTGGCAGCGGAATTACGAAGCGGTCCAGGCACAGTACAATGAGCTCAAGGAGAAAATCGAAAACTACGGCGCCATTAACATGCGCGCTCTCGAGGAGTATCAGGAACTGGATGAACGCTACCAGTTTCTGAACAATCAAAGGGCGGACATCGAGCAATCGATTGCGGATACCCAGAAGGCTATCGCGGACATCAATCGTCGTTCGGCTGAACAGTTCGAAGAGGCCTTCAATGCCATCCGCCGAAATTTTATCGATGTCTTTCAGCTCCTCTTCACCGGAGGGCAATGCGATCTGCGCTTGCTCGACGATGATGACCTGCTGGAGAGCGGAGTCGATATCATCGCGCAGCCACCGGGGAAGAGGCTGCAGAACGTCCTTCTTCTCTCGGGGGGCGAAAAAGCGTTGACGGCTCTAGCGCTGCTGATTGCGATCTTCCGCTATCGCCCAAGCCCATTTTGCGTCCTTGATGAGGTCGATGCTCCGCTCGATGATGCCAACGTGGATCGTTTTACCAAGTTGATTTCCGAGCTGAGCAAAGAGACTCAGTTCATCATTGTCACTCACAACAAGAAGACCATGGAGATGGCCCAGACACTCTATGGTGTGACGATGGAGGAACCGGGCATCTCGAAGATACTGGGAGTGGATTTCAGGCGCCGCAGCGAAGCTCTCGCCAGCTAGCCCTCATTTCTCGCCAGGTTTCCAGTGCAGCGTCGGATCCGCCTCGCGATAAAACCTGGCAAGACAAGCGGGCTAACAATTGGGGACATAATACTCAACTGCCAAATTGCCTTTAGGAGAGGTTTTTCCTGCTCCTGGGAGTTGAGTATTGTGTCCCCAATTGTTAGAATCTGTGGCTTCCGACGGAGGGTTAAATGGAAAATGGGTCCAGTGTATGCATTCAGACTGATCTGAGTGGATTGACGTTACTGCGCCGGGGAAAGGTCCGCGACGTCTATGAGTTCGGTGACAATATCCTTCTGATCGCCACCGACAGGCTGTCCGCCTTTGATGTCGTCCTCCCCACAGCAATTCCGCTGAAGGGCGCGGTCCTGACGCAGCTGTCACGTTTCTGGTTCGACATGATGCGGGATATCGTGCCCAACCACATGATCAGCGCCGATGTCGACACCTTCCCCAAGGAACTGCAGGTCTACCGCGATCAACTGCACCTGCGGACCATGCTCGCCGTCAGGGCGGAAATGTTTCCCGTGGAGTGCGTTGCCCGGGGCTATCTGGCCGGCTCGGGGTGGAAGGAATATAAAGAATCGGGTTCAGTCTGCGGAATCCAGCTTCCGCCCGGATTAAGAGAGTGTGACCGATTGCCGGAGCCGATCTTTACTCCCGCTACCAAAGCCGAATCGGGCCACGACCTCAATATTTCTTTCGAAGAAACAGCGAAGATCGTCGGCCGCAATAATGCCGAAAAGCTGAGAGAGCTGTCCCTCCAGATCTACCAACGGGCCGCAGAATATGCGCTTCCGCGGGGAATCATCATTGCCGACGTAAAGTTTGAATTTGGCATCTACCAAGGAGAGATCATCCTCTGTGATGAGCTGCTGACACCCGACTCATCGCGTTTTTGGTCTCGATCCAATTATCGTCCGGGAAGGCCTCAGCCCTCTTTTGATAAGCAATACGTTCGAGACTATCTGGAAGAAATCCATTTCAACAAGCAATACCCTGGGCCCGAGCTACCCCCTGCCGTTGTCAAAGGCACAAGGGAGAAGTACACGGAAGCCCTTCGCATGCTGACCGGCGTTCCGCTGGTTTAAGGGCAGATGAGCCGGGCGGGACACGAGGGATAGCGAGCCATTTAAGTATCTCAATCTTTTATTTTGCGGAGCCGGCGATCATGGAACTGGGCCGATGGAGCTTCCTCGATTTTGTCTTTATCTTGATCGTCCTGGTCTCCACCGGTCTCGCCCTGACCAAAGGACTGGTGCGCGAAATCATCAGTCTGTTGGCACTGGTGGGCGGGCTTCTCATGGCGGCATTCTTTTACCCATCTGCCGGCAACTGGTTTGCTGAGTTTACTCGCACCCGGGCTATCGCCGATCTCCTTGGATTCTCATTGATCTTCATTGGCGTTCTGTGCATAGGTGCTATCGCCGCCTTCTTGGTGAACCGCTTTGTCAAGATGGCTGCACTCAAATGGATGGATCGACTGCTGGGCGCATGCTTTGGATTCGTCAGAGGTTGGGCTATCGCCTCGATAATGGCTTTGGCTCTGATTGCCTTTCCGGTACGCGAGGGGCTCATCGCACGTTCCTACCTGGCACCATTCCTGCTGGCCGGCGCCAGGGCCGCAGTCCTGATCGCGCCACAAAGTCTAAAGGATAGATTTGAAGAACAGTATCAGAAAGTGCTTCACAGCTGGAACGAGCACCGGAGCGCTCTATGACAGATGCCGCCGCCGGACAGCAACCTCGGTTAAAGGATAGGCTTGAGGCCTTGTGCCTCGAGATGATTGACAGGGGAATTCTCTTCTCGGAAGCCGCCGTTTGTTTCGAGAAGTGCTTTATTTTGGAAATGCTAAGGCGGAATGAGCATAATCTGTCCCGCACCGCCGACCAGCTGGGCATCCATCGCAATACACTGGCAAAAAAAGTAAGTCAATATCAGATCAAAAACAGGTGAAGTTGCACCCTCACCGTTGGAAATGCCCGCGGCCCCTATCCCCCCCTTTGAAATGCGGCCCTTAATCTACTGATATAACCGGCATCTATGCCGGAATCTGCAGGTTGACAAAAGAAACTTTGATCTTATAATATTGGCACTCGTTCCTTACGAGTGCCAATATGTAAGAATAATTGTTTTATAATGAAGTATTTAGAGCACAACAGCTACCAAGGAAAGGAGCTTCAGTCTATGCAAGTGAGGCCTTTGCACGACCGAGTTCTCGTGAAACGGGTCGAAGAAAAGGAAGTCGTCAAGGGTGGGATCATCATCCCTGACAGCGCGAAGGAGAAACCGATGGAAGGTGAAGTGGTTGCCGTCGGTCCGGGGAAAATTCAGGATGACGGAAAGCGATCTCCGCTGGATGTCAAGGCCGGAGACAAAATCCTGTTTGGAAAGTATTCCGGCACGGAAATCAAGATTGACGACCAGGAATATGTGATCATGCGCGAAGAGGAAATCCTGGCGGTGTTCGAAGGCGCGTCGAAAAGCAAAAAGTAGCCTATTTACATACAAATAAAGGAGTTTTTAGTTTATGGCTAAAGAGATTATTCACGGCGAGCAATCTCGCCAGGCGATTCTCCGAGGGGTAAACCAGCTCGCGGATGCCGTAAAGATCACCTTGGGACCGAAGGGGCGCAACGTCGTCCTAGATAAGAAATTCGGCTCCCCTCTGATCACAAAAGATGGCGTTACCGTAGCGAAAGAAATCGAGCTGAAAGAGGGCCCTGAGAACATGGGCGCCCAGATGGTGCGCGAAGTGGCTTCCAAGACCTCAGATGTAGCGGGCGACGGAACCACCACGGCAACCGTCCTGGCGCAAGCTATTTTCCGTGAAGGCGTGAAGAATGTTGCCGCCGGAGCCAATCCTATGGCGCTGAAGCGCGGGATCGAGAAGGCGGTTGGGGCTGCCATTGAAGAATTGAAGAAGCTCAGCAAGCCTGTCAAGGGCGAGATGATTTCCCAGGTGGGGGCGGTTTCCGCCAACAACGATAAGACCATCGGCGGAATTATAGCGGAAGCCATGAAGAAAGTAGGCAAGGACGGCGTCATCACCGTTGAAGAGGCAAAATCGATCGAGACTTCCCTGGAAGTGGTCGAAGGCATGCAGTTTGACCGCGGATACCTTTCTCCTTACTTCGTGACCGATCCGGAGCGGATGGAAGCCGAATTGAACGATTGTTTAATCCTGCTGAATGAGAAGAAGATCAGCTCGATGAAGGATCTGCTGCCGCTGCTCGAACAGGTGGCCAAGAGCGGCCGTCCGCTGCTGATCATCGCAGAAGACGTGGAAGGTGAAGCGCTGGCGACTTTGGTGGTCAACAAACTTCGAGGCACTCTCGCGGCCGCGGCCGTGAAAGCTCCCGGCTTCGGTGATCGCCGTAAGGCCATGCTGGAAGATATTGGCATTCTTACCGGCGGCAAGGTCATCTCCGAAGACCTCGGCATTAAACTTGAAAACGTCCGCATTGAAGACCTGGGACGCGCCAAGAAAATCACCATCGACAAAGACAACACGACGATCATAGAGGGAGCGGGCAAGCATAGCGACATCGAGGGACGTGTGAAACAATTGCGCGTTCAGATCGAGGAGACTACTTCCGATTACGATCGTGAGAAACTGCAAGAGAGACTGGCAAAGCTGGTCGGCGGTGTGGCCGTGATCAAAGTCGGCGCCGCGACAGAGACCGAGCTGAAGGAAAAGAAAGCGCGCGTGGAAGATGCCATGCATGCCACGCGGGCCGCGGTTGAAGAAGGGATCGTTCCCGGTGGCGGCGTCGCCCTGCTCCGCTGCGTTTCGGCAATTGACAAGCTGAAGCTGGAAGGCGACGAAGGTGTCGGTGTAAACATCGTTCGGCGCGCTCTTGAGGAGCCACTGCGCATGATCGTTCTCAACGCCGGGCATGAGGGCGCCGTGGTCGTAGATAAGGTCAGACAGAGCAAGGACGCAAACTACGGCTTTAACGCCGATAGCGAGCAGTACGAGGACCTGGTTTCTGCGGGCGTCATCGATCCGACCAAGGTTACCCGAACCGCGCTGCAGAATGCATCCTCGATCGCAGCCCTGCTGCTGACAACCGAAGCCCTGGTGTGCGATATCAAGGAAGATGAAAAGACTCCTCCAATGCCTCCCGGAGGCGGCGGCATGGGCGGCATGTACTAAGACCGCTTGAGCTGATCTTGAAGCTTACTCAATCTAAGGGGGTCCGGACCAATGTCCGGGCCCCTTTTTTTTGGCTTTCAGTTTTCAGCTTTCAGCCATCATCTGCCGGTGTCCTGCTGAAGGCTGAAAGCTACAATGAAATAATGCCGTCTATGACTACACATTACTGCCATGGACGCCGCACACTTGCTGCAGGGCCGGCTGGGAGAGCGTATTGCCTGTCTTTATTTGATGCGGCAGGGCTTTGACATAATTGCGCGCAGGCATCGTGGGAGTGCCGGGGAAATCGATTTGGTTGCCCTGGAGGATGATGTTCTCGCTTTCATCGAAGTCAAGACGCGTGCTTCGAGCGAGTTCGGAGAGCCCTGGGAATTCGTTGACTGGCAGAAGCAGCAGCGCGTGCGCCGCACGGCGGAAGATTTTATTGCGCGCTACGATCTGGTCAAATACACCTATCGTTTTGATATTGTGTCCGTGATTTCGCCTGGCACTTGTCGCCAACAAGTGGCCTTGTTCCGCAACTCTTTTTAGCGCTGTAGTTGCAGAACTCAATTGAAAATGCGGGGTTGATTCAAATTTAGTCCAATAGAGTTGACCCTGAATTATCGGTCTGCTAATATTTTGCGGCTGACCTCAAGGGAGCGGGAATAACTCAGTGGTAGAGTGCAACCTTGCCAAGGTTGAAGTCGCGGGTTCGAATCCCGTTTCCCGCTCCAAGCTCACTGCCCTCAGCAATCAGTTCTCATCCGTCAGCATTAGCCCAACTTTCGCAGTTGAGGGGGTAGCGCGCCGGTAAATCATTTATTTTCAGTAGAGGTACCCCAAAGGTCTTCACTACAAGCGCTCTGGAAGGTGTCGACGTTGGCAACAAATGACTTCCAGCTGCGGAGACATCAAAATAAGCAGATAAAGTCCCTCAACTGCGAAAGTTGGGTTACCATCGAAAACTTGCAAGGACCGGAGCGTGATCCGAGGGCTTTTGTCCTTTTCGTTCATCGCGATCGATTTCGACTGCGCTGCATCTTTCGGCCAGAGTCGGACTCAGCAAAATGTGATCGATGCGCACTCCCCACCCGCGATGAAACGCTCCTTCGCGATAATCCCACCAGGTATAGAGACCCGATTCCTGGTGGGAGATGCGCAGGGCGTCGATCAATCCCCATTGGATGAGATTTTGCAGCGCAGCCTTTTCCGGTTCGCTGAACAAGATCTGCCCTCGCCACCGCTCGGGGTCCCAGACGTCCCGATCCTCCGGCGCCACGTTGAAATCGCCGCAGAGGAGCACTTCGTCCTCGGGTCTGAAGGAATTGAGAAAGGCGCGCAATCTTCGGTACCAATCAAGTTTGAACGCATATTTGTCGGAATCCACCTCGCCGCCGTTCGGTGCGTAAATATTAATGATGCGGACTCCCTCGAAGCTGCCTGCTACAAGACGGCAGGGCGCTTCCGCACCTTCGTCCGGCAATCCTTTGACGAGATCTGTCGCATCCATCCGCGCCAGGATCGCAACCCCATTGTAGCTCTTCTGCCCATGGACATAGCATCGGTAACCGAGGGCCTGAAACGGCTCTACCGGGAAGTCTTCATTCACAACTTTGGTTTCCTGAAGGCAGAGGACATCCGGTTTCCTATGCTCCAGCCATCTCAACAACCGCTCCATGCGCATGCGTATGGAGTTAACATTCCACGTTGCAACAATCATGTCTGTCTCCGAAGCCCACTCTTCACAAAGGCCCTGGGAGCCTGTCCGAGTATTAGAAGGCATGGCGCGCATGGGGCTTGGGAGGCAAGCTCAAGGTTCCAATGGTTGGGGATGTCGTTGCACATCGTTGACGACGAGCAACGCAGAGATTGCCCGCAACCCCCATGCGCCCTTCGGGTTCTGGCGGCACGGGCGCATCTGCAGCATCAGCGTGTTGGCGCTTCTCGACGATGTACACCGACATCGCCTGCGTCGCACCGCCTGGCATCTACCCCCCGTGGCGCTCGGAACGCGATACCTCCTAATACTCGGACAGGCTCCTAAGGTTTTCGATCGGATTCTAGCGCTTTCAGAGCGGCCTGATCAGTATAGGCCCCTCCCAATATAGCCCGCAATGTGCTCCAGAATCCGGCAAATGATCCGAACGTATCGTTAACAGCGGTCGCTTCGTAGCCGCTGTGCACCATGCAATGCGCGCAGCGCGGATTGCCAGATTTGGTGCCATAGCAGTCCCACTCGGTCCGCTCCATCAACTCGGAGAAGGTCTCGAAATACCCGTCATTAAGAAGGTAGCAGGGCTTTTGCCAACCGAAGAGATTATAGGTCGGCATCCCCCATGGGGTGCACGCATACTCGCGCAGTCCCATGAGAAATTCAAGGAAGAGCGCGCTCTGGTTGAAACACCATGATTTTTTGCGATTGCTGAGAATCAGCTTGAAGAGCCTGGTGGTTTTCTCGNTGACGAGAAAATGCTCCCGATCAGGGGCACTGTCATAGCTGTAACCCGGGGAAAGGGTCATGCCTTCGACTCCCAATTCCATCATCTCATCAAAGAAAGCGCGGAGACTCATGGGATCGGCGCCATCGAAAAGGGTGGTATTGGTTGTAACGCGGAATCCCATCCGCAATGCTTCCTTGAGCCCGATCAGTGCCAGGTCGAAAGCGCCCTCTCTTCCAACCGAGAGGTCGTGCTGCTTTTGCTGGCCGTCCAAATGAATATTGAAGCTCAGGTATTTTGAGGGATAAAAAAGATGGAGCCTTTCTTTGAGCAGCAGTGCATTAGTGCACAAGTAGACGTACTTCTTGCGGCGGACCAGCCCTTCGACAATCTCGCCGATCTGCGGATGCAACAGTGGTTCGCCGCCGGGGATACTGACGACGGGCGCACCGCATTCCTCAACGGCCCTGAAACACTGTTCCGGAGAGAGATGGTTTTTAAGCAGGTGAGCCTGATATTGAATTTTGCCGCATCCGGCGCACGCCAGATTGCAGCGAAACAGCGGTTCCAGCATCAAAACGAGGGGATACCTTTTTCTCCTCGCCATTTTTTGCTTGGCCAAATAGCAGGCGACGGTCCACATCTGGGAAATTGGCACGGCCATAACGTTTGCCCCGGGCAGAAACCATCGTAGCGAAGATCCCTGTTGGAAGGCCAGAGAAAAGCAAACCGCAGAGCCACAGAGTTCGCAGAGCAAAAAATATATTTTCTTCTCTTAACCTCTGTGGCTCTGTGGTTTGCTGTTGAACTTGGCTTGGAGGTCATCAAGGGTCGCCGTTTTTGCTGCCGGTTTCGGGGCCGACCTGCTTTTCTTGGGATTCCGCGCATCGGCGCGCAGAGATTTCATGGATAGGGAGATCCGCTTAAGCGTTTCGTTGATCTCCAGCACTCGCACTGTAACGATTTGGCCCACTTTCACTACCTTTGTGGGATCCTCTACAAACTTGTCTGCGAGTTGGGAAAGGTGCACGAGTCCATCCTGATGGACCCCAATATCGACGAAAGCACCGAAGTTGGCGACATTGGTTATCACCCCTTCCAGCACCATCCCGCGCGATAGGTCCTTGATCTCCTTGACCCCTTCCCTGAAGACGGCATAGCGAAACTCGGCGCGCGGATCCCGGCCCGGCTTTTCCAGTTCGCTGACAATGTCGCGCAGGGTCGGCTCCCCAATCTCACCGGTGACATATTTTCGGAGATCGAGCGCTTTGAGTTTATCCTGCGATTGGGTCAGCCGCTCGAGAGAGATGTGGAGGTCCTGCCCGATCTTTTCCACAATAGGGTAACTTTCCGGATGTACCGCCGTGTTGTCCAGTGGGTTGTCTCCCCCCCGAATTCTCAGAAATCCGGCCGCCTGCTCGAACGTTTTGGGACCAAAAAACGGGACTTGGCGCAGCTCTTCGCGATTGCGAAAAGCACCGTGCTGGTTTCGACGGGTGACGATGTTTTTGGCCGCCGCCGAGGAAAGTCCCGAGACAAAACTTAGCAGCTCCTTGGAGGCCAGATTGAGGTCCACCCCCACATAGTTCACACAGCTCTCGATCGTCTCATCCAGCTTCTGCTTCAACAGCTTCTGGTCCACATCGTGCTGGTATTGACCAACTCCAATCGATTTGGGATCGATCTTAACCAGCTCGGCCAAGGGGTCCTGCAGGCGCCGGGCAATACTGATCGCTCCTCGAACTGTGAGATCCAGGTCGGGAAACTCGCTGATGGCCGCCTCACTAGCCGAATATACGGAAGCTCCGGCCTCGCTAACCATCACCTTGACCGGTTTGCGGCCAGTTCGCACCAGAACCGCCGCGATGAATTCATCTGTCTCGCGCCCTGCGGTCCCATTGCCGATCGCGATCAGCTCCACGCCATGCTGTTCGATGAATTTCGTAATATCATCGGCGGCCTGATCTCGTTCGGCCTGCGACTTAAAGGGTTGGATAGTCCGGTACTCCAGGAGCTTGCCGGTCTTGTCAATAGCTGCCACCTTGCATCCGGTGCGAAAGCCCGGGTCCACTCCCAGAGTAGGTTTCATTCCGGCAGGGCTTGCGAGCAACAACTCCCTAAGATTGGCCTCAAAAGTCTTTATCGACTCGCTGTCCGCATGGATCTTTTTTGCCAGCCGCACCTCGCCAATCAAAGCAGTCTTCATCAGTCGCTCGAAGGCGTCCGCCAGAAGCCGGCGATAAAAAGCCACAATATTCCCGGCCTCGGCTTTGATTTCCCGCTCCTCAAGCCATGAGATCACCCGGTACTGATCGAATTCGATCGTGAAAGTGAGCACGCCTTCCTTTTCGCCGCGCCGAAGAGCCAGCATATTGTGGGAGGCAATGTCTTTCACGGCGACTTTGTAGTCCCGGTACATCTCGAACTTTGTGCTCCCCACAGGAAAATCATCCTTGATTCGCGAGCTGAAGATGCCCTCGGCAACAAGAAAGTCGCGCAGATAGCTGCGTAGATCCGCCTTTTCGGAAATCTCCTCGGCCAGGATATCTGAAGCGCCGCAGAGCGCCTCTTCAGTCGACGCCACACCCAGAGTCTCCGAAATGTACTTGCTGGCTTCAAGGTTAAGATCTGCCGGCAGACCGCCGGGCTCGTTCAATGATCGAATATGGATTGCGAGCGGTTCGAGTCCCTTTTCACGGGCAATCGTGGCCCTCGTCCTCTTCCTGGGCTTAAAGGGAAGGTAGAGATCTTCGAGTTCATTCTTTTGAAGGGATGTTTCTATCCTGGCCTTCAACTCTTCCGTCAGCTTGCCCTGCTCGGAGATGGATTGAAGAATCGTGGCTTTCCGTTCTTCAAGTTCTGTCAGATAGGTGAAGCGTTCGCTGAGGCTGCGAAGCTGCACTTCGTTCATCTCTCCGGTCTTTTCCTTGCGGTATCGGGCAATGAATGGAACCGTGGCCCCGTCGGCAAAGAGTGTCAGTGCATTTCCTATTTGTTCCGGCCTGAGCGAGAGTTCCTGTGAAATCAGCTGCGCAATATCCAGCATATCTTCCCTTCCTCACCACTAATAAGTCCAGAGGAATGACCTATTCACCACGGAGTCGCAGAGATCACAGAGATGAAAAAACAAGAATTTTTCTCTGTGATCTCTGCGACTCTGCGGTTTGATTGTTTTAGGGTGTTGGTTCTATGGCTCGGAAGGCGCAGGGGCTTCGGGCTCATCCGAGGTTCCAAGCTGGTCCAGCCACAGCTCGACCATTCTGCGGGCGCCCAGGAATCGCTGGACATACCAGCTTTTACTCAGATCGCTGATAACGACGCCTTTGGCCTTGCGGGCCGCATGGAGAAACTGATTATCCCCGACATAAATGCCCACGTGATTAGGCTGCTTGCCGCCGGAAGAAAAGAAGACCAGATCACCCGCTTCCAGCTCATACTTGTCGATCTTCTCTCCAACTTTATACTGCTCCTTCGAGGAACGCGGCAGAGCAATCTCGAAATAGGAAAACACCTTCTGCACCAGTCCCGAACAATCGAAGCCCGTCTTGGCTGAAGCACCCGCCCAATGGTAGCGCGTACCCAAAAGCTCTCTGGCGGCCTTTACCAGGCGAAGACGAAGCGATCCCTCAGCGGGATCCTCAGATTCGACCGTAGCATTCGGAGCCTCCAAAGCCTCAGGAGCACCCGGTGTGGGTTTGGCTTCGCCCAGAAGAGCCTTGGGGAGCGCGATGATTTTGGATTCCGGAGGAGTCTTTTGAGAAAGTAGGACTCTCAGCTTTTGTCCGATCTGAAGCTTGCTGTTCCGCAGCATGTTCAGGGTCTGCAGGACCTTAACGGTAGTCCCTTCATCCTGCGCAATTTTATAAAGCGTATCCCCTTTTTCCACAACACGGATTTCACAGGTCGTTACCGAAGCATTATCCAGGGCCACCTGGTCAACGGCCTTCGACTTATTGGCGGACTTGGCTTGTGCGGCTGCCTCGGGCAAGCAGTTATACGCTGAAGTAAGAAAAACCCAAGTCCCCGCCAGGGAAAAAAGGATTCTATATGATGCCTTCATTTAATAATGCCAACCCAATCGTGCATTTCTTGAGAATCATCCGCGCCAGCCCAAATCCA
>JGI20214J51088_10001519_pt1 | contig 15807 bp, 11 predicted proteins | sample WetSurMetagenome_FD_51088 | JGI IMG/M metagenome (IMG submission 51088) | reverse complement strand
CCGACGATCTGGGAGCGGTGGGCGCGCACCCTGAGCCGCCACCCCTACCGGGCGATCGCCCTGGGCGGCCTCGCGGTGGGGCTGCTCACGGCGCCCGTCTTTCTGCTCCGGATCGGTCTCCCCTCGCGGCACTGGTGGCCCACCGCCACCGAATCGGGCCGCGGCGCCGAGACGCTCTCGTCGATGGGCGCGTCGGGGGTGTTGCTCCCGATCCGGGTCCTGGTCGAGGCGCCGGAAGGCGAGACGATGGTCACGGCGACCCGCCTTCGCGGGCTCCGCAACCTGACCGACTCGCTCGCGGCGGACCCGCGGGTGGGCCGCGTCACCAGCCTGGTCACGGTGCGCCCCGGCGCCTCGCTGCTGGAGTATTCGGTGCTCTACAGTGACCTCGCGGCGGCGCGTGCCGACCTGGGGGATTTCCTCGACGCCTATCTCGGCACCGACCAGCGAATCGCCCTGGTGGACGTGTTCCCCGCCGACACGACATCCCTCACCACCTCGATGGACCTGGTCCGCGACATCCGCCGCCTCGGGCGCGCGCCCGTCCGCGGGCTCAAGGGAACGACCGTCACCGTCGGCGGCTATACCGCTTCGGCCACCGACTTCCAGGACGACTTGCTCGCCGTCTTCCCCACGCTCATCGGCGTCGTCCTGGGCGTGACGGCCCTCATGCTCGCAATCGTCTTCCGCTCGGTCCTGGTCCCGATCAAGGCGATCGTGATGAACACCCTGTCGGTCAGCGCCACTTTCGGGCTCAGCGTGCTCGTCTTCCAGTACGGCCTGGGGGCGCGGCTCTTCGGCTTGGACGGCCCGACGTCGGCCATCTACGTCGTGGTGCCAGTGATGGTGTTCGCCATCGTCTTCGGGCTGAGCATGGACTACGAGGTGTTCCTGCTGAGCCGGATCAAGGAGGCGTTCGACCGGACGGGGCGGAACAAGGAGGCCACGATGGAGGGGTTGTCGGCGACCGCGTCGGTGATCACCTCCGCGGCGCTCGTGATGATCCTGGTCTTCGGGGCGTTTGCCTTTGCGCGGGTGCTGATGGTGCAGTTCCTCGGCTTCGGCCTTGCCGTGGCGGTGCTGCTCGACGCCACCCTGATCCGGATGGTCCTGGTGCCCGCGTTCATGCAGATCGCGGGACGCTGGAACTGGTGGCCGGGCGTGCGGGTGAAGACCGAGGAGTAAGTNGCAGGACTCCGGACGCTAGCGCTTCGCCTCCAGCCAGTTCTTCCCGACACCCACATCGACCACGAGCGGCACNGACAGCGTCGCCGCCCCTTCCATCAGGCGCTTCACCAGCGGACCCGCCCNCTCCACCTCTCCCTCCGGCACCTCGAAGACCAGCTCGTCGTGCACCTGCAGCAGCATGCGGGTGCGGAACCCGCCCTGCCGGAGCGCGTCGTGGATGTGGCGCATCGCGACCTTGATGAGGTCCGCCGCCGAGCCCTGCAGGGGGGTGTTCTGGGCCGTGCGCTCGGCGAAAGCGCGCACGTTGAAGTTCTTGTCGCGGATGTCGGGGATGTAGCGGCGGCGGCCGAGCAGCGTCTCGACGTACCCCTGCTCACGGGCGACCTCCACCTGCCGGTCGAGAAAGGCCCGCACGCCGGAAAACCGCTGGAAGTACTGCCCGATGAAGTCCTTCGCCTCCTCCTGGGTGATGCCGAGCTGCCGGGACAGGGCAAAGGGCCCCTGGCCATAGATCGTGCCGAAGTTGATCGTCTTGGCCCGGGCGCGCATCTCGCCGGTCACCTCCGCGAGCGGGACGCCGAAGATGATCGCCGCCGTCTGCCGGTGGATGTCCGCGCCCGCGCGAAACGCTTCGGTAAAGGCCGCGTCGCCCGACAGGTGGGCCATGAGCCGAAGCTCGATTTGCGAATAGTCGGCCGCCAGGAAGAGGCAGCCCGCCTCGGGCACGAACCCCGCGCGAATCGCCTCGCCCCGGGGCGTGCGCACCGGGATGTTCTGGAGGTTCGGGTCCGAGGAACTGAGGCGACCGGTCGCCGCGCCCGTCTGGTTGAAGCTGGTGTGGATCCGGCCCGTGGCGGCGGTGATCCGGCCCGGGAGCACATCCACGTAGGTGGACTTGAGCTTCTGCAGCTCGCGGTACTCCAGGATCAGCCGGGGGACCTGGTGCCCCATCGCCGCGAGCTGCTCGAGCACGTCTGCGTCGGTGGACGGTCCCGTCCGGGTCTTTTTCAGCACCGGCATCTGGTGCTGCTCGAAGAGCACCTGCCCGAGCTGTTTCGGCGAGTTGAGGTTGAAGGTGGTACCCGCCGCCGCGTGAATCTCACCCTCGAGCCGGGCCAGGTCCGCGCCCATCTCGCGCGAAAGCCGGGCGAAGAGGGGCCGGTCGATCGCGATGCCCGCCCATTCCATGTCCACCAGGACTTCCAGCAGCGGAATTTCCAGGTCGGCGAGGAGCCGTTCGAGCGCGTGCTCCCGGAGTTCCGGGGCGAAGACGTCGTGCAGCGCCAGCACCGTGGCGCTGTCGGCCCCGCAGTACGCCGCGGCCTCCGGAACGGCCACCTCGGCAAAGGGGATCTGGGCCGGGCCCTTGCCGGTGAGGTCGGTGTAGTTCCGCATCACGCGGCCGAGGTGCTCGAGACTGAGCGCGTCGATCGCGTGCGAGCGCCGGCCGGGATCGAGGACGAAGCTGGCGAGCATCGAGTCGTAGGCGACGCCCGCGAGCTCCACGCCGGCGCGGCGGAGCACCTGCCAGTCGTACTTGATGTTCTGCCCGGCTTTCGGCACCGTGGCATCCCGCAGGAGGTCGGCGATCGGGGCACAAGCGGGGTCGGTCAGCGGCGGAAGATCGACCACCGGCGCCGGCGCAGCCAGCGCACCGGCGCGCGGCCGATGGCCGAACGGGAGATACCAGACTTCGGTGGCGCTGGCGGCCAGCGAGAGGCCGATGAGCTCCGCGTCGTGCGGTTCGAGTGAACTGGTTTCGGTGTCGAGCGCCACGAGCGGCACCTTGCGGAGACGGGCCGCGAGCGCCGGGAGGGCGGCGGCGTCATCCACGATGATGACGGACAGCGCGTCGGAGGCGGGGACGCGGGGAAGCGGAGAAGCCCCCTCCGACTCGCCTTCCCCGCTGTCGCGCGGAGCCGCCTGTTCCCCGCCTAGCCCCATCCTCCGCGCCAGCCCATAGAACTCGAGTTCGGCCATCACCTTCGCCAGGGCCTCGCGATCGGGCTCGCGGCGCGCCAGCGCGGCCGGCTCGAAGCGCACCGGCACGTCGTGCTGGATGGTCACCAGCTCGAGCGAGAGCCGCGCCTGGTCCGCCTGCGCGAGCAGCGCCTCGCGGGTCCGCTTGGCCGAGACCTCGCCGGCGCGACGGAGGATGGTGTCCAGGTCGCCAAACTCCTCGAGCAGCTTCCGCGCGCCCTTGTCGCCGATGCCCTTGACGCCGGGGACGTTGTCCGAGCTGTCGCCGACGAGCGCCAGGTAATCCCGCACCTGCCCGGGCGGGACCCCCAGCCGTTCGGCGGCGTTGGACTCGTCGACGTAGGTCTCCTCGACGGCGCCGGGCCCCCCGCGACCGGGATTGAGCAGGGCGACGTGCGGTCCGATGAGCTGGTAGAAGTCCTTGTCCCCCGAGACGATCACCACCTGCAGGTCCGCGGCAGCGGCCTGGCCGGCCAGGGTGCCGATGACATCGTCGGCCTCATAGCCCTCGACCGCGATCAGCGGGATCCGCCAGGCGCCAAGCAGTTCGCCGACCCGCTCGACCGCCGTGTCGAAATCCGCCTGGAGCTCTTCGTCGAGTTTTTCGCGGGTGGACTTGTATTCAGGATACCGGATGTTTCGGAAGGAATTGCCGGCGTCGTGGATCCACGCCACGTAGTCCGGACGATGGGCGTCCAGCAGCCGGATCAGGAAATTCGCCACGCCCCAAGCCGCCGAGGTGTTCTCCCCCTTGGAGGTGCGCAGGGGGCGCGTGATCATCGCGAAGAACGCGCGATAGATCAGGGCATACCCGTCGACCAGGAAGAGGCGGGGGCGCGTCCCCGCGGGAAGACCGGCCGTCACGATTCGGACCGGCGCACCCGCAACAGGACGCTCTCGTAAGCGTCTCTGGACTGCGAGTCCATCCGAAACCGCCCCATTCCCGTCTCGTCATAAAAATAGAGCTCGAGGCGAAGCTGGGTGTAGCTCCAGCGGATCGTCCGCCCTTCGGCCGTGGTGTTGCCGTTGTAGATCTCGTCGGGTTCCCCAAGTGTGATGAACACCATGCCGCGATCGGTGCGCCAGCCGGGCAGGTCCTCGTTCGTGAACCGCTGGTTGGCCAGGGCCATCCGCCCGAAGTACACCTCCAGCGCCTCGTTCTCCGGGGTGAGCGGCACCGGGTCGGTCTGCTTGTAGAACTGCTGCCAGAGCTGGGCCCGCTGGTCGGCCGGTGCCTTCTTCAGCTGCTGGACCAGGTCCTCGTGCCCGAAATAGCGGAGGAGGTCCACCATCTCGGAGTAGTTGGTGAGGATCCAGGCGCCGGAAAACGACACCAGGGCGAACGTCTGCTTCCTGCCCTCGCCCTCGCCCACAACGAGCTTGAGTTCGCCGAGCGGCTGGCTGTCGGGCACCAGCCGGATCACCTGGGACTCGACCGGCCGCGCCCCGTTGAAGACCAGGGTGTCGCGCAGAATGACGCTGTCCGACTGGTCGATCACCTCGAGGGGGACGGGCGTCGGCTTGGTGTAGCCGTATCCCTCCACGAGGGCCAGCAGGGTGTCGCCGCCATAGCTCACCGTTCCACGCGGGCTCAGCACCAGGGTGAGGTCCTGGTCCCGGGTGCGCCGGCCGGTCACCTGGTACGCCAGGATGGGGGCGCTGAAGGAGCCGGGGCCGAACTCCGGGGCGATGAAGTCGGCGTCCGCCTGGGTCTGCCTGGCGCTCGCCGGATCCCGCACCATGACCGTGACGTGGTAGGTGCCGGGCATCAGGTGAAACACCTGCTGGAAGAGGACGCTCTCGTCGTTGCGCAAGGTCTCCTTGAACTCGGAGACCCGCACCTGTTCGTCGCGCGCAAAGCGGATCGGCGGAGCGGTCGCGGACTCGAGGAGCATCTCGACCCGGTAGTGCGCCACGAAGACGCCGCTGTCCTTCTGGAAGGAAAGCGCCCGATTCTCGATGGAGAGGCCGAGCATGGCCTTGACGGAGTCGCCGGGCCCGGCGGCGAAATCCACGACCCCGACGAACGGCAGCGGCGGTCCCGACGCCAGCCGACCCATNCTCCGGTAGACGGTCGGCATGTCGAAGAGGCTGGTGAGCGACTCCTCCGGGGAAGCCGTCTGGGATTCCCCGACCCGCTGCCAGGAACCGCACGCGGTCAGAAGCAGNAGAACGGCGAGATGGCGACGAAGCACTGAGCCCCCTTCGGGGACGGGCGGGATGCCGTGCGGGCGATCAGGCGAAGGTTATCCCCTGCGACGAAGCAGGGTCAAGCAGACGCTGGGGACCTGCTTGCTGTGCCACCCTCCGGCGAGTACCTTCCTCCCTCTCATGACGCCAGACGATCTCATCGGCCGCACGGTGGCCGGCCACCGCCTCCTCAAACATGTGGGCGAAGGCGGCACCGCCATGGTGTACAAGGCGGAGCACCCCCAGCGGGGCGCGACCGCCGTCAAAGTGCTGCGCCCACGACTNGGACAGGACCCGATCGCGGTCAAGCGGTTTCTCCGCGAGGCCGAATTCGGGGTCCGGGTGGTCCACCCCAACGTGGTCCGCACCTGGGAGTACGGCGAACAGGACGGGTTCTACTTCCTGGCGCTCGAATGGGCGGAAGGCGAGGCGCTCGAGCTCTTCGCGGCGCGCTCCGGGCCCCTGGCCCCGACGCTGGTGGCGCACATCGTCGAGCAGGTCGGCGCCGCGCTCACGGCCGCCCACGCCGCGGGGATCATCCACCGCGACCTCAAGCCCGCCAACATCATGTACGATCCCGCCACCCAGACCGCCAAGCTGCTGGATTTCGGCATCGCGCGCGACGCGGAACTGCCCCAGGAGGAGCGCCTTACGCGGGCCGGCTTCTTCGTCGGCACCCTCCAGTACGTGGCCCCCGAGGCGCTCTCCGGCGAACTGGTGGGGGAGCAAGCCGACGTCTACAGCCTGGCCACCATCGCCTACTATTTGCTGACCGGCGAGCTCCCCTTTCCCGGCAAGTCGCCGCGCGAACTCTTCCAGCAACTGCTCACCCAGTCGCCCCGGCCCCTCAACGAGGTGGCCAAGGGCGCGAAATTCAGTCCTGCCCTGGAGGCGGCCCTGATGGCCGGGCTGGAGCGCGATCTGTCGAAGCGCCCTCCGACCATCCGGGACTTCTGCGCGCGCTTCTGCAGCGCCGCCCGTGCCGAGCCGGAAAAGAAGAAGGGGTTCCTCTCCGGGCTCTTCGGCAAGGACTGATTCGTGGACGAGCACGCGGCACTGCTCCACCTCCTGCACCAGCGCTCCATCAGCCACGGCGACTTCACCCTCGCCTCCGGGGCCCGCTCCACCTACTACATTGACGCCCGCCCCAGCACCATGTCCGCCGAGGGGCTCCACCTGATCGGCAGGCTTGGCCTCGCGGCCATCCGCGCCCGCGGCTGGGCGCCGTCGGCCGTGGGGGGGCTCACGATGGGAGCCGACCCGGTGGCCTACGCCGTGGCGCTCGCCAGCCGCTCAGCGGGGCCCGTCATCGATGCGTTCAGCGTGCGGAAGGAAGCCAAGGGGCACGGCACGAAGCGCCGGGTCGAGGGCAATTTCCACGCGGGCGATCCTGTCGTGGTGATCGAAGACGTCATCACGTCCGGCGGTTCGGCGCTGCAGGCGATCGCGGCGGTGCAGGAGGAAGGGGGGCGTGTCGTCGGCGTGCTGGCCGTGGTGGACCGCGAGCAGGGAGGCCGAGCGGTGCTCGAAGAGCGCGGGCACGCGGTGGCCGTACTCACCACCGCCACCGAGCTCGGCCTCCGCTAACCCCGCGCGCGATCCGGCGCGAAAACGACCCTCCGGTCCAGGACCGGAGGGTCGTCGATGTTCAGGGACCGGCGGTCAATTCGCTGCGGAGAGCGCCGCGAGGTGGCGGTCGATGATCCCGGTGAAGGCGTCGATCGGGTGGGCCCCCTCGATAGCCACCCCGTTGATCAGGAAGCCGGGCGTGCCGGTGAAGCCGAACGCCTGACCCTCCGCCAGGTCGGCGGCCACCCGTGCCCGCACGGCGGCACTTTGCTGATCGCGAAGCGCCCGCGCCGCGTCCGCCCCGACCTGGCGCGCCGCTTCGGCGACGAAGGCCTGTCCTTCGGCCTCCAGCCGCGCCTGCTCAGCGTACATCAGTTCGTAGAACCGGAACGCCTTGGCGCCGTCCTGCAGGGCAATCGCCTCGAACATCAGCGCGGCCGGCATCGCGTTGGGGTGGATCTCGAGCGGGGTCTGCTTCACCACCAGCCGCACCTGGCCCTGGTAGGCCTGCAGCACCTGGTGGAGCACCGCCACCTCCCGCCGGCAATAGGGACACTCGAAGTCGGTGTACTCGACGATCGTCACCGGCGCGTTGGGATTGCCGAGCGACACGCGGCCGGCGAGATCNGGGTGCTTCGGGTTGCGGAACTCCGCTTCCATCTTGTCCGACGCGGTCTTCTGCTGGGCCGCCTGCGCCGCCTGGAACGCCCCGTTGACCGCCTGCATGAACTCGGTCGGATGCGCCTTGATGGCGGCGGCGAGCACCTCGGGATGCGACACCAGCACGCGCTCGACGGCGGCGGGGGAGGGATCGCGGGAGCAGGCGGCGAGCAGCAGTGCCGCAAGGGACGACACGAACCGACGAGGGCGCACGAGGACACTCGGGGAAGGAGGGAGCCGACCGTCCCAACCTAGAGGAGTCCGGCCACCCCCCGCAACAGCCGGCTCACCCCGGATCGGGCGCCTGACGCGCCAGACAGTGTCCGCTGTCCCAGCTCCCTGTCACCAGGGGATGGAAGGCGGGCCAGACGTCCCGGTACGGGGCGAGCATGAGGTCCGTGAACCGCGCCAGCGCCACCGGAAACGGGAAACGGCGGCGAAACTCCAGCGACGTGATGCCCAGCATGGCGCGCACGTGACGACCGAAGCTCTGGGGCGAGGAATAGTCCAGGCGATAGGCGACGTCCGCGATGGACCGGCCGGTGGCGTCGAGCAGGTGCGACGCGTGAAGCAGACGGACGCTGGCCAGGTAGGCCTTTGGCGACGGCAATCCCGCGCGGGCAAAGCGGGACATCAGGGTGCTCGGGCGCACCTGGCACGAGCGGCAGAGGGACCGCACGGTCGTGATCTCGGGGGCCAGGCGAATCAGCAGCTCGAAGAAGAGCCGGAGGTCGGCGGGGACCTCGCCCAACTCAGTGAGGACCGGGCCCTGGATGCGGGAGGCCGCGCGGGTCACGGGGGCGGCCAGGAGCTGCCGCAGCCGCTGCCACCCCGCGGGGGCGGTCACGTCCACCACCTGCCTCAGTCCGGTGGCCCCGAGTTGCAGGAGCGTTTCGCTCGCCGCGGCGTCGTGGTTCGACACCAGGGCGACCGTGGGAATGCCCGGAAATTCGCGCACCAGCCGGCGCACGGCCGGTACCGCGTCGGCGGAGCACCGGTGCACCGAGACGAGGATGCCGTCCACCGGACGCTCCCGGACGGCGCGTACCGCATCGGGAACCGAGTCGCGATGCAGGACGGTGAAGCAGCCCTGGCCAGCGGCCTCCACCCTCGGGCGCTCGGCGGGGAGCAGCACCGCGGCGATCGTGGGAGGACCCTCTTGGAACGCACGCGATGAATCAGGCACGGGACCGCTCCGTAGTGGTGTGACGGAGAACAGTCTAGGCGTCCCCCTTCAACACCAGCGCAAACAGGGGCGGGATGCCGTGGACGCCGGAGCAACCGTTTGGGCCCGGGGCGCATCCAACCCTGAGATCTCCCTGTGCGGAAGGGGGCCGTGATGTATTTTGAAGAGCCCGTCGATAGCGCGGCCCCGGCGCCTGTCGCGGACGACCTCCTCCCGCCTTGGAGCCCGCGCGTGACCCAGCCCACTGCCGGCCCTGGACTCGCCGCGCGCCTGCAGGCCGCGCTGGGGCCCCAGTACCAACTCGGGCCCGAAATCGGCCGCGGCGGCATGGGCATTGTCTTCCTGGCCCGCGACACCACGCTGGCCCGGGACGTCGCGGTCAAGGCCGTCCATCCTGAACTCGCCGTTCACTCCAGCATCGCTCAGCGGTTTCTCGCCGAGGCGCGCATGATCGCGCGCCTCCGGCACCCCAACATCGTCACGGTCTACGCCGCCGGGGAGGCAGACGACCTCCTCTATTTCGTCATGGACCGCGTCCCCGGCGAATCGCTGCGGGAACGGCTCACCCGCGACGGACGCCTTCCACCCGAGGAAGCGCGCCGCATCATCATGGACATTGCCGCGGCCCTGGATGCCGCCGCCAGCGCGGGGCTGGTCCACCGTGACGTCAAGCCGGAGAACATCCTGATTGAGACCGGCACCGGCCGGGCGTTGCTGGCCGATTTCGGCATCGCCCGGGCCTTTGCCGTGGAGCCGCCCGGCAGCAGGAGCGGGCCCGTCACCGGTCAGGGGATGGTGGTGGGCACCCCCAACTACATGAGTCCCGAGCAGGCGGCCGGCGAGGATGTCGATGCCCGGAGCGACCTCTACTCCCTCGGCACCGTGGCCTACGAGATGATCGCGGGACACCCGCCGTTCGTCGGGCCGAACCGGGTGGTGGTGTCGAAGCACATTTCGGAGCCTCCGGTGGCACTGGGACGGGTGCGCCCCGACTGCCCGGCGGACCTGGCCCACGCCGTCATGCGGACCCTGGCCAAGGCACCGGAGGACCGGTTCCAGACGGGTGCCGAACTGCGCGCCGCGCTGGGTGGCACACCGACGCCGCTGCCCGCGATGGCCCGGGTCCGGCGGCGGCGCGTCCTCATGGCCGTCGTGACGGCGCTCCTGGTCATCGCGGCGTCGCTCCTCGTCGTGCGCCGCCCGACCGGGCCGCCCGCCGGCGTCAACCCGCGCCTCTCGATGCTCGTCCTGCCATTCGACAACATCCGGGACGACCCCGGCGTGGACTGGCTCCGCAGCGGCAGCGTCAACATGCTCGCCCTGAACATGTCGCAGTGGAAAGACATGACGGTGGTGGATCACGAGCGGGTCCACGACCTGCTCGCGCGGCACGGGTTGCAGGTGGGCGACGACATCGGGCTCGACATGGCGCGCCGCCTGGCGCGCGAGGCGGGCGTGTGGACCGTCGTCCTGGGCGACTTCGCCCAGGTCGGGGATTCACTGCACCTTACCGCACGGGTCTACGACGTCGCCACCGGGCAGCGCGAGGACGTCGCCGAAGTGAGTGCGCCGGCCAGCGCCGACCCGCGGCCGAGCTTCGACCGGCTGGCGTCGCGATTGCTCGATATCTCCGGCGCGCCGGGCGGCGTGCAGGCCGACCTCGCAGCCGCCACGACGCCGTCGCTCGAGGCGTACCAGGCGTACCTCAGCGGGCTGGACCGGCTCAACCGCTGGGAGCTGGGCGCCGCGCAGCGGAACTTCCAGCGCGCCGTGACCATCGACACGACGTTCGGTCTGGCGTACTACAAGCTCTCCCTGACGCGCGGCTGGCTGGTGGGTACCGGCGACTCGGTGGCACAGTCCTCCATCGACCGCGCCCTGCTCTATTCGCAGCAACTGCCCGCGCATGACCGCGCGGTGATCGCGGCCTACCGCTTCTTCCTGCTGGGGCAAAACGCGGCCGCGCGCAACATCTACGAACAGCTCTGGCCCGGAACCCGCGGGACGCCGACGCCTGGTACGGCCTGGGTGACGCCTGGTACCACGACATGAAGGGCCGGACGGACATCAACTGGACGCAGTCCCTTCGCGCGTTCCGGCGGGCCCTCGCGCTCGCACCTGACTACGCCCTGGCCTACGAGCATGTCCAGGCGATGCTCAACACCGCGAGCCGGCCGGCGCCGATGGTGGCCCTCGTCACCTCGGACTCGTTCGCGTTCGGGTACAGCGCCAGGGGAAAGCCGCTGCTCGACAGCACGACGCTCGCCGCGTCGGTGGCCCGCGCCCGCGCCGCCGGCCTCGAATCCGCACGCGCGTGGAGCACCGCCCAGCCCGCCACCGGTCGAGCCCACCTCGCCATGGTGGACGCGCTCATCGCCAACCAGCAGTACGCCGATGCGCTGGCCGAAATCGCGCGATTCCGGGTGTCGGACCCCGACAATCCGGAGACCCCGTTCGTGCAGGCCCGTGTCCGGTACGCCAGCGGGGAAGGCCCGCAGGCCGCGGCCGAGCTCAAGGCCGCGCTCGCGGGCATCACCCCCGGTGACTTCGCCGCCGCGGAGGACGCGCCCACGGTGATGCAGGACGTGCTCGCGGGCGCGGACATTTTCGCCTACTACGGCGATCTGACCAGCGCCGCGCGGGTCATCGAATTGGCCGACGAAATCCGCACCCAAATCCTCCCGACCTCGATGCCTGAAATGTGGAAAGGCGGCGACTGGAAGCGCTCGATGTTGTCCTCGCTGTATGGCGGCTCCGGCGTCCCTGTGGCCGCCCTGGAGCGACTCTGGCAGGCCACTGCCGAGGACGCCCGCAGCCTGCCGGCTGAGAAGCGCGGAGAGGTGCTCGGGGGCGGCTTGAACGCCGCGCTCGGCCTGCTGGCGGCAGGCGACATTCGTCCGCTCGAGGAATTCCAGGCGATGAGTGGCAAGCCACTGCCGCCCGAGATGACGGCGCTGCTGGCGCTGAGCCGGCGCGACACGACGGCCGCCCGGAACGCCCTGGCCGAGCCTGACAGCACCCGACCGATGTACGCGGCCTGGGCGCCGCTCCAGGCGCAGGCCCAGTATCTCCTCGGCGATTACAACGGGACCATCGAGACCCTCAAGTTCTTCGAGACGCCGCAGTTCTCCACCCGGGGGTTCGACCCCCGGTGGGCCATGGTCGGGCGGGCGCGGCTGCTGCGGGCCGCCGCGTACGAGAAGCTGGGACGCCGGGCCGAGGCCGCCGGTGAGTACCAGCAGGTCCTGGCGCAGTGGAAGACGGCCGATCCCGATCTCCAGGTGTACGTCCAGCAGGCCCAGGCGGGACTGGCCCGGGTGCAGGGGCCGGGCTGAGCGACCCACGCGGCGGGACGCGCCGCTATATTTCCCTTGGGTCAGGCTCGATGGTCGCGGGTGCTTCGGCATCCGAGGAAAGTCCGAGCTCCACAGGGCAGACTGCCAGGTAACGCCTGGGCGCCGCAAGGCGACGGACAGGGCAACAGAAAGCAAACCGCCCGACGGAAGCGCAAGCGACTGCCGGGTAAGGGTGAAAGGGTGGGGTAAGAGCCCACCGCGTCACTGGCAACAGTGATGGCACGGCAACCCCCAGTCGGAGCAAGGCCAAATAAGCGGCGAGGTGCGGCCCGCACCGACCCCACCGGCAACGGTGAGCCGCGGGTAGGCTGCTCGAGGCGGCCGGCGACGGCCGTCCCAGACAGATGACCATCCCCCGGCAACGGGGTACAGAACTCGGCTTATGGCCTGACCCACGCCGCCCCGGTTCCTGCCGGGGCGGCGGTCGTTCCGGGCCCCCGCCCGTGCGCCGGGCCGCTCACGGCCCTAGATTTCGGCCGCAGGTCCCACCGCGTTCGGCGGCGGGGCCCCGTTGTGTGCCCCTACTCCGAGGATCCCATGTTCGTGAAGCTGCTTGCCGCGTCGGCCCTGGCCGCCGGAGCCGTCGCCCTGCCGGCCCCGAAGTCGCCGGTGACGACCATCAATTACAAGATCAACGTCGTCGCCCAGTCCACCATCGATCTCTCGGCCGTGGGCGCCGGCGAACAGAAGAACTCCACCGGGTTCACCGGCTATTTCACCATGACGCTCAAGGACACCACCGGCGGCCGGGCGCTGACGGCCGTGCTCGACAGCATGCGGGTGGACAGCGCCACCCAGGGGATCACCGAGCTCCAGTCGCTGGCCGACTCCGCCAGCGGCGCCACCTGGCACGGGATGCTGACCGAACAGGGCAAGATCGACAACCTCACCTTTGTGCGGGGAGGCGCCGGCGCGCAGCAGTTCGAGGCCGTGCTGGCGGGATTCTTTCCCCGTGGCAAGGCCCACATGCGCAAGCAGGGTGAGAGCTGGTCCGACACCCTTTCCTACAGCTCCACGAGCAGCAACGGCTCCACCTCCATCAAGCTGATGACGGTGTACACCAATGCCGGCGAGGGGACGTACAACGGCGCCAAGGCGCTCACCATCAACACCACCAGCACCACGTCGAGCGTCGGCAGCCAGGAAGGCCCCGGCGGCGACATGCAGCTCGAGGGAAACGGCGCCGGTACGGGCACCTACTACGTGGCCAAGGACGGGCGTTATCTCGGCGGCACGAATACCGTCAACTCCAACATGACCATCACGATGGCGCAGGCGCCGGCGCCGATTCCGCTCAAGGCCCACACGACCGTCACGGTCAGTACCTACTAACGCAGGCGTGATCCGGGCCCTCCGCTGGGCCGCCATCGCCGGGGGACTGTTCCTCTTTTGGCTGGTGGCGGTCTGGCCCCCGCCGGCCTGGTACCGGACACACTGGCCGTCCCGCACCGCCTTCATGACGATGCGCGGCAACGCGGTGCCAGATGACAGCGGGAAGGCGGCGAAGCGGGGAAGGGGATTCCCCGCCCAGCCGGCCTATCAGCCCGTTCCTCTCGATTCCATTTCCGAATGGCTCCCGCGGGCGGCGATGATCGGAGAGGACAACCGGTTCCTCGAGCATGGCGGCATCGACTACCTCGCCATCCTCGAGGCCCTCGGCTACCGACGCGCCACGTTCGCCTGGAGCGATCCGAAAGACCGGGCTGAGCTCGGCCGCACGGCGGGGGCGTTCTGGTCGCGACGGGCCAAGCTCCGCGGCGCCAGCACCATCACACAGCAGCTGGCCAAGAACCTGTACCTCTCCCCCGACCGCAACCCCCTCCGCAAGCTCAAGGAGGGGGTCACCGCCTACCGACTCGAGGCGGCGCTCAGCAAGCGCCGCCTGATGGAGCTCTACCTCAACGTGGTGGAGTTCGGACCCAACCTCTGGGGGGCTGAGGCAGCCAGCGAGTTCTANTTCCAGCACTCCGCAAGCCAGCTGACCCCCGCCCAGGCNGCCTCGCTCGCCGGGTCCCTCCCGTTTCCCCTCTCCTCGAATCCGGCCTATCGTACTGGACGGATGCGCTGGCGGCGCGACCTGATCCTGCGCCGAATGCGCGGCGAAGCCATCACGGTCCCCCAGGAGGACGAGAACGACGTCACCCCGCCTCCACCGCCGAGCATCGATGAGATGGTGGTGCCGGATAGCATCTAGGCGGGGAAGCGGGGAAGCGGGGAAGCGGGGAAGCGGGGAAGCGGAGCAGAAGATCGGTGGGCATCTGGAAATCACAAGAGGCAGCCACGGCGGGCTGCCTCTTTGCATCAAGCCCCTCCCCGCTTGTCCGCCTCGGTTCCTAGTCCACCAGCCGCAGCGGCATCACCAGCGTCATGTAGCTGGCCGGGTCGTCCCAACCCACCGGTTCGCAGGTGGCGGCGCGCTCCGGAGCCTTGAAGGTCATCCGCACCTCGTCTGTCGGGATGAACTTGAGGATTTCCAGCAGGTACGTGGCGTTGAAGCCGATTTCCAGCGGATCGCCTTCGTAGGTGACCGTCAGCTCGTCCTGGGCCTCGCCCAGGTCGGGCGTCTGCACCGAAAGCTTGCACCCGCCGCTCGAGAAGGCCATGCGGATCCGGTGGGTCTGGTCGCTGGCCACGGTGCTCATGCGGCGCAGTGCGGCGGCCAGCGCGGCCTTGTCAGCCGTGGCCACCTTGTCGTTCTCCCGCGGAATGACTTGTTCGTAGTTCGGATACGGCCCCTCGATGAGCCGCGTGAAGACCTGCGTGGTCGCGGAGCGGAAGCCGAGATGATTGTCGCTCCTGGCATATCCATCCGCGCCAGGCGATGCCCATTGGTGGCCACCATCCGCATCTTGTCCGGCCGAAGCTCCCAGAGCACCCCGTTCAGGATTGGACGGCTCTCCTCCGTGCTCGCCGCGAACGCCACATGCCCGATCAGCTTGTGAAGCTCCTTGGCGGGAATGCTCCAGCCCCCCTCGAACGTGACGGTCGGAAATGCGGGGAATTCCTCCCGGGGCAGTCCCAGCAGCTTGAACTTCGACTTCCCGCACTCGAGCGTGACCCGCTGCTCCCCTGCCGCAGTGAAGCGAATGCTCGCACTCGGCAGCTCGCGGACGATCTCAACGAGCTTGCGCGCCGGCAGGGTAATAGCGCCTTCCTGGTCGACACTGGCAGGCACCGTCGTACTGACGGCGATGTCCAGATCGGTGCCGGAAATGCGCAGCCCGTCCTTGGTGGCTTCAAGGAGAATGTTGGCAAGGACCGGGAGGGTGGTCTTGGCCGGCACACTCGCCGCCACCGCGACCAAGCCCTCCTGGAACTGCTCTCGCGTGATCGTGAACTTCATACCATCCCCGCCGTGCAAGTAGTTCAAGTACTTCTATAGATATATATGACTAGTAGTAGTAGTAGAGGGTGTGGGGATGTGGACGACCATCCCAACCCGCCGTTCCGCAACAGCCTGCAGCACTTCCGTCCTGTTGTGACCGTGTGGAGCGTCTGGAGATCACGGCGGAATAGGCGGACGAATGTCGATTCCACACCGACCCACATTCGCCGCGCCGACTATGGTGCGAACAACTCCTGCCGCGCGAGTTCAACTCGTTCACGGAACGCACGATCGCTCGCCATCTGACGCTCGACCTTGTCCACACTGTGAATCACGGTGCTGTGATCGCGGCC
>JGI20214J51088_10001518_pt1 | contig 15809 bp, 16 predicted proteins | sample WetSurMetagenome_FD_51088 | JGI IMG/M metagenome (IMG submission 51088) | reverse complement strand
GAGCAGGCATCGGGATCAAATGCTCAAGACCATCGTTTACCGAATCGACTATCAAAAGCAGCGCCTTCACTTTCTGGATAAGCGTCTGGTTGACCCAAAAAGGCGGCTTCAGGATTTGCGACTGCTCGTGGACGACCGCATGGAACGCCTGCAACTGGCTTTCGCTCGAGGCCTGGAACGCCTCCGAACAAACCACTCTCATCTTTCCAAACGCCTGCTACTCGCGCAGCCGAGCAAGGCCATTCACCAATATCAAAGCACTCTCAGTCAGCTCTTCCGGGATCTCACCCGCCACTACCGGCAGCGACTGGGGAACCGCCGATCTCAGCTGCAGGAACTCACCTCCAGCCTGCAGAGCTTGAGCCCTCTGGCGGTGCTGGCCCGCGGGTATTCCATTTGCTACCGGATTGCCGACCAANCGATTATCAGGAAAGCCGCTGACGCTCGGCCGGGCGAGAAAGTTCTCATTCAGTTTTCAGAGGATGCGTTGGAATGCACGGTGAACAAGTCGGGGGAGGATGAAGAGTCTCCGTGGACGATTTAGTTGAGACCTATTGGTGCGACTTCGTACCTCTTCATGTGTCTTCGTGGATGGTCTTTTGCGTAGGGGAGCTGGAATGACGAAAAAGAAAAGCGAACAATTTGAAGAAGCCTTGAAGCGACTCCAGGTGATCGTAGAGACCCTTGAGCGCGGAGACTTACCCCTGGAGCAGGCGATGGAGTCTTTTGCCGAAGGGATGCAGCTGGTTCAGATGTGCCATAAAAAGCTTGAGGAAGCAGAAAAAAAGGTGCAAACGCTGGTGAAGGATCAGCAGGGCGTATGGACCACTGCCCTTTTCGATTCCGCCTTGCAGGACAAGGCGGAAGATTCTNCCTGATGAGGGATTCTTNTAAAAATGTGGAAAGGCGCAATCAGGCGTGTTAAACTNTTTAGGATTGATTCTAGATCAGGTGAATGGATNATTGCTGATGCCTGAATTCGATTTAAAGCACTATCTGTCCCAGCGCAAACAGCTGGTTGAAGAGGCTCTCGAAAAATACTCGCCGGCTCCCGTGGGTTTGGAAAAGACCGTGTCGGAAGCTGCCCGGTACAGTCTTTTCGCCGGGGGCAAGCGCCTTCGACCGGTTCTCTGTCTGGCCGCGGCCGACGCCCTGGGCGGCTCTTTTGAACACGTTCTACCTGTCGCCTGTGCCCTTGAAATGATTCACACCTACTCCCTCATCCATGATGATTTGCCGGCCATGGACAACGACGATTTTCGGAGGGGCCGTCCCACGAACCACAAGGTGTTTGGAGAGGCGATGGCAATTCTTGCCGGAGATGCCCTTTTGACTGAGGCCTTCAGTCTCGTCGCGGGCGTTGGAGACGAGGCTGAGATATCTGCGGACAAGCTCTTACGGGTTATCAGCGTCATAGCAAGAGCTTCCGGATACAGAGGGATGGTCGGGGGCCAGGTAATCGATATGGAGTGCGAAACCCGGGAAGCGGACCTGGCCACAATAGAATATATGCACATCCGCAAGACCGGAGCGCTGATTTCGGCTTCCCTGGAAGTGGGAGCTATCCTTGGCGGCGGAGACGATCACCAGATTGGCACGCTGACCCGCTACGGTCATCACCTGGGGTTGGCCTTCCAGATCACCGACGATCTTTTGGACGTCGAGGGGGATGCTCAGGCAATGGGCAAGACCCCCGGTTCCGACGCTGCGAAGAACAAGAAGACCTATCCGGCGCTTCTGGGAATTCCTCAAAGCAGGGAAGCGGCACGAGTCCACGTACAGGCAGCGGTTGGTGCGCTGGATATTTTCGATGGCAAGGCCGAACCTTTGCGAGCCATTGCCCGCTACCTTTTGGTCCGAAAAGGCTGATGAAAGAGAGAAGTCAAAACTTGAACGATAAAGACGGCAAGAAGCTCCTTTCCCAAATCGATGACCCATCGCAAGTGAAGCAACTCTCCCTGGCGGAATTGCAGCAACTTTCCGGGGAAATTCGCGAACTGATCATTCAGACAGTAGCCAAGAACGGCGGACATCTGGCGCCAAATCTGGGAGTCGTGGAACTCACCCTCGCTTTGCATTATGTTTTTGACGCTCCTCACGACAAGATCATCTGGGACGTCGGGCATCAGGCCTACACTCATAAGATCCTTACGGGCCGCCGCTCGCAATTCCACACCTTGCGCCAGTTCAATGGTATCAGCGGTTTTCCCAAACGGGCAGAAAGCAAGTACGATGCCTTCGGGACAGGCCACTCGGCCACTTCGATCTCGTCCGCTCTGGGCGTGGCTGTGGCAAACTCCCTCAAAGACAGCCCCAACCGCACCATCGCGGTTATCGGGGACGGGAGTATGACAGGAGGAATGGCCTTTGAAGCCCTCAACCATGCGGGTGATCTCGACAAGAACTTGATCGTCGTGTTGAACGACAATGAAATGTCCATCTCCCCCAACGTGGGAGCGCTGTCCTCGTTCTTGAGCCGCAAACTGTCCAGTAAGTTCATTATGCATCTCAGACGAGAGCTCGAGAATTTCCTTGCCTCAGTTCCCGGACTGGGTTCAAACATTTTGAAACTCCTGCGGCGAAGCGAAGACATGTTGGTGGCGCTTTTCACTCCGGGCATGCTTTTTCAGGCCCTTGACTTTCATTACATCGGGCCCATCAAAGGCCACCGTCTGGACCGCCTGATCGCCACCTTTCAGAATGTGCGCCATCTGGAAGGGCCGATTCTGGTACACGTCCTCACTCAAAAAGGCAAAGGGTACGCTCCTGCTGAAAGCGATCCGGCGAGTTTTCACGGAGTGGGCTCATTTGAAATCAGCACCGGCAAGAGCTATAGTCTGCCATCCGGAGTCCCGCGNGCTCCCTCGTATACCCAAGTCTTTGGGGATACGATTGTGCGCCTTGCGGAGCATGATCCCAAAGTGGTGGCCATCACCGCTGCCATGCCCCAGGGGACCGGCCTGGAGTCCTTTTGCACTCGTTTCCCGCAACGATTTTTCGACGTCGGCATAGCCGAACAGCATGCCGTCACCTTCGCGGCAGGGCTTGCTGCTGAAGGGTTCAAACCGGTTGTCGCTGTTTACTCGACATTCCTTCAGCGGGCGTACGACCAGATAGTTCACGATGTCTGCCTGCAGAACCTGCCGGTCGTCTTCGCCATGGACCGCGCCGGCCTTGTGGGAGACGACGGCCCGACTCATCACGGCGTCTTCGATCTCTCGTTCCTGCGCCACATTCCGAACATGGTGCTGATGGCTCCCAAAGATGAAAATGAGCTGCAGCACATGCTGAAAACGGCGCTCGATTACGCAGGGCCCGCAGCCATTCGCTACCCCCGTGGAAACGGAATCGGTGTGGCTCTGGATGACGACTTGCAGAATGTGCCCATCGGCCGCGCCGAAGTCTTGCAGGAGGGTGAAGATGCTCTGTTGATCGCTGTCGGCTCTGCCGTTCGAGAAACCATGGAAGCAGCTGCAAGCCTCCGAGAGGAAGGTATCCGGGTCACGGTATTGAATGCCAGGTTCGTTAAGCCCCTCGACGAAGAGCTGATTCTCAAGTGGTCCAGAAAGATTGGAATGGTCATCACCGTCGAAGAAAACGTGCTTCAGGGCGGGTTCGGGAGTGCCGTCCTGGAGTTGTTCCAGGAACATGCTTTTACCCCCAAGTCTATGACTCGCCTCGGTTTACCGGATGCTTTCATCCCCCACGGCAGCCAGGCCACGCTTAGAAATCTTTACGGCATCGATGCTGAAGGCATTGAACTCGCGGTGCACAGGATTCTGCAGACGGGCCATGGGCAGCTCCTTCGTGCGATTGGACAAACTGCTGGTCGATAGAGGGCTCACCACGAGTCGGGAGCGGGCCCAGGCGCTGATTCTCGCCGCGAAAGTGCTGGTTGACGGCGAGCGGGTCACCAAAGCAGGGCAAAAAGTCGCCGCCGCCAGCAGCCTTCAGGTAGTGGGAGAAGACCACCCGTTTGTCAGCCGCGGCGGGTTGAAGTTACAGCACGCCCTTGATTGGTTCAGGCTGGATATCACCGGCTTGACGGCGATGGACGTCGGGGCTTCAACCGGCGGCTTCACCGATTGCCTGCTGCAATATGGTGCAAAGAAAGTGTACGCTATCGATGTGGGCTATGGTCAACTGGCATGGAAGCTCAGGCAGGACCCGCGGATAGTGGTCCTGGAACGCCAAAACATTCGCCATCTCTCGAAAGCTCGGATCCCGGAACCGATCCACATTGCCACCATCGACACCTCTTTTATTTCGCTCAAGCTTGTGATTCCAGCAGTATTGCCGTTTCTCGATCAGACACCGGCCCTGAGCCGGGAGGAAACCGCCTGCCATGATGTTCCTGGTCAAGAATCAGGACCGAGAACGCGGCATTTTATTCAATCCAAGGCCTGGCTCGTCGCCTTGATCAAACCACAGTTTGAAGCGGGCCGCGAGCATGTCGGGAAAGGGGGAGTCGTGCGCGATGAAAAAGTCCACCAAACGGTCTGTGATGCGATCGTCGAGTTTTGCCGGTCATCGGGGTTGGAAGTCGGGGGAATTACGCCCTCACCAATTCTTGGTCCCAAGGGCAACGTCGAATTCCTCCTTTTTGCCTCCTATGAACGACGTCACCCAGTCGGCTGACACCCTGCGCTAATGCGACTTCATCTGGTATTCATTGGGAGAACCGCTTTTCCCGAGGTGCAGACAGGCATCGACCGGTACCTCGACCGGCTTCGTTTTTACGTGCCGACACAAATACACCTCCTCAAGGCTGAAAAGATCACTCCTAAGGGTTCTGAGGACGCAGTCAAGGAGAAGGAGGCCGAGCGGGTTTTGAGGCTGCTGGAGAAAAGAGATTGCCTGCTGATTTGGGACTCGTGCGGCAAGGATATGGGATCGGTCGACTTTGCGAGGTTTCTCGACCATCTGAGGAATGACGGAGTACCAGACATGTGGATGGTGGTTGGCGGGCCCCTTGGGATTTCGCAAAGACTTTTGGCACGCGCAGATTATGTGCTTTCTCTGTCCAAAATGACCTTCCCCCATGAACTCGCCCGCCTGATGGTCATGGAACAAGTCTATCGCGCTTTCACCATTTTGAAAGGAGAACCCTATCACAAGTAAGCCAAAGGCTCGAAAACCTAGGGTTAGACGGCGACCACCTCGGTAACGGCCGGCACTTCCTGCTTGACGATTCGTTCTATGCCGGACTTCAAGGTCATCTGGCTCATGGGACACCCATGGCAAGCCCCGGTCAGGCGCACCTTTACTACCGAACCTTCAACATCCACCAGTTCCACACTACCGCCGTCACGCTGCAGCATGGGTCGGATCTTTGCCAATGCCTTTTCCACTTGTTCACGCATCCTGATATCCTCCTGAATATAAAATCGGGTGGAATTGGTATAATCAGTTGCAAGCATAAAAGCAACGGAAAGAACAAAAAAGCTCCATGCCCCAACCCTTGGGGGCATTGTCGCACCCAAGGGCTCACCTTATTGGGGAACACTAGTGGTTGTGGATAGTTAGATGAAAATGGCATTGATTTTTCGAGGTTTTTTTTCTACCATGCTCGTACTGACTTGAAGTGAAACCCTCAAGGAATTTTGTCTCGGGAGAGGAGACCCATGAGCAATTACCGGCTGGTCCCGTGTATTTCGGCAGAAGAATTGGAAAAGCAGGTCAATGAACTCGCTGCCCGCATAAACCGCGATTACGAGGGAAAAAGCCTGATAGTAATTGGAATCCTGAAAGGGGCTTGCATTTTCCTGAGCGATCTGGTCAGGCGACTGTCGATGCCGGTTGAAATAGACTTTGTTCGCTTGGCCAGTTACGGCAAAGGCTCTGCCACTAGCGGCGAGGTAACGATCACCAAGGATGTCGAAATGCCTATCGAGGGCCGCCATCTGCTGGTCGTGGAGGACATCGTTGATACCGGTACAACGCTGGTCTGGCTCATGGATCACCTGCGAGAACGACAACCTGAATCCGTGAAAATCTGTGCGCTGTTGGATAAACTGGAAAGGCGCCAAGTCGAAGTACCGCTTGACTACGTGGGGATTCGCGTGGATAAGGGTTTCCTTGTCGGATACGGTCTGGATTTTGCCGAAAAACATCGCAATCTGCCGGAGATCCACGAGGTGGAATTTCTGGAATAGGATCAATGCGCGGCAAGGCTTTTGATCTGAAATCTCCCTTACTAATTAGCTCTTGAACACAACGACAATAGGGGACCTGTCTTCCATGATCGTCACCTGTGAAGCCTGTGAAACCAAGTTTCATCTCGATCCTGAACGGCTCCGAGGAACAAAGAGCAAAGTTCGATGTTCACGCTGCGGACACATCTTCACGCTGGTCCGGGAAGAGGAAGGGGTGCTGGATGTCGACTTCGCAGATGACCTGGATCTTCCCTCCGTAGATTCCAGCGACTCGACTCCCCTCCCCAAATCCCCAAGTCCTTCCGGTCACCGCAGGACCCTTACCGGCAAACGTCTGATCATCGGGCTTGCCATCATTGCGGCCCTTGGTGCAGCAATGATGGGACTCGCCAGCTACCTGACTTCACATCCTCGGGAGAAGGCTCCCCAGGGAGCAACCGACACCGGCACGGTAAAGGTCCTGGACACGACCCAGGCCTTCTTTCTGGAGAATGCTCACGCCGGGCAGATCTTTGTGGTTGAAGGAGAGGTTGAAAACCAGTCGGCCAAGCCGGTCAGTTTCACACTCATTGAAGGAAAACTGTTCAACACCACCAACCGCGTGGCCATCACTCAAAGATGCTACACGGGCAATGCCATGAGCCGCGAAGAACTCATTCGCATGAACATCACGGAAATCCAGAATCGTATGATGAACCGCGAAGGGAAGAACCTCTCTAATGTCAAGATACCCGCCGGTATGCGTATTCCCTTCGTGCTCGTTTTTCACAATCTGCCGGAATTAAAGGCCTTGAGTGATTACAGCATAGAGGTGATCAGCTCCAAAGTGGATTGAGCTGTTTGGAGCATGGGATCATCGACTGCAGCCGGCACCGCCATGGCTTGTACCGCACACCGGGGAGTGCGCGCTTTTCCCATGATGAAGCCAACCTATTGAAGTGACAAAAGGAATTGACAAGGCTCTCGCTTCGATGGTACAAGGTCATAATCTCAAGTTCCTGAAAGCATTAGATAAGCAAGTGATGCAATAAATTCTCCAAACGAACAGGTGTTGTTTATATGCTCGACCTCAAGTTCGTCAGAGACAATACCGGACGCGTCAGCCAGATGCTGCGCGATCGACAGGTGGACCTCGACTTGAAGCCTTTCCTGGAACTCGACGAAGAAAGGCGACGCATCCTCAAGGACGTGGAGGAACTCAAGCGGCAGCGCAATGTAGCTTCGGACGAAATTGCCCGGATCAGGAAGGAGCGCGGAGATGCCGCCGAGCGCATTGAGCAGATGCGTGAAGTTTCGCAGCAGATAAAGGCTTTGGATCAGCAACTGACCCTGATCCAGAACCGATTTAACGAAATCTTGCTCTTGATCCCCAACATGCCTCATGACTCCGTCACGGTGGGAAAGGACGAGGGTGACAATCCGGTGGTCAAGGTGTGGGGAAAGCCGCCGGAGTTTGACTTTGAGCCGAAACCCCACTGGGACATTGCAGAGTCTCTGGGAATCCTGGACTTTGAACGCGCCGCCAAAATCACGGGAGCTCGTTTTGCCCTATATTGGGGTATTGGTGCTGCCCTGGAACGAGCGCTCATCAGCTTCATGCTGGATTTGCATACGCGCCTGCACGGTTATCTGGAAGTGCTCCCGCCTTTTATCGTCAATTCAACAAGTCTCACCGGTACCGGCCAGCTTCCCAAGTTCAAACAAGATCTTTTCAAGTTGGAAGGCTTCGACTATTACCTGGTTCCCACCGCTGAAGTCCCCGTCACCAACATACATATGAACGAGGTGCTGGAAGAGGAGGACCTTCCCAAGTACTATACCGCCTACACGCCGTGCTTCCGCTCGGAAGCCGGCTCATACGGGAAGGACACGCGCGGGCTGATTCGACAGCACCAGTTCAACAAGGTGGAATTGGTTAAATTCGTCAAACCCGGGACCTCCTATGACGAACTGGAAAAACTCCTTGCCAATGCAGAAACGATCTTGCAGGAATTGGCATTGCCATACCGGGTGGTATCCCTGTGCACTGCCGACCTCGGTTTTTCCGCTTCCAAGACCTACGACATAGAAGTGTGGCTTCCGGGACAGAATACCTATCGCGAGATTTCTTCGTGCAGCAATTTTGAGGATTTCCAGGCCCGGCGGGCCAATATTCGCTACCGCCGCAAAGGTCAATCGAGGAGCGACTTTGTGCACACCCTGAACGGTTCGGGACTGGCGGTGGGACGAACGGTAGTAGCCATTTTGGAGAATTGCCAGCAACGGGATGGGAGTGTGGTCATTCCCAAAATCTTACGACCGTATTTGGGGAATATCGAGAATATTATCCATCATCGCCAAATTATTTCACACTGACAAGGAGCTTCAGTCATGACCAAGAGTGAGCTCATCGAGGCAGTAGCCAAAGCTGAAGGCATCACCCTCAAGTTTGCCGAGATCGCGGTCAATGCTGCTTTTCAGAGCATGGAACAAGCGCTCGTCAAGTCAGATCGCCTGGAAATACGTGGTTTTGGGAGCTTTAAGGTCAAGAGCTACGATGGTTACCGGGGCAGAAACCCGAAAACCGGAGATATCATTGAGGTGAATTCCAAGAAACTGCCTTTTTTCAAGGTCGGCAAGGAACTGAAAGAAAGGGTGAATGCGATGCCCGACGACGAAGAAGGGCAGGCCTGAGCAGAATCGTTGCGGCAGTGCTCTTTTGACTTCAGTCTTGGCGCACAAACAGGAAATATAGATTCAGGACGCCAAGAACCACACAACCGCCAATGAACCTGAGCAGCTTGTCAAGCGGGACTGTCTGTGCAGACTGGGGAAAAGTGATCTGCAGCAGATACAGGAAAGCAATCAGAGAAAAAATAAGCAGCAGAGATTTAAACCTCTTTCTGACCGCCAGGTATCCCAGCGTCGACAACCCGATCAGCCATACGTAGGGGTTTCTGAGAACTTCCTCGAATTTGAGTTTATCAAGCAATTGTGATACTCTGTGAGAATCATAAGTAACTAGAAAATCAATGAAAGTATCCCAGATTTTCTTTGCTTGCTCCAAGAGATTTACCTCCCGTAAGTGACGTCGAAGCGATCGAAGGATCCTTCATAAGGCTCTTCCCTAACTTCGACGTGGTCGACAAAACCATAAGGACTGCCATGGTGGCACCATGCTATCATCCGCTCGATCCGGTCGATATCCCCCTCGAAGAGCGCCTCCACACTTCCATCCCGGAGATTCCTGACCCATCCGGTGACGCCTTCCTTGATCGCAGCGTCCCGTGTAAATGTTCGAAAACAAACCCCCTGGACCATGCCCTTTATCCTCACACGAACGCGCCTTTTTGCCATATCTGCCTCTGATCAATCAAAGAAAGCCATTGCTCCTCAGTGAGGACATTCAGACCCAGTTCTCTTGCCTTTTTCTCCTTGGAGCCCGCTCCCGGTCCGGCAACGACATAATCCGTCTTCTTCGATACCGACCCGGCCACATTGGCACCAAGCGATTCAGCCCGGGCCTTGGCCTCGCTTCGGCTCATTTTCTCCAATTTTCCGGTGAAGACTACGGTCTTGCCCGCCACCGGAGATGCGCTCGGAGGCGCCTCAAAGGCCGTCACGGTAATCAGAGGCGGCCCGCCCCCCTCCGCCACGGTGAGCTCATCCAATATTTCCTGATTGTGCCCTTCGGCAATGAAGCCCAACATGTCGTCCACCATGCTCTCACCGATGCCGCTGATCGAAATGAGCTCGGCGTACGCGTCGGATCTCCTCTCCAGAGCCTTTTCTAAGCTCTTTCGCCAGTGGTCCAGGGTCAAATAATGACGTGCCAGGAGACGGGCCGTGGCCTGTCCGATCTGATGGATGCCCAATGCGTAGACGAAGCGATCCAAAGAGAGGGTCCGGGCACGCTGAATCGCATCAAAAAGCTTGCGTGCCGAAGTCTCCCCCCAACCTTCCCATTCGCGCAAAGGGCGAAGCTCATTTCCATCGCGTGCTTCCAGCATAAAGATATCAACCGGCGTCCTGATTAGCCCTTTACTGTAAAACAATTCAATGTTTTTTTCCCCCAGACCCTCAATATCAAAGGCATCCCTGGATACGAAGTGCTTCAGTCGCTCAACCACCTGAGCCGAGCATATCAACCCGCCCATGCAATAGGTATCTGCATCCCCTTCTTCACGCATGAGCAGACTTCCGCATACCGGACATCGGCCGGGAAGTTGATAGGGCTCACTGGAACGCGGGCGCCGCTCCTTCACGACAGCAACCACCTGGGGAATCACATCGCCCGCCCTTTGCACAATGACGGTGTCGTTGACGCGGATGTCCTTGCGCTCGATTTCGTCGGCGTTGTGGAGGGTCGCCCGCTGAACGAGCACGCCGCCAACGCTGATCGGCTTGAGATGAGCGACAGGAGTAATTTTTCCAGTTCTCCCGACCTGGCACTGGATCGCCTCGATAATAGTCCAGGCTTGCTCCGGCGGGAATTTCCATGCTATGGCCCAGCGCGGCGAGCGCGTCGCGAAACCCAGCCGAGCTTGCCAGTCGAGCCGGTTGACCTTGAGTACCGTCCCGTCAATGGAGAAGCCCAGGCCGGAGCGGCGCACCTGAACGTCCTCGTAGTAAGAAAAAAGCTCACCCAAATCGGCTTCCACCACTTTCACCAGCCGCGCTGGTTCATTGAGTTCATAACCCCAGCTCTTGAGCTTGCGCCGCGCTTCCTCCTGTGTCTCCGCAAAAGGCTGAGACGCTTCACCCCACGCATAAGCATAAAAACAAAGGGGCCGGGAAGCGGTAACGCTTGCATCAAGTTGGCGCAAGCTCCCGGCTGAGGCATTGCGCGGATTAGCGAACAGCCGGGCCCCGGATTGAGCCTGTTGCTCATTGAGGATGAGGAAATCCTCATCCTTCATATAGACTTCACCGCGCACTTCGAGGACATCGGGCCATCCCTCCCCGCGGAGCCGATTGGGGATGCTCGGGATGGTTTTGACATTGGCGGTGACGTCTTCGCCTTCCAGGCCATTGCCGCGCGTGGCGGCAGAGGCAAGAACGCCGCCCTCATAGCGCACACCGAGCGACACGCCGTCAATTTTCGGCTCGCAGACTACTTCAATGGGTACGGATGGGTTCCTGAGTTCCAGAAGGAAGTTCCGGATACTCTCCACCCAATCACTTATGTCCTGTTGGGTAAAGGCATTGTCCAGGGAGAGCATGGGAACCGTGTGGCGCATCCTCTTGAAGCCTGCAGCCGGTACTACTCCCACTCGTCGCGACGGGCTGTCGGGCAAGATGAGTTCGGGGAAGCGAGTTTCAATGGCCTGGTTTCGTCGCCGAAGAGCGTCATAGTCCGCATCGGTGAGTTCCGGTTGGTCCTTTTGATAATAGAGCTGATCATGATAGGCAATCAGCTCGGCCAGTTCCGTCAACTCGGATGCGGCCTCCGGCCGGGTCAGAAGTTCCACCGGCTTATCAAAGAGGGAAGTCCGATCTCGCGTCATAATCCACTTCCGGCACTCATTTTGACGGTATTCCAAACCATGAAGGGCGCGAAGCAGCCACTTCGTTCTCTTCGTGGGATAAAGAGGTGCTCTATTCTCGGACAATTTCTTAACCTAGGAAGAGACAGCCCTCAAGACAGATTTTACTAATTCCTCTCTTGACTGCATGAACCCGGGCTCTCTAAAACCGTGGACCCACCTGAGTGAGGAAAGGTCATCGGATACCACCAAGGCTGCCGCCATGCGGATACGGCGAAAAGACGCTACGGTGAATAAAGCGGAGGTTTCCATATCCACAGCAAGAGCACCCGCTTGCTGATATTCAATGACCTTTTTGAAGGTCTCGCGAAAGGGTGCATCGGTGCTCCACACCCTCCCCTCATGGACCCTCGGGGTCCCTCTTCTTAGTGCCTGCCTGAGCGCATCGAGCAACTCCGGGGCCGGCCCGGGACTAGGATCTGTGATGGGATAATGAGGAGAGGTTCCCTCCTCCGAAAAGGCGCCGGTCGGCAGGATCAAATCGCCGATTCCGACATGCGGTTGCAGCGAACCGCACCATCCCGCGGCTATAACCTCGGTGACTCCTAAGGCGATCAGCTTCTCCAGCACCAGGACCGTCTGAGGCGCCCCCAGCATTGGCCCGGTCGCCACCATTGGCACACCGTGATGGGTGCCCACAAAGATTTCCGATAGATAAGTGCCATGCGGGCGCTTTATTAGCAGGGGGGACTGACGAAGGAGAAGCTCTATATCCTGGGGTGTGAACAATAGAATAGCCCGAGAAGGCAACCCCTCCTCCCGCTTTCCCTTGCGGGGTTGAATTACAGCCTCATTCTCACGGGTCGGCATCAGCCAATCATGGATTTTGGGGTGGGTTCGGCCAAAAAAAAGGGCTCTGAGCAGTCCCGAGGATAACGTGGGCCTGTCCAGAGCCCTCAGGCTGCTATTTTACTTCATCTTTGAGCTTGCTTCCGACTCTAAACTTGACCACCTTTGACGGAGGAATCTTGAGTGTCTGACCGGTCCTCGGATTGCGCCCTTCCCTCGCCGATCGTTGTGCGACCTCGAACGTTCCAAAACCCACCAATGTGATTTTCTCCCCTGCAGCAAGGGCTTCCGTCAACGCGGCAACCAGGCTGTTGATCACCTTTTCGGCATTGACTCTTGTAATCTCCGCACTTACAGCAACCTTAGCAACTAGATCGGCCTTTGTCATCTGACCCCTCCTCCATAAAAAGTCATTTCGCTGATACCCCAAAACAAAACGATTCAAGACAAATAGTGCTGAAGCAACCAATCAGGACTCACTTACCACGATTGCCAATGAAATTATACCACCCTCAAGCGCATAGCAAGCAATTAATGCGCTAAAATGTGAGGTGTCGGGGAAGATCTTTGAAGATCATTTGATTCCTGAGGGGAACCGGGGTATCGTTTGCCGACATTTGAGCCGATAACCGTGCGGGATTGAGAACAGACAAGCCGATGCCGGATCTTTTTGCAGAAGTTGCATTGTTCATTGCCCTCGACAAGACCCTTCATTACCAGGTCCCGTCAAATCTTCTCCAGCAGGCTCAAACCGGGGTCAGGGTATTGGCGCCGCTCGGCAAGCGGAAGGTTCTGGGGCTGATCGTCAAGCTCGATCCTGCCCCACCCGTGCTGTCTGAAAGAGTGGAGATGCGCCCTCTGCTCGCAGTCCTTGACCACGCTCCCGTGGTTCCGGAGCATCTGCTCGATCTTTGCTTCTGGATTTCAGAGTACTACTTCTATCCTTTGGGAGAGGTGCTGCAGTTGGCCGTGCCGGCGAAAGCCCGCACCCTGCCCGAGGCGTGTTTTCTTTTAGGGGCAAAAGCCCGGCAAGAGATCAAAAATCTCGGAGCTTCGGCCCTCATCGATCTCTTGTCACAAAAGGAAACGGTCTCCTTTAAAGACGTCAAACGCAAACTCGGTTATGGAAAGAAAATTCGGGCTGAGCTGCAGGAACTCGAACACGATGGAGTCATAGAGAGATTTTATCGCTTCGATGCTGCTGAGCCGACCTCTCGAAAGACCGGCCCTTCCCGCCTGCGCCTCATCGCTCATCCTCCGGTGGAGTTCATGAAAAACCGGAATATGGCCGACCTCATAGGCCTATTCGAAAACCCGGGGGACACAATCACAGGGAGCGCGCTGAGGAAGCGAATTAAGAATGCCGCCTACTATATCAAGAAACTGGTGAAGACGGGTTGCCTCGAGTTCCAAGCGCCCGAAGAGGAAAAAGCCTCCGAGTGCGAGCGGTTCTTGCCGGCGACAGCCCCGCCTCCCGACCCATCCTCCGATCAAAAGATCGTTTTGGACGCCATTCAGGGGCACATTTCGTCCCCGTCTTCTCAAGCCTTTCTGGTCTTTGGAGTAACCGGCAGCGGCAAGAGCGAGATCTATCTTCGCTTGGCCGAGGCGGCTCTCCGGCATGATAGAGGCGTCCTCATCCTGGTGCCTGAAATTGCGCTGACTTTCCAGATGGAGGCCCTGTTTCGCGACCGCTTCGGTTCGCAGCTTGCCACGTGGCATAGCGGGCTTTCTACACCGGTTCGCGAAGCACGGTGGCATGACATTTTGAGTGGCAGGAAAAGAGTGGTCCTCGGGGCCCGGTCCGCGATCTTCATGCCGGTACTCGATCTGGGATTGATCGTTATCGATGAAGAGCACGATTCATCCTACAAACAGGATGACCATTTGCGCTACCAGGCCCGTGATGTTGCCTTGATGCGGGCACGAATGCTCAAAATCCCAATCGTTTTGGGATCGGCCACCCCGTCCTTGCAGTCGCTCTTTCATGTCCAGGCCAACCGGTACCGGCAACTCGCGCTCCCGCGACGCATCTATGACCGGCCCTTGCCTGATTTGGAGGTAATCGATATGCGAAGGGAAAAGCGGCGGGAACGGGTCCTTTCCAAAGCCCTCAAGGAAACTCTGACAGAAACGATTGGGGCTGGGCAGCAGGCGCTGTTGTTTCTCAATCGACGAGGTTTTGCCAGCTTCGTCCTGTGCAACTCATGCGGTCACGTGCAGCAGTGTGAAAACTGCAGTGTGAGCCTCACGTATCATGACAGCAATGAATCGTTGTGGTGTCATTATTGCGGCACCGAGAAAAAGCTTCCCGCCCGCTGCCCGGTCTGCGACCATGCGTCGCTCATCCTTCACGGTTTTGGGACGGAGCGCATCGAAAAGGAGGTCAAAAAGCTCCTGCCTGAAGCACGGATTCTTCGCATCGATCGGGACACGGCGTCCGAGCCCGGCTATCTGGCCGAATGCCTGGATGCCATAAGGGCACATCGGGCAAATGTCCTCATCGGCACCCAGATGCTCACCAAAGGCCATGATTTGCCCAATATCACCCTGGTCGGGGTGGTGAACGCCGACACCTCATTGCAGATTGCGGACTTTCGCGCCGGGGAAACGACCGTGCAACTGCTCATGCAGGTTGCCGGCCGCGCCGGGCGAGGAGACAGGCCGGGTCGAGTGATCCTGCAGACGTACAATCCATCCCACTACACCATACAATCGGTGTTGCACCAGGACTACCTGGGTTTTTGCGGAAAAGAGCTCGAATCAAGAGAGAGGCTGCAATATCCGCCCTTTGTCAAGATGCTGAGGTTCCTGGTGACTTCCACAAGTGAGGAACTGACCAGGCAAGCGGCCCACGATCTGGCAGACCTGAGTCGATCGGTTGCTCACGACTTCCGCTCGCAGAACCGATACCTGGCAATCCTCGGCCCTTCCCCGGCACCCCTGGTGAAGCTGAAAAACCGCTTTCGCTGGCACATCTATGTCAAGACCTGGATGAACCAGGATCTGCAGCAGTTCACCGAGGTCGTTTTGGAGCAAAGCCGGGGATATCCTCTTCTGCGCCGCGTGCAGCTGGCCATCGACCGGGACCCGACGATGGTCATGTGAGGCGAGGTGGTTGGCAAAACCCCGGCCGTGATCGTTTCCTTTCTCCTCCCGCGAAAGGCACCGCAGATCCCGACCACGCGCAACTTTCCGCTTGCATCTTTCGGGGGAAAATACTACTAGAAAGGGTCTGAGTTGGACTGAGCTGGCGTAGCTCAACGGCAGAGCAGCTGATTTGTAATCAGCAGGTTGCGGGTTCAAATCCCATCGCCAGCTCCAATAAAANCAATGAGAT
>JGI20214J51088_10001517_pt1 | contig 15815 bp, 11 predicted proteins | sample WetSurMetagenome_FD_51088 | JGI IMG/M metagenome (IMG submission 51088) | reverse complement strand
ATCAAGCACAAGCGTCTTCAGATTTGCGCGCGAGGCATACAGCGCCGCGCTCAAACCAGCCGGCCCTCCGCCGATGATTATGACATCGTAAATATTATCCGTCATGAGACCTCCTAATATTTCTTGATAATATTGTAGCAGGTATTTCTCTGCGCCGCTTCAAATCCTGCAGCCTTTATGGAATTGATGATATCGTCCTTTGAAACACAATACCCTGCCCCGGCGGCCCGAACAACATTCTCCTCGATCATGGTCGAGCCGAAATCGTTGGCCCCGAATCTCAATGCAACCTGTGCGAGCTTCAGGCCCTGCGTGACCCACGAGGCCTGTATGTTCTGAAAATTATCGAGGTATATCCTCGACAGGGCCAGAACGCGCAGATAATCAACGGCCGTCGCGGCCCTGATTGCCGGCTGCCTGCTTAACTCCGTATTCCCCGGCTGGAACGACCAGGGGATAAATGCAGTAAAGCCGCCGGTTTTGTCCTGAAGCGCCCTGATGGAGTCCAGATGCTCAATGATATCTTCAGGCTCTTCGACACTGCCGAACATCATCGTCGCCGTAGTCCGCATGCCGAGTCCGTGGGCCTCTTCCATTACCTTCAGCCATTCGCCTGATTTGATCTTCTTCGGGCTAATGGCCTCACGCACACGATCAGACAGTATCTCCGCCCCGCCGCCGGGGATGGAATCGAGCCCCGCTTCTTTGAGCGCCTTTATGGTTTCCAAAATGGAGATATTATGCCGCCCGGCAAGATAGCAGACCTCCGGAGGCGAGAACCCGTGGACACTGATTTCGTACCTGTCCTTTATCTTGCGCAGCAGCCCGGTATAGTAATCAAGACCCAGGTCCGGATGCAGGCCGCCCTGTATCAAAATCTGTGTGCCGCCAAGCTCAAGGGTTTCATCTATCTTGCTGAACAGCCCATCGTCGGAAAGCACATAGGCGTCAGGACTGTCCGGCTTACGGTAAAAGGCGCAGAACCTGCATTCGTTTATGCAGACATTCGTGTAATTGATATTGCGGTCGACGACGAATGTGACGACGCCTTCAGGGTGCAATTCCTTGCGGTCCTGATCGGCCTGATCGCCGAGATCGGGAAGGTCGCCGTGCTTCAATAAATCCAGGGCTATATCGTTATTGACCCGTTTCATAACTTATCTTACCAGATTTATATACTGCCGGTAATACACGAAGCCCCGCCCGCTTCACTTCAGCGGCCGGGGCAATGCTTGTAAAACGACGTGTCGATATTGCCCGACGCTTACCTTATCCCGCTATGATAGCTCTGGATAGACTTCACATCGCTGCCGCTTTTGCGGAAGGCCTCGATGCCGCGCGCAGCCGCCACTGCCGCCGCTATCGTAGTGATATAGGAAACCTTGTACTTGATGGCGGCCTTGCGGATATAGGAGTCGTCGCTCTTGCCGAGCTTGCCGCCCGGAGTGTTGATCACCAGCTGCACCTGCTTGTTCTTTATGGCGTCAACCACATTCGGCCGGCCCTCATGCAATTTGTCGATCTTTTCAGCGTGTATCCCATTGGCCGCCAGGAACGCCTGCGTTCCCTGTGTCGCGATTATCCTGAAACCGAGCTGCTCCAGATGCCTCGCGGCCTGAACAACCGCAGGCTTGTCCGCCTCTGCAACTGTTATGAGCGCCGTTCCGGAAGTCGGCAGGGCCTGCAGCGCAGCCGCCTGGGCCTTGAAGAACGCGACCCCGAAGGAGTCGGCAAGGCCGAGCACCTCGCCGGTGGAACGCATCTCGGGGCCGAGCACGGGATCTACCTCCTGAAACATATTGAACGGGAACACGGACTCCTTGACCCCGAAATGGGGCACATGGACTTCCCTGAGATTCATTTCAGGCAGTTTCCTGCCGAGCATGACCTGGGTGGCGAGCCGCGCCATGGCGATATTGCATACCTTTGACACGAGCGGTACGGTGCGGGACGCGCGCGGGTTGGCCTCAAGCACATAAACCACATCATTGGCAATGGCGTACTGCATATTCATGAGACCGACCACATTAAGCTCAACGGCTATCGTACGGGTATATTGCCTGATCGTCTCTATATGTTTGGCCGGGATGCTTATGGGCGGTATCACACAGGCGGAGTCGCCCGAATGGATGCCCGCCAGTTCGATATGCTCCATGACTGCGGGCACAAAGGCGTCCGTGGCGTCCGATATGGCGTCCGCCTCGGCCTCGATGGCGTTTTCGAGAAACTTGTCTATCAATATCGGCCTGTCGGGCGTCACATCGACCGCCCTTTGCACATAGTGGCGGAGCATCTCTTCATCATGCACCACCTCCATGCCGCGACCGCCCAGCACATACGACGGACGCACCATAAGCGGATAACCTATCTTGGCTGCGGCCCTGAGGGCCTCATCGAGATTGCTCGCCATGGCGGCCTCGGGCATCGGTATGTGAAGCTTCTTCATGGTGGCGCGGAACCTCTCGCGGTCTTCAGCGAGGTCTATGACATCCACAGTTGTGCCTATGATATGCGCCCCGGCCTCTTCAAGCTGCCTCGCTATATTGAGCGGGGTCTGGCCGCCGAACTGCACGATGACGCCCTCGGGCTTTTCCTTTTCATAGATGCTCAGGACATCCTCTACGGTAATCGGCTCGAAATAGAGCCTGTCGGACGTGTCATAGTCGGTCGATACGGTCTCCGGATTGCAGTTGACCATGATCGTTTCATATCCCTCGTCCTTGAGCGCGAAAGCGGCATGCACGCAGCAGTAGTCGAATTCTATACCCTGTCCGATGCGGTTCGGCCCGCCGCCTATTATCATGATCTTCTTGTGGTCGCTGACGGAGACCTCGTCGGGGGCGTTATAGGTCGAATAATAGTATGCGGCGTTTTCGACACCGCTGACAGGCACCGGACGCCACGCCTGATTGACACCGAGCCTCTTGCGCTGCGCCCTGATGGACGACTCGGGGACATCCAGCAGGCGGCTGAGATATCTGTCCGCAAAACCCTCTTTTTTTGCAGAGACCAGGAGATCATCCGGAAGCTCCCTGCCCTTACAGGCCAGGATTTGTTCTTCCCTGTCTACGAGTTCCTTCATCTGACTGATGAACCACGCCTTGATAAAAGTCTTTTTATGCAAATCCTCTATGGCGGCGCCCTTGCGAAGCGCCTCATACATTATGAATTGCCTCTCGCTGCTCGGCTCTGCAAGCATCTCCATCAGTTCAGGGAGCGACCGCTTGTTGAAATCCTTTGCAAAACCGAGGCCTGAACGGCCTATCTCGAGGGAGCGGATCGACTTCTGCAGCGCCTCTTTGTAATTCGCGCCTATGCTCATCACCTCGCCGACGGCGCGCATCTGTGTGCCGAGTTTGTCTTCCACTCCCGCAAACTTTTCAAAGGCCCAGCGGGCAAACTTCACCACCACATAGTCGCCGTAAGGCTCATATTTATCGAGCGTTCCCAAACGCCAATAGGGCAGCTCTTTGAGGGTAAGACCGGCTGCAAGAAGGGATGAAACGCGGGCTATCGGGAACCCTGTTGCCTTGGACGCAAGGGCCGATGAACGCGAGGTGCGCGGGTTGATCTCGATGACCACAACCTCGTCGGTCTCCGGATTGTGCGCGAACTGGACATTGGTGCCGCCTATTACCTGGATCGCCTCGACAATATCGTAAGAATATTTCCGGAGTCTGGCCTGAAGTTCAGGCTTAATGGTCAGCATCGGCGCAGTGCAGTACGAGTCTCCTGTATGCACACCCATCGCGTCGACGTTTTCGATGAAGCAGACCGTTATCATATTGTTGTCCGCGTCGCGAACGACCTCAAGCTCCAGCTCTTCCCATCCGAGCACGGACTGTTCGAGCAACACCTGGCCGATAAGGCTGGCTGTAAGCCCGCGACTGACTATTGTGCGAAGCTCTTCAAGATTATATACAAGTCCTCCGCCTGTGCCGCCCATCGTATATGCGGGACGCACCACAAGAGGGAACCCCAGTTTGGCCGCTATCTCCTCTGCCTGTTCAAGGTTCACGGCAGGTTCGCTTAAGGGCATGGGGATGCCGAGTTTCGTCATGGTCTCCTTGAACGCAATACGGTCCTCGCCGCGCTCTATAGCGTCGGCCTGCACACCGATGATCTTTACCCCATATTTGGACAGGATGCCGCGACTGTTCAGCTCAGCCGTCAGGTTAAGGCCCGTCTGCCCGCCGAGATTCGGCAGGATCGCGTCCGGCCGCTCCTTGTCGATAATCTTTTCGAGCGTCTCAACCGTCAAAGGCTCGATATAGGTCGCGTCGGCAATGCCCGGATCGGTCATGATCGTCGCCGGATTGGAATTGACCAGAACGATCTTGTAGCCAAGGCTCCGTAACGCCTTGCATGCCTGGGTGCCTGAATAGTCGAACTCGCAGGCCTGTCCTATCACAATCGGGCCCGAACCGATGATTAAAACCTTGCTGATGTCACTGCGACGCGGCATAAAAGAACCTCCAAAAAATTAATTATAGCTTTATATTATAGACGGATAGTTCAGTGGAAGTACACTTGAGTTAAACGACAAGTTCAAGCCGATTGTCGGCGCGGCAAAAAATAATTCAGGATTAATCTCTTCTGCCGAACGCCGGCATGCGCCTCGTCATATTCAGTTTTTTAATTCGGGGTTTTTACATCATGGGTAACCGTATCTTGGCTCGCCAAAATTGATCACAAACTTCCGGTTGACAAAGACTCAAAAGTAATAAGATTATTTCAGCGGATTAGTGACTAAACGACCTGCGCCGAGCCGTCGAAACGGCCACCCATGATGTCTATTTTCGGGAATTTATCGTCGCGGCGGCAGACAGCCGTCCTCTGCTCACCGGAATTAATTACTTACTGATCAGCCTACCCCACGGAAATGACATTATAGAGCCCGTCCCGTTCGACAGGCGTCTTCCCGGCCTTCCTGATCAAGTTAATCAGGTCATCTTTCGTCATGACTCCACCTGTACGGCCCCCGGCGGAATGCGCTATCTTTTCCTCGATAATGGTGCCGTCTATATCATCAGCTCCGAACAGCAGGGCCACCTGCGAAACCTTTTCGCCCAGCATGATCCAGTACGACTTGATGTGGTCGAAATTATCAAGGACAAGCCTGCCGACAGCTATGGTCTTGAGATCGTCTATCCCGGATGAATAGGAACCGCCGATATCAGTATTCTTCGGGTGATACGCCAGCGGGATAAAGGCCTGGAAACCGCCCGTTCTGTCCTGCAGATCGCGCAGCTTTAGAAGATGGTCAACACGGTCTTCAACTGATTCGATATGCCCGTAAAGCATAGTCGCGTTTGTCTTTATCCCCATCCTGTGCGCGGCCTCATGGATTTCGAGCCATCTCTCAGCCGATATCTTCTCAGGGCAAAGCTCATTGCGCACACCTGAAGCGAATATCTCTGCGCCGCCGCCCGGCATGATCTGCAAACCCTTGTCTTTGAGTTGCCGGAGCGTTTCGCCAATACCCAAACCGCTGATCCCCGAAAAATAGTCTATCTCTACAGCGGTGAACGCCTTGATGTTAAGATGCGGATATTTCTCGCGTATGGCCCCAATCATCGTCATATAATAATCAAATGGTCTGTCGGGATGAAGACCTCCCACGATGTGGACCTCTGAAAAGCTCTGCTGCCCTGAGTCTGCCGACAGCCGCGCCATAATCTGATCGAGCGTGAGTTCAAATGCCCCTTCTTCACCCTTCGACTTGCTGAACGCGCAGAACCTGCAGCGATTCACACAGATATTGGTAGGGTTGATATGGCGGTTGACGATGAAGTATGCCCGTTTGCCGTTCTTCCGCTCCGCAACCTCTGCGGCAAGCCTGCCGACACCAAAGAGATCATCGCTCTTGAACAGCCAAACCGCGTCATCAAAGGTGAGCCTTACACCCGATCTTATTTTATCGGCAATCCTGTTGAGCATCCGTAATTATAACGCAAGAGAATAAGATGAATGGGGAACCAGGAGAATATTTTACACCAATCCATCCGGCCATGCAGTCAAACCGCCTGTCTGAGCGCCCTTCCAGAGTTGCCGGGCGAATGTGGCCAGAGTGACCGGTTCGCCGAGCATCTCCTGCCAGAATATTGCCGCTGCCAAATGTATGGAATCGTATCCCCGAAGCCCATGTTCCCAGGCAAGATTTGCAGCGCGTCCGATAAGAATATCGGTTATCTGAATACGTATGAGGCTCTCCCACTCCGAATTGAAGGCCTGCAGGGCGGACTTGGCCTCTATTCCAGTCAGAGCCTTCATCCGGACTGCCTTTGCAAAGGCCGCCGCGATCTCTGCCCTGCTGATCGCCGCGGTTCCAACCGCCGAGGACTGCGCTATAAGACTGTTTACACTATCGGAATCCGTTTCGGCGACATACCTTTTGACCAGCGCGCTTGCGTCAAGATACACGATCATTCGCGGTCCTCAATCAATAAATCAGCAACGGAGCGTCTACCGTGTGTCTTCGGAGCTTGCGGAGCTGCCCTAAGCCGCTTATTGTTCCATGACAAAAGGCCCGCCTTTTCCATAATCTCAATCTTCTGTTCAGTAGACGCGATTATCGGCACAATATGCCCGATCGGATGACCTCGTTCAGTAATAATAACCGACTCCCCTGCCTTGGTGAGCCGTAGATAGTGGCTTAACCTGCTCTTAAGCTCCCGTATATTTGCCTGAACCTGTCCCATAATGCCCTCCAACAAAGCTCCTGATAACCATTGTAACTACATTATACCATTATGTGATCACAATTTATATAATCGCCTTCCCTTAAGAAGTATTGATATCTAAAGCCTGCTACTGCGCAGCTGGCTTGAAGGTTACCGCGATGGTGTGGTTCTCCTTGAATATTACGGGATGTGTCCCTGATTTCCATCTATACCGTTTTCCAAAGAAGGAGCGGAACTGCTTTTTCAGGTATTGGCCGAAAGACACGAGAAAGGCTCAGTGATGATCACAACCAACCTCGGATTTGCCGACTGGACCCAGGTCGTCGACGATCCTGTAATGACCGCTGCGCTGCTGGATCGGGTGACTCATAAAGCCCATATCATCAACTGCACCTGGGAAAGTTATCGCCTGAAGCAGAGTCTTCAGGAAAAAAGAAAACAAGGAAGAAGGGAGAAATAAGCTATGGCGGGATGATTAATCCATATTATCCTGAACTATTAACCAGCTCAGGGTGATCAATTTTCAGTTATCACAGATGATCAAAATTCGGTTGCTTTTTCCAGGATGTGTCCCGGATTTCCAAAATACCTGATTCCAAGTCTTAATTCCAATCCGTCGTGACCATTTCACTCCTCTGTAAAATAATCAGAATCAATCCTTTTAATTTCATATGTCGCTGTAGTACTTGTTCCGAGACCACGATCTATCATAAGCTCAGAGAGTGTTCTGCCGTCAATAAGGACGACTTTAGGATCAATGCTTTCGACATAGGCGACCGCGTCAGCTGAAAATCTGCCAGTCGTAATAAAGACACCTTTCTTGGCACGTTTGCCATGAAGCGCGCCAACAAACTTATGAATTTCGGGTCGACCGACCGTGCCTTCCCATCTTTTTGCCTGCAGATAAATTACATCAAGTCCAAGGCGATCTTCCTTTATTATTCCATCAATGCCTTCGTCACCGCTTTGTCCAATGGATTTGCCTGCATCAGAGCGTGAGCCGCCATATCCGAGAGATATCATAATATCTACGACTAACTGCTCAAAAAACTGCGGCGTATTCGCCTTAATCTTTTCAAGTATTTCTGCCGCAAGATCGCACCTAATACTTTGATATGCCTTTTGTAGAATCTCTTCCGGCGTCTCAAGTTGCCCTGCGTCTGGGTGTTCTTCGCCGGCAATGGACGAAGTTTTGATTGAATGGAACTCTACAAATTCAGGATATCTATTAAGAAGCTTTACATCGATACGCGTATGCCCTTCCTTCAATAATTCACGACCACGCTCAGTAATGCAGAAAATCGCTCGACGTGGCGCTTCGAGCGCCTTTGCCTGGACTAAATAGCTTTTAGCCCAAGCAATACGATTGTCAAATTTTGTCTGTGTGCCACTGGGCAGCAATTCTTTCAAATCGTCATTAGCCAGCGCCATGTTTTTTGCAATAAGCTCTCTAGCCTCTTTCATTGAATGCTCTCTTCCATCTGCAGCGATTTCCAGCAATGGTCTAAAGAAAGATTGAAAATCAGGAATAGCCATTATTATCTCCCCAACATAATTATTCCTATGCCCAGACACTGCTTACTACAAAACGAAAGATTTGCCCCCACAGCCACTCATAATACTATGTCAACAAAATAGACCTGGTACCATTGGCACTAATTCGCCGTAGGCCAGCAGATAAAACAACACTTTCTCCGCCATTAAATTGCCTAATATTGCCTCAAGCATCATAAACTCCATTGACCATGATATATGGTTAACGTCAACCAGACTTAATACAAGTTGGCCTCTTGGGTTTCATAAAGATGCTTCTTGTTCCAAAATTATGTCAACAAAATAGACCTGACACTGCCGCCCTCGCTTTCTCGAAAGAGCCCTGTACTGTCAACGCTTTTCTTGACTATCTCAATTGACAATCGAGGTCAATTCCATATTTTTCTTCAAATAATGCATTCAACTTTACAGGATTTTCCTCATTTAAAATGTATGCCCTTTCACAATCGGAAAAGTTATAAATACCAAAGTTTTTAATATAATTTCTGCTTAATGAAAAAAAACCAGAGCCATATGGTTTACTCGAATTAATTATATAAAACCAAAATATTGTGGAACTCATTAGTTTCTTAAGAAATTGCAATTCTTCTTCACTATCAGAAATTACAGCCAACCCATTATAAAAAAGAAGGTTTTCATCGGTATTAATGACATAATTAGGAATAGACTGTGTTATATGGGGAAAGAAAAGTTTATTCTTTAATTTTTCAAGAGATTGATTTCGACCATAGGCATACCAAGTATTATAATTCCCTTGCCCTTTATCTCTCTCATTAAGAATTTGTTTTTTCTCCTGCAAATATTTAAATGCTAAAGGGAACTCTTCTTGAAATTGCGTTTCTGACAATAATTTAGCAAATTCCCCCTCAAAATAATATGGGAATATTGCCTTTTCTGTAAAATTGTTCGTGCATGTTTTTTTTGTAAGTTTATTAGGATTAACAATGTTCTTGCAAACTGCCTTCTCTATTTGATAAACACTTCCGTTTTGTAAATAATAATATTTTTTATCTTCTTTTATCGGGTTAAAAATATATATTTCATTCTTTAGGGTTGCTATTCCGCACCTTGTCATATATCTCTGCCCAAATGGTGTCCCAATAGATTCAATTTGTTCTATCAGTTCCTGATTTTGCAAATTCCACCCATTATGAGAATCAAGCGAAGAATACTTGATTATGTTAAATGAAGATGCTTTTGCATTCAGCATTTTATTACTTGGCAATTTAATGTAACTAAGACAATCGGACTTAATTTTACGAATTAGACAAATACATGTGTATGTTGACTTACTTTTGAATACCTGTTCGCCGCCAAAATCAATAATATAAATTTCAAATTGAGCTTTGCTAAAATATTCTCTTAATGCCCTACCATTAATACTTTTAAAAAAAGTGTTCATAGTTATATAGCCCAAAACACCATTGTTATTTAAATTTTCAAGCCCAAGCTGAAAAAAGGGTATATACAGATCAGGATGACCAGACGAACATACACGCCATTTCAATAAATGCGATTTTGTCACCTTATCAATATTCCTGGAACATACGTAAGGCGGATTACCCACAATCAAGTCAAAACCGAGAAAACCATTTAACTTGCCTGACCAATCAAACTTAATAGCATTCCCTTCGAATAAATTGAATTGAATTCGTTTGGGCTCTTCGCCCTCACTCACTGATAGTAGGCTCAGCAATAACTTTGACCGTGTTATCGCATACTCCTTTATATCTATGCCATAAATGTTTTCTTTAAAAATATCAGCATACGATTTCCCGGTGAGTCTTTTAATTCTAACAGCTGCATTATAAAGGAAGCCTCCACAACCGCATGCGGGATCGGCAATTTTTATTAGTGGATTTATCTTTCCATACAGTGCTAATGAATTATCAACAATAAACTCCCTTATCATCTTCGGTGTGTAAACTGCACCATTTACAATCCGATCAGACGGTGAGATAACAAATTCAAATAATTCAATCAGTGTTTCAAAATCTAACGCAGCACTATGTTTGTCAAAATAAGAGAGGAATACTGTCAGGTTTGTGTATTCATCGATATCCTTTTCATTTATCAGATATTCTTTCAATAAAATATTCTTCTGGATTTTTAGCCCATTTTTTTTAATAAACGAAGAAACAATTAATCGATCAACAATCTTTGGTTCCTGCGAGAAGTTATTCTTTAGGTATTTGAATATTTCAAAGTTCATCTCTTAATCTCTTAATCTACTAAGTACGGACAAACCAGTTTAGGTTTCCATGTAATAAAAGATTCGTCGAGCGGTCGCCAATAGTAAGCCAACGTGTGATAATACGGCTTCCATATTCTTTCCTGGTAGTCTTTAAATATCTTGTAATAGAATCCATCATCCAAAAGAATTTCATATGCGGTCGGGTAATAATTTGCAGTTAGATACCCTATGCCCAAGATAAACTCCATTGGATAGTGCATTATTCTCGGGGTATCAATTGATAAGACCGTTCCATATTCGAATGCTTTATCAGAATTTGGATTGACTAAATGTTGCAGATGGTAAACAGGATGCACCTCACCATCTGGATTTATCTGACCATCATGGCGATCAATGTGAAAGCCCGTATAATAGGGCTTGTCTCCCAATCCCTTTAAAGTGACTTGAAAACTTAACTCCTGCAACGGATCATTCAGTTTCTCCCAATCATCACATTTTGCGATCATACGTATGCTCAGGGATAAGCTTAGGGCCGTTACCGTCGGTTTTATATGCTTTGGAATTGAAGGATGCAACGTGAAGTCTTCTATTTCGTAGCCCCAAGTATTTGGATCAACACTACCGTCTTTATATGGCAACACGAAAGTATTACTTTTTAAATAACTTATTGTCTTCTCCAATGGCGTACTACTACCACCTTCAATATGTCGTTCTAAAACTTCTGCGACCATTTGAAGTTCCCTTGCTCTTTCGTTTCGGAAGTGCATAATAGCACGATTAACAGTCATTTTTGCGGGAATTTCCCTTTATATTCTTCCAATCTATTTTTTTCAGAAGGATGTATTCTCCCTCTTCGTTGCGCAGCCGCATCGAATGAAAGGTATCGATATTCCTGCCAAGGCTTTGGTTCTCTATATGCAAATATCTTAAAGCCCTCCAGTGGATCAAGTGGCTTTTGATAATATTCACAAATCGTCCAATAACTTGTGCTAACAGCATTCGCTATAGGTTCAGCGGAAATTAATTTATCCAACTTGCATGCTTCTTTTAACATATTAACTCGATCACTTGCATTTAACGCTGATAAACGTTTCCCCGTAAGTTCTTTGAATTTATCAAGTACTAGATCAGACCACCATCGCAACCACCCATCTGAAAAGGCTCCTTTATACTTGGCCACTGAAAAAATTTTGTCAATTAAAGTTTCCCAGTCCTCTGACTTTTCTATATCAATACCTAATCTTGCTGCCAATAGATATTTATTAATTAGAGGCCCCGGGTGTGATAATATTTCTTTGATTATAAGCTGCGCTAAATCGTGTATTGGGAACGCCTCTTCAGAGTCTAAAAACTTTCCGAATATTCTCTGATCCAGTTTTGAAATATCGCGCGAAAATATTTGTGCAAGGTCAGAACCAACGGTCTTTAATGCTCTATACCCATATACAATCGATTTAAGCTTTCTCGCATGTTTTCCCCAATCAGGCTTATCTTCTTTTAAAATGATATAGTCGAACAAGTCATGGCTTGTCACATCTTTATCATAAAGATTTTTAATCTTTAGATCGGTAGAGCATAAAACAATTGGGCAATCATTATATTTCTCGCCCGCGGCAGTTTTAGCTCTTAGTTCTTGCGCTAAAGACACCGCAGTATGTTTAAGATTAATGGACAAGTTACCATCCAATCGCAAATCAATAATTAACCCATCATAATTATTAAGTTCTTTCTCAAACACAGCCAGCTGTTTTCCAAAATCTTCAGCTTGCCTGTAATCGACATCAATTAACCCGATATCTTGCAATCCATCTCTAAAGGCGTCAGTTGTATCATCTTTTTCGTCATCTATATACATAAATATCGGATTATTCATCTTCACCTTCTATTACCATTTTTTGCGGAATTTCAACTCTAATTGTTGTTTTAAATCCATTATTTGGTAGCATTACAGAAATCGCACCTCCGTAGCTCTCAACAATATCTCGCACAATTTTTAGACCCAGGCCCAGTCCAGTCGTTGAAGCATCTTCGGAAGCATATCTCCCCGGTGCTGATGTCGTAGTGAAAAATGCATCAAATATTTTCGTTTCATTTTCCTGTGGAATACCATCTCCATTATCGGAAAATTCCAAAAAAACCATCTTATCGTCTTTCCCACATCGTATAAATATGGCGCCTTTCGAACCCGCTCTTCGAATAGCTTTTTTAGAGTTTATATAAAAATTAAAAAGAATAGACGCCCATTCAGATCTATGCATAGGAATGGTCCATAAGTCATAATCTTCAAATACAGGCTTATGAAATATAAAGCCGCACCTTTCAATATCCTTCTGAATTACATTTTCAAAATCATACACTATATCTCGAAGTTCTATAGGTTCTAGTTCACGAAAAACGTTTCTTGAAATTGACTCATAAAAGTATGATGTGTACGTCGTAAATCCTTTCAGATTTTCATCTAATCTATCTACTCTTCTTGCAGCCTCTTTAATTTTTTCTGCTATTTTTCTAAGATATTTTATATCTGTATCAAATGCAGGAAGAAAACGTTGTATTTCATGCACAAATTCACCAATAACCAGCCCTAATCCAGCAAGCACGCGAAGCATGCTCACTTCATCAGCTAATTTTTGTTTTTCTTCTTCTCTTGCCTCTTTTAATTTTTGAACTGCAAATCTCAAGTTTTCAGACTGTTTGTCGCCTCTTACCTTTTCTTTTTCACCAGCAGGCTCTTCACCACTCTCAACTAAACCTTCAATATCGGCAATGGTATCATCTACTATTTCAGTCGCTGGCTTGCTTTCCTTTTTTTGCCAGTTTTTTTGACCCGCCGTTCCTTTTCTACCTCTTAAAGCCGCAACTTTAATAACTGCACTTGTAATTATCCTATAAATAAAATCAGTTAATTCAGCGAATGCTTCGTTTCCAATCAAGCCTTCCCTACTTGACGTTTCTTCGAATAGTTGCCCACTCATATCAGTTACTTCTACAAAGCCAAAAAAGCTGCTATTTTGATGTGGAGTTACGATTGCTCGCCTTCTTGTAGACTCATCCAATCCTATCCAATCATCACCTTTTTCACCATAAGGTAATACGCGGAACCCATTTCTATACAACCTAATGCCACCCCGTTCATTAGCCACTCTTTTAATAAAAGATAGAATATTTGCTGGAAGCAGATTCTTCTCAAAAATAAAATAATAACACTTGAAATGCACATTCCTTATGAATTCAAATTTGGAATCTTCGGTCTCCCTCGTCTTCCCAATTAAGAAAACTCCCTGAGGATAATTCAGTTTGTCACTCTTTAATGACCAGCAACCTTGACCGTTCTCCAACACATAGCCTTCAATCTCGGCCAAATTATGCTTAACAAAAGCTTCGTCTTCATCGACAATTTTGTTAAGTTCGTTCCCATTCTTTCTAAAGTACACGCTCTTAAAGCCAGCATCATTTCGTTTCTTATCAGCTTTCTTTCTTTCTTTTGATAGCGGAAAGGGCTGCAATAACTCTTCTGTGTACCGATATGCACGCTGAATCGTTGCATCCGACCAAGGTTCTCTTAACTGCTCAATAATGAGAGTTGTTCCTTCCGATTCAGTTTTTGGCACAGTTCTGATTTCATTCGCAATGGTTGATAGTTCCTTATCAATTCCAAATCTTTCCCATTCAATTTCGACTATATTGGCGTATTCAGACTCCAATGTCTGCGTAATAATTGTCAGTTTTTCTCCTAATCTTTGGGTTGCAAATCGGCCAATACCCTTTCTCCCAGCTCTAACCCTTTCGTATCGCGGTGAAACAGGATTATGGATTTTATCGGCCGATGAAAGCCGCATGAATCCATTTATTAAAGTTTCTCTATTCATGCCGATCCCGTTATCCTCAATATAGAGAGTACCACCCTTGCCAAAAGCATTTTCGAATATTAATTTTACTTCCGTGGCATCCGCATCGTAGGCGTTCTTCACCAGTTCAGATACTGCAGTTTCATGCCGTGCTACCAATTCTTTGCCNAGGCGATTGATTATNCCTGCGTCAACTGAAAATCGGATCTGTTTTTCATCAAGTNGAGCAATANCGTGAGAAAGAGACAATATTAAATTATTATCAGAGCTTTNTTTCTGAAGTTCCTTGCCCAGTTGTTCTTTTAGCTTTATTATTTTCTTTTCAATGTTTTGCATATTTATTGCNNTAGAATTGGGGGGGGCGGGCTTGCATGTATGCAAGTAGCAGCACCAACCCTGCTCCCCAATCTTCCCGTTACTATATTACTCAATGCAGTTCTAAATCCAGATATCAAATTGTTTCGACACTTCTCTCGCCGGGAATACAGGACTATTCCCATGAAATGCTTGGACTGTCTGACTGTGACTTCGTTATCGCCGTTTAACACGAACTCAATCACCGGAAATTGGATTTGTTCACACTTGATGATAATTATATCACATTGATGTACTTACAGTTTCTCATCCGGAGCCCAATCCGGCTGCCCTGCGATAAAAGCCCCGGAGGCCGGCGCAAAGCGTTCAAACCTGCCCATAAACAAGACGATGCAGTTCCTACGAAAACGCCCTGACAGCAATCAGACAGTGTCTTATGGTCGGAATGGGCAATACTTGTCAGGCCGTCTCATTGACCGTCGTTTGACGCAAATTTGTAATATCCTGCAATGGAGGCGCGCCGAACAAGCGGCTATACTCGCGGCTGAACTGGGACGGGCTTTCATAACCTACCTGAAAAGCCGCATTTGACGCGTCTATCCGTTCTGAGAGCATCAGCCGCCGGGCTTCGTTCAATCGCAGCCACTTCTGGTACTGCAACGGGCTCATGGCCGTCAACGCCCGGAAATGATGGTGGAAGGTTGAGGCGCTCATATTGACCTGCGTTGCGAGATCATCTATACGCAAAGGCTGTGTAAAGTTACCCCTCAACCAATCGATTGCCCGCGCTATCTGATGGCTCCGGCTTCCAGCCGACGCTATCTGGCGCAGACGTGCGCCCTGATCGCCCACAAGCAGACGGTAAAATATTTCCCGCTGGATGATCGGGGCGAGGATCGGGATATCCCTCGGTTCGGCAAGCAGATCCATCAATCGTTGAAAGGCGGCGAGCAGCGGCAGGGTGACTTCGCCGGTCGCCATACCACGGCTGGATTGCTGAGGGGGCGGCGGGGGCATTTTACTGTCCACCATTAATTGAGAAATCTCGTGTTGATCAAGTTTCAACACAAGCCCGAGATAAGGCTTCTCGCGGCTCGCCTTGATAATCTGCACGACCGTGGGCAGATCCACGGAGGTGATCAAATAATGGTTCTCGTCATACACGTATGTGTCGTCGCCGAGCAGCACGCGCTTGGCCCCTTGCGCGATCAGGCAAACGCG
>JGI20214J51088_10001516_pt1 | contig 15822 bp, 16 predicted proteins | sample WetSurMetagenome_FD_51088 | JGI IMG/M metagenome (IMG submission 51088) | reverse complement strand
CCGCCAGTCTCGGGGTAGGAGGACCAGAGAGCGCCGTTCGGGGAATGATGACTTAATTCTCAGATTTTCCAAATCGACTCAACCGTCACCATCTTGAGGGAGCTTTCCTCTGGTCATCGTCAAAGCCGGCGCACTCCGCCGTGCCCGAACAAGCCGGAAGGCCTGACGAACAGAATAAACAGCAGAATGAGAAAGGCTACGGCATCTTTGGATGCAGACGATATGTAGCCGGCTCCCAGTGCTTCCAATACTCCGAGACTGAGCCCGCCAACGACCGCACCGAGCACACTTCCGTACCCCCCCAGAATAGCGGCGGCAAATCCCTTCAGCCCGAGCATGAGGCCATCGTCATAGCTCATGCTGGTAATGGGGGCGATCAGGATGCCGGCCAAGGCGCCGAGAGCGCCACTCAAGGCGAAAGCCAAAGCAACGATCCGGCGGACGGAAATGCCGATAAGGACGGCGCCGAAGGGATTGTCTGCAGCGGCCCTCATGGCTTTACCCAAGAGGGTACGATGAAAGAACAGGTACAGGACCACCAAGACGACCAAGGAAAGGGCCAGAATCCACAGCGATTGAGGAAGGATGGCTGCGTTTAGAAATGGGATTGGGGTGTCGCCTCCCAGGGGCGTGAGCGTGCGGGCATTCTTTCCCCAGATCAGCATCGCGGTCCCCCGAAAGGAGATGGAAGCGCCGATGGTGATCATAACCAGGGAGAGGATGTCACGATTTCGGGAATGCTTGATCGGGCCCTGTTCGAGGGTAATCCCGATGACGGCAACGGTTCCCATGGCAAGAATAAACGCCAGGGGCATGGGCAGATGAGCGCCCTGGTAAAGTGTGATCATCAGCAAGGCGCCAATCATGACAAAATCGCCCTGGGCAAAGTTCACCAACCCGGTGGCGTTCTGTATGAGGCAGAAGCCAAGGGCAATGAGCGCATAGATGCTGCCATTGGTGATGCCGGAAATAAAGAATTGCGGAAACAGATGCAGCCACATAAAAAAACCAGTGGTTAGTGATCAGTAGTCAGCAAGAATGGGAATGATGTAACGCTGGCTTCAAGGTGAGCCCTGAGTCCCGCACGGAACGCCATGAGATTGATCTCCCGGTGCTTTCCACCGAAGATCGTCAGCTGCTTGTCGAGGTCCTCAGGTTTGCAGAACAGCAACCCGGAAGCTGCTGCAAACCCGAGCAAAATCAAATTGGCGGATACCGGAGACCCCAGATCCGAAGCAATGCGAGCGGCATCGATCTCATAGCGTGAATCTTTCCCAGAAGTATTGCAGAAAGCCTTGCCGTCAGGTTTCAAATAGAATCCGTGCACTTGAAACGAATCCGCATGAAGACCGAGAAAAACATCCGCTCTGCCGGGTCGAATGAGGGGACTGGCGCTGCGGAGGCTGCCGATCTTGAGGTGACTGACCACATTGCCCCCGCGCTGGGCCATGCCATGGGTCTCGGAAATCAGCACCGAGAAGTCCAGGGCCAGAGCCGTCTCCGCCAGGAGTCTGGTCACAAAAAGCACTCCTTGTCCCCCAATCCCACTCACAATGATCTGCTGCATCCGCACCTCGCTTACCACCAGTCTTTCCCTTTCCCCTACTCCCTACTCCCCACTCTCTCCAGTCCCTTATGTGGGCATACAACGACGCAGACGCCGCAGCCGGAACAAAGGGCCTGATCGACGCGGATGGGCTGCTTATCTTCCTGGGGCAGCAATGCCGGGCATTCGAACTGCTTGACGCAAAAACCGCATCCTTTGCATTTTTCGGTGGCCTTCACCGGATGTCGGCTCCAAGATTCAGCCTGGCTGCGATCCATCAAACAAGGGCGCTTGGCAATGACGACAGCCACTCCGCCCTTTTTGGTCTGAGAATGCTTTTTGGCCTTCTTCAACAGCTCAATCAGGGCTTCGATCCGGTAGGGATCCTCTTCGGCGACGAAGCCAACCCCGCAGGCGCGAACCAGGTCAGGAATGGAAACCTTCGGAACCCGCACCCCATTCAGGGTCCTTCCGGAAGCCGGCGTGGGTTGGTGCCCGGTCATGGCAGTGGTGCTGTTGTCGAGGATAACCAGGACGAACCGAGCACCCTGCGCCACGGCATTGATCAGAGCCGGGATTCCGGCGTGGAAGAACGTGGAATCTCCGATCGTGGCGCAGATTCCGGGCGAACGCTGCGCGGCAGCCTGGTGGGCATGGTAAAAACCGGCGGCCTGGCTGATGGATGCACCCATACACAGCACGGTGTCCACGACGCCAAGGTTGANGCCCAGGGTATAACAGCCGATATCGCTGGGATAGATACCTTTGGGGAAAGCCCTCTTGATGGCAAAAAAGGCGGCGCGATGCGGGCAGCCGGCACAAAGGGTCGGCCGCCGTCCGGGCGAGGCTGGCGCGGCGATGGCCGATGCCGGAAGAAGCTGACAAAAGTCCCGAAGAATGGTTTCGACCACTTCCGGGAGGAGTTCTCCCGAAGTGGGCACGGTTCCAGTGGTACGGCCAAATACGCGCTCCCGGTTCTGGAGTTGCAGTTCAATGACCGGATAGGATTCTTCGAGAATCAGGATGCGTTCGTAGCGTGAGAGCGTTTCGTCGCGAAAGGAAGGCGATAGAGGGTAGGGCATGGGGACCTTGTAGACGGGGATTTTATCCCAGAGCCCCAGATCGAGGAGGACGTCCCGGGCATAAGCCAGCACTGCGCCGGAAGCCACGATGCAAGCATGCGGCTTGACCGAAGGCGAAGTTGAGGTCTCTTTCCCGTTCACCAGGTGAGGGCAAAATTGTGGATCGAGGGCGATCTTTTGCAGTTTTTCGTTCAGCCGGCGGTGCAGGAGCAGTCTAAACTTCGGTGTCGCCGCCCATCGTCCCGGGTTCTTTTCGAAAAGAGGCGCCTTCTCGGCATCGGAAAAGGGGCGCAGATCAAGGTCCTGCCGTGTGTGGCAGACCCTCGTGGTAGGCCTCAGCAACACCGGGATTTCATATCTTTCGGAAAGGGTCATGGCGTGCTGAACAAAATCTCGGGCTTCGGCCGGAGAGGATGGATCGAACACGGGGAGCTTGGCGGCCATGGCCATGAACCGGCTGTCCTGCTCGGTTTGCGAGCTGTGGGGGCCGGGATCGTCAGCCACGACCACGACGAAACCCCCCTTCACGCCGGTGTAGGCGGAGCTCATGAGCGGATCGGCGGCCACGTTGAGCCCAACCTGCTTCATGATTACAGCTGAACGTCGCCCTGCGAAACTGTTGGCTAAAGCTACTTCGAAGGCGACTTTTTCGTTAATGGACCATTCAAGATGAAGCTTTAAGCCATGTTGCTTCTTGAGTTTCACGAGGGCGCCAAGGACTTCCGATGCCGGCGTTCCCGGATAAGAAGTTGCCATAGTACAGGCCGATTCCAGAAGCCCGCAGGCGATTGCCTCATTTCCAAGAAAAATTTGTCGTACCGTCACTTCTTGCTCCAGGACCGGATTGCTTTGGCTGGGCCGTCATGCCGCCGATGTCGGCAACGAGAAAGGCCGTGGATGAGAAGCATCCACGGCCCCTTCGAACCCTTATTCAGTTCTCTTCGCTGTGGATCGAGCCTACCTCCAAATATCTCCACCTTCAAACAGGGTATGCGATCCAGGAAAACATTCCTGTAGGCTTTCCGCGCGTGGCATACCTTCTAGCAAAGCTGCCCTTCTCGGTCAAGCGAGAGTTGCAGCGAAAACCTCGATGACTTCAGCGTTGCAGACTGCTAGGGTTTGCACGGCCACTTTTCCATCAGGAACCGGAACTCGGTGTCGACTGCCTCGTCACCCATGTATTGGGGATGGGCCTTCAACCATTCGAGAAACATGGCTATGGCTTCGTTTCGCGACGGGGCGGGGCTGGGAACGCAAACCAAACGCTTGCCGTCGGGGCCCGCAGTGGAAGCCTTGTAATAATCATAGGCTCCCGCCAGGTAACCGTGGCAGAAATGGGTGGCTTCTTTGTGAAGCGGGTCGGAAACGGGCGCAGTGCACAAGTTGAAAAGATTTTGCGTGGTGTCGACCTCGAAGTCCGCCTGTATGACCCCGCGAGCAAGACCGGGCATCATCAGTGTGACGGAGATGATTAAAACGATCAGCGTTCGCTTCATGGTGATCCTCCTCCTCTAATCTGGGGGACGACCGCCACGGCAAAGCCCCATGCCATGCCTCAGGCGGGCGCCCGGTTGACCTTGATCTCTCGGATCGGGTCGAAAACGTCCCTTAAACTATATCGCTTGTCGGCACACTGCAAGATGATAGAAGAAAAAACGCCATCTTTCTAAGCGACAATGGCCCGCTTGGCTGGACGTATGGTCCGAATGCCGTGGTAGGCTTGCACAAAATTTCTCTAGGGGCCAAAGGAGGGTCGGAGGACATTCGGCAAGAACCGGAAGGGCAGGGCACGGCGAACCGTGCCCCCAGTCCTGTTATTTTCTTTCGGAGATTTCGACCAATACGCCGAAGGTGGATTTTGGATGGAGAAAGGCGATCTTTGCTCCGCCGGCGCCCATGCGCGGCTTTTCGTCGATCAGAGCCACACCCTTGGCTTTCAATTCAGCCAAAGCTTCCTCAATGTTTTCCACACGGAAGGCGATGTGTTGGACCCCGCCTCGACCACCGTTCTTCTCGATGAATTTTGCGATGGGGCCATCGGGCGCCGTTGATTCCAGCAATTCCACTTCGGTGTCGCCCACCGGGAAGAACGCGGTGGTCACCTTTTGCTCTGCCACCGTTTCGCTTCCGGCATGGGGCAAGCCCAGGATATCACTGTAGAGTTTTTTTGCATCAGCGATGCTGGCAACGGCAATGCCGATGTGATCCACTTTAAGAACCTTCATAATGCCTCCTGCTATTTCTGCGAAATTGAAAGCCATTTTTTGACGATCTGGCGCATGATGGTATACGGATCATTCTTGTGATCCAAAATATCCTCTACCAGATTATCAAGTTGCCCCGTGCTCTGGAGTTGCTCGCGCACCACTCGAAAAAGCTCATTGTGGATCATGCGAAGGGTCTCGCGATAGGTGCGCTCACGGCGTTTTTTCCAGAGCTTGCCGCTTGTTTCCAAATGGTTGCGGTGCTGTCCGATTGCCTGCCACAAATGGTCCACGCCTTCGTCATTGACCGCGACGGTACTGACAATGGGAGGACTCCAATCGGTCGGCTTAATGGTGGCATCCTGCTGAACTCGATAAGTAACCTCAGCCGACAATTGATCCGCCCCGATCCGGTCCGCTTTGTTGATGACAAAGACGTCGGCGATTTCCATGATCCCGGCCTTCATGCTCTGAATCGCATCGCCCAGGCCTGGAACCAAGACCAGACACGTGGTGTCGGCAATTCCGATAATGTCCACTTCATCCTGGCCCACGCCGACGGTCTCGATAATGACCACCTCTTTGCCAAAAGCATCGAGGGCTTTTACCACATCCCCGGTGGCTTTGGACATACCCCCGAGAAACCCGCGGGTCGCCATACTCCTGATGTAGACATCCGGATCCAGATTGTGTTCACTCATGCGGACGCGATCTCCCAGGATCGCCCCACCGGTGAAGGGACTGGAAGGATCCACGGCGATAATTCCGACCGTCAGTCCCGCTTTCCTAATGTGATGGGTTAATCTGTCGGTGAGGGTGCTTTTTCCCGCTCCTGGTGAACCCGTAATCCCAATGATGTAGGCTTTACCGGTGTGCCGATAAAGCTGTACCATACATTGGTAAGCCCTCTCGTCTTCATCCTCCAGCCAGGTGATCAACCGCGCAACCGCCATCGGCGACCCATCCAGGATCTCCGCGACGTAATCCCTTGGCACTGCACTCTGCACTGCTCTTCCCCTTAAGTACCTACCGGTATTCGATCCCTTGTTGCGAGGCTTCTAAAGGATCTGTCTGGATGGCCATCACAGATTCCCTTAATTTGCCCACCCGAGTAACGGTCTTCCTTCTACAGGATGGATATAAAAAGTGAAGGGTTGGCTGAAAGGCCCTGTCGCTCCGGTTGTCCGTGGATCCGAGAAGTGCGGGGCCGACTTTGAGGATAATCGGGGAGATGCACCTCTCGCATTGGAGGTTTCTCTCCCCGATCCATCAACCGCCATTCGGTTCCGACTGTTACGCGTAGAAGCGTTGCTGCTTAGCCGCGAGCCCGAACATTGTTCTGAATGAAGGCCACAATTTCCGTGGTTGGCGTTCCAGGTCCGAAAATGCCGCTCACTCCGGCTTTCTTGAGACCCTCATAATCCTCCACGGGGATGATGCCGCCGCCTACCAGCAGAACATCATTGAGGCCCTTGTTACGAAGCAGTTCCGCCACCTTGGGGAAAAAGTAATTGTGCACTCCCGAAAGGCTGCTCAACCCGACGACGTCCGCATCTTCCTGGATGGCGGTCTGAACGATCATCTCAGGGGTCTGGCGGAGTCCCGTGTAGACGACCTCCATTCCGGCCTCGGCAAATATCCTTGCCAAGAGTTTAGCGCCTCGGTCATGTCCATCCAGACCAGGTTTTGCTACTATCATTTTGATCTTCTTTGCCATGGAAAATTACCTCCGCTAATCGAACAGTTCATGATCGTGAAGTTCTGATCTTCTAGACAAATTCTTTGGGTCGATATTCGCCGAAAACGTCTCGCCACACATTGCAGATCTCACCGACAGTGGCTTTTGCCTTCACGGCTTCGATGACTGTAGGCATGACATTTTCGTTCGTCTTAGAGACTTCCCGCAGCTTATCCAGAGCTGCCTTCCACTTGGCCTGATCTCTTGCTGCGCGAAATTTCTTCAGCTCTGCGGCCTTAACGTCTCCCACCGACATATCCACCTTCAGAAGACCTGTTGGAGGCGGTTCTTCCATGGTGTACTTGTTGATACCGACGTAAACACGCTCGCCGGACTCGATCTCTTTCTGGAACCGGTAAGCGCTGTTCTGGATCTCTTTCTGGATGTAACCCTGCTCGATGGCTACCAGGGTGCCCCCCATGGCATCGATCTTCTTGATGTACGCATCGATTTCGGCTTCGATCTTGTCCGTCATTGCCTCTACATAGTAGCAGCCCGCCAGAGGATCGATGGTATCCGTTGCCCCGCTTTCCTCGGCCACCAGCTGCTGCGTGCGCAGAGCGACGGTTACGGCCTGCTGGGTGGGCAGACACAGGGCTTCGTCGTAAGAGTTGGTGTGAAGTGACTGGCCACCGCCCAAGGCGGTAGCATAAGTCTGCAGGCCCACGCGCACGATGTTGTTGAGCGGTTGTTGTGCGGTCAGGGTGACGCCACCGGTCTGGACATGGTAACGTAGCATCATGGAGCGCGGGTCCTTTGCCTTAAAGCGATCTCTCATCACCTTGGCCCAGTACCTGCGAGCGGCGCGGAACTTAGCCACTTCTTCCAGAACGTTGGTGAAAGCGTTGAAGAAAAAGCTCAAGCGCGGTCCAAAGGAATCAACATCCATCCCTCGATCGACACATGCCTGGGCGTAAGCGATCCCGTCAGCGATGGTGAAAGCCATTTCCTGGGCTGCGGTGGAGCCGGATTCACGGATGTGGTACCCACTGATACTGATCGTGTTCCACTTGGGAACATTCTTCTGGCAGAACTCAATCAGGTCGACCGTCAGCCGCATCGTGGGCTTGGGTGGATAAATGTACTGGCCGCGGCAGATGATTTCCTTCAAGACGTCGTTCTGTATGGTGCCGCTCACCTTGTCCCAAGATGCTCCCTGTTCTTCCGCAAGGGCCAGGTACATGCCCAGAAGGACCGTAGCAGCAGCGTTGATGGTCATCGAGGTTGAGACCTTGTCGAGCGGAATACCATCGAAAAGGACCTTCATATCATCGATCGAGTCAATGGCAACGCCCACTTTCCCTACTTCACCCATGGAAAGCGGGTCGTCGCTGTCGTAACCGGCCTGGGTCGGAAGATGGAAAGCGACGCTCAATCCGGTCTGCCCCTGCTTCAACAGGTAGCGATAGCGCTCGTTGGTTTGTTTGGCGGTCCCAAACCCTGCGTATTGACGCATGGTCCAATAGCGACCCCGGTACATGGTCGGCTGCACCCCGCGGGTGTAAGGGAACATTCCGGGATAGCTGAGGTCCCGATCGTAATCCTGACCAACCAGATCCAGGGGGGTGTAAAGCCGCTCAACAGGCGTCCCCGAAATGGTGGTGAACTCGGGTTTCTGCTCGGGTGATTTGGCGAGTGTTTTTGCAACAGGCCCCTGATCCCATTTCTCTTTCCCAGCTTTAATCTTCTCTAACACCTTTTCGTCAAACATGCTTACCCTCCTCAACACGAATTCCACACGATGCCGTCCGCGAGGCTTCCCCAACGGACTCTGTTAAAAAAAGCACGAACTTACCTGTTCGAGCACTTGTGGATCACCCCCATAATCCGCACCCAGAAGGACCATGAAAAGTGAGCCGGAGCGTGATGAATAAAAGGAGACGGGTTAATGAGACAACTCTTTCTGTGCGTCACCTCCACGAGCCAAAAGTGTGAACGGATCCAGGGCCTTCACAATATATTTCACTAACACCTATAGCAGCAAGCACCGGAAGATGCAACACGAATCGATGGGTCACATTAAAAATGAAAACACAAAATGAAGCGCAATGAGCCAGTTGGAAAGACGGGCGTGGCGCACCGCGTGGAAAGGAGCTTGACAGCCCCTGGAGGTTCATTCAGTATGGCAAAAGTTTTAGCATATTTGGATTCTTGTGACGGTTGATGCTGATTTGAAGGAGGATGCGAGCGATGGCTGCCAATTACGCTAGAACTGTGGAGAGTCCCTGTCGAACGTGTGAGAATGTGAACGGGAGCAAGGAGGAATGCAGCAGGACCTGTGACCGATTGCAGGCTTTTCAGGATGCCCTCTTACACCATGATGAGGCGAGTATCAACAATTTTGCCGTGAAGTGGAGCTTTTCCCGGACTTGAGCGGCATTTTACAGCCAAGGGTTTGATTAGAAGAAACCGCTTGTGCAAAGGACTGGACACAAAAAAAGGCGGCTTAAAGCCGCCTTTTCTTCTTGCTGTAACCGATAAACTTAGATCGGCAGAGCCTTGACCAGCTCTTTCACTGCTGCCACAGACTTGTCAAATGCCGTCTTCTCTTCAGGCGTCAGCTTGATTTCTATGATCTGCTCAACACCGTTCCTACCTAGCTTTGCCGGCACGCCGACAAAGTAGCCGCCTGCGCCGTATTCTTTGTCGCAGTAGACACAGCAAGGCAGGATGCGCTTTTTGTCTTTCAGGATCGATTGCGCCATCTCAACGGCCGAGGCCGACGGGGCAAAGAAGGCGCTCCCGGTCTTCAGCAGATTCACGATCTCGGCGCCGCCGTTGGCGGTGCGTTTGCACATGGCTTCGATCTTGTCCGCAGGTAGCAGGTCGGGCAACGGAATACCGGCAACCGTGCTGTAGCGCGGCAGCGGAACCATGGTATCGCCGTGGCCGCCGAGCACAAATGCGTTCACATCTTCCACGGAGACATCGAGTTCCATCGCAATGAAGGCGCGGAACCTGGCGGCATCCAGGACGCCGGCCATGCCGATGACACGATTGGTGGGAAACCCACTGACCTTGTGGGCGACATAGGTCATGGCATCCAGAGGATTGGATACGATGATCAAGATAGCATTTGGAGAATGCTTGACAATGTTTTCCGTGACCTCTTTGACGATCTTGGTGTTGATGGCAAGCAGATCGTCCCGGCTCATCCCGGGTTTGCGGGGCACACCGGCGGTGATGATGACGATGTCGGAGCCGGCAGTGTCCTTGTAATCATTGGTGCCGATCACCGTGGAATCAAAACCCTCAACCGGAGACGCCTGGAACAAATCAAGGGCTTTGCCCTGGGGCATGCCTTCGATGATATCGACGATGCAAACATCCCCAAGTTCTTTGGATGCTGCCCAGTGGGCTGCTGTGGCACCCACGAAACCCGCGCCAACGACAGTGATCTTATTCTTCTTCAACGCCATTTTTCTTCTCCTTCGATTTCGTCCACTCGAGATTCAACAAATCCATACTCACTTCAGTTAACCGATAACCGCCAACACCGTACCCTTCTGCACACTCTCACCCGCCTGACAGCAGATTTGTTTGACCACGCCATCCGCCGGGCTGGTGAGGGAGTTCTCCATCTTCATGGCTTCGAGCACCATGACGACATCGCCGGCCTTTACCGTATCGCCTTCTTTCACATCGTAACGAATGACCATACCCGGCATGGGGGATTCCATCTTGGTGCCGCCGGCCACGGGAGCGGCAGCCTTGGGAGCCGGAGCTGCGGCTGCGGCAGGCTTGGGAGCCGGAGCTGCAGCCGATTTCGGGGCAGCTGCGGGTTGCGCAACCGGGGCAATTGAGGTGATGACCGGGGCGGCGCCGCCGATCTGTTCAACTTCAACCTCAAAGTAGTCACCATCCACAAATACATTAAACGTACGGATGGCATCACCCTTTTCGGGAACCACTTTTTCGGGCTTCTCGACGAGCTGGCCGGCAAGTGCCTTCTTGGTCAACTCTGCCTCGCGGGCGCAATCCTCAAGGGTCTTGGCCTTAACTTCGGGCGGAACCGGCTCGATGCCGTATTTCCATTTCAGGAAGCGCATACCGGTCATGGGGTACATGCCGTAGATGATGACATCATCAATATCCTTGGCCAGACCCTTGGTGTCCTCAAAGTTCTTCGGCATTTCGGGTTCGATGGTCTCACCCGGGCGGCACGTGATGGGAACTTCCCCTTTGGGATAACCCTTGAGCGCCTTCTTCTGAATTACGGGATCCAGGGGCACCGGGGTTTCCCCATAGAGGCCATAGAACAGATCTTTGGACTGGGCCGATATCATTTTGTAGCGCTCTTCCGGAGTGTCGAAGAGGACGTTGTTGACCGCCTGAATGCCAACGATCTGGCTGGTTGGGGTGACCAGGGGCACCTGACCCATTTCACTACGAACCTTCGGCAGGGCTTCGAACACGTCATTGAGGCGGTCGGAAGCGCCCATGTCACGCAGCTGATTGATCAGGTTGGAGAGCATGCCGCCCGGGGTCTGGTGCAGGAGCACGTTGATGTCGATGGTGGACATGCGGTCGTCGAGGAGATAACGATACTTGGGTGAGACCTTCTCAAACCAGGCGCCGCACTCGGCGAGCTTAAGGAGGTCAAAGCCGGTGTCGCGGTTGGTGTGTCTCAGCGTGACCACCAGAGGTTCAATCGCTGGATGGGAGCTTCGGTAGGCCCAAGGTGCCAGGCAGGTATCAACGATGTCGACACCGGCTTCGATCGCCTTCAGCAGGGCCAGGTCCGCCATGCCGGAGGTGAAATGGCTGTGCAGGTGAACCGGAATCTTGATATTGGCTTTGAGCGCTTTGACCAGATAGTAAGCATCGTACGGGGCAACCAGACCGGCCATGTCTTTGATACAGAGCGAGTCAGCGCCCATGTCTTCCAGCTGTTTGGCCTTTTTTACATAATAGTCCAGGTTGTAAACCGGGCCGCCCATGCGGCGCAGGGTAAGGGAGTAACAGATGGTCCCCTGGAAGTGCTTGCCGAGCTTTTTGATGGGCTTGATAACCGCTTCAAAGTTACGGAAATCGTTGAGGGCATCAAAGGTCCGGAAAACGTCGATACCATTTATGGCGGCCCGCTCCGTGAAAGCCTCGGCAAAATCGTCTGCGTAATTTCTATACCCTACGCAATTCTGCCCGCGCAGCAGCATCATCATGGGGGTCTTGGTCAGAACTTTCTTCAGTTCGCGGATTCGCACCCAGGGGTCTTCATTCAAGAAGCGGTGCATGGTGTCGAAGGTTGCTCCACCCCAAACCTCCATTGACCAGTATCCCACCTCGTTCATTTTCTCGGCGATGGGCAAGAGGTCCTCGGTTCTGCCGCGGGTGGCGAAAAGCGATTGGTGCCCATCACGCATGGTCAGATCGCCGATCTTGATCGGATTGTCCACTGCAGGGGCTGGATCATCAACGAGCTTTGCAATCAGTGATGTGCCATGAAGGTATTCGTTGTTTCCCATCCGTAATTCTCCTCTTTTCCGTTTTTTCCGTTCGCGAGATTCCACTCAACTCACCCCAGCTCAGCACCAGATTCCGTGTCTTCCGGAAGGGCTATCTAATCCTGAAACATGTAGCGCTGTTCAGGTTATTGCAGCCAGGACTTGATACTCCTACCAAGGGCCAATAGTTCTCTAGCTTGCTTTGTTTTCAAACCGTGTCACTGCAACAGGATTGCCGAAGTCAGACCCGATCACGCGTCTAGCGAACCAACCGCATCTGCCACATCCACCTTGCCTCCATGGCAGCTTGGCGCCCCGCCATGGCGTAGGGAATATACGGCTGATAGGGTCTTTCCGCAAGCGCTTTCTGCTGAAGAGCCATCAGTGCCGCTGCTTCCTGTTCCATTTGAATATACGCACCCAATGCTGATGATATTGCCGCAACCACCTTCTTCTTTAATTCCATTAAACCCTCCTGATAAAGTTCAGCCTTTTCCGCTCACCACGCTCCTTTCAGAGTCCCAAATCATCGCTGACGGTAGCCATAGCCTTGATGCTCAGTTCGATAAAATCCATCAGCGGTATGTTAATTCGTTCGCAGAGGGCCACGTGATCCCGATTGACACTGCGAGCGAAATCCTTGCTTTTCATCCGCTTTCTGACTGAAGGCGGATTCAGACTCTCGATCTTCCTCTCCGGATGGACCAGCGCCGCCGCAACAATCAGTCCCGTAATCGTTTCGGCGCAGGTCAGGGCGTGGTCCAGAATGGTCTCACGCTCCAAGCCCAGGGCCTCTGCGTTGTGCCGCAATATCGCATTGAGTGCTTCTTCGGGAAGCTGGTAGGGCGCAAGGATCGCGATCGTTTTGCGCCCGTGAACCTCGGGATGTTCCTTGGTGTCCTCAAAATCAAGATCATGGAGCAACCCGATGTGGCCCCACAATTCCTTGTCCTGATCCAGCCTCACGGCCAGTTCACGCATAATGGCTTCGGTGGCGACACAATGTTTCTTGAGATTGTCGGCCTTGATATGAGAGCCTAAAAGATCCAGCGCATCATCCCGAGTCATCGGGCTCTCCCCATAGAAGGCATCCCCATAAGCCCCACTCACGCAGCCCGCCGCGTTCTCTTCTTCAAATTGCTGATCCGCCTTCGGAAGGCATCCGCAAGCATACTATTGCCGGCTTCCTTGGCGAGAGATCTTTTTTCCTTCAGTTCCTTGATCTTTGCCTTGATGGAGCGAACATCCACATCAGCCTTGGCACCCGCCTTCTTTTCTTCTGCAATGCCCTTGGCCTCCTTGACCGCAACGATCAGCTCATTCTTGTTCATGGCATGGACGCCCACGATGCCCTCCAGGGACAGGGCCAATTCGCGCAGCTCCTTGGCGGTCATTTTCTCCAGCGGCTTGACCTTCTTTTCTTTTTCTTTTTTCTTACCCATTTATCTGCTCCTTCGGCGGCCCCTTTGGCAGGCCGCTCTGAAACATTTCTGCCATGGAAATGAATGGCTTAAAGAGATCTATGGGAATCGGGAAAATGGTAGTGGAATTGTTCTCCGAGGCAATTTCCCGCAACGTCTGCAGGTAGCGTAATTGGATGGCGATGGGCTGTTGCTGCATAATCTCCGCTGCCTCGGCCAGGCGCGAAGCAGCCTGAAATTCCCCTTCGGCCCCAATGATCTTGGCCCGCCGTTCTCTTTCCGCTTCCGCCTGTTTGGCCATGGCCCGCTGCATTTCGATGGGCAGGTCGATTTGCTTGACTTCCACCACCGTCACCTTGATTCCCCATGGTTCGGTGTGGCTGTCAAGGATCTCCTGAATGTGAGCATTGATTTTGTCCCGCTCCGCCAGGAGGTCATCCAGTTCCCCCTGACCGCAAACGCTCCGCAGAGTGGTCTGGGCCAGTTGGCTGGTGGCGAAGAGGTAATTTTCAACGGAAACAATAGCCTTCACCGGATCAATGACCCGAAAATAGATCACTGCACTAACTTTCACAGAAACATTGTCGCGAGTGATAACATCCTGCGGTGGAACGTCCGTTGTTATCAGGCGGAGGCTTACCCGCTGCAACCGGTCAATGTAAGGAATGAGAATGATCAAACCCGGTCCCTTGGCACGAATCACCCGTCCTAGCCGGAAGATCACGCCGCGCTCGTATTCATTGAGAATACGTATGGCATTGGCCAGAAAGAGGACCACCAAGATGACAACCGCTATGATACCGTAGTATGGCATACCGTCCTCTCCTCTCATGCAGCCTTCTGCTCATGAGGCTGCAAATGAAATAATTCACTACTCTCTAGCACTGATTTTCCTGACTTTCAACCTTAAATTCTCTTCCGAGACGACTTCGACCTTTTCCCCGGCAAATATGTCCTCATCGGCCACGGCATTCCACAGTTCACCGTTGACGAAAACCGTCCCTTTCGGAATGAGATCCTTTTTCACCTCCCCGATCATCCCGGACAGGGCCTCCGTTCCAATTTGCGGCCTTCGGATCTGAGCTCGAAAGGCAAGTGTGGCCACCGTCACGAAAAAACCGGAGACGATGAGGACTGTCGGGATGAAGACCGACATGGCCAGCCGATTGGTGTGACCGGGAACGCGAAATAGCATGAGCGATCCCAGAACCAGGGCGAGCACTCCGGCAAAACTGAGTAATCCGTGGGACAGGACCTTGATCTCCAGAATAAAAAAAACCACCGCAAGCAGGATGAAGAGAATGCCCGCATAATTTACCGGCAGCGTCTGCAAGGCATAGAGGGCTAGAATCAGGGAGATTCCCCCAATCACCCCGGGGAGAATGGCCCCGGGTTGCGAAAGCTCGAAATAAAGCCCGGCCAGCCCAATCATGAGCAGAATATAGGCAATGTTGGGGTTGCTGATCGCCTCTAAGACCTGGTGTTGCCATCCCGGAACAATCGTTCGCTGCTCAATGCCCTCCGTGCGCAGCGTTCGGGTGTATCCCTTCCTCATGACTTCCCAGCCATCCAGCTTCTTGATCAGGCTGGGCAGATCCTCGGCAACCAGATCGATCACGTTCTTTGCGTAGGCTTCGTCGGCGGTGATGGAAACGCTTTTACGGATGGCGTCCTCGAGCCATTCCGCGTTTCTTCCTCGCTGGCTGGCGATGCTTCGCGCAAATGCCACCATGTCGTTGACCACTTTTTCGTTCATGGTCGATTGCACATCGCCGCCCCCGATCGAAACGGGGTGAGCCGCTCCCATATTAGTGCCGGGGGCCATTGCGGCAATGTCCGCGGCAACGGTGACAAAGACTCCCGCCGACGCTGCCTGCGCGCCGCTCGGGCTGACATAAACGACGACGGGAACCGCAGAGTTCAAGATAGCCTGGGAGATCCCCCGCATCGAAGTCATTAACCCTCCCGGGGTGTCCAGGAGGATAATCAGACACTCCGCGCCTTCTTCCTGAGAGCGGTCGATGGCATATTTGAGAAAGTCCTCGACTCCGGGATTGATCGAGTCCTGAACCTGGACAATATTGATGTGTGTGGTATCCGCCAGGACCGTGCCGAAGCTAATCAATGCCGAGCAGAGGATGACGCCGAAAACAAACATCCTTTGTCTTTGGGCAGAATGGTTTTTCATTCAGGTGACCTCCTGGTGACCCGTCAGGATCCCGTGAACAATCAGCAGGTCCTGCCAGGTTGAAGCCTTCTGAGATGCATTTCTCAGGAGATAGGCGGGATGAAAAGTGCAGACCAGGGGCATGCCCCGCCACAAATGCCTCTTGTTGCGCAAGCTTGAAATGGATTTGGTGGTGCCGAGCAGCGTCTGGGCGGCACAG
>JGI20214J51088_10001515_pt1 | contig 15822 bp, 20 predicted proteins | sample WetSurMetagenome_FD_51088 | JGI IMG/M metagenome (IMG submission 51088) | reverse complement strand
TCAGATTTGATATCGGATTTTGCCAAATTGAAATCTCCTTAAGGATTGTAATGACCAGGAATAGATGGTGATCACTATATAAATACTTCCTGGCAGGCATGCCTCTTCAAAGGTCGGTCGTGGGCCATTGTCCGGGCAAGCGACCTTAGGGATTTGCAAAAAGCCAGGCCAAGAAAATGCGCCTTGGTTTTGAGGAAGGGATAAGTCCACCGGAAGTCAGCCCACTAAACCCCGGCGGATATCTCCTGATAGATATCTCTCTTATTCGAATAATTTCAGTTGAGCCTGTTACGATTGCATTTCGAATTGAATCTCGATTGAGGTGACTGCCTGCATCCGTCATTTAGCAGGCCACGTACATGGCTGGTACGGAACAGTTCGCGATAGGCCTGGCATAGGGATTGAGGCCTCCCCAACCTTTCGATTCTCAAATGGTCTTGGGGCGCTATTCTTTATTGGCCGTATCCACTCTTTCCAGGATTTCTTTGAAATTCTATCACATATCGATAAAGATCAAACATATGGGCATAAGAATGAGCATAAGTGCTGCCAGTAGGTGCCTGAATTATATCAGAAAATATTAATAAGTTGATGAGATGCCGGCAAATGTCAAGCGAGCAATCGCAGTGATCTTGATTTGCCGGCTTATCTTATCCTATTTTCTCGATCCTTATCTTATCAGTGATATATTTGAACTATGCCAAGTGTTTTGTTCTTTCTATCCACCACGAGGACTTCTTCTCCATCCTCAATTCCCGGATCGGATTCTAACACCTGCTTTGAGAACAGTCTGCCTCCGCGAGCGATGAATGGTGCTGCTGCGTCTGATACTACTACCCTGCTCATTGGTGATCTATCAATTTCCGACATTGTTCAAACCTCGTATTGCTAATTTATAGTATGATGGTCTTATTAAGTAATAAGTCTTTCGATATTATTGCTAATGAGATTGGGCGCTTTATATTGATACCGATATAAAGCCCACTTTCGGAATGCCAAAGGATGAAAAAATGAATCTGCACCAGGAGTTTGAGTCAGGTCGATCCTGCGATGAGCTTTTAGATCAGGCTGGCTTTTTGTTGACCAATGGTAGATGACCGCACACACAAATGAGCAAGCCTAACGCCCCAGATGGAGTGCATTGGATCGACCTGACGCATGGTATAGTTAATTCTTCATAAACATAAGCATTTTGGTAATACTAAATTCCAATATTACTTACCAAAATGTCCTCCGTCTCTGCAAAAACAGGTACACGAAGAATGGAACTCCCAGGAAAGAGGTCATAATTCCCACAGGCAGAATCGCAGGGGTGAGGATGACTCTTGATAGGGTATCTGCCCCTAAAAGCAGCAAAGCGCCCACCAGGGCAGATCCCGGCAGGAGAAAACGATGGTCGCCGCCTATGATCATCCTGGCGATGTGAGGCGCGATCAAATCGATGAAGCCGATGGTTCCGGTAAAGCAGATGATGCTGGCGGTGATTAGCGAGGAGAGTATCATGAAAATCACCCGCGTCTTCTCCACATTCACTCCCAGGCTCTGGGCGGTCTCGTCGCCCGCGGCAAGCGAATTGAGATCCCATGATTTTAGGATAAGGTAGGGCAGGCAGATGACGAAAATAGCGAGGACCATTGCCACCCTTTCCCAGGAGGAGCGGCCAAGCGAGCCCATCATCCAGAAGACCACCTCGTGCACCTGATCTGCGTGTCCGGCATACTGCAAAAAGGATGTCAGGGCGGAGAAGAGGTACATGATGGCAATGCCTGCCAGGATCATGGTCTCAGAAGAGATTCCTTTGTACATGGCCAGCAGATAAACGGCAATCGCAGAAAGAAGGGCGAAGGCGAAAGCATTGCCGATGACCAGCCACGGTCCCGCCGCGATGCCTGCCCCAAGGATGATGGCCAGGGCAGCGCCGAAGCTGGCGGCAGAGGAGATGCCCAGTGTGAAGGGGCTGGCGAGGGGATTTTTGAGAATTCCCTGCATTACCGCCCCGGAGACTCCCAGGCCTGCTCCAGCGACAATTCCCATCAGGATCCTGTGCAGCCGCAGATCCCAGACGATCATATCCGTAAACGCGGTGGTATGGTACTGTCCAGGAAAGAATCTGGCCAGAATGCAGGAGGACACGTTTGATATGCCTAAATTCGCTTCGCCAAGGATGGTGCAGGCTCCCGCAAGGAGAGCTATCGCCATCGTCAGGGCCAAAAAGAAGAGCATCTTTCGTCTTGTGGTCAGACGGTACTGCTCCTTCAGATTGATCCTCTTGCAGCCGGCCATTTGGTTTTTCCTGTTTTTTCTGTTTTTCCCGGATAAAAGGAATGGCTCAGGCTCAGAACGCCTCGGGATGGATGAACTTGGCGAGCATCTCCAGGCCGTCAACAATCCTGGGGCCGGCACGGGTGATGAGGTCTCCTTCTGCCTGGTAGATCCTGCCGTTCTTGCGGGCCTCGGTCAGGTTCAGGCCCTTTTCGGTCCTGGCCCATTGGGTGGGGCCATCTGCTCCGCTTCCCATTCCGGAGCAGGCGATTATTACCTCGGGGTTGCGCACCGCTATGGCTTCAGGATCCACCTGAGCATAGCCGGACAGATCGTGAAAGATGTTCACACCGCCTGCCTTCTCGATGAGCTCATCCTCGAAGGTTCCAGCGCCTGCGGTCTTGACCGGATCATGCCAGACGATATAGAGGACCCGCATTTTCGAAAGCGTTGAGGTCTTCTCGGATACGGCGTCGATTCGAGATTGCATCTGATCGCGGAGCCTGGATGCCTCTGCTTCGCTTCCGGTGATCTTGCCGATCCTTTCAATGGATCGAATTATGTCTGTGAGGTTCTTGGGATCGGTGACAAAGGTTGCAATGCCCTCCCTGTCCAGCAGGGAGACCGCCTCGGTGCTGCGCGTTCGGCTGGCCAGGACCAGGTCGGGATGCAGAGATAGGATCGTCTCGATATCCGGATCGACATATCCGCCCACGATCACAATCTTCCCTGCGTCCTCCAGCTCTTTTACCTGAGGGGGATAATTGCAATACTTTGTCGCTCCCACAACTCTGTCTCCCAGGCCCAGGGCGAAGAGGATCTCCGTGTTGGACGGAGAGAGAGAGACGATCCTCTGGGGCATTTGGGCCACGCTGACGGCTCGTCCCAGATCATCCACAACGGTCAAAGTGCCGGTCGTGTTCTCCTCTGCCAGGGCCAGAGTGCTGAGAAATGGCAGAATAACCAGCGACAATAGGATCAACTTCAAGGTAGTATTCACGTTCTCCATCTCAATTAAAGTTAATTGGATGAAAAACATAATTACTTGATTTAAAGCTTTTGGGGATAAGCAAAATCAAAGTTAACGAGTGCAAATTTTTGATACGAAAAACTATTTATATAACATTTAGTAATACTATAATTTAGGTGATTAGCACGAAAAATGCGTTAGTATTGTTGTTGCTCCTCGTAGCGGCAGTAACCATGAATGCCAGCGCCCACGGCGTCTGGGTAGAATTGATGGATCAGGTCGAAGTCGGTGAAGGCCAGGATGCCTGTGTAATCTACGGTCATGCCAATGACCCGGCCAACTTTGCTCTGCCTGTCATGGGCGATCCCTATCTGATTACGCCCGACGGCCAGAAGATCACGCTCAATATGAACAAGGTTGAAGGAAAATGGATTGCAGGATACGGCTGGACTGGAAATTATGGCGTCTGCTCCATTGTCCCATACTGGCCGGGCAATTACGTCTTTGTCGCTCCTCGCGCACCTTCCTACAGCAACACCACCCTGCGCCTGACCTACAGCGCAGCTGAAGCGGTCATCCACGCCGGAAACGACAGCTCTGCAGCCTTTAAATCCGGCCTGCCGGTAGAGATCTCCTCGGACAAACCCCTCAACCAGATCAAGAACAAGGAGAACGTCACATTTACCGTCAAGTACAACGGCGAGAAGTTCAATGCCTCCTACTCTGCATACCCGCAGATGACAGCGACCAAAGTGCAGAAGGGGTTCACCAATGACAAGGACAGCTTCGTGATCAACTTCAACCAGACCGGCATGTGGCTTCTTACCTGCTACAATGATATCAAAGGCGACGGAAACTGGACCGCAACCTACGATTCCAGCAGCAAGATATTCAAGACCGGGGACGTTGTGCCATTCAATACCACCAGGTACTCCACCATTCTCTCCGTCTATGTCAGGAAGTAGTCACCGGTGGTGACCTTCCTTTTTTCCCAGTGGTGATGAAATTGAGGCCATTCATTTTGCTGGCTCTGATTTTGCTCTTGATTTCAGGCAGTATGACTGCCAGTGGGCACAGGATGTTCCTGGGCCAGAGCATGACCATCGGTCTCTCGGCCATCTATGATGACGGAGAGCCGGCAGCGCAGGCATCGGTTCAGGTCTTCAGAAACGGCGTTCTCTATAGCGAGAATCAGACTGACTCAACGGGATTCTTCCGCATGGCCCTGCCGGGAAGAGGAACCGGCAACTGGAGGTTTGTCGTCTCCGGAGATGGTCATGAAGAGGTGATCGAAATGAGCATAAACGATGGCAGCGGACCAATCGTGGCATCAGCTGCCCTGGCTGTTGCAGCCGTTCCTATGGCATGGATGTGGAGGAGGCGAGGCCGAAATCAACGTTGATGTCGATCCCGTGATAAGTGGCATTAACCCTCCAATCATGGTTAACCCTCCAATCATAGATTTTTAATACTAAATAATAATAGTGTGTGATCAAATATGAAGAGCATAAGCATGTTGTTGCTGATGGGTTTGATCTTGGTATCGGATGCCTCTGCCCACTCTCTTTATGTCGAGTTTCCCAGAGACCTTTCCACGGATGCAAACGCAGAGTTCTGGATAGCTTACGGCCACGGCGGCTCAGCCGATCAGGAGCTTGTCGCTCTACCGGTTGCCAGGATCGTCTCTCCCTCAAGCAAGCCGGAGGAGCTGTCAATGCAGCCTTTTCAAGGTGGGCTTATGGGTGAAGTCGCCTTCCCGGCGGCTGGCTGCTATGTCATGGACATGCAGATGGACAGCACCTTTTTCGACCCTTCATGGTTTGGCTCATCCGGAAGCCGGAGCCTGGTGGAAAAGTATGGCCGGGGGCTCTTGCCTGTCCAGTCCGGCCAGGGATTCGGCTGGTCGAGCGGAACCGGTCTGGAGATCGTTCCCGAGACGGATCCCTATGGCCTGAAGTCCGGTCAGCAATTCAAAGCCAAGGCACTGTGGAATGGAAAGGCAGCCCCTGGCAGCTACAGCGCAGTCATCGTCCGGTCGCCAGAGGATGTGCTGGTAATTCAGCATGCTCAACAGACCGAGCAGGAGGGCAGCAGCAGCGACGGATCTATCAGCTTTGCAGCCACAAGGCCAGGACTTTGGGTTCTGAGCTACGAAGCCACTCTTGACGAGACCGGCGAATGGACGGCAGAAGAAGACGATCCGCAGGGCCATTACAAAAAGGGCGATCAGCTTTCTTACGAGCAGATTGCTCCTACTGCCTATCTGAGCTTCTGGGTGAACAAGTAAGAGGCGGCAAATGGTTCATATCTCTGATGGGGTACTTCCCGGGCCCATGCTGGCGGTAGGTTTCATCCTGACAGCCGTCCTGCTATACTACTCACTAAAGAACATAAAAGCAGAGGAAATTGCCAAGATCTCTTTGATCACAGCTGCCCTCTTCGTGGCTAGCCTCGTCCATTTTCCCATCGGGCCTACATCAGTTCATCTGATACTCAACGGCCTGGCGGGAATATTGCTCGGCAGGAGGGCATTTGCCGGCGTATTTGTAGCCATCACCCTGCAAGCGCTCTTTTTCCAGCATGGAGGGCTCACCTCCCTGGGAGTCAATGCCCTGAACATCGGTCTTCCTGCTCTATTGGCCTGGCAGCTATTCGAATACAGAACGCATCTGGCCTCACCCAGGAGAGATACCATCTTCGGGGCAATGGCCGGAGGCCTGGCAGTTCTGGCATCGGTGCTGATGGTCTCTTTAGAGCTGCTTACTATGGGTGAGGCATTCAAGGAGATATCGGTTATGGTGATCGGCGTCCATCTGCCCGTAATCCTTCTGGAATCGGTGGTAGCAGGTGCAGCTGCCGGATTTCTGGCGAAGGTAAAGCCGGAGATGCTGGCGGAACAGCAGACTGATGCAAGCTTATCAAGGTGAGTTGTGATGAAGTGGATAATAATAGTAGCAATTGCAGCGATCCTGCTATGTGCCGGAGATGCCAGCGGCCACAGGATGTTTGTGGGACAGAGGATGAGCCTGGAACTGTACGTTTTGTACGATGACGGAAGCCCTGCAGCCAATGCGGCGGTCAAGCTCTATCAGGATGGCAAGCTCTTTGCTGAGAATGTCACCGATGCCCTGGGCAGGATCAGCATTTTCCTTCCGGGAAAAGGCACAGGCAAATGGCAGTATGTGGTCTCGGATGGAGGGCACACTGAGAAGGGCGCCTTAAATATCGATAGTAATATTCCCCTTCAGGCAGGGTCATCGGCGCTCCTTGTAGCCGGCCCCCTGTTTTCGATGCGCCGGAAAAGGCAGAAGGAAGGGGGTATCTGATGAATGGCAGATCAGTTCTCATGATCATCCTGGTGCTGGCAGCCTGCGGCATCTCGGAAGGGCACAGGATGATGATGGGCTACAAGGTAAACGAGCTGCAACTCTCAGCTCTCTATGATGACGGCACTCCTGCCCAGGGTGTGAAGATCGAAGCTCTCAGCGACGGAAAACCCGTAAGCAAAGGAGTGACGGACGGTAATGGCACCTTTGTATTCAGGCCAGGCGAGAGGCTGGAGGATATCACCTTTGTCAGCTCTTCGGCAGGACACAGGGCGGAGCTCTCCCTCAATCTGGCCCAGAAGAGGCAGGCAGACGATCTCTCTCTGCCGATGAGGGCCCTCGCTGGTATCGGCTACCTTCTGGGAGTTGCGGGCATCGCCATGATCTATGTCTCCAGAAAGGATCGCAAGAAAGCATGAGCCACTTCGATCCGGAGAAGCACTCCCGGCTGGAGTCATCCATCCACAGTTGGGAGCCCAGAGCAAAGATCCTCTCCCTGCTAGTGCTCATTTTTTCCATTGCCCTCGCCGGAGGCATCCTTCCTGCCCTGGCAGGTCTATTTATATCGGTCTTTTTGATACTGGTCTCCAGGATTCCTCTGGCCCATGTGGCCGGATTCATGAAGTGGCCGGTCATCTTTCTTCTCCCACTGGCGTTATTTTTGCCCTTTACGACCGCGGGGGATTGCCTTTATTCTTTTCAATTTCTCTCGGTCAGCCGCCAGGGAGCGTTTTTCAGTCTGCTGTACCTGACTCGGGGGTTAGCGGCTGCTCTGCTGTCCCTTCTGATCGTTGGCACTGCTCCGTTCACTGTGACCATCAAAGCTCTTCAGGAGATGGGAATGCCGGGATCTCTCACCCAGATATTCCTCTTCGCCTACAGGTACATCTTTCTCCTCGATGAGGAGTTTTCCATCATGAGCCGTTCTATGAAATGCAAGGGTTTTGTCAAGAGATCCGATCTCAAGACCGCCCGCACGCTGGCCATGGCTTTTGCCATGCTGCTCATCCGAAGCTACGAGAGATCGGAAGCGGTCTATCATGCCATGCTCTCCCGAGGCTATCGGGGAGAGATTCCGGGTCCCGGGAGAAGAGGACTTGCCGCCGGCGATCTTTTCAAGAGCCTGATTGTGGCGGCCGCGGCATTCGCCATCATGGCAATCTAATGATAATTCCTATTATAATAAAAATCACAATAAAATCACAATAAAATCACAATAAAATCACAATAAAATCACAATAAAATCACAATAAAATCACAATAAAATCACAATAAAATCACAATAAAATTGCAATAAAATCATAGCAAGAACCAGAATAAAAAAGATGGGCGATCCAAAATGAAAGCAATTGAAGTTGAAAACCTGGTCTTCAGCTATCCGGATGGTACCCCTGCCCTGGATGGAGCGAGCTTCTCTGTCGAATGCGGGCAATCCGTAGCCCTTCTGGGACCCAATGGATCCGGCAAGTCAACACTTCTGCTCCATCTCAATGGACTTCTGCGCGGACAGGGAACAGTGCGCATCATGGGTAGAGAGATCACGGAAGAGAACCTTAGCTGGGCAAGAAGCCAGGTGGGAATGGTCTTTCAGGACCCGGATGATCAGCTGTTCATGCCCACGCTGGAGGAGGATGTCTCGTTCGGACCGCGAAACATGGGTTTGTCTGAGGAGGCGGTGCAGGAGGCTGTCTCCTGGGCGTTGCGGTCCACCGGTCTCGTCGATCTGGCGGCAAAGAGTCCTCATCACCTGAGCTTCGGGCAGAGGAAGAGGGCGGCTGTAGCCACCGTTCTGTCCATGGGGACGCCCGTTCTGGTTTTGGATGAGCCGACCTCAAATCTGGACCCCAGATCCAAGAGGGAGATGGCCACATTGATCAGAAGGCTTCAGGAGAAGGGGACTACTATTATCACGTCTACCCATGATGCAAATCTTGTTCCGTCTATGGCGGACCGGGTTCTTCTTCTTGACCGCAAGGTCGTGGCAGACGGCGATGTCCATCAGATATTATGTCGCAGGGATCTATTGAAAGGACTGGGGCTGGAGATGCCGCTCCTGGCGGACCTCTTCGAGAGGTTGCGGGAAGAGAAGATCTACTCGGGAGCGACTCCATTTGCCGTAGAAATGGCAGCAAAGGAGATAGCTTCTCTGCTGAAATGACCTGATGAAATTATTCGCGGAAATGATATGCGAAAAGACCTGAAATAAAAAAGGGGAATCATGGGGCGGAGTATCACTCGCCCTTGAGGTACTGCGTCGTCAGGATCAGTGTGGATATGTACTTCGGTCCTACGTAAGTCTTCTCATTGGAGTTCTTTCCTCTGGGCATGTCCACCAGCTCATTGGTGCGAAGATCTGTGCCGGTGTCGGTGGTGATCACCCACTGGTTGAACTCGGCTGATGGATTGGTCAGATCGAACTTGACCTTGCCTTCTTTGTCCGTTACTGCAGTCAGCTTCGTGTCGTTGCCTACTCTCTCTGCAATTGCCGTCAGGTTATCCATGGGCTTGCCGTCGAAGAGGACCTGAAACTCGAAATCGCCCTTGCCGACGGTTGTGATATTGTCGAGTGGCACTATCTCTAATTTCTCGCCGATGGGCTTGTTGGCCTGGGAGAAATCGCTGTTCGGTCCGGCTACAAATGCCTTGGCGTAGCAGAGCTTTTCGTAGGATCTCTGCACGTACCAATCATCTGCCCAGCCGGTCTTGTTCAGAGACTCAAAGTCGATCTCAGGGGCATATCCCGCCTGCCAGATGGATATCGCCGGGGGATTGGTGACGATGTTCGTCCAGGCGCCTTCGGTATGGAAGAGGTCCAGGATATAGAGTCCCGGTTCATCCACATCGAAGCTGTAGAGCTTCCAGTAGCCGCTTGTATCCGTCTTTTCATCGAAGGTGTGGTTGATCACCTGTCCGGAGGGGCTGGTGATCTTCAGGTACATCACACCAGCAGGGATCTCAGTAGAGGTGGTGTTATGGCCGCTGCCGATAGGCACGATGGCCACATCTCCTACCTCTGCCCAGCTGGAGACGGGCCAGGCGAATGTCTCATGGGCGCTGACTGCTGCCGGGCATAATAGCATTAGCAGCATTATTGATATCATTTTATACATCATGTTTTACCATCATTGAGTTCTTTAGTATTACTAACTACTTAAGAGTTGCTACATAGTACATAGTACCTAAAATTAAAAAATTAATATGATACTATATTGCTTCGAGAAATCCTCTCGTTCATCCATGTCTTTACATTATCTGATTTGATCTGATTTGATTCGAATTAGGCCGTACCTCCTTTTTCCTGAATGGTTATGTTGCTGAAAAGTGCTGAGGATTGGTTACAGATGGCTGCCGTCTCACTGTGCAATCGACTTGTGCGATTCAGGCTCTCTGCAGATGATTCTGCGTAGCCTTTTGCCTGCTCCAATAAGGATTTCATCTGGCTCATGTTCCCTTCTACCGTTGCAGAAAGGGCGAGCGTCTTTCTGTAAGCCTCATCGGTTTTATTGAAAAGGACCTCCGACTGGGCAGCTTTTGCGGCTGAAGCTTCCGTATCCATTAAGAGGGACTTTATTTTCTTCTCATTTTCCTTGATCTCTATTAGCAGCGCTTTTGCCTCATCATTGGTGGCGTTTGCTTCATCTCTGGCAGATACGCTCTCGTTTCTCGCCGCGCAAGCCTCATCCAGCAGCTCTTTTGCTTGTGTTATCATCACATTGGAGCTCATGGCCATTGGCTGGGGCATGCTTGGAGCCACAAAACCGTATCTTGCGAATTGGGCATTCTGGTCGGGCATCTTTGCGCCTGCATCGAGATTGATAATCTGGTGTCTGCTTCCGTTGCCCAGATAAAGGCTATTCGTTCCAGCTGACGGCCAGGACAGGGCGAGGAGCATCATAATCAACAGGACTATTTTGAGATTCATGCGAGTTATCACTCCTGGTCTGGAGTGTTTCTCTGAGTATATAATACTTTTTTGTCATTTGTTAATAATTTATGTTAATTATTTCATGAATCTAGAGATTACCCGCCTCCTGGGAAACGCAGCTGCAGATCATGGCGAACGCCTGCCGTTCAAGCTCTCGATTTCTCTTTCGTTCCTCGATAATCATGCGGCTGATGCAGTTCTATGAGGGGCGTTTTCTCTTGATCTTTGCCGAATTGTATTTCATCACCTACCGAAAGCATGTGGTCCGGCTTTGCCCTTATGCGGATGTATTGGTCCCCAGAGTGAACACCGATTGCAGGAATCTCCTCCTGCGCGGTGGCGCTCTCCAGCACCAGTATGCTTTTCTCGTCCAGGAGCAAAGGCACTCTGGAGTTTTGGGCATCTTTGCTGAGGATGATGGCGGTAACGAGATCAAATCCTCTGTCGCAGCAGCTTTTTCTGATATCTGTGATCATCAGTCGGATCATGGCATGGTAGCTCCTGTCTTCACGATTTTCATGTAATTTTAGAAGAGGAGTCCGGCCTGGCAGGGGCCGGAACCTGACAACAGGCAGACGATGATAAAGGAGGTCAACGGTGATCTGTCGTCATAAAACTGGATAGGACCATACTAGTTAATAAACATTTTGCTTTTAGTAGCAATGGCTTGGGCATGGTCGAGGCTGAGACATGGCCTTCAGAAGCCCTCAGATCAGGACCAGACAGGCCCCAGGCGCTTTCATCCTCCTGCGCAACATGCGTTTCTTTGGGGTGGACGGGCCTGAGGAAAAAAGATCCTGCACGCATGCAGGGGCGCGCGCATCGCGGGTGGGGGCGGGAGGGACGCGCGCGGGTGTCGCATGCGGGCGTGCGAGATTGAAAGTTGTTGGTCGTGGTCGAAGGATTCGCTTGCCTGAAGCATTGTGGGTGCCTCTGAGGTGCCATCAAGATCTATGACCGCTTTAGGACTCAAGGGGATAATTGAGGCAAATCGAGCGCGTCTTGCCAAATTGGGTATTTAATAGATATCGCCCCTGGCATCTAGCTTCAGGACAAAAATCAGTTGGCTTGCCTCATCGATCTCATAAACAAGCCTGTATTCGCCAAATCTTACACGGAATCTGGTTTGATGGCAGGAGATGCCTATGCATCGGAAGTTGGCTGATTGTCATTTCTTTTGGATTTCAATTGCAGAAGCCTCTTTTTTATCTGAGCATACCAGCTTCTTATTAGGATGAATATATTCATATGCTAATTTATATCCTACAAATATTGATGATAAAATTGAAATAATATAAAAATGTCTTCCAATTAATGAGTCAATAATTACAAAAAACCATCCACCTAAAGATGCCCCATAAATAAGAGCGAGCCCTAAATCATGCCAAATATTGATTTTCCCAAATAGCCATAGTTTTCTTTCTGGGCGATTTTTAAACAGTCCACCATTAGGCAACTTTAAATAATTATTCTCCAAATATATTGCTCTTCCTAACGAAGCCTCATATAATTGTGTGTTTCTCATATCGTAAATCATTATTCCTAGTATTGCGACAAAGCCCAGAATTCCTATTGGAAAAGTTATTGTATGTGATAAATCTTTTGAGCCTGTATAAACTGCAAGAGATAATCCAGATACCGCTGGCACAAATGCCAGGAGTCTAAATCGAATATCCGTAAGTAATCTAAAGTATTCTGTAGTCTGTTCGTAGTCAAGTATCAGCATATCCTTTTGGAACGCACTTGAAATTTCATGGCCACAAACTGCGCAAAATTTATCATTAATTTGATATTCAACCCCACAGCTTGTGCAAAACTTCTTGTCACCCTTCCGTTCGATATCATTATCGTTTTGTTCCGACGTTTGTGGTAATGCTTCTTTATCTTCTTCTAACATGGAAATTCTACCTATTTATTGTTTGGATTTCAAGATTATATAATTTTGGCCGCTTAAATAGCCTGTCACAACCGTTATGAACACCATCGATCTATATCCAATTTGCCCGGAGTCCCATGCGATTCTCCTCAAGATGTCGGGCGTCGGCTCTCATGGCTTTAAAGCAATTATTCTTGTTCGTCGCTTATGGATCATTGGGCGAAGGACATCCAAATGGGAATTTCTGGATAATTCAGGCGAACATGAAAGCTCATAGACCCAATTCTGCTTTAAGGTCTTCCCAGGATATGCCGCACTTGCGAGTCTCTTCAGCTATTCTATCCAGTTCATCTATCTCAGGGTCCTCCAATTCTATTTCTTCAATGGTAGATTCTGAATAGCAACTCTCTCTTTCGCACCAACCATGATAGGTTCTTCTCGTTACAGAGCTATAAGGATTGCGAAAAGCAGTGAATTTATCCTGGTTCTGATAAGGATATAACAGCAATTGCGTTGGTCTTATCATTGGCTAGAACGCCTGCGCCGTAATTCTTCTAATGTGATACCCTCAGATTTATGCTTCAGAAAATACTCATATCGAGAATCAACGTATGCCGCCTCGCTGCAATCCATCTTCTCTTTTTTGCCTTCACGATGGCTGCCTTCTCATAATCACCTGGCATGTTATTTTGTAGTGAACGCTCAATACTTGAAGATGACGAAGATGGCAAGATCACGAGGCTTTGGCGGGCGGGCCTTGAGCGCTCGCTGCATCCCGGTCGAGCAAGATTTCCGGGACGCCCGCACGCCTGGGGGGCTGGGGGCTCGCGTGAGCACCTGCGGTCGACATGCTCTCTGACCTGGTTCTCAGGAACTGCATTAAAATTGCTCCGGCAAATCCATATCGCAACGATTCGCAATCTCAAGTGCAACTTGGAGAAAATTTGCTCTCGCTTCATTGACACCCTTTTGATGTGATCCGATGGCACCATCGGCAGGCAATAGATGAAAGATTGGCTTATGAGCCTCTTGTCCCATGGGCATCAGGCTTCTGTAGTGCTTTATCAATCCCAATCGATTTCCATTTGCTTCTCTTTTGATCGACACAGTTTGCTCCCCCAAGACCTCCTCTGAATAGACGGAAGGGATTCTCTCTGCCCAGCGTTTGTATGCTTTTACTGGGCGACCCATTTTTTCTGGGTGCTGCATTATTACATAGCCTATTGGAGACATTTGCCCTTTTGGTAATTCTAGATCTTTCGCAGGATTTTTTTTCAAACGTTCCTGCCATCCATTACGCCATTCCCTTATTGAAGGGCCTAAATTCTTTAGCCCTTGAAGCGAGAAAAGATCGGGTATCAATGGGACTACTAAATAATCTGCAGCTAAAAGTATCGAACGATTAATTGCACCCAAATTTGGACCAAGGTCTATTAGAGCGACATTAATGTTGGATTTATCCACAATTCGTTTCATGACGCGCCAGAAGGCAGATTCTACTCGAAATGCTCGCTCCTTTTGGTCGAGACATAATGGCCATTGCTGCGAAAGTTCGTCTTCAAAACGCGATAATGCCAGATCTCCGAGAATCAGATGGATTCTTTCATCTATTTCTTCAACATATGGGTTCTCTAAAATATCGCCAACTCCACGAAGCATAGGCTCTATGCTTCCATAGATTGTTTTGCTATGTTCGCCATCCGGCCAAAATTCCTCAAGACGTTCATCGTCCAGAAATGACGCGGTTAGATTGGCCTGTGGATCGAGATCTGAAGCCAATACATTGAGCCCCAAATCAGCATACATCCATGACAGATGATAAACTAAAGAGGTCTTTCCCACGCCACCTTTGTTATTGAAAAATGCTATTATAGGTGCGCTCATGTTTGTCTCCTTACTGTTGCAAGAATATGATTTTCCTCTAAAATATATTCAAGGGGAGGATTTCCGTTATCTGAAAGCTGCTTTCTGGCAATCTGAATGCCCATGCCGAATCGTTGAACATAGCCCAAGACGTGCATGGCTTCTGCAAGATGAGGATTTCGATAATCTGTCACACCTGGCTGGCCGAAGTTTTCTTTGGTAACCTGGCCGAAAGGTCCACCAGGATTATGTATTTCAATGCGATCTGAGAACCAATAAATGCGAACTGGTGCATAAGTTCCTTCATAAGTTCTATGAAGTATAGCGTTGCGGATTAATTGCTGAAGAGCTGGAAGGGGGTACTCTGATCTTCTGATTTCCACCGGTTCTGAGATGATTGAAGTTGATACTGAATTATTAGCTTCCAGGATCTCATCAATTCTCCTAAGAATGTCGGGAAGTGGACCAGCAATCTCTTTTCGATCTCTAATGGGATCTGTTAGATTATTTCCCTCTAACCTCAAGAATTGCACATAGGCCCCGGGGATGAAACGAAGCGTATCTTTGCCAATAACGAGAATTCCCAAAACAGTAGGTTTGCCATCAGGGGTTAGAAATCGCAATGCTTTGAGTTTATCCTCAATTGAACGACTATTTTGTGCCAGTACTGATGGAGCGATTGCATAAGGAAGGTATTCATGTTCAAATGATTCAAGATCCAAGTCATCGATGGTGGCAGAAGGAACTTCTTGGAGATCAAATGGAAGATCCCTAGAACGTCTGCGCTCTGCAAGGCGTTTTTCTTCTTCAACAGTTGCTCTTGCCCTGCGGGGACCTACTCTAATCCATGTTACCCCATTTAGCCTTACAGGTGGTGAATTTGATGGTTCAACTTTAACCACAGCCATCTCACAGTTGTTTATAACCTTCTTATCAACAGAAATTGATGGAAATGGCTGAATCTTTCCGTCATCTTTCATATAAGATATGTCTAATAATAGTTTATCCGTAATATCCAGCCTTGAGCAAGAGCCGTCATCATTAGCTCCAATGAAGATGAATCCAGGTTTGCGGTGATTTGGCAAATCATTGGCATACGCGCAGATTGCCTGGCGAATTTTGTCAGGATCTGACAAAGATGCCTTTCTTTCAACCAGATCTGATTCTAAATTTTTGAGCATATACACAAGCTCCTGCTGGTCCATTGAAAACCTCCCGACTATATTACTATGCCTTCATTATACATTTTCTGCGGCTTATCATCTTTGTAGCAACTTTTTATTGCTTTTTCATGCAAGACTTTGCTTGCACAGTGCTACTTAAACGCTGTTGATATTTAAGGTTATTCATGCAATATTATATTGTTTTAGCTGCATCAATAATCTCATATTGCTTGAGCAATCATTATTGATTTGTGATTCTTGCCGATGCAGCCGCAGTTCAGACCATATTCTAGACCCTTTGATCAGCACTATGTACAGCCCACGCCCATATGGCAGTTCCTGCAGATTAAATTCTAGCCTGGAACGCGCTTGAACGCGTCCAGTATGCTGTAACCTCTGTACGAGCATCTATGTTCCAGCCATTTCCGCATTAACTT
>JGI20214J51088_10001514_pt1 | contig 15842 bp, 15 predicted proteins | sample WetSurMetagenome_FD_51088 | JGI IMG/M metagenome (IMG submission 51088) | reverse complement strand
GCTGAAGATCAAAATCAGTCAGATATGCAATATCTTTCATTTTTAATATAACATGAATGCCTTGCCCAGCAGAAACTTGGAATTTATACCAATCATAGGGATCGTTCATATCAACGAATCCGAAGTATGTTCCTGGTGTGAGAAGCAATGCAGCGGTCCGGGTATTCGGGGCATCTGTTCCGGAGTTTGCATCGTTCTGCCCATTGAGGACCACACTGAAGGTGTATTTCCCAGTTCCAGTGCCACTGACATATTTCAGCCAGACGTACCATTTACCTGAGTAGGTGGCAGTGTAGCTGATGGTCTCTGGAGTGCTTCCTGTGTTGTTTGAGGAGGCTACCATGACACTTGAAGCAGTCCACAGGGAAAGGTCAAAATCAAATCCGGAGGGGGGCGTCATAGTAAAAACAATCTGTTGCCCTTGGCATACGGAAAAGAGATACCAATCACTTGTATCGGTAGAAGACATTTTCCCGGATCTCCCTCGCCCTGGTGTTTCATCGATAAGCTCACCAGGATATATTGCTAATGCTCGAGGTTGATCGATTCCTGAATCTTTTTTATATCCTGCGTCATCATTATCTGCGGTGTTCATCGATGCAGGGTTTGGGTCTTGTAAATAGTAACTTCTGTCTAAAATGAAGGTACCTTGACCATCCTCAGTATAATAATTTTTTAAACCGTCGTTTGTTATCTTGTTAGTCTGCGCGTTCTTAGCGAATGTACCTACAGGAACAATTAAGGCAGTTCCTATAAATAAAAGCGCTATGACAACTGCTTCTATTCTTGATTTTTTAGAATCTCGTTGATTATTCATATTTTACCCCCTTTGTATATAATGATTATATGAAAGGGGATTATATATATGTTTCTATTTTTTATATAGGACTTTGAAGGTATATTTTACTCCTAGAACTTTCCAAATATTGTGATAAGGATGATGACGTGTAAAAAATACAAGGATTTTTATTTGCTGCTTCATTAAGTTTATAAACGATTTGTTCATCCAAAATGTAATGATTCTGACTGCATCCTTTTTTAGTCAACTCGCCGGATATGTTATTGTCATTCTCATCCCGATTGTTGTGTTATATATCGTGTATCTCATCATTACAAAAACATTTCGCGACATGGGGTTCTCATCTTTTGAGGCGATTGTTATTGTATTCGTATCGTTTTTCCTTGGAGCCGGTATTCTCGATGACTATGTCGGTGTCAGTTTCTCAAACATCCCTTTGTTTACCTATCATGAATATTGGAAGGTCGGGATCAACGTAGGTGGTGCTGTGATCCCTATAATTCTTAGCCTATATTTATCTTTAAAAAATAGATTAAAACCATTACCGGTCATACTTGGGATAGGAGTCATCTCTGTTGTGACATTTTTCGTTACCTATCCCGACCCCGAAAAAGGAATCGTTTCAACGTTTCCCCTTTGGGTAGCACCCATCGTAGTCGCAAGCCTTGTTTCTCTCTTTTTCTGTTGGAACGAAAAAAGAAAATCTGCACCTTTTGCTTATATAATAGGTACGGTCGGTGTGCTGATCGGAGCTGACTGTTTACATCTGATGAGCCTGTTGGAAAATGAGGTACAAACCACGAGATACGCAGTCATTGGTGGAGCAAGCGTTTTTGACATGGTCTTTATCACAGGTATCCTTGCGGTATTCCTAGACGGTCTCTTGATTATTCAGCAAAAAAGGAAAAAAGATTAATCCAGGATTTGCTCTCTTACAGATTGCATAATTTAACTATTCTTTGCCATGGTCGTCATCATGGACATGATGGTCATGATGATGTTCAAGAGGGTGAGTCATGCCCCACGGGGCCCACATCGCTGCTAAGAGTCCACCTGCGATTAACAGAGCAACTATGAAAATTGCTAGATTTTGGTAGATGTCATAGGGTTGTGCTAACGCCCAGAACCAATAAATCAAAAAGATAATGGCCCCTAGACCAATGATTATCGAAGCCCAAAACCGCCATTGGAATCCTTTTTGTTTCCACATTTCTTTTTCCACTGTTGTCTGTTTTTTGAAAGCCCAATATGCCCAGGGTACTCCTAAGATCACTGTTAAAAGAAGAAGTGATAGTAAGAAAATTGCGACGTTTTTTTCCCATGCATAGTTTTTCGCATAGAAGAACAACCACAGCACAAGAAATACAAGCCATCCGACAGCAACAAGGATAGATAACGATATTCTCCAGCCAAGACCTTCTTTTTCATTTTTTATATCCAGTGTTTCATTACTCATACAGAACCACTCGCAACCATCATAGAAATTCATTTCCGCTATATAAATATAACAATATCAGAAGGTTCCCTTCTATAAAAATTATGAATCAAAGAGGAAGTATTATCTTTCGAAATACTTAATAAACACCTAATATTTTACCTCCATGTTTTTACGTTGAGTAAGAGGCAGAAAATGGACGACGAATCACTGGAAGAAATGTCCCGTAAGAAAGATGCATTTCAAGAAAAAGCCAATCATCTGAAGAGAAGCCGAGATGAATTGCACGACCAATCAAAAAAGATGGCAAAAGAACGCGACGAAATCAACGCGAAGGTCCGACAGATACGAAATCTGATAGGTGAACATAAAAAGAAACGCGATGAGTACAACGAACGTGTTAAACACGCAAAAGAACAACGAAACGAATTTTTAACGAACCATATCGAATTAAAAAAGAAAATCAAAGAACTCGAACGAGAACGAACCTCAAACTCTGGCGTGAACGTCAACGAATTGAAACAATATCTCAGAAAACTTGAAAATGAACAGATGACCCAGCCGATGTCCACTCAGAAAGAAAAAAAACTTATTGAAACGATTAAGGGGATTCATCTGAAAATCAAGGACGCAGATGAAAAATTAAACAAGGACCCGAAGCTGAAAAAAGCAATCGAAGAAGAAAAACTGATGCGGCAGAAAGCAGAGAAACAGCATGAGCTTGTCGAAAAGATGGCGAAGAAAGCACAAGAAGAACACCAGGGAATGCTTGAACAATTAAAACAACTTGATAAACTTGTCAAACGAACGACCGAGATCCAAGAAGATATTGTCGTCACTAAGATTGAGGCAGATAAACTCCATAAAGATTTCATCGACCATGTGAACAACATTCATGAACTAGAGAAAAACATCTCAAGCACGGAGAAGAAGAAAGAGAAAAAGAAAAAGTTGGCAGATGTCTCCGCTGCCCAAAAAGATGCGGATGATGTATTCGAGCGATTTAAGAAAGGAGAAAAACTCAGCACAGAAGATCTGATGATTCTCCAGAAAGCAGGATTATTATAAAAATATCCTTGGAGGGACTCTGAGATGCCTTGTGAGCTTTGCGGGAGAGAGTGTAAAGGCGGTAAAGAAGCGATCATTGATGGCGCAAAAATGTTCGTCTGCCCGGATTGTATGAAATTCGCAGAAGCGTCAGTACAACCCGAACCTGTGAGAACTAGTTATGCACCGCAACCCCAACAGTTCTTTAAGAAAAAAACACAAAAAGCAGAACGAGACATTTACAAGGATAAAGGCATGGAACGGGAGCTGGTGACAAACTGGAACCAACTCATTGAGCATGCTCGAAAAAAGAAGGGCCTGACCAGGGAAGAACTAGGATTCAGAATCGGGGAACGGACCGTTACGATAGCAAAACTAGAAAATGGTGACCTCCGACCATCTGATCAAACGATTGCAAAGCTAGAAAAAGAACTAGGAATCCACCTTATGGAAGAGATAAAAGCTGTACCTACCGGAACACAGACACGAGCTCAAGGTGGATTTACTCTTGGTGATTTTATAAAAACAGAAAAGTAAGACGCATGAAAAAAAACGACTTCTCAACAGCAGTGAAAGCGCTGAAAGATGGGGAACCGATTATTTATCCAACGGATACACTGTACGCACTCGGTGCAGATATCTACAATGAAACCGCGGTACGAAAAGTATATGATATAAAACGACGCCCCTATTCGGTTCCACTCCCTGTCGCTGTTGGATCGATACCGGCGATAGAAACCATCGCCAATACAAACGAAGCATCTCGGAAAGTCAGTGAAATGTTTTTACCGGGTAATTTAACGATCATCTTGAAAAAAAAACAATCTGTCCCGGATATTGTCACCGGTGGTTCGGATTCGGTTGCGGTACGGGTCCCCAATGACTCTATTGCATTAAAATTACTTTCACAGTATGGTCCTTTGACAATCACTAGTGCGAATATTCATCATATAAAAACTTTAAGCACGATACCCGACATCCTCAGGCAGTTGGAAACCTCAATCCCTGTCTGTCTTGATGACGGAAAACGAGCTGGTACTGCTTCGACGATTGTGGATGTATCTGCCAAAGAGCCACAGATCGTTCGGAAAGGGTCGATTTCAGAAAAAGAAATTATGGATGTGATATCCCATGGATGATATGATTTATGAGAATTACAAACGCGCTGGCAAGATTGCAGCAGATGCTCGGAACTACGGTGTTACTCTCTTAAAACCAGGCGCACGATTTTTAGATGTCGCAACATTGGTCGAAAAGAAAATAACAGAAAATGACGCGGGTCTTGCTTTCCCAGTAAACATCGCATGTAACACCCTTGCTGCTCATTACAGCCCACGCCATGACGATCCGCTCACCTTCAAGAAAGGAGACGTGGTGAAACTTGATGTCGGTGCTCACGTAGAAGGCTATATCGCTGATACCGCGATTACCGTTGAGCTTGAGACACACCTTTACGATACTATGATACAGGCATCCAGTGAAGCGTTAGAAAACGCAATCACGGTTATAAACCCAAAAATCCCTCTGTGCGATGTAGGAAAAACCATCGAAAAAACTATCACATCCTATGGATACAAACCCATCGAAAATCTTATGGGTCACGGATTAGGTCGTTATGAGCTCCACTCAGGATTATCAGTTCCAAACGTGGGGGCGCTAGGTGGCAAAATGCAACCCAAAGACGGGGATGTAGTAGCTATTGAGCCATTTGCAACAAACGGCGCAGGCCACGTCATATCAGGAGCAGGAAGCAATATTTACCTGTGTAAAGATTCAATCAAGGCAAAATTTATTCGGGATAACAAGACTAAAACCATGTTCGATAAAATAAATAAACATTTTGGGACGCTCCCTTTTGCCCAGCGATGGTTCTATGGGTTGTTCCCAAAGGATGATATCGCGATAAAGAAACTATCATTCTTAGGCGTCATGAAACACTACCCACAACTCGTAGAAGCAAAAGGTGGAATGGTAACTCAAAAAGAACATACTGTGATAGTAAGAGAAGATGGTTGTGAGGTGATTACTTGAAAACAGCGAAGAACAATGGAAAGAACGAGACGAAAATCATCCAACTTGAGGAACTAAGCTGGAAGCAACTCGATGCACTCGACCGCACTAAAACCATCGTGTTCATCCCACTGAGCCCCCTGGAGGAACATGGTCCTCACTTGCCCATTGGTACTGATCTTCTTACCGCACGGGATGCTGCAAAAGAGGCGATTCGGCTCGTGAGTAAGAAAAAACCTGATCTTACCCTTATTCTCTTCCCTGCTATCCCCCTTGGGTATTCAAAGATGGCCTCTGACTTTCCAGGCACGGTTTCAACCCAGGTACATACAATCAAGATGATTGTCTCTGATGTGTGCTGCTCCCTTGCAAAATTTGGTTTCAAATATTTTGTTATTTGTACATTCCATATGGATCTCGGACACCTCAAAGGAATCTATGGCGGTATGAATAAAGCGATGAAATTCCATGACATAAAAGTCATCGAACCATGGGGGCCTTATTTTCATCATAAAGAGGTGGAGAAGAGGGAGCCTCAGGTAGGGTTTGACACGAAAAAAGAAGTTCATGCCTGTTTCCGAGAAACATCTCTTATGAATTATCAATATCCGTACCTGGTCGACCCATCCTACAAGAATCTGCAGAGCATTTATCGAGACCTGTATTCACCCCGGGTACTGGGTAAAACCTTTAAAGAAATCGGAATCACCGAAGGATACGTGGGAAGCCCTGCTCGTGCAGATAGTGATTATGGGCGATGGTACTTCTCGCAAATCGTCGAGACATACGCGCAATCAACGTTAGATATGGTGGAGGGAAAAAAACCATCGGAGCTCCCTAAGAAGTCTCAGATGCTTATGCGATCCATGTTTTGGTTAAAATAGGTTTTTTCAGGGTATTTGATGGGCCCCATCACCGTAGTAGCTGAGTTTTGAATGAAACAGCCAATTGTAGAAACCACCAGACCGGATGAGTGCACAGACTTGTTGCACCGTCAATCCAGCTGACAATAAACGGAAGGCTTGTCCTGAGGCTCTGCTGTTTGTCCAAAACACCGTGTTTGAAGACCACCCTACATACACGCTGGCGCCTGCATCAAGAAATACCTGTGCCATCGATACATCATACAGAGCATAACACGTCGCCATGAACACCAGCGAATCAGGGAAAGCCCCCTGCGGATAATACTGTTCGATGAATGCTGGAGTGAACGCAATGAAATCCTGATCACCCACCACGCCTTTCACGATCAGTTTATTTTGATAATCAAATGCGTATTTCTGTTCTGTTTCATTCGTCCAGAGCTCACCGGTTGCGATGACCACGGCATCTGCCTGATGATCACCATCGACATCAAAGTAGCCCGCATGCGTATTCATATAGACGATATCTGCAGACAGATTATTTCTGATAAACGATAGATCAACTGCCTGGTTTGCCAGATATTCGATGGAATAGTCATGTCGTAGCAGAGTGGTTATGATGTTTTTACATTGACGATGGCCATACATCGATTCCGCTGAATTGAGGATCACTGCGGTATTGCCATTCTCAACTCCATAACACTCAGGTAAAAATCGACTTGTGATCTTTAAAGGAGGATTGTTAGCCTTGGAAAAAGGATCCATTATGACCATATATGAGCCATCGATGAATTTCACTGTAATCGAGGTATCTATACGACTTGCATACTCGACTAATGGATGAAGATTGTACAATCTTTCCAACGCTACCAGCGAATCAGCAGATTTGCTACACCTATTCTGCGTGAGTGTAATCAGAGATATCCCCTGCTGGATAATTTCATCGTAATGGATCACCACAGATGGTTTGGATTGCTGTTGAATCACACGCGTTTGACAAGGTACGCTACTAAGAAGAAGGCATAGAAGTAGGAATATTGTAAGAATTTTCGTTCTTTGTCCGTTCCACATGGTCTGTACCTTATCAATTGAACAGAACTCTATATAAATATATCGTGGAAGAAATAAAAAGAGGGAAAAAAAATATTATTTATATGGAATACCCCGGGGGGAAGAGTTCCTGCATGATTTGATCCATGAGCCCGTTCATCACCTCATTTAGGTTAAGACATTGGAAGATACGCAACGTGAAAAGCACCACGATCAGGCCAATAATCAATACGACCGGCAGCATGACAATAGCGGTGATCACACACCCAATGGGATTTGTTGTATTCAACTGTAGTGGGAGCGGGGTATCTATTTGAGCTTCCGAAAGTCTAGGTTCTGCGCTCCGAATCTCATTGATAAAGAGCGAAGGATCGTTTTTCATTTGATTCAGGTGAGATTTAAACTCAGTCATGGTGATACCGTTTTTCTCCAGAAGCGAAATCACCCGTGGGTTCGAACAGATCACTTGGAGGAATTTTGCAAAAAATGCCGGGTTTTGATTGATCAATTTAATCGTTCTATCAATGGTTGCACTCAGTGTCGGTTTTGTAGTAAGGAAAAGATGAGAATTCATTCCTTTCCCAAGATAGAAAGACCGAACGGTTTGCACACTTTCTTTGTGAAGTGACCGTTGGGTGCGAATCGCAAATAGTGGCGATTCTATTTGTTGCGATGATTGTCTGTTGTTAGTTCCAATAACAGAACTAAAAGATGCGAGCACCATCAGAACAGCTGCCGAAATGCTTATGACGAGAATTTTTTTCTTCATGTCTCTTTCCCCATAAAACCTATCTAGCTCCCTGTATTTAATCGTTATTATAGTATAATATCAAGAATCAAGGTAGTGATACAAGGATATCTCTAGGTTTTAAGCAAGTATTAAAGAGGAAAAACTCGGTCGCATATATTTGCCGTTGTGGTTCTGTAGGCTCTGTAAACGTTCCACCCATGACTGCATCGCTGAACGTGTACGAATCCACGACGACAACAAGCTTTCCTACCCCCCCGGTCGTCTTGTTTAAAAACTCAGTTACGCAACCTATGGTTTGGTTTTTGTTATTGTTCAGAATTGGCGTCCCACCAGTAACCGTAAGATAGGGGGCGGTGATGTTACCGATTAGTGAATTGCTCTCGTTTCCAGTTCTATTGAAATACACGTTCTGATCATAGGTATTGGTCGACAGCCACACACCAAAATTACCGATCAACTCATTCGCAGTTGATGCTGTGTTCATGATGCTATCCATGAGCAGGATCCTGCCCCCCTTATCAAGATAGGCCGTCACCATTTGTATATCTGATTCTTCAAATGGTTGTTTCGGGTTGACAATAATGATGATATCACCGTTTGCTGTCGCATCATCAAGTGTTTTTACCAATGAGGGGATACATCCGACCCTCTGCGTCCATACAAAGAAAGTACCATAGTTATTTTTATTGTTACTAAGGGTAGCACTTGGTTTAACAGAGAAAGCGCAAGAAGAATGCTCCTGATCAAAATAGACGTGGATATAATCAGTCTGCGCTATCGGCAGAGGATAAGAAATATTGTTCAGATATGAACATAATGGTGTCACGGTTGAAAACGCAAACAATCCTGCACAGAGGAACATCCAGAGAATCTTTATTTTATTGTCATTCCTCAGAAGAACAATAAGGGCGATAAAAGAAATAATAGCGATGCATAGAAAAACGATATTGAGAGAAGCATATGAATTTGTTCGATTCAGATACGAAACCGCACCAAGGGTGAAAGCAGGATATCCATCGGTAAACATACAGAAACTGGAAAACACGGTGCTATCGGTAAAAGCAACAACCCGCCCATTTCCGTATTTCATGGCAGCGGCTTGTAAGAGGTATCCGTACTCTGAGTCTGGTGAGGCAACCGATTCTCTGAAGAAATTTTCGGTCGCATAAGTACCCGGCTCACTGGTGATCCGGTCACCAATGATGATGTTTTCCATGCGTGCTGATGCAAGCAGCGAGGTTGGCTCCAGGGTACAGGATGTCATAAACTCAAACTGTCTGACCTGCTGCATCACCGGATGACAAAATAAGCGATCCGGCTGGTAGATGGATAAATCCCCGGTCCCCAGTTCATAGGTCGCATCGGTTCTATATCGGATCCCGAACTCTTCAGAGATCTGATTCAGAAACGTATTCATGCCAAACACGTTGGTATGATCACCGATCAAATACAGGCCGCCACCGTTGTCGACGAAATGGGTAATTGTCTGAATCTCCTGCATCGTATAGCTTTCGGTAGGACATTTTAGGATGAGGATATCGTAGGTGCTGAGGAGCCCTTCCGTCAAGGGACTATTCGTGTTCTTCGTAACGTCATAGTAAACGCTCAAATATTGCGCCCAGGAATAATAATTATAGGTCGAAAGCAATCCGTACCATTCAGTATCAAGAGGTCTAATCGTATCCTCCCATTGGCTATGATACTCGTCGATGAGCACGCGACCGTTTTTCATTGTTCCAGGGTCTTGGAAGATAAAGGCGCCGATAAAAGAAAAAACAAGGAGAAATATCATCAGCAGTGCAATCAGATGTTTCTTTGTCAGACCGAACGATGGCACTTGCGCGGCGTCTTCATTCGTTTCTTTGAAAGGAAGCAGTTTCATGAGGAGCAGTGCAAAAGGCAGGAAACTCAGCATCATGAAAAGTGGGTTCCAGAAGATGGAAAGCTCTGCACTAGTGAGATACCCATAGAGAATCGCGATAAATCGAAGGATGATATACACGATACTTGTGAGTAGAAAGATGAGCGTAGTTTTCAGGATCTTTCGTTTTCCGTAGAGTAAAAAAAAGAGAAGAAGCGCTCCAAGGAATAGGTTGAGCCAAAGATAGCACCCTAGTTTTTCCCAGGTGATGGTCACCGGATAAGTCTGTTGAACCGTTTGAACAAATACGATGCCATTATTTGTCGATGCGTGCAATCCTAGGAAGTTTGCCACCCACGAAACCACCGTTGAGAAGGCGTCGATACGATGTCCATGGGAAATAAAGGTCACATACAAGGGAAATACCGCGGTTTGAACGACGAGGATGACTCCTGCAAGTGCAATACCCAAGGGAATCGCTTGTGCGATCTTCACTTTATAGAAAATGACGGATAACAACAGTCCAATGGCGAGAACCACCAACCCAAGGTTATATGGATAGGGGACGAGGATGAGTGCAGGGACCAAGGGAATGAGAAGAAGAACATATGTTAGGTCAAGGTGTTTGGGGACAATACGCCATACCCCACCGATAGTACAGAGTATTCCGAGTGCTAAAAAGAGCGTCCCTATGACTACATCTGGTATGGTGAACTGGGGGATGAAGAACAGCCAACACGCTGAAAGAAACAGCAGACCGAGCCAGAGGAGTCGCTTCATCGCACATCCTCCATAGGTTGTAATTCATTAAGGAGGTATTTTAGGAAAAGGATGTTACCAGGCCAGTAGTCGTAAATAGATTCTATGTTTTTATCAAGCAGGTACTGGCTATCACCAATCACAAGCAGACCGCCAGCCCCGTGTTTTTCAAAAACGACAAGATGGAATGTATAGTTATCCCAGGTGAAGTTGTAGTAGGAGGTCGTCTGATTTTCCTGAATCGACAGGGGCCAGCTATCAACAAATCGTGGTTCGTTTTGATAAAATGTCAGATTGCCTTCTACATAAGGGACCGGACCTAAGGGTGTGGGTCTTACGTCGACATCGAATGCTTGGAGAAGCGGGAGTGATGCATCCTTATCTTCGTAACCGGTGGCAAGAATGACAAACCCGCCGTTTCTCATATATTGTTGAAGAAACATGACTTCCACTGGTGTGAAGGATGAGGTTGGTGCGATAAAGACAAGTATTTTACTGGCTGAGATTTTTTCCTCAGAGTATTGTCGCAGAAGAATGGGGAGGTAGTTGTTTCGTTGGAGGTTTACGATGAGACCATTGACTGATGTATCGGTGAATGATTCAAGGGCAAATCGTTCGCCATGTGATGCATCGACCAAGACGATGTTTCCATTCATTTGAATAGTATTGCTGCTGATCAGGAGAGGATTTAGTGAGGTTGTCATGAGCAGCGAGAAGCATAGGACAATTGGAAACAGTGCAAAGGAAATTGTTTTGTATTTGGAAAGACGATAGATCAGTGCAGCACCAATAAGGAACAACAGAGAAATTCCTATCTGCAGAGCGCTGGTTGTCGCGGTTTGTTTATTTGCCAGCCATGTAAACGTACTTTGAACGAACAGATATGAAAACGGCAGCGCAGGGTTTTGAAACGAGGACGTATCACCGAACACAAGAACTTTTCCTGAACCATAATAAGCGCCTGCGACAAGAATGACATCCCCGAGCTGCTCACCTTTATTGTATTCGTAATCACCAAGATAAGCGATGTCCCCGTTGGTCCTATTGCCAGAATCTGAAAGAGCAGAAGATCCGATGACTATGGGAAAGGAGGTAGGGGAGACATCCAATGAAGCGCCGACTCCATACTGAAGCTCATCAAAGCTGGTGAGTGGTGTGGTGATCGGATGATACAGAAGATGGGTGCAGGTGAGCCATTTAAAATTATCATCAAGGGGGAGCGCTGCGTCGAAACGGAAAGAAATTCCAACAGGAGTGAGCATCTCGTTCAACGGACCTTGAATGCCACCGACGTTCGTATGGTCTCCGATGACCAGGAGAGAACCTCCTCTGCTGACGTATTCCCAGATGACTGCTTGTTCCTCTTTTGAAAAGGAGACATTAAGGTTGGAGACGACAAAAACAGTAGCCCCGTCGAGCATCGTTTTTGTGATTTTTTCTGTTTCAATTATCGTGGTGTAGTCGGTGAGATTCAAGTATCTGGTGATATTCTGATCAGGTAACTGAATCGAACTAAGAAATTGGGTTCTGTTCTGGACGATGATTTCTGTCTCATACCCTAGTGTTGTGAGATAGACAGGCCAGAGGCCGAACATGCCGACAGCATCCTTTCCATATTTACCATATTCCGGGGCATCCCAGGTGCCCAGCATGTGATCGCCATAAAAAATTATCTTCTGTTGATCTCCTGATGAAGCTCCGGTGTTCACAAAGCTCGTCAATACGGTTGTGGACAGGAACAACAGGACAGCAGCCCAGACTGCACCGTTTTTCAGGAGTTGTTTCATATGACTTTTTTGAGGCAATACCTGTGGTGATGTTTCGTTGACTCGATAGCGAAGCAGGATTCCTAACACGGGAATCAGACAGAAAAGGAAGAAAAGCGGGTGGAGGCTGATCGTGTCGTTTTTTGATTCAAACGACATTAAATCAAGCAATATAAGATAGAAAAACCAAATGAAAAATAATCCGGCTATGCTTATACCGTACCATACCAAATCTTTTCGTGTTTTCCTGAAAGTGAGGAAAAAAACACTGATGATGAAAATTAGGGATATAAACAGTATCCCAAGTCCGCTTGCGGTAGGCCCAAGAGCTAAAGGCGTTCCTGTTACGATGCCGATAGCATGCGATACCAGCAGGGAGCTTTGCTGATAAAGATACCATGCGAAAGGAATGGTTTCCAAAAGAAGGTATACCAGTCCACACCCAAAGGATGCAACTGCTAAAAGTCGGAGTTCTTTTCGCCTCTGGTCAAGAGCCTCAAGGGAGAGATCAAGACCGCAGATGAGCAGTGGGATGCTAGAAATCCAGAGCATCTGAGTCTTTGAAAAGATGAGGAGAAGGAATGCACATAGAAGGAGAACGATTCCTATCACCAGTTTAACAAGATGAGGGTTTTTTTTCGTAAGATTGCGGACAGTATGCTCGAGGGGAAGATTCAGGAGTAATATTCCAAGTAAAAGAAAGATGGTGATGAGATGGAATACAGAAGCAGAAGCAATGCCAAGGTTTGCAGAAAGCAAGTTGAGCACAAGAAGTGTACATATGACAGTCACACAGGTTATCGTTGCTGAAAGGAGTGTGCGTGTGTTAGGGATTCCATTCATAGATTCATATAAGGGAACTGGTGTTTTCATATAACTTTAATGGTTTTCTATTGAGAAATCCCCTAGTTGGAACGATANGCGTCTTCTTTTTTCATTTTGTTATTTTGTCAGGTTAATTTTATATATGTTCATTGGCAACAAGTAACATGATAGGAGANGATGATATCTCTTGTCATAAAGAGGTGAAAGAGAGATGATGTATGAGCACAACGAACCAAATGAAGTCATTGAGTTCTGCCTAAAACACGATCTGATCAAAAAGACAGATCAAGGATATATCATCAAGAGAGAATTTTTCGAACTCCTTGATTATTTCAATATCTAGAGGCGAACAAAACATGTTAACCCAACAACAAAAGGAACAGATATTAAAATTCCTCGCATCTACAGCACAAAAGAATAATTTGGTAAAAGAAATCACAAAAAAAGAATAAGTGACCGTCATCAAAATCTTTTTATAATTTTTTGAATTTTTCTTTTTTTTCCTTAGAAAAAAATCAATTCTACGAGTGTCCGGAAAAGAAAAATATAAAACCTTCTTTTTGTTATCTTGTTACAACGAGGATGCAAACGTTATGAAAAAACAAGAAAATATTTTTGTTTCACTCCAACTTGATAAAGACATAACATCTGGAGAGTTAGTATTAAACATTCAGTTTGATCGAAACGCCCCGAACTTTTTTACCAATAAAAATACAATCTCCTGGTGCCCCACAAACGAAGAACTCGATTTTATCAACGAAGCATTCGGGATGCTTTCCAAAAGAAAACATCAGAAACATGACCACATGGATGACTCAAACCTTCATGAATCAGATTCAGATCCCATTCGCGAAGCTGATGAGAGAGAAATCCTTGATCGAGTCTTTGAGAAAAAAAGACCGAGTTTGAACCAATAATGGATTTATAACCGCTCGAGCAACGCACCGATCATCAGTGGAAGTAAAACCGTCGCATCACCTTCTATGGTCACGTTATCTGCTTTTTCCGCTATTTTCCCCCAGGAGATCGCTTCTCGTGTTTGTGCACCAGATAGACTCCCGTCATGTTCCACAGCTGTCGTGACATACACCGCGTGGGAAAGACCATTGCAGTACTGGTTCCACCAGATGACATGATGTTTTGATATCCCGCCCCCGATGATGAACGCACCTGTTTTTTTTGCGCTAAAAACGATATCGGAAAGGTCCTGTTCATCTTTGAAAAGGTCAACCGTGAGGTCGCGGTGCTCTTGATAAAACATCCAGAGCTGAGAACCGAATGCCCCATCGGTAATGCCGGGAACAAACAGAGGGATCTTGTTTTTCCATGCCCAGTACATAATTGAGTCTTTACCGTTTTTTTCTTTTTCGAGTCGTTTACCGAATTCCCAGACAAGATCCTTGGTAGACCATTTTTTTTTATCCAAATAGAGTTCAGCAAGGATCGGTTGTATCTTTTTTTCAAGGATAGTGCCGTAACATTCCAGGGGAATGAAGATATTTCCCAGGCGGTTTATTCCTTGCCGATGCAGCTCTTTGTCATCGGCCATGAACGACCCATGGTAATAGTCTTTCCAGATCCGCGCAAGATCATGATCCAAGGTCCCGGTGGTCGTAATGACGACATCGAACAGTTTTTGCTTCAGCAGTTCCTTGATAACCCCGCGAGTCCCTGTTGAAATAATACAAGCAGGAAACGACAAGAACTTTACGCAATCCTTTTCTTTAACCATTTTTTCGAGAATGTCGACACCGTCTGCAACCTTTTTTGCAGAAAAACCCCCGGAGTTATACAATTCTTTGACCAAATGGTTTGTGGTCATATTTTTTTTAAACGAAATATCTCGAACAGGTTGTTTCTTCATGTCCTTACCTCTATGTAACGACGATTGCCCCATATCCGACACAGGAGGAATCTGGATGGACCTCATACGACGTCCCATATTTTAAGAGTTCTACAGTGCGCGCACCAATCTTTTTTGCTGCAAGAAGCATTGCTGCGACCGGACCATAGCCACACATCGTGATATTGTGCGTCTCTACGGTTTCGATAAGTTTCCTTGGATCCAAACCAAGAATATCTTTTATCACAAGCGCATCTTGTTTTTCCGCGTACTCATCGACACGCATACCTTGAGGCGGCATGCTGTGATAGTTAAATCCGGCATGGGAAAAATCACTACTGGCAATGAGAACGATTCTCTTTTTTGAATTCTGGACTACCTTTGCAAGAATAGCTCCAACATCCTGTACGGTTTCATAATCCTGCATCATCATACACACCGGGACAAGCTCAAACTTACGACCCTGTGCAATAAATTGTAAAAACGGAAGCTGAACCTCGATACTATGCTCATAGGTATGAGCAGATGCATCCTGATCGACGATACCGGTAGCAAGAAACTTTGCAAGGGGTTCATCAATATCGACAGCCCCAAGCGGTGTTTTCCAGGCACCTTCAGTCATCACCGAGACTCCAGAACCCATCCCGGTATGGTTCGGCCCAAGGATAATGAAGGTGTCAGCAAATCCCTGCTCAGCAAGGCGGCCATACGCATGAGAGGCAATCGCTCCTGAATAGACGAACCCAGCATGAGGAACCACCAAGCCTTTCAGGGCACCCCCAGCTTTTTTTATAACAGGAACCGGACCGAATCCTCTCTTGTCCAAAAAACAC
>JGI20214J51088_10001513_pt1 | contig 15849 bp, 7 predicted proteins | sample WetSurMetagenome_FD_51088 | JGI IMG/M metagenome (IMG submission 51088) | reverse complement strand
ACCTCAGCCTCAGCCTCAGCCTCAGCCTCTACCTGTCCTCCGTAACCGTTACCCTGTCGAACCACGCTACTCCTTCTCCCGGCATCTTCAGAATGAGATTTGTCTTAAAATGTGCAAGTGTATCGGTTGGGATAGAGAGAAATGTAATATACTCCCGCCATTCTCCGTCAGGCTCGAATCTTGCCTTTTTAAAGTCTCCAAGCATGATTTCAACATACTGGGGAGTTTCAGCTTTTTCATATAGACGCTCTTTTTTTGGACTTGTTACAGATTTTATCCTCCGTTCAGGATCAGATTTTGCCCAGAGTGAGACAGTATATGAAGCACCTGCCTTTACAGTTATTGGAAAAAACCTGACTGCCAGACTTTTATTTTCACGCGGAGTGATGATCCTTAAAGAATGATTTCCTTCGTAAAAATCTCTTGTATCGAGAAAATAAGATGCGCCCCTGTCGTCTCCCGGTCGTACGTAGCATGCCGAAGGTAGTCCCGGAGAAGCAAGTTCCTCGAACCCGGGATCAGTAATGAGGTTCCTTCCGGATACAGGCTTATCTTCTTTTTGAGGCTTAATGTCTATCAGGTAAACCTGGGTTCCAAGAGGTGAAAGCTGATCTCTGATAACTCCTCCATTAAAGGAAATGATGCGGTTTTCAAATAGTACCCTGGCTTGTCCGGAGTACAGTCCGGTTATTCTGAATGTTGTACTTACTGGCTCATTTATCTTATTTACAGCCATTATAGCAACCTTCCCGTTATGTACCCTCGATGTGACAAGAATATTTCCTGAACCCGATACAACAGGTAAAGGTTGTTCCTCCGACAAAAGCCACGGAGTAAGTTCCGCGACTTCAACGGCTATTCGGCCGCATTCACTCCACGTTGCTGCTGATTTAGGGAAATAGTTAGGCCCCTGTCTTACAAAAAACTGAATACCGGTAGCTCCGTTAATAATTGACTGCCATGTCATTGATCTTATTTCCTGAAGTGTAGGCTCGCGGCTCCACAGTTCGCCTCCACCAAAAGCCTGTGGCACTATCCATACAGGGTTTTTCCCGGAAAACTCATTTTTGAGACTGGCAGCGGCATCTCCTGCCATTGATAGAGGATGATCGGGAACAGGATAAGGGTCTGCCATTACAATATCAAATGCACCGGAATATTTCTTCGCACTCAGGAATGGTGTCATAAAAACTATTGAAACAGGATGCCATGGATCATTCTCCTTAACAGTTTTGTAGATCTCTTCAAGCTGTTGGGGTGTTACTTTTCTNCCGTTAGGCTCGTCAGAAATATACCAGCCCAGAAGAGCAGGATGATCCCTGAAGGTTGCTATCTCTTCTATCAGCCTTTTCCTTTTTTCTTCTTCACTCAGTTTTTCTATTTTAGATCCAACACCGCCACCGCCAGAAACAGACAGAAGATTATAGTGCACTTTCATCCCAATTTCAGCACACCGGTCCATGTATGCTTTTCTTTCATCTATTGTTTCAGGTGTTATCTTCTGATATGGCGAAATCATATTGAATCCTTTAACTGCTTCTTCTTCAGGCAGGGATGGATTAACAGGCGAGTAGCAATAAAAACCGAATGGAAAGAATGGCAGCCTGTTAACAATGAGGCCTCCTGTCAGCCTGTCGGTCTTTACCTCATTAGGCTTATATTTCAGGATCCGGAAATCAGTTTCTGCAGTGTACGTTATTCCCGGTCTTATCCCTGACTTCAGCGTTGCTTTTACTCTTGAAGAAGCAGATCCGTTTTTTAAAGGGAATGGTAATCTTAGTATATTTTTCCCCGGTACCCCTGACCATGAAACAAGTATTTCTTCTCCTGATCTGACATTAACGGTTAAAAATGAGTACCTGAAAACCTGTGGAACATTCAGAAGAAATTCACCTGAAGTTTCACGGGAATAGAAATCAAGTCGGGTAAGGATCTCAAAGGTTGATGAATCAACGTTTTGGCCCGACAGCAAATGATTTGTGACAGTAAATATGGTGATTAGGACAATTGACCTGAATCTTTTTACGTTCATAATTATAATTTATTATTAATAGTGAAGCTGTAAAATTAAGAGGATTCTATGTAGAACTTAATATCTGATTTATTATTTGATTATTTTTGGTTTGAAATTTTTTTGCATTGAAAAAAGAAAATCTTCAGGGATTTGTAATTTTTTTTCTGTTTTTTGTTCTGGTTTCTTTCTCAGCAGCAACTGCTCAGCCAAAGAGACTTCAGTTCGTACAGCTCACTTCTGATGATGGTCTCTCATCATCAATTGTTTCCAGCCTTCTCCAGGATTATGAAGGACTACTTTGGATAGGCACACCCTACGGACTAAACAGATATGATGGTTTCAACTTTGTTTATTATAAAAATAATCCTGCTGATTCCTGCAGCCTTATCGACAACGTAATAACAACAATATTTGAGGATCGGGAAAAAAATCTGTTCATAGGCACAGAAAATGGTCTTAGCCTCTACGACCGTGAAAAGGATTGTTTCAGAAACTATATGTCGGATAAAACTTCTCCTCTGAATGGAATAAACTGTTCGGTACGGAAGATTCAGGAAGATAAATCGGGAAATCTTTGGCTGGCAACTGATGCCGGCCTGATATATTTTGACCGGAAGAAAAACATTTCTGAACAATTCACAAACAATAGAGAGATTATCGGAAGCCTTAGCGACAATAATGTGGAATCCGTGCTGATTGACAGCAGGGGAAGATTGTGGATAACAAATCACAAGGATATTGAACTGTTTAAGCCTGAGAACCGCACTTTTATCCACATGAGTGAAGTAACACACGGAAGTCCTGACCTTGCCGGTATTGTCTTTAGAAACATTGTTGAAGATAAAGAGGGGAATATCTGGATTGGCAGCAGGGGAGGACTGTTCTGTTTTAAAGATTTTCGGGATAATATGAAGCCCGAGGTGGTTCATTACTCTCACAATAGTCAGAATATAAACAGTCTGTCAATTGATATGGTCAACTCGCTGTTTGTTGATGACGAAGGAAACATCTGGATAGGCACTGAGAATGGCGGGTTAAATTTATTTAACGCTGAGAAAGATGAATTCTGGCGCTACAGGAAGGACGATTATGATCCTCAGAGCTTAAATAATGAATCAATTGAGGCTATATGCCAGGATAATTCCGGGAACTTATGGTTCGGGACATATTCGGGTGGTCTGAATATTGCATTAAAAAACAGAAATGCGATCGCTAAATACCAGAATCTGCCAGGTGTTAAGAATAGCCTGAGCCATAATTCTGCTACCTGTTTCAGAGAGGACCATCAGAGAAAGTTGTGGATCGGAACCGATGGAGGAGGATTGAACCTGTTCGATGAACAGGCAGGCAGGTTCAAAAGATTTAATATTGAAAATTCAGGTCTTTCAAGCAACTCTGTACTATGCATATTTGAAGATTCAAAACAGCGAATATGGATAGGAACGTGGTCCGGTGGGCTTGTACGCTTCGATCCGATATCGGGAAAATTTCATTCGTATACTACCAAAAACAGCGGGATACAGGATAATAATATTTTCACTATAGAAGAAGGGTTTGATGATGACCTCTGGCTGGGGAGCTTTGAGCATGGACTGATTCACTATCAGATCGCTAAAAATGAGTTCAATGCACTTACACCCGAAAATAGTAAAGTTGGTAATGCAATGGTCATCAAGATTGTTAAATTTACTGACCAGAGACTTCTGTTAGGGACAACAGAGAATTTTCAGATTTTTAGTCCTTCCGATAATCATTTTCTCACTTATGCCTATGATCAGCATAAAACAGACGCTATGAGTTATTCAAGAGTTACTGACATCCTGATAGAAAATGATTCTTCGGTCTGGATCGGCACTCCAAAAGGACTCAACCAATTTAATCCTATTAAGGGTTCTTTTAAACGATTTTATGTGAAAGATGGTTTGCCTGACGATTTCATTAAAGGGATTACTATGGATTCTTCCGGATTCCTTTGGATAACGACCGGACGAGGTGTTTGCCGTTTCAATTACAAAACCGGCTCAACCAAAAATTTTACAAAGGCTGATGGTTTACAGAGCAATGAATTTCTGGAAAGAAGTATCTTTAAAGCCCGTAGTGGCAATATTTACATGGGAGGTGGAAATGGTTTCAATATTGTTTATCCTGAGAAAATTGTCGAAAACAGAATAGTCCCGAATATCCTGATTACTGATCTGAAAATCTTCAATAAAAGCATTCAGCCAGGTGTAAAAAATTCACCATTAGTCAGGAATATAACTGAAACCAGAGAATTAACGTTAACACATGATAATTCTGTTCTTACATTCTCCTTCGCAATAATGGATTTCTCAGCTCCTGAAAAAAACAGATCTGCCTATATGATGGAGAACTTTGACAAAGACTGGATATCTGCTGATAATAAACACGAAGTAACCTATACTAATTTAAATCCAGGAAATTATATTTTCCGGGTTAAGGGCTCTAATAACGATGGTCTCTGGAATAATGAGGGAACTTCGATTCACCTTACAATCTTGCCTCCCTGGTGGGCTACGCTCTGGTTCAGACTGACGTTTATTATTTTGTTTCTTTTAATATTCAGTTTCTTTTTTATTTCACGTGAACGACAACTTAATTCCCGGAGAATTCAACTTGAGAAATTAGTGGAAGCCAAAACTATCGAATTAAAGGAATTGAATGCTTCTAAAGATAAATTCTTTTCGATCATTGCACACGACCTTAAAAATCCCTTTTCTACAATAATAGGTTTCAGTGAATTACTCCGTGAGCAGCTCGAAAATGGGATAGATACAAAGCCTAAAGAATATGCAAGAGCAATACAATCATCGGCTCTGCAGACTTTCCGGCTGCTCGAAAATCTGCTGGAGTGGGCAAATACCCAGCGTGGCAAAATATCTTTCAATCCGGAAAACATAAACCTTGAAGATCTGATCTACGAAGAATTAAAAGTACTCCGCGAGACTGCCACAGGGAAAGGAATCGAACTCAGGTGTGTGATACCTGAAAACCTTAATATGAATATTTTTGCAGACAAGAATATGATCAGGACAATAATAAGAAATCTGATCTCAAACGCTATAAAATTTACCAACAGAAAAGGGAAAGTGATCGTTAATGCTTCAACAGAAGATGGGATCGTTAAAATTTCCGTTGCTGATAATGGCATTGGAATGACACCCGATACTCTTTCAAAACTCTTTAAAATAGACTCCAACCTGTCAACAAGAGGAACAGAGGATGAGAAAGGCACGGGTCTCGGTTTGTGCATTTGCAGGGATTTTGTAGAAAAACATAATGGCGAGATTTCTGTTGAGAGCACACCAGGGAACGGAAGTATTTTCAGAATTAGTCTTCCCCGTTACGCCTGAAGATATATTATAAAAATAGCAGCCGGCTAGCTTTACCGTTTTCCTGTTTAGGACCTCTCTGATTTCTATTTTACTTTGCTTTTAGGACACTATAAACTAAAAAATAATTTATCTTTAGATTTCACAACTATTGATAACTTTCATCGTTTAAGTCTAAGGGAAAAATTGAAAGAGTTGTATAATTTCAGGTTGAAGGGGAATAATTCATTTATCTTTTATCTGTCTGTTTTTTTGCTTTCCTGCTTTGGGATATCAGAAAGTGCCGGACAGCAAAAGTATAGCAAATTCAATCATCTTACTGTGAACGATGGACTGTCGAGTAATCGTATCAGGTGCATCTACAGGGATAGCAAGGATTATCTCTGGATGGGGACTGATGTAGGTCTCGACAGATACGACAGCTACCAGGTTAAACCCTACAGGCATAATGAAAGGATCCTCGGAACAATCAGCAATGATATTTTAACCTGTATCTACGAAGACAGGCAAAAGAAAATGTGGTTTGGCACTTACGAGGGACTCAACCTTTACGACCCTAAAAGTGATAATTTTAAAGTATTCAGACATATCAGCGGCAATACTAAAAGCCTGAATAGTAATTGTATAACAGGGATTGTTGAAGATAGTGAAGGTACTCTATGGATCGTAACTGACGGAAGTTGCCTTAACAGATATGACCCGTCAACAGAGAGTTTTACACTATTCCCTTTTGAAACATTGAGGGAAGGACTTTCTGTCCGCCCGTCAAGAATGGCAGCTATCGATTCCAAAGGTGCAATCTGGATCGGTTCACTTAGCCCCGGCATCATCCGGTTTGATCCTAAAACCCGTAAATTTACCAGGTATAATGATTCTTCGCCTGGGTATAACACATTTAGTTATAAAAGCCTGTACATCGACAAAAATGATAAGATATGGGTAGCAACTGACGGCATCGGATTATTTTCTTACGATCCTGTAAACGGGCAATTCGAGCATTTCGGAGTTTCAGGTATGGGCAAGGGAACCAACCTGAATTTTGTTCTTGATATTATTCCGGAAGATGACAGATTTTTACTTCTGGCTGTCGACCAGGGAGGAATAAACCGGTTTGATAAACAGAATAAATCATTTGATTATATTATGTATGATAATACGAATGATGACGGATTGAATAACAATGGAATATGGTGCTTTCACAGAGACTCCCAGGGCATACTCTGGGTCGGGACCTCCGGAGGCGGATTAAACTACTTTAATCCAAAGAAAGAAAGATTTAAGCTTTTTACTCATAACAGCGATAATCCGAAATCGTTATCATACAACTTTGTTGGCAGTCTTTTTGAAGATCATGAAGGATTAGTATGGGTTGGTACAGATGGAGGCGGTTTGAATATTTATGATCCCCGGACAGGGAAATTTAAAACTTACAGAAATGATCTCGCAGATCCATACAGCATCAGCGGAAACGTTATCAGAGGTATTGCTGAAGATAAGGATCATAATATGTGGATAGGAACATGGGATGCCGGTCTCAACAGGTATGACAGGGAAACAGGACGTTTTTACAGGTATATGCCTAAAGAGAATGACCCTTCAACCGTATCTAATAAAACTATCTGGAACCTCCTGATAGATCATAATAATACTTTGTGGATCAGTATCTATAATATTGGCATTGATTTATTCGATGTTAAAGCGGGAAAAGTCACTAAGCGCTTCAGGCCGAATCCTGAAAAGCCTGGCTCAATCAGCGCGCAAAACAACTGGCTGTTCTATGAAGACAAGGAAAATAATATGTGGGTCTGTACACAAAATGGACTTTGTCTATATAACCCCAAAACAGATGCTTTCAGGGTAGTTCATTTTCCCGACAATAATATCGGGTCATTTTATAAGGATAAATCAGGGTATCTCTGGGTTGGGTCTAACACAAAAGGTCTTTTTGTGTGCAGCCAGGATGGAACAATCCTTAAAACATTTGACGATTCAAATATTCTTCCTAATAACAGAATACATGCTATCACCCAGGACCTTAACGGAGATATCTGGATCTCTACAAACAATGGCCTTACACGATTTAATCCGGATATTCTGGGTGTGAAAACTTATTCAAAAGAGGACGGACTTCAGGGTGATCAGTTTTACCAGCAATCCTATCTGAAAACGAAGAACGGTGAATTATACTTCGGTGGTTACAGCGGGCTTAACTCATTTTATCCCGACAGCCTTGATGATAATAAGTATATCCCGCCCGTGTATATTACAGATTTTCAAATATTCAATAAACCTGTTGTGTATGCGGTACCACATGCCCAGTTCCCGACTCATATAAGTGAAGCAAAGGAAATAAGGCTTAAATGGAATCAATCGGTAATCTCATTTTCATTTGCGGCAATTAACTACATTCATCCTAAAAAGAATCAGTATTCTTATATTATGGAGGGCTTTGAAAAGGACTGGAACTACACAGACGCCTCACGAAGATATGTTTCATATACCAATCTTGATCCTGGAGATTATACTTTCAGGGTCAGGGCAACTAATAATGACGGAGTCCTGAATGAGAAAGGGACATCGCTAAAAATAATTGTTCTTCCGCCCTGGTGGAAAACAATCTGGTTCAGGGTACTGGCTCTGGTTGCAGTTGTTCTGTTAGTTTTTGAAATGTTCAGGGTACGTCTTCGCCAATTGAATAATCAGAAAATTCAGCTCGAACAGTCTGTGGCTAAAAAAACTTCCGAGCTTAATGAACTGAACGCTTCAAAGGATAAATTCTTTTCCATCATAGCTCATGATCTTAAAAACCCGTTCAATACAATTATAGGTTTCAGTGAAATGATGAAAGAGTCGATAAAGCTCAACGATACTTCAACATTTTATGAGTATTCGGTAATGATCAATACCGCAGCTGTTCAGACTCTCCGATTATTGGAAAATCTCCTGGAATGGGCAAATTCACAGCGCGGGAAACTGGTATTCAATCCGGTACCGATAAGTCTCTGTGAGCTTGTAAAGGATGAATTTGAATTATCGGGCGAAATGGCAATCGGGAAAAACATTGAACTTAGCAATCATATTGATGAATCATTGATCATAATTGCTGATAAAAATATGATAAGAACTATATTGCGAAATCTTATCACAAATGCAGTTAAATTTACCCACAGGAATGGAAAAGTTGTAGTTAGTGCAAGGATTTGGGAAAAGAATGTTGAAGTATCTGTTTCAGATAGTGGAATAGGAATGTCACAGGAGACGATGTCGAAATTATTCCGGCTTGACGCAAATCTTTCAACGAGGGGTACCGACAATGAAAAAGGAACCGGACTTGGTTTATTCCTGTGTAAAGATTTCGTTGAAAGACATGGCGGCAGGATTTGGGCAGTCAGTGAAAAGGATAATGGGAGCGTTTTTGTTTTTACTTTGCCAATAGTAAAACAGACCGCGGGGAAGAGTTAAAATTATTGTTTAACATCATCTTAGAATAATTGAATCTGCATGCGTACAAGCAAATTCATTAAAGTGGTTTTTGTCCTTTTTTGTTGCGTAATGAATTCCGTCATTTCATCAGCACAGGAAGGAAGTATAAATTTTGATCATTACTCATTAAACGAAGGCCTGTCTAATGGTTATATAAATAATATTTTCCAGGATTCAAGAGGTTTTGTATGGGTAGGTACCGAAAATGGTCTTAACCGTTTTGATGGCATTAAATTCAAAACATATTACTATGATCAAAATGATTCATCCTCTTTATCAGGGCCCGATGCTAACTTTATAACTGAAGATACCTGCGGCAGAATATGGGTGATGACTAACAGAAATTTCTGCTGGTACGACAAAAATACCGATAGCTTCGTCAGAAAGCAGCTTAAGGTCAGGGGACAGGTAATTAAAAAATTGAGTGTTAGCGATTGTCAGATTGATAGAAACGGATTCCTCTGGATAGGTTCTGCAAACGGGATTTTCAGAATTAAAATTTATAATAATCCGGATCTTGACAATGCTATTGTTGAAGCTGAAGAGTACAGACTGGAGGAAGAAGATGTTGATGAGGTTTACAGAAATGTATACTCTTCATTTGTTGAAGATAATGACGGGAAGCTGTGGATAGTTAGTTACAGCAACAAGCTTTTTTACTTTGACCCCATCCTTAATAAAATTGTTTCTTACAGGATAGACAATCCCGATGCGCCTGAATTCAGTAATCAGGTGAAAGGCTTCTTTAAGGACAGCGATGGAGATATGTATATTGCCATTAACAATGTTGGCCTGCTGGTATGGGAAAGGCAGAAGAATCTTTTTAGCCTGTATAAACCCAATGGAACCGATTCCGGTCCGAGGGGCAATATTTTGTCAGCTGTAGCAGAAGATAATAATGGATTAATATGGATAAGTGACAGGAATTCTGAGGGAATAAGCATATTTAATAAAGTAACCAGGAAATTTACCTATTGCCAGTCAGAGGAAATGAATCCGTATTCTTTGGATATAAATAAGATCAATTGTATGTATAAAGATAGAACCGGCTCAATGTGGGTAGGTTCAATAATGGGAGTTAACAAATATACCCCAGGGAAACTCAAATTCATAAGGTATTTCAGTTTTCCAAACAGATCCGACAAACTTAGCAGTAATCATATTCTTTGCTTTGCCGAGTCCCGGTCAGGTGATCTATGGATTGGAACTGATGGAGGCGGATTAAACAGAATGAACAGAAAAACAGGAAGATTTACGCAATACAGGCACAACCCTTCTGATATAAAATCAATAAGCAGCAACTCAATAATTTCAATATCGGAGGATCATGAAGGAACTTTATGGATCGGAACTTACGATGGTGGTCTGGCCAGAATGAAGGATGGTGAATTCAGCAGATTTCTGCCAGATCCTGATAACTGGTATTCCATTTCAAACAGAAACATCTGGTATGCGTTGGAGGACAGTAAAAAAAACCTTTGGGTGGCCACTCTTACAAGCGGACTCGATCTGTTTGACAGAAAAAACGGCAGATTTTATCATTATATAAACAACCCTGCAGATTCGATAAGTATTTGCGATAATTCACTCATTCAGCTGTACGAAGACAGCCGCCATCAGCTTTATATNACNACAAACAACGGAGTAAGCGTTATCGATCTTAATGCTTACGACTTCTCAGATTCAGCTCCTGCTCTTAAATTTAAAAACCTTCTTCATAGTGAAAATAAAAACAGTATCAGTAATAACGTTGCTCTCTGTATAAAAGAGGATAATCATGGAAATATCTGGTTCGGTACAAAAGGCTCAGGTCTCGATAAACTGGATATTACAACTGGTATATTTACAAATTACTCACTGAAGGACGGGCTCCCTGGTAATTCAATAAATTCTATACTTCTCGATAATGATGGAAACCTCTGGCTCGGAACCGATAAAGGCCTTGCAAAATTCAATCCGGAAACAAAAGATGTTGAAGTCTTTAGTATAGAAGACGGAATCCTGAATACAAGTCTGAAAAGTAAGGCTTTAAAAACAAGAGACGGAGAGATGTTTTTCGGAGGTCCCGATGGATTTAATTCCTTCTACCCTGAACAGGTTAAATTTAAGCAGAATAAAAACAAACCTCACGTAATAATTACCGGCTTTAATATTTTTAATAAACCTGTACGTGTAAACAGCAAATTTGACAACAGAATTATCCTTTCAGAAGATATAAGTGTTGCGAAGGAAGTCACACTGACTTACAGTGAAAAATATTTTTCATTTGATTTTATTGCACTTGATTATACTTCACCGAAGAATAATAAATATGCATACATGATGGAAGGTTTTGACCATGACTGGATTAATTGTGGTACAAAACGGGAAGCAAATTATACAAACCTGGGTCCAGGCGATTATACTTTTATGGTAAAGGGCTCAAATAATGAAGGCATATGGAATGAAAATTTCACTTCAATTAAAATAATTATACTCCCGCCATGGTACCGTACATGGTGGTTCAGACTAATAATGATCCTGATCATCATATTTGTCTTTGCCGCAACTTTCTTTCTGCGTGTCAGAAAACTTAAAAAGCAAAAGCTGCTTCTCGAGCAGACAGTTGCAATTAAAACCGCTGAACTTACTTTATTGAATGCATCAAAAGACAAGTTCTTTTCAATTATTGCACATGATCTGAAAAATCCGTTCAGCAGTATTATCGGATTCAGCAGCATTATGCAGGAATCGCCTGGATTAGAGGATATCTCGGAATATAAACTCTTCTCCTCAAAGATCCATTCCTCTGCGACGCAGACTTATCGCTTGCTTGAAAACCTTCTTGAATGGGCAAATTCACAAAGCAGGAAGATTAAATTCACCCCTGTTGCTATAAATCTGAAAGAGCTTATTCATAATGAATTTGACCTGCTGCATGAGATGGCGATTGGGAAAAACATTGATCTTAGATTCAATATCGACGACTCATTGTTTATTGTAGCTGATAAAAACATGATAATGACTATCATGCGAAACCTTATTACAAACGCGATTAAGTTTACTCAGAGGAATGGGAAAGTAGTAGTAGAAGCCCGGATTTATGATGGCAATATTGAGGTAGCAGTTAAGGATACGGGTATCGGTATGTCTGAAGATACAATGTCTAAATTATTTCTGCTCGATTCCGATCTGTCAGCTAAAGGTACTGAAAATGAAAAGGGAACAGGTCTCGGACTATTTCTTTGCAAGGAGTTTGTTGAAAAACATAATGGTAAAATATCAGTTGAAAGCAAGGAAGGAAAAGGCAGCACTTTCAGATTCAGTATACCTGCTCTTATAAGTGAAAAAGCAAAAATATAAAGAATAACCATCCATGAAAAGAATTTTATTCATCGCAGCTGCTGTTATTATTGTTACAGCAGGCGGCTGCACCCAGGTTAAGCAACCTGCAGCAGCACTCAAGGCAGAAACCGGAAATACCCGTGAAGCGATCTCACAGGGAAATGTTCAATTCGAGAACTATTTCATTGATAAAACCATGCGTCTCGACTATTTTCACGCTGGAACCGCTGTGGAGGAACATTTTGCTACTGACAGAATCATCTCTGATGGTATCTGGAGCGGAAGTAAAAAGTTCCTTATTGATGAACTGAAACTTGGAGCTTATTTTTTCCAGGTTGTTGACAAAGAGAGTAAAATCATCCTGTTTTCAAAGGGGTTCTCAAGTATTTTTGGCGAATGGCAGACAACCCCGGAATCTTCAACAAGCTGGGGAGCTTATCATGAATCTGTACGATTCCCCTGGCCGGTCAAACCTGTAACTATAATACTTCAGAAGAGAGATTCCCTGAATAATTTTAAGACTGTATGGACAACCGACATTGACCCACACTCACGTATTGTCAATCCTTCAGATATATCACACACAAACAGGGTTGATATTATTGCAGAACATGGTCCTGCAAGTCAGAAAGTCGACCTTGTGATACTGGGAGATGGCTACTCAAAAACTGAAATGGAGAAATTCAGAAAAGATGCCGCAAGGCTCTCAGGATACCTTATGAATGCAGAACCTTTTAAGTCGCATGCTAACGATTTTAATATCAGGGCAATAGAAACGCCAGGCGAATCATCTGGTGTGAATAAGCCGCATCAGGAGGTTTTTAAGCGTACTCCTTTGAAAGTTCACTACGGAGCTTTTGATTCGGAGAGATATGCACTTACTTTTGATAACCGCATTGTAAGGGATATCGCTTCCCAGGTACCTTATGACATAATGGTAATAATATTAAATGAAAGAACTTATGGCGGCGGCGGTATATATAATCTCTATACAACAGTTTCAGCCGATAACAAGTTTGCTGAGTATATTATGATCCATGAGATGGGCCATCATATTGCAGCTCTGGCTGATGAATACTATACATCCGCTGTTTCATACGAGGCCTCTGAAGTGAAGGCTGAACCATGGGAGTCGAACCTCACAGCACTTTTTGATAAGGAAAACATTAAATGGAAAGATCTGATTGAAAATGGAACTCCGTTACCTACACCTTGGAATAAGACAGATTTCGATAAGTTCGGATATGCAATCCAGAAGGAGCGCGATAGTCTCAGGGCTGCAAAGGTTCAGGAGACAGTTATGGAGGATCTGTTTACCAGGCAGATGGACCAGGAAAATAACTTCTTTATAAAAGAAAAGTACAAAGATAAGGTTGGAGCATTTGAAGGAGCAGGTTACCTGCCAAAAGGTCTGTACCGCCCACAGGTCGATTGTATTATGTACTCGCGCCATCTGACTTTCTGTAAAGTATGCAGCAGGTCAATTGAAAATGTGATAAATCATTTAGTGAATTAAGTGTTATGCTAATGTGGTTTTGAATACAGATATGGAGAAGGAATGATGAAAAAAATTTCCGGATTCTCTCCGGTTCTGCCATTTTATCTTTTGACTGTAGGAGTCTTTCTGATCATTATTTGCCGGAATATCTTCTCCAACGGAATGTTCCTCGATGGATTAATTTATTCTACAGTAGCAAGAAACCTCTCAGAAGGAGCAGGTACATTCTGGAATCCGCAATTCACGCTTACCTGTATACCTGACTTTCACGAACATCCGCCGCTAGCATTTGCATTACAGAGCATCTTCTTCACAGTTTTTGGAGACAACAGGTTAGTTGACAGAATATATTCTCTGTTTACTGTACTGGTGGAGGGTTTTCTAATTCTCAGGATATGGAAGATACTGGGATTTAAAAATGGCTGGGTTGTTCTTCTTCTGTGGCTTCTGACTCCGACAGTATTCTGGACTTCATATAATAACCTTCTTGAAAATACCCTAACAGTTTTTATTTCTCTTTCAGTTCTTTGCTACCTCAAAAATCAGGAAAACCATAAGACATACCTGCTGATAATTTCAGGGTTCCTGCTTGGTCTGGGATTCCTGACAAAAGGATTTGTCAGCCTTTTTCCCTGGACATTTCCATTCTTTCTGTGGCTGTTCGTGAGAAAAAAATCATTCGGCAGGATGATTGCCGAAACTACGGTTATTTTCCTGAGCACTGTTGTTCCGTTGCTGCTGCTGATCATGATTTCTCCTGTTGCAAGGTTAAGTCTTCATAAATACATTGATAATCAGGTGATCTATAGTGTAAGGAATATTGTCACAGTAAGCTCCAGGTTTAATATTATTTTCAGATTGCTGAATGAAATCGCTCCTCTTGTATTGCTTTATCTGATATTCTTTTTGCTGGGAAGATACAGGAAAATAAATTCGCCAATCAACAACGACAATAGCAAGAAAGCCATTGCTTTTATTGCACTTGGTCTCTCAGGTGTATTACCTATCATGATAAGCATGAAGCAGAGTGGGTTTTATATTCTTCCTGTTTACCCATTCTTTGCGCTTGCCACTTCGATCCTGCTATATCCGTTTACCGATCCTCTTATATCAGGGATAAATTATCAATCAAAAGGCTTTAAATTTTTTACATGGACAGGTATTCTGGTATTTACGGCTGGGATTTTTCTTTCAATATTATTTTCCGGCGGCTACAGCCGCGACGAAGGAAAGCTTAAAGATACCAGCTCGGTACTTCCTTACATTCCCAACGGTTCAATAGTTAATATTGATCCTCAGATGTACGAGGACTGGAGCCTGCATGGATACTTTGAAAGATTTAAACATATAAGCCTCGATCCGGCTCCGGATAATAAACGGGAGTATCTGCTTATTAAAAAGGAGTATTATTCTGATACTCTCGATTTAAGCTACAGCATCATTAAAACAAATTCTGTAAATTACCTGCTTCTCAAACGAAAGTAAAAAAGTAATTAAATGTATGAGTACTGGGAATCGCGCTTTAGGAATGAAGGCGCAATGTGGAAAACTGAACCGGCTGATTCAGCTCTCAGTGCACTTGCATTGTTTAAAAAGGAAAAAATAAATAAAATACTTATTCCGGGTTTTGGCTACGGGAGAAACGGCGGCCTTTTTACATCGCACGGATTTGATGTAACAGGGATTGAAATTTCACAATCGGCTATTGATCTGGCCCGGAAAAATGAGATCAGTTGCAGAATTCACCACGGTTCTGTGACTTCCATGCCCTTTGACCATGATATCTACGAAGGAATATACTGTTATGCACTAATACACCTTCTGAATTCCAATGAAAGGAAGGAGTTTTTATATTCATGTTTTAATCAGCTGGCTGCGAATGGGATCATGATATTTATAACTACATCTAAACTGACTCCATTATTTGGGAAAGGAAGGTTCATAAGTACTGACAGGTATCAGATAGCGAAAGGGCTCAGGGTATTCTTTTATGACCAGGAATCAATTGCCAGGGAATTTTCCGGATACGGGCTCATTGAAAGCAAGATAATTGGAGAGCCCGTAAAATTCATGGAAGGAGAGGAGCCTCTCCGGCTTATATCAGTGATTTGCAGGAAACCCGTATAAAATGACACCTGAATAACCCGGCTTTAAGGTTATTTAAAAACGATTCTCAATCT
>JGI20214J51088_10001510_pt1 | contig 15878 bp, 10 predicted proteins | sample WetSurMetagenome_FD_51088 | JGI IMG/M metagenome (IMG submission 51088) | reverse complement strand
GATGCCAACTTCGGATCAAAAAGAATTAGTTATTTTAATGATCCTGAGGGAGATTATAATTTCGAAGATTTCTTTTTTAAAGAATTCATTCCATTCATTGAAAAAAATTATCGTTGTCGGACAGAAAAAGGAAGTAGAGCAATTGCCGGGGCATCTATGGGAGGACAAGCTGCTATTCAGTATTCCTTGCATCAGCCTGACTTATTTTCTGTAACATGTGCATTAAGCGCAGCTGTGAGAAAGTACGAATCCGAGTATTTTAAAAACAGATTTCCAAATGTTAGTGAAAAAACACTGATAGAATGGTATAAACAATATGATGCTATCAGTTACTTTGAAAACCTTCCGGAAAATACTGAAAGTAAAACAAAGTGGTATATTGTTTGTGGAGGCGATGATCGATTATCAGCTAACAATTCATTGTTACATATAGCCATGAAATCTAAGGGTATACCACACGAATTCAGAATCTATAATGGAGCACATGACTGGTCATTTTGGCGTAAAGTTCTACCTGAATTTATGACATACATATCAGATTCTTTCAGAAAATAACAGCACTACTGAGACAATTCCAATTCTTGTGCAAAATTTCCGTGACTCAGATATCATCAGACACCGACTGACACAGAAACACTGACAGTTTTAAAATTTGCCCAAATGCTAACTCGGACGGTTTAATTAAGTGCCTTCAGCCTTCGCCGCCTGTCACAAACCTAAAATATATATAACTGGACTGAGGCGGCTTCGGCTGGCACGGTCCAACAACCCATGACAATTCCTGCTCATCAATCAGGACTAAAATGCTACGGCGCCTAACAGCTAAGAGCCACTTTCGTATGGAGTTAAAAATTTTGCTTTTTAATAATTAATACTTATCTTTGGCGTTAGTAACGCGACACGGAAAATGATTAACTCCTTTGGGTCTAAAGAGACTGAAAAAATATGGAATGGGGATATAGTAAAGAATCTACCTCCAGAAATACAACAAATCGGAAGGAGAAAATTAAGGATGCTTAATAACTCACAGAATCTAATGGACTTAAAAGTTCCACCATCTAATATGCTAGAGAAACTTTCTGGTAAAATGAGTGACTTCTACAGCATAAGGATTAATGACCAATGGAGAATTGCTTTTAAATGGGACAACGGAAACTCAAGTGATGTTACTATAATGGATTATCATAAATAAAAGAAATGGAAAAGCTTTCAAATATACACCCAGGCGAAATTCTTCTTGAAGAATTCCTAAAACCTCTAAATATATCTGCTTACAGACTGTCAAAAGATCTTGGAATACCGCAGACAAGGACTTCAGAGATAATTAAAGGACATAGAAGTATAACAGCAGACACAGCGATAAGACTAAGCTACTATTTTGGTAATTCTGCAAAATTCTGGCTTGGACTTCAAAATGACTTTGATCTTGAAGAGGAAAAGAAATCTAAAGGTGTTGAATTCAAAAATATTAAAAGATTAAAGGAACATGCAGCCTAGTATCAGATTATTATCATACTAGACAAATTCTCTTCATGACCTTTAAAATTACTACGGCGTCTAACCCGGGCGGTTTAATTAATTGGCTGCGACGAGCTCGTCCCGCTGAGGCGGGACTGGGTTGCCTTTTGCAACCCGGACGGCCGTTAGGTCTCATACCTCGCGGCCAACGACATAAGTGATTTTCCAAAATAATTGATATCTCATCATGATACGAATGATTAAACCACTTGAATGTAAATCTGACTTTGATTTATTGACAGGTACATTAATGAGTTTTCTAAATGATTCTGACTCTTTTAAATTTCTGAGTTATTCCTTAATCAATTTTGACAAAGAGACTATCGAAAGAATCACTAAGCAGCACAGAGAAAACGGCGTAGACTATCTTGTTTCCGAAAATGAAGGCCTCTTTTCTGGCATTTTGGCTGTTAGAAGAAAACAATCACAAGGTTTCGAACTGTTGCTTTTAGCAGTCAATAGAACCAATCAAAAAACCGGAATAGGACAAAGTTTATTAAATGAATGTATAAGTCTTGCACATGAAGAAAAATACAAGAATATCGACACTCTAGTATTTGCTGACAATAAAAACATGCTAAGACTACTAATCAAAAATGACTTTAGACCCATTGACATTCAATATCATGCTAGAGCTGACGGGATGGATTTGATTAAGTTAAGGAAATGCATTTAACAGGACTAAATGGGTACGAAAACCTAACCCGGACGGTTTAATTAAGTGCCTTCCCGCTTCACCTGTTAATCGAGACAAATTCGTTACAACATAATAAAGGTTTCGCGGGACACGGTCCGCCAATCCAGGACAAATTTGTAACCAGTCCCAAAATCTATGATCATAAACTCTGTTCCATTTATTAAATCCAGTAGCATCCGACGCGATAGCTATCGGGACGGGACGGGAGGCAAAAAACAAGACAACGCGACCCTTCGCTATCGCTCTGGGCAGACTCCGATGGTATCTAATTAAACCTCCGTGCCGTTAGGTGTTATAGTTCGCTCAAACCCCCAGCCAGTTGCTTATATAGGGTTTATCATGCACTTTGAGATTTCGATCATCTATCGGGAATTAGTGCTGATTAAAACTAAAATACTAAAACGGCTTAGAAATAAATTCTATCTTGACAGTGCACAAGTTTTAATACTGATGATCGAACTAAAACTGGACTAACTACTCCTATGAAACAATTATTTTTACTACTTACCTTCTTATTTTTTACATACAATAATTCCATAGCTCAAAAGCAGATTAAAAACTTTGTTTTTTTTGAACTTGAGCGAGGCCGAGTTCATGATACGAGTTTTCTCAATAATAATGGAATAGTTGGAGCACAATTAAAATATATGTGGAGAGAATTAGAACCAACGAAAGACCAGTATAATCTGGAATTGATTCAAAATGACCTTGACTTTCTTACTTCAAATGGCAAAAAACTATTTATCCAGTTACAAGACGTTACCTTTGACACAGTATATAAACCAGCTCCTGACTATATTATTAAGGACAAACGATATAATGGTGGCGTAAATGTCCAATTTGAAACCAATGACAAGGATCAAATACTACATGTAGATGGTTTTGTGGCAAGAAGATGGGATCAGTCTGTAGCGGAGAGGTTTGGAAAATTATTGACAGTTTTAGGAAAGCGTTTTGATGGAAAAATTGAAGGGATAAACTTGCCTGAAACCTCAGTTGATTTTGGGGAAACAGGCAAATTGTATCCCAATGGATTCACACCTGAGAAATATCGTGATGCCATATTAGAGTATATGACAACGGCAAAGAAAGCGTTCCCGCATTCTGTGGTAATTCAGTATGCCAATTTTATGCCTGGTGAATGGCTCCCGTGGAATGATAAATCATACTTGAAAAGCTTGTATGAGTTTGCAATTAATGAAAAAATAGGCATGGGAGGTCCAGATATCAAAATTTATCAAAAAGGCCATATGAATCACGGTTATAAGTTTCTAAGAGAGTATATGGATTCAATCACTTCCGGAGTTGCTGTTCAAGAAGGGAACTATGAGGAGATGAACCCAAAAACTGGGAAACAAGTCACCATAAAAGAAATCTATGATTTTGCGAATGTATATTTAGGACTTGATTATATTTTCTGGTGCACACAAGAACCTTACTACACGAACGGTGTATTACCATTTTTAAAACCACTAAAGTGATTATATCAAAATAGGTCAATGACAAAAGATTTGTATTAGCAAAATTACTACAACACCTAACTCGGACGGTTTAATTAAGTGCCTTCCCGCTTCGCCTGTTATTTGAGACAAATTCGTTATAGCATGACAAAGGCTTCGGGGGACACGGTCCGCTAACCCCGACAGCCTCTTGCGGGGACGAGGGTCGACCTGACAAGACTTACCAATACGACAGGCTGCACATGCCAGGCCGTTGTACCAGAAGACATCTATCTAACAAGCAAAAATGAAAAAAAATGATTCTTTTTTCCTTTTTTGCCTATTACCAAAACGTAAATAAATATCGAATACATGAGACTCTTAACAAGCTCCTTTTTAATTTTTTCAATTACTGTCGGCTTGTCTTTTACAGGTTGTAAGTTAAAAACCAGGCAAAATCAAAAACCACTTGTCAAAACTTCCTATGGCTCCATTACAGGCAGTAGTGACAATGGCGTATTTATTTTCAAAGGAATCCCTTATGCAAAAGCTAAAAGATTCATGCCCCCACAGGAACCCGATACCTGGAAAGGAGTTCTTGAATGTAATGACTAAAGAAAAATCGCAGGCTCTGGGTCTGGAAGTACTTAAAAACTTAGCACTTACTCCAAATTATATGGAAAAACTGGATACTCTTGCATATCGTGATCTTGTAAAGGCTGGAAATGACGCTTTATTAAAGATTTCAGGTCCTAGAAAACCAGGCTCGTCAACAATGTTTGGTTTTGCACCTTCTGCAGATGGTGTTGTTTTGATTCAGCAACCTTTCAGCCACGGATTTGCTAATATTTCAAATGAGATACCACTTATGATGGGAAGCACATTAAATGAACTAATGATAACAGTATATGCCGAAAAAGACCTGACAATGGAAGAGGCAAAGGAACATTTAGTAAAAGAATCTGGTGAGAAAACCAATCAATATATTAAACTATTCGCAAAAGCCTATCCTGATTATACACCACAGGACCTGCTTTCTGTTGATACTGTTTTCAGACCAAATACCATCAGGACTGCTGATGTTAGGGCTTTACAGGGGAGTGCTCAGTTATATGTTTATTTTTTAGCATGGAAAAGTCTTGTGAACAGTGCAACAAAAGGTTCCTTCCATGGTTTGGACATTCCTTTGGTATTCAATAATGTTGATCTGAGACCAGACTGGACAGGCAATTCAGAAGAAGCCTGGGGATTAGCTGATCTAATGAGCTCTGCCTGGTTAAACTTCGCTAAAACAGGTAATCCCAATGTAGATGGTAAATTGCCGGAGTGGAAATCCTACACAAAGGAAAACGGTGCAACTATGTATTTTGACAAGAAATGCAGAATTGTAAATAACCATGACAGAGAATTTATGCAATTCTTTAAACCTGTTCATTAGTTATTGCCCAAGGCAAATTTATGGCACAAAAATTTCACATTTGATTTCCTTCACATTGATAAATTACTACCTTCGGGATAGTTTGTGCAACCTGACCACCACCAACTTAGTATCCGGTGAAAAATGAATGATGTAATTAAACTCATAATCTTTAAACAATATGAATAGACACACATTTTTATCAGTTATAGTGCTACTCATGACTGTATTTAATCATGCCTGGGGTCAGGATTTGAAACTCAATAATCTTGAGTATTTCGAAACGCAGGGTGTCAATGTACTTGTATACAGCAACCTTTTTACGGGAGGCTTTAATGATGAGAAGAACGCAGGTATTGAATTGATTCACCACGGCGTTAGAACAGCACAAGGCGGCGCAGTAAGACTTTCCAACACTCCGGAACAGTGGGATCTTGTACCCGTAGTATCAAATCGAAAGGTGGACCGATCGGCGAAAACCGTTGAGGCATCATTAAGGTATAAAGATTTCGATTTTAATTCGCGTGTAATTGTCACGGCAAAGGGTAAAGGTGTTGAGATATCCGTTTACCTTGATAAACCCATCCCCGGAGCACTTGAAGGGAAAGCAGGATTTAATCTTGAGTTTCTACCCTCGCAATACTGGGCAAAGACCTATCTGATGGATGGGCGTCCCAATCGCTTCCCCCGCTATGCTGTAAGTAATACTATTACGAAACCAAACAGTGAGAAAATTAAACAATTCAAAGGTTATGTAACTTCAGATGACAGAGGTACAGGAAAATTTATCGATCCGCTTCCTCTCGAAACCGGCCATACTTTACTTCTTGCTCCTGATGCACCTGAACGTTTGGTGAAAATCACCTCGACTGATGCCGATCTTATGCTCTTCGACGGACGTATGCTCGCACAAAACGGATGGTTTGTCGTTCGCAGTTTAATTCCTGCAGGAAAGACAGGCAAGGTTTTGACCTGGACAGTTGAACCAAATGCCATTAAAGGTTGGATAAGAGAGCCAAATATCGGCTTCTCACAGGTAGGATACATTCCTTCACAGCCTAAAGTCTCTGTTATTGAACTCGACAAAAAAGACATACCGCTTTTAAAAGCATCGATATATGAAATAGCTGATGATGGTAATGCTACTGAAGTTTACAGTGGAAATATCGTGCCATGGGGCAACTATTATAAATACAACTATGTGAAATTTGATTTCTCTTCAGTTAAAGCCCCGGGTATATACTATATTCAATATGGCAACTTTAAAACAAACAATTTTTTAATTGAAAATAACGTCTACGATAAGATCACCGATGCCACCAGTGATGTATGGATTCCGATACATATGGATCATATGTTCGTAAACGAGGCTTACAGGGTATGGCATGGTGAGCCTTTCAAGGATGGTTATCTCCAGGCTCCGCCAAATACCGATCACTTTGACATGCATTTTCAGGGTCCGACAACTGATACCAGGTATAAAGCGTTGGAATTGATCCCCGGATTAAACATAGGCGGTTTTTTCGACGCCGGAGATTTTGATATTGAGACAGGCTCAAACATTAGCGTGGTAGACAATTTTGTCCAGACATGGGAGTATTTCAAACCCTTACGGGATGAGACTTTCGTCGATGAGAAACATCGCTATGTTGATCTTCACCGTCCGGATGGAACACCAGACGTGCTGCAATTTATAGAGCATGGAACATTAAACCTGGTATCTCAGGCAGAGAATATCGGCCACATGGCACAAACACTTACTAACTCGGTTCTTGATAATTATAATCACCTTGGTGACGCAGCCTCTATAACTGACGGCCTTCCTTATAACCCTAAGCTTGGCCCTTACGAGATAGCCCCCGACGGCCGCTCGAGTGGAGTCAAGGATGATATGTGGGCATTTACAAGCCGTAATCCCGGTCTCGATCTTCAGGCAGCAACCATGTTTGCCGAAGCAAGCAGGGCATTGAAAGGCTATAATGACGATCTTTCAGCAAGAGCGTTAAAACAGTCAAAAAGGCTTCTGACAGAGGCAGCGGAATTACTTGTCAAACAGNCTGAGGATAGCTTAGGATGGGGAAGATCAGCAGATATTGCTACTAATCTTCAGCTATATATTTCAACCGGGGAGCAACAATACATCAATAAATTTCAGGAACTCCTATGGCCCGTACTTGAGAGTTACCTGAATTTAAACCTTCTTACTGCCTTAAATGCCATCCCACACATGGATGCGGCTTACAAAGAAAAGCTCCGGCCATATGTCGTAAAATATAATGAATACATCAAAAAGCTTGAGAAAGAGAACCCTTACGGAGTGCCTATCGGTCTGGGAAACTGGGCAGGGATGAGAGCTTTGTTAAATTTTGGAACCACAGTTTGTTTTGCTAACAAATATTTCCCTGATATCGTTGATGCCAGTAATGCATTTAAGATCAGTAACTGGTTATTTGGCTGCCATCCGTATCATAATTATTCGTTGGTAGCAACTGTTGGCGCCGCTCGTCCTAAATCAGTCTTTTATGGAAATAACAGGGCCGACTTCTCCGCTATTCCGGGCAATGTTGCACCGGGACTATTATTCAGAAAACCTGACCACTTTGAAAACTACGACGATTGGCCTTTTCTGTGGGGAGAAAACGAGGGCACAATTGCCGGAAATACCAGTTATCTGATTTTTGGATCAGCCTTTAAGAATCTGGCAAAATAAACAGTTGCTTAGCAAAAGTTTATCATTTAAGCTGGTCAATCACCGTCTAGCTCGGGCCTGCATGGTCGCCAGGATCTATACGCTCATTCAACATCCAGGATTATTTTCTTACTTCCTGTCTCTCCTCTTTCTCCAACTCCTTCAATTGTTATGAGGAATTTACCTTTTTCATCTGATGTGTAAAAAGAAATAACTGCTTCGCCGTTTTCATCAGTTTTAACTTCAGGATTCCAATACAAAGTGCTTCTAAAATCAGCCTTTCTGGAGTTATAGGCCATTTCATCAGAGTAACTAGTTACCTCGAATTTAATTTTTTCTGAATAACCTTTAAATTCACTAAATGTCAAATTCTTAGTATCAATCACCCCTGCAAAATTCTTCTTTTTTGTGTAGACACTAATTATTCCACCATATACAATTTCTCCTAAAACATAATTATTGTTTATTATTTCAACTTTATTAATATCCGAAGGAGATATAGACAGGAATCTATCAACATCAAAGACCGGTATCCCGTCAACAAGCAATAAAGGAGACTGGTTCAATTCTGCTGAGTTGTCTGAATAACTGACTTTTATTTTTCTTCCATTTTCATCCTTAACAATTTTTGTCCTGCTGAAGATCTCAACAAAATATTCTTCAAATGCAGGCAGATCTACGAATTTTCGGAAACTGTAAGTTGAATCAGCTTTCCCGTAAAATATTGTCGGATAATCCCGAATTTCATCAGGTGTTTGAGGATTTGGATTATATTGTTTTTCAATTTGATAGTTAATCAATAATTCTGTAAAAAACTTTTTACTAAATTGATTTTCCCTTAATATATTTATATCATCTATTGGGTATTCGCTGGAAGACACTTTATCTAAAACCACATTATGGTCTTTAAGGCTGATATCGGCTGACTGAATAATAAAATCACTATTCTTAACTTTTTCATTCATTAAAAAATAGAATTTCCCATTTTGTTTGCTGATGCAGTTCTGTACATCAACATAATCTGACAATGTTGACAGATATATGTTAACATTTGGAATAGGTTTATTTGTCTGCGCTGATAGTATTGTGCCTGATATAATAAATCCGGATGTTTCAGGCAAATAAACAATTTCTGAAGAATGTTTAACAGAATCGGAATTAATACTAAATAATATTTCTGATTGGCCATTTACAGAAACATTTTCTGTCAGTACATGACTACTGCAGCTATAATCAAGATATTCCGATATATTGCTGATATCCTGATTTAAAGAATCCCATTTGGCTACCGAAACGGAAATATGAGTGTTTTTTAAATTGTGTAAAGCAGTTTTTGATTTTAGTTTAATAACTACTTTTTCCCTGGCATGATAAATTTGTTTATTTAACCATATTTCAATCTGAAATTTATCATTAATTTTATTTAAAAGGGCATTCTTTTCTGGTGTTTGAAATTCTGCAAAATGCAGCTGGATCTTTTNCTCATTTGGTTGATTCTTTTTTAAAATTTCCATCTCACCATCAGGATTTANAATATAGATTTTCTTACTAAAAAAGCAATTTACATTAAAATTCAGCATCCATTTGGTGTATGCATAGACTGTATAATATCCTGAAGTAAGACCCTGCGGTAAAGAGAGGTTTCCATCAGCCATACCATTTTCAATCGGATATTTCCCAGAGGTTTGAGATTGGCCATTTTTATCAACCAGATCGACATAAACTATTCTGCTTAATGAATCCTTTTTAAAAGATCCGTTTAAGAAATAATAAGCCTTAAAGAATATATTTTCTCCGGTAACATATGCATTCCTGTCAGATTGAAGGTAAATTTTTTCACTCAGGATGTAATTTTCTGAAAAATTAAACTTTTCTTTTAAAGAAGAATTGTAAATCTGAGAAAGGCACGCCAATTCTGAAACAGCTGAAATAATTATGCACTTTAGTGTAAATATAAAAAGCCTGAAACAAAATTTTCCCATGGCTATTACTAATTTGTTTTCCAATATTCCGGTCTGATCACTGTTCCACCTGCATTATCGCAAAAGATACATGTTCTACTATCCACTACTGTCCAACCTCCACTGGAAGAACCTACAGGAATCCCAAGGTATGCCGGATCAGGATGCCATCCCACCAAATATTGAGGTAAGACATCGGGGATCCAACCGATAGTACCACAGCTATACTCTTCAAATTCCTTACCCGGCAAATTTTTAACTTCAATACTTTTTGTATTTACTTCAGACGCTTCAAATAAACCAAAAACAGGTTCGTCGGGATTACTGATACATTTCAGATTACCTTTAAGCTGATACAACTGTTTACTGTTAATCGGATCAGGAGAAGTGTTTTCAACCGCACTTTTCCAATAGTTGTAGGAAAAGTCGGAAAGTGCATATTGCCTTACAGTTATACCATAACCAAATTGAAGTTTGCTGGATTTACTGACAAATTTTAAAGGATAATTAGTAAGATAATCTGTTTGAAAATCGTCGGTACCTGCAATGAGTATATCCTTCATATGGCTATTGTGATAGCATGTATTGGGGACATCAACCCGTGATATGGAATTTCCATCCCAATACAGATAAATGTAATATGGCATATGAAATTCCCAGTCCTCATAAATATCCCACTTAAAATATTTCTGTTTAATATTACTTTGTTCTGTATTAATATAAAATTGATAACCCTCTTCTGATTCGGTAGTTGCAGTAGCTTGTTTAATTATATGTTCTGCGTTCAATTGAGAAATACCCTGAACGTCAATTAGTTCAACATAATCTGATTCATATTGCTTTCCTTCCTGCAGTTCAATATATAATTTATACTTTGTACCAATATGACCTGTAAACGTGTGGGGAGTTTGATATCTGCCGGTGCTGACTTCCGTTAAAGATACTGAATTTCCTTTATCATCTGATATTGTGACATTTGCGCTACCAACAGAATCGGCATTAGTGTTTTCTATTTTGCCTGTTTTTAAAATGCTTACTTCATACGGCCCTTTTTCAGTGGTAACCATGCCATATATCACCAGAAAGCTTTCATAATCTCCGTCTTTTATATGAAATTCATAAATACAACTAAGCAGAAAAAATACGATAAAAATGATAGTTCCTGTTAATTTACTTTTAAAGCGCATAATTCCTAAAGATTAATTCAAGTTAGGATAACCTGAGATTACATGTTTTTAATTGCTGAAATAATTACCTGATTTAAAATTATATGATACTGAAAAAACCGGCAGACTAAAAATGGAAACCATATAGCTTTGTATTTTACCATCTCTGACGTGGGAGAAGACAGAATATGCATTTCTTTTCCCGGTTAAATTGTAAATTGTGACAGACCAGGAAGAATGAGCAATCTTATTTCTCAATAAGTTCCCATCGAGATTTAATGACAGATCAACCCTGTAATAATCGGGTATCCGTAACTGGTTTCTTTCAGAATAGTTAATTATAACATGATCATGCACAATATATTGAAATGTTGGAGCGGTGTATGGTCTTCCTGTGCTGTAGACAAAATTTGCTGAAATGCTTATCCGTCTGAAGTTGCGATAATTAATAACGAGATTTATGTTATGAGGTTTATCATAATTGGAAGGATAGTAATTTCCTTTATTAATTGTTTCTGATTCAGTATTACCCATAAATTTAAACTCGCTCCTGGAATAAGAGTAATTGATCCAACCAGATAATTTTCCGTTGTTTTTCTTTAGCATGAATTCGATACCATAGTCCCGGCCGGATCCTGATATGATATCTCTTTCGATATATTCATTTTTAGCCAGATCAGCACCGTTTTTATAATCGGAGACATTTTTATTCTCCTTATAATACATCTCACATGAAACATCGAAATTGTTTTTATTAATGCTACGGTAATAACCAATGTTGTACTGATCGCCGACAATTGGTTTTGAAAAAGGATCACAAAGCTTCCATTTATCTGTTGGTGAAATCGATATTGTGTTTGAAAGCATAAACAGATACTGGTTGTTATGGCTAAAACCCACTTTAACCGAATTATCATCATTTATCAGATATCGTAACGAAAACCGGAAATCAATTCCTGTGTAGCTCTTTATTGACTTGAAATTTGGATAGAACGTTGTATCTATTACTGTCTGGTCCGATAAAGGATTGTTTTTAAGATATGAAAATAACGTTTTTTCCCCCAGATAATTATAAAGACTTAAACGGATACCTCCGGAAGCATTAAGCTTAGGATTGATTTCATAATTATCACCAATATATATTGCAGATTCAAGAGCTTTTTCATTTTCAAAGGTCTTTTGCTGATAATGGGATTGACTATCTATCGGATCAAAGGCACCCGGGTTCACTTGATACAAAATAGAATTAAACCCAAACTTCAGTTCGTGATTCGAAACAGGTAAGTAATAATAAGATTGGTTTATTTCGAAATATTTTAACTGATGTTTATATCTGTACTTATAATCTGGTAACAGTTTGTTAGTTTCCATGAAATGATAATTGCTATAAACTGCTGAAGTATTGGAATATAATTTTGTATTAAAAACATGTTTCCAATTTAATGATGTTCCTGCATTTGAAAAATTATAGTTTATATTGCTTGCTAAAGTATAATTATCGATACTAAAATATCCGAATATACTTAACTGGTTTTTTTTGTTTATCTCATGAGTTAAATTCACTGTTATATCATCAAAATAGATATTGCTGTTTTTTATATCCGGATTATCGATTCTGCGTAATATCCAGTTTGCATATGTGCTGCGTATCCCAATAATAAATGAACTCTTGTTCTTAATCAAAGGACCTTCAATTAAAAGTTTTCCTGTAATTGGACTAATTCCACCTTTGATGGAAAAATCATTTCTATTTCCTTGTTTTGAACGAATTTCAAAGACTGAAGAGATCCTTCCTCCGAACTCAATGGGAATATTGCTTTTATAAAGTTTGAAATCTTTAATCAAATCAGCATTAAATGCCGAGAACATGCCCAGCATATGTGATGTATTGAATATTGGAACATTATTCATGATAAACAAATTCTGATCTGCGGCTCCACCTCTGACATTAATTCCGGCCGATGCTTCGCCAACAGTCTGTATCCCTGGCAAGAAAAGAGATGCTTTTAATATATCTCTTTCACCCATAGCATAAGGAAGTTCTTTGATTTCTTTCACTGTGAGCTTTTCGAGCCCCATTTGGTTAATTTTTACATTATTAAATTTGTTTTCCCTTATTACTACTTCTTTTAATCCAACCGGATCTTTTAGTAAGTTAATATTCAACTGCCCATCGGAATAAACGTTTACTTTTTTATAGATAGTGGTCATGCCCAAAGTTCTAAAGCCTATTTTGTATGTCCCGCATCTGATATTTAACATATAAAACCCTGCAGCATCTGACAAGGTACCTGATGTCGATCCTTCAATAAAAATAATACTCCCGATTAAAGGTTCTCCTGTTTCCTGATCTCTTATATATCCTGTAATTGTGGCAGTTACTTTATTACTTTTTGTACCTAAGCTTATTTCTTCTATTCTGTTTTTATCATCATTGCTTATATATTTGTCAATAGTGTTCGGAGCATAATTATCAGACTTTACAATCGTGTTTATGCTATTGTCATTTGACCATTTATTCTTAAGTTCAGTTTGTATAACCGATTTTGTGATGATGATATTCCCTCTGCTATCCAGGTAATAATGCAGATTCCGTTTAACTAATATCTGCTTCAATGCCTGACCAATTGAAATATTGTTGAAATGTGCGGAAACCAAAACAGAATCGACCCATTGTGGATCGAAGTAAAATTTAATCGTGCTGGCTCTTTCTATTTCTTCCACAAATTCAGGGAAAGTAACATTTGATCCGGTATAGTTTATTTTGATTGAATCGTTTTGCGCCTGAGATCGTGAAAAAGAGACCAAACTGAAAATGATAAAAATTAAATAAAATCTGTAATACATTGATATAACTCATTAATAATACTTCATTACCTGGTTGGTTTAGGATCTTTTATTATAGCAGGGAATCAGTATATTCAAAAAACTTTTTCAATTCGGTATTATCTGATTTGGAGAAACTTATTTTTTTCTTCCCGGGAAAAGATTNTATCTGGCTGCTTTTCCCGGCAAATATTTTCAAAAAGCCNTGCCGGGAAGAAACATTAACTCTTTTCCCATCTATAACAAAAAGCAAACTCCTTTTTTGAGGTCTGAATTCACCAATATATCCATCGGTAATCATATCAATATATTCCTTGTGCCATCTTGCATAGACATTCAAATGTTTTCCCAAAAATAACTCCTCATAAAAGCCAGTTTGAGGTAATATTGGTAATTCACTGCTGTTTACAAAATTTCTATTATCTATGTGAAACCTGGTGATAACCTGGTTATTAAGTTGAAGGAGAGTCCCATAATTACCGATCTTTTCATCGACAAAGCTTAATTTTTGATCATATATATCATATAAAAGTCGGATGTTTTTATACTCTTTTTTACCGAGGACAAGTTTGCAAGGGGCATCACTGCTTGTTTCGAAAAAAGGCTTGCCCTTTGCCTTTGGATGTTTTTGAACAAGAAATCTTGCATTCATCAACAAGAAATCGTTGCCAAGTATTGAATCAACTTTATTGTTTACCGACTGAAAAAGGTCGCTCCGCTCTTTTAAATTATTTTGCTGTCCAGGACTATTTGTTGTGTAAAAACAGAGAAAAACTACACAAATGAAACCTGCCAGCCTGTAGTGTTTGTAACACAAATTCTTATAAGTTTTTTTCATTCATAAAAACCTCTATATTCTGTAAATAAGAAAGCGTAAGCATTTCACTAATAAATAACTTACCACCATCTTGTTTTAAGATTATTTATACAATTTAATTATTTCCTGACAATTTAATATAAGAAAAACTATATTTATTTGCATTGATCATAGGTACTCAAACTATGGCACCCTGACAGTTTCGAATGCGAGAATTATTGTCGAAATTTGAGTAGAAATACCGACCAGATGTTACCAAATCATATATAGTGTCCTGACATAAAAGTTGATACATAGCTAGACCCATGGGACTGAAGTGGTTAAAGCGAGTCGACCAGACAGATGCATCCAGACAAATTTCAACCGTGACCATAAAATAACTTCAAAACCTAACTCGGNCGGTATAGTTCATTGCCTGCAGTCACCCCGACTACTCAATAATGCATGAAATGTCTATTTGAAATGATGTACACCGCATAAAAAACTTTGGGCACCACTATTGTTGCTGTTGCGAAGACAAAATTAATAGGGTTGCTAGCCTACGCTCATGGTGTCATGGATTTTGCAGCACCATCAAGACTGCTTTATCGTGACCCGGCAAATATCGTCCACCTATCCGTCCCGATAGCTACCGATAGCTATCGGGACGGGACTGGACGGGACGGTATGGCAAAAAACAAGTCACTGGGACTCTTCAAGTTGATAGAACAGCAGTAACTTGATAAAGCTTATCAGAACTTTTAATTGTTATTGATTGTTATGCTGAATATTGATACTTAACATTATGTTGAATCTTCTCCGAACAGAACCCGTAAGTTTATTTTACTATTCTAAACTTAATAGAATAAAACAGAATGAGTAAAAAATTAAAATATTTGATTTTAAGCATCTGTTTAGCAACATATTACCTAACTGCTGGATTTGCACAGACAGTCAATAAATTTGATTTTGAGAGAATTGAGGATAATTCTTTCTTAATTGAGGAAGCCTACAATCAAGAACCAGGAGTAATTCAACACATTTCCGCATTTCAGTATATGAAAAATAAAACATGGTTATATACTTTTACCGATGAATGGCCAGTTCCAGATGAGAAAAATCAGCTTTCAACAACAATTCCTGTTTTAAGCAATGGCGAAACTGGTTTGGGAGATATAGCTTTAAACTATCGTTATCAGGCTATCTTAACGAACCGCCTGGCTTTTTCTCCAAGGTTATCACTGTTATTTCCTTCTGGTAATTACAAAAAAGGATTGGGTTCAGGAGTTCTGGGTTACCAGGTGAGTCTCCCATTTAGTTACTTGCTTTCTCGTAAAATAGTCACCCATTATAACCTTGGAGTAACTAT
>JGI20214J51088_10001509_pt1 | contig 15879 bp, 19 predicted proteins | sample WetSurMetagenome_FD_51088 | JGI IMG/M metagenome (IMG submission 51088) | reverse complement strand
GCTCCCGGAAAGCATGCTGCCAGAGGATGATAGCGATTGCTGGCTCACCTGTGCCTGACCGGATTGCTCTGGCACATAGGAATCCGTAGCTATGCCGGCTAGCGAGCTTGCATCCTGACCAACATCCAGTGCGGTATCCGAAATGCCCGCATCGCCTACCGCACCCAGGGCGGCGTCGGCAATCAGCAGAAAGATAACTGCCAATAAAACTGTCAACTTAACTGCCAACTTAAGATTGATTTTCATATACCCCACTTCACCCTATTTTTTTGCTTTCTCCGCTCAATTTTAAGCGCTCTATCTATTTAACACTTGGCTTCAAGTTCCGAAAGCGGCAAGCCAATTAGTTTATAATAATAATATTTACACCGCCAATTTGCCGGCCCCTATAAGAGTAGTATTAACAAAAATGCAAATCACCTGATCCTGAAAAAAAGTGATTTTCAGGCGATTGTCCGGCGGTCTATTGGCTGCGGTCCCTGGACCAGTTGCTTCTCACCATCTCTGCCAGACGGGGATTGTTGAACTGATTGTAGATGTCCAGATCGGTAGTATAGCCGATGAACGGATCAATGGTGCCCGTCTCCAGATTCATTATCCAAACGTTAAGACCCTTATCCTCTGCCGCCTTTCCATTCTCCTGGAAGAACTGTACAAACGGCTGCAAGGTCTCGCTGCTCGGCACCACTATTATACAGTCTGTCCCGGACTCAGCCGAGTAGTTATTGATGTCCAGAGAATTCACGCTCGTGACCGCAAACACCCTGACCGTGCGCTTTTCTGCGGAAAACCTCAACTCCTGCAGTCCCTGTTCGGATCCATGCGCAGGTTCCTGTTCAGAAAGAGCATAGCCGGCTTCGCCCATAAAGGCCGTGACTCTATCCGTCAGGCATTGCTTCAGGATGGTCTTCAGCTCGGGAATGGAGGCCTGAAACATCTCTGATGCTTTCTCAAAGTCCTTTTTGCCGTATTTCTTGGAATGGGAAAAATGGAATATGCGGCCATCGATCTGGGTGTAGGTGTCAACCCTTGGCAGGTCGGGAAATATCGGCTCCTTGCCCATGATGCTCGCAAATATGCCGGGCGCAATTATCTCACCCACGGCTTCTTTCAGATCCGTTCGCTCCTGGTCGCTCAACTTTGCCGAACCGACGATATCATAGGTGCGAAGGAGAAGCTCACACCTGGCAATGATCTCCCTCTCTTTGAGCAGTTTTTTGAGAGGGCCGGATATGCTTTCAATCTCCATCATCAACAGTCCCTTATTCATCAATACCCTTAACGCGGGCCAGCTCCGCCCGCAGCTCACCCATCTTTGCCGTTCTCTCTGCAAAAGCGTTATGCTGGTGAATGCTCTCCTCATTGATCTGCTTTAATGTCACTGCGGCATCATCAGGAAGATCGGAGAATGCTTCCACCAATTTCTGGGCCATGGTTCGCACGCAATCCTCCACGAACTTCGGGTTGCTGTGCGCCCTTTTCACCACTACTGCTTCGTCCGGACGCTTGAGCAGGCCGAAGACCCTGGAGCTCATGGACTCCTCAATAATCCTGATTATCCTATCGATGGAAACGCAGCGCCGGTCATGGACTTCGACAGAGATGCTGCCCCGCCCGCGCTGATTGTGCGTGGCCACCGGCAGCCGCTGGGCGAGGTCTGCTGCCGCCTCGACGGATAGCCCTGCTTTAGCAAGCTCCTGGCGGACCTGCTCTCTCATGATCTCCTGAGCGCAGGGACAGGCAGTCATGCCCAAGACCTCTGCCCCTACCGTCTTGCGCACCTGTACTGTGGGCCCGGCCCTGGCCACCGCCTCGGCGAAGATGTCCACTACCTCCTGGCAGGTGGCTTTGGTCACGGGAGTTTGTCGGCGCACGATGTACTCGCTCTTCATCTTTACTTCCGCCCGGGAAGCATACTCATGCCGGGATAAGAGTCTCTTGGCAATCTCTCCGCAAAGCTCCTCGATCTCATAGACCGGGCAGTTTATGGCCTCTTCCAGGACTTCGTCGATCACCTCGAAGTTGCGGGAGAGATTGGCCCCTTTGCGGTCGGAAGGAAGATCGACAAAGACCTCGAAGTTGGAGATGAGGACCACGGGCCTCTCATCGTTGCCTCTCTCAACTTTCACCAGCTTCTTGACGCCGGTCACACCCACTCGGGTCAAATTGAATGGATAATCAGGTTCGCAAGCTTGAATATCTGGTAGGCTGTCCACTAAATTCACCTTGGGCTTTATTGCTCGTCTTAGTATTCGAGCGGCTCATCCTCTGCAGGCTCGTCCTCCAGCGATCCGTCCTCAATTTTGTCCATGCGAGAGATGAGCTGATCCACTTCCAGCATCATCTCCTCCAGGGTATCGCTTATCCGCTGGTCGCGCTCGTCTGAAAGCTGAAAGGTTCTTTCAATTTCCGCTAGCAGCTCCTCTTCGCCCATATCGAGCATCCTGCATATTATTTTCTCGACATCATCCGATCCGGGCATAAAAGCTCATCTGGGCGCAGTGATATTTGAGACTTTGCCTCTTTCCGAGAGGGGCTTTAACCTGTCCTCGCGGCCAGACAATTGCAGAGGGCCTGAGCGGTCAGATATATCTATGCGAAGATCTACCTTAGGAGAAAGGAGTTCTACAGATGATCAAGCGTTGCCCTCAACACGGATTTTTCAGGGGAGAGCATTGTGAGTGCGGCTCTGCCGGTCAGCTTCTCTTGGATGATGCCAAGACTGAGCAGCTTGGCCGGCTGGTCGCCGGTTGTCTCCGGCATTTCCCTGGAGATCTGGGCCTGGCTATGGATTCACGCGGTTGGGTTGACCTCGACAAGCTCGGCCAGGTGGTGACAGGCAGGCACCGCTGGGCCAATAAGGAATTGGTGATTGCGCTCGTAATGTCCGATTCCAAGCAGAGGTACGAGATCCTGGGCGATAGGGTCCGGGCCAGATATGGCCATTCTGTGGATGTAGAGCTCGATCACCCTGAGAATAAGCTGCCCAAACTCTATTATGGGGCGAGCGAAGAGGAAGCTGATCGGCTCCTGGAGATAGGCATTAAATCCGCATCTCAAAGGTACGTTCATCTATCCACCACTCCGGAGAAGGCCTGGCATGTGGCGACATTTCGCACCGGCAACCCGAGAGTGATTCAGGCCGACGCCGCCGCAGCCCAGAAGGCCGGCGTAAAGATGATGACCGTAAACGACGATATCATTATCTCGGAGACCATTCCCGCCTGTTTCCTCTCCATCCTCGCCGCTAAGGATATTGCCAAACAGGCTAAGCCATAGGAAGATCGAGAAGAACCAAAAAGAACTAGCGGCCGAAACGCCTCTCCCGTCTCTGGCAATCCCGGATAGCCCGCAGGAAATCGATCTTTCTCAGCTCTAGCCAGTCGACATCGGTAAAATATAGCTCGGAATAAGCGGCCTGCCATATCATGAAGTCGCTCAGCCTCTTGCCGCCTGCCCTGATCACCATATCCGGCTTCTGGGAAAACCGCAGATGCGATTCGATGGTCTTCTCGTCTATCTCCTCGGGATTGATACTGCCTCTTTCCACATCCTTGAGAATGCCTCGAAATGCCTCGGTTACCTCGCGCTTGCCGCCCAGCCCCAGAGAAATTTCAACCCTGAGCGGGCCGCCGCGGCCAGTCTGCTCCACACCATCAGCGGTGTGCAGGCTGATTTGTGCGGGCGCATCTGCAAGATGGGCGGCAATCCGGCGCAGGAGCTGGGGCGCATCTTCATTCACATAGAGCACCAGGGAGACAAGGCCGATGGAGAGGCTCCATTCCAGCAGCTGGTTGAGGCGGAACAGCCCTTCGCCCATAAGATCGCCGCTGCAAAGGACCACTGCCACGCAACCGGGAAGTTTACTCTTTGCGATTCTAGATTGAAGGAGATGCTCGTACAGGCGGTAAATCATGGTAGGCCCTGCTGTGCATCTCCCTAGGCAAAGTATTTTTGCAATGAATATTGTCATGTAGCATTATGGAGCGGGAAGATATCGCCCGGATAGCCATCGGACTGATGGTCCTGTTGCTGCCCTATGCCGGATCCTTCACAGTTATTCCCCTAGCAGCAGTATTCCTCCTGGACAGGGGCTCCCGGCTTCTCTGCGCGTCACTAGCCATGCTGCTGATCATGAGGCCGACGCTTATCCTTACGGACACCAATTTGCCGCTGTACGTCATAGCCATCTCTTTTGTGGCCTCGACGTTTTCTCCTCTCGCCTTCCGCAAGTTCGATTCCCTGGCGGGCAGCATCATGTATCTGCTCATCAATGTGGGCCTGGGCTATCCCGTCGCGAGACTGATCTCGGCGGGCTCGCTCTCCCCGGAGAGGATACTGTTCCTGGTGATCCTGGGAGGGCTGTCCGGCGCTTTTCTGCACCACGTCTCCAAAGAGCGGGACTTCACAGTGCCCTTTGGAACTGCCATGGTGATGTGGCTCTTCTCCTTTGATTACCCCTTGCCTGAGCTGCAGCGAATCCTGCTCATCTGCATCTTCGCCCTGGTGCTGGGAATTGGCGCCTACTGGGCGAAGGCGGCGGATTCGGATGCCGTGCTGAGCGAGACCATAGTCTGTCTGCTGGTGATTCTCTTTGCGGGCATCACATGGTTCATCCTGCTGCTCGCCTTCTATCTGCTGGGTGGTGGCTTTACTCGCTACGGATACACCCAGAAGTTCAAGCTCGGCATAGCTCAGTCGCATGGTGGGAGGCGCGGCTACAAGAACGTCTACAGCAACAGCCTGGTGCCGCTCATTCTGGCTATCTGCTACGGAGTTTACGGCAATGATGTCTTCATCTTCGCATTCATCGCCTCAGTGGCCACCGCCAACGGTGATACTCTGGCGAGCGAAATCGGCGAGACCAGCCGGTCCAAGCCCCGCATGATTACCACGTTTAAAGAAATTGAGCCGGGAGTGGATGGGGGGGTAACGCCTCTGGGCGAAGCTGCTTCGCTTGCGGGAGCGATCATCATCGGCCTGCTCGCCACCGGCATGGGGATGGCTGGCGTTTCAGGTATCGTCGTCGCCGTGATTGGCGGATTTATGGGAACCAACTTTGACAGCTTTCTCGGAGCCACGCTCCAGAGCAGGGGCATTTTGAGCAATAATGGTGTGAACCTGGTGGCCACGGCTTTTGGTGCCCTCGTGGGAGGAGCCCTCTGGTATATCATGCAAATTATTAGATGATTATTATGAATATATTCGGAATCTTTGGCGACCCAATCGAGCACAGCCTCTCTCCGGCCATGCAGAATGCAGCCTTGCGGGCGCTTGGCGAGGATGGCTGCTACCATGCTTTTCGCGTTTCACAAAAAGACCTGGAAGTTGCTCTTCGCGGCGCGGCTGTCATGGGATTTTGCGGGCTGAATCTGACCATTCCCCTCAAGGAAAAGGCACTGGAGATGGACTTCCTGAGGCCGGACCCTCTGGCCCGGGCCATCGGTGCGGTGAACACGGTAGCCTTCGGGCCGCAGGGGGCCTCGGGCTACAACACAGACGGATTGGGAGCGCTCCTGGCGCTGCAGGATGCGGGAGTTGAAATCAAGGGGAAAAATGTGCTGATCATCGGCGCAGGAGGCGCGGCGCGGGCCATTGCCTACACCCTCTCGCAGGAAGGAGCGGAGATATCTATTGCCAACCGCAGCGAAAAAAGGGCAAATGAGCTGGCGGCCTGCGTTGGTGCCAGGGGCTACTCGCTTCTGGAGATGGAGGGGCTCGTCCCACAAACGGACACAATAATAAACTGCACATCAGTAGGCATGAGAGAGGGCGACCCCAGGCTACTGGACGGCAGGCTCTTCTCAAGCCGCCAGGCGATCTTTGATATTGTCTACAACAGGGAGACACAGCTGCTCAAGGATGCCCGCGCCGCCGGTGCGGTAGCATTGGACGGGGTCATGATGCTGGTCTATCAGGGAGCGAAAGCTCTTGAGATCTGGACGGGCAAGAAGGCTCCTGCTGATGTGATGGAGAGGGCAGTTCGAGAGGCACTGGAGGCCAGGCGGGCGGGAGGGAGCTAGTAGTAAGCAGCAGCATGCAAACCCGCAAAGTTGCCTCCACCCTGAGGTCTTCCTCTGTCAGGCAAAAAGTATCAACGCCATAGTTTGCCAATTTGGATAGAAAAAGTGTTCTTGGCATTCCTGCCAGTCTGGCTGCAGCCCCAGATGATAGTCTTCCCAGTTCAAAGAGCTTTATCGCAGCTGCTAGCCTCAGCTCCCTTTCCAAGTTCGTCAGGGGACATCTTGAGGGCCAGTAAGGCATCATCTGGCACCTGTAAGACTATCTCGCTCATATTATGATCTAATACTATGAGATGGCTATGTATATCTTTGCATTCATATGCCCGTCCGGCTAAGAGATTCAATTTGGATTTTGATGATGCCTATCAATACGCAGCTGCAGAAAAATATATATTAACTCTGGTGAGCCACGATCGCGATTTTGATGGCACAGAATTGGGAAGGACAACTCCTGCAAAAGTTCTGGACGGATCCTCCTGAGTATTATTATATTATTAAACTATCTCGCCAGGCTCACCACTCTGTCGCTCTCTTCCAGCATCTCTGCCAGTCGGTAGAGGCTGGTGATCTTCACCCCGTCCACATAGTCCTCGCTCTTTCCTCCCGCAGGTGCGTAGCCGCGCGCTGTGGCGCACCTGGGACAGGCCTCCACATTGACCCCAAGCAGGACCAGATCGGCAAAAAGCTCACCCGCATTGGCAAAGAAGGCGGGGCTCTGGCCGGCCTTTGGGATATGGACCGCATCCAGGTAGAGGAAGATGTTTACCCGGTGCGATTTTGCCCTTGCCTCTCTGGCAATCTTGCCGGCCATCTCCGCATGCTGGGAGATGTAAGGCCCGTCGGTGAGAATGATGGTCATGGTTGCCATCGGCTGCGTCTCCGCAAATGCTTCATTTCACAGGTACTCCCGCAGGGCTCGCAGCGTCTCCAGGCTGGTGGCGAATTTGGGCTCTTGCAGCGGGGTGCATTTCTCCAGAGAGGTCTCGCCGCCCACCAGCCGGATGGCGAAAGCATAGCAGCTCTGCTCTCCGCAGATCTTGCAGTCTGTTTTAGGCAGGTATTTGTAGATCTCAGCGTGGTCAACTTTAACTTTCTCTCTGGACGCAGGAGTAACGCCGCTGGCAATGGCTTTGTTGATGGTCTCCTGTAGCTCCTTCAAGACCGCCCTGGCTTCGGCTTCGCTGCTGATCATGGTCATGGTCACGTTGCCTGTGGAGTAGAGGGTGATGAGGACATTGCCTTTCTGGATGATGAGAGCGCCGATTCTCTCCGAGTATCTGGCGCGGGCAAATATGGGCTCCAGGAGCTTCAGGGCGCCGCCGAGCTGCGGCTCCATCCGGGCGATGATGCGAAATTTGCTGGCATCGGCAATGCAGGGGAGAAGCTGCCGAACTTCAGTGATCTGCAGGGGCGCTGTTCCGGAAAGGTCCTTTTTAGCCTGAACAGGCTTGTCTGCCTTTTCATTCAGGAAGTTCCTGCCAAACTCGGTCAGGGTGACCGCATCATCCAGGATGTCGGCGAGGCCCGCCTGCTGTAGCATTTGCAGGTGGTAGTCGAGCATGCTGCCCCCGGCGGCCTGCTCGATCTCGGCTCTTGTTCTCTCCTTCTCAGCCAGCATGGCCATGATCTTTCTTCTCGTGGCATTGGCCATGGCGTTGCTCACGAGCTTAACGTCTGCCTGTCCTGCAACCATCTCATCTACCCCGTTAGCATTTTTAGAGCATCATTACAGCATCATTTTAGAGCATCATTTCCGCTTAAGCCGTCCCGCCAGGTTGAGCATATCATAGACCGAACCGTCCGAAATCCGGTAGCGACACCATTTTCCTTCCTTTCTCTCTTTTACGAGGCCCGCGTCCTCAAGTATGGAGAGATTATGGGATATGGAAGACTGCGGCCTTTTCAGAGCAAGCATCATCTCAACGATGCAGAGTTCTCCGTCGCTCAGAAGCCTGAGAATCTTGAGGCGGGTGGCATCTGTTAAAGCTCTGAAGACCTTCATCTCCTCTGTCAATTCCTCTTCGTCTATCTTTTTTGCCTGGGAGCATACCCGCAGGCATCGCTCTCTGGCGATGCTTCTGTCGCCGTAAAGCCGGAAGAGAGTGTTTTCTGCTTCGCAGCAGGGGCTGTCAGTCCGACAGGAGGATTTCTCTTCTCCAGGCTGGGGAGAGGGCGATCTCTTTCTGGTGATCATTGGGAGCTTTTTGTCCAGCATCGATGCAGCCTGCCATGATGATTTATTAATACGAATATCAACATATTCATATATAAGGATTTCTGGATTCTATTTTTCTGCCAGAAAAGAGATGAGTCGCATAGAATAAATGAGTGGAAAAATTAAAATAATACAGAAAGCAATAAACCACATTACTGCCATCGAAAGGCGAAAATTAATTCTCGCCAGAATCAGCATCATTGAAGCTGAGCGTTGGAGCAAAAGAGGTAATGGATATGCTGCCAGATTCAAAGGAGTTCGCCATGGAATGGATTGAGTCGTGGAATTCCCACGACCTGGATCGCATCATGAGTCACTATGCCGACGATGTCGAGGTAACTACTCCCATGATCAAGGTCGCAATGGGCATTGATAGCGGAACGCTCCAAGGCAAAGCCTCAGTACGTCAGTATTGGCGCGCAGCACTCGATAAGGTGCTCGACCTGCATTTTGAGCTTGTCGAATGCACACGGAGCGTTGACTCCATTGCCATCTATTACAAATCTGTCATGGGCAAGATGGCTATCGAAGTCATGTTCTTCGATCCGAATGGAAAGGTGTCCAAGGTAATCGCCCACTACAACTGATTGGATCCGAGCAAAGATGCTCCAACGTACTGTGTCACGGATGGCCATGCTCAGATGTAACGTTAGTATTCAGAGGAATGCATGGACGTCCTCATAGTTCAAGAAAGTCCGTGTGATGCCGGTGAAATTTTGGCATTGCAGAAAATGGCATACAGAAATGCGGCGAGGTGCTCTGCGTTCACAGGCCACAATGTGCTTTCTGTCTCACTGGTGGCAGTTTCTGGGAATCGGGTGGTCGGCCACATAGCCCTCTCGCCTGTGACCATCTCCGATGGCAGCCTGGGTTGGTATGGCCTCGGCCCCATCTCGGTCCTGCCGGAATTGCAGAAGCAGGGCATCGGAAAATCCCTGATGTGGGAAGGACTGGCCAGGTTAAAGTCAATAGGTGCAAAGGGCTGCATCCTCGTGGGTGATCCCGGCTACTACGAGCGGTTCGGCTTCAGAAGTCCCAAGGATCTGTTTATTGAAGGCGTTCCGCAGCAGTTCGTTCTTGCGCTGCCGCTCGATGATAGCAGCGCCAGAGGCAATGTGGTGTTTCATGAGGCCTTTGCGGCAACGGGCTAGCACTTGTGACGAATGCGAAATTGATATAACTCACTATGTCTAAAGAATAAAAGTAAAGACGTGATATTTAAATGGACGCCAACTATAGACTGATTGCCGTTCAAGTCGGAGATGCTTTGAAATATGCGAAAAGCATCAACGAGATTAATCGAATAGCAGGTGCCATCTTCCCATTCCGGTGTGAGAGCTTCCCTAACAATTCCATTACTTCAACTCGTGCACAGTTGGTTCATGATTGGATTCTATCTTTGGCAAGACAGAAAATGAGCGAGGATGAACGCAATATGCTTCTGAAATCATTTTGCGACCAGTTGAGTGGCGAAGATGATCTCCGCGCTACTGTGCGTTCAATCCTCCAAGCGGCAAACATTCCACCGGGAGAAATAAACAATGATAAAAAGGAATTTATTCAAAGAGGATTTCATAGTGAGATTATCAGGCACTGTCAAGTGTTGTTTGTGCAGGGAAACTACTTCCATGCGGTTTTTGAGGCGTGCAAAGTGTACAACAAATTGGTTGCTGAAAAAGCTCTCAGCTCAAAGGACGGCGAATCTCTTATGATGGATGTATGGAGTTGGCAGAACGGAGTTTTGAAAGTTACTGCTTGTCAAACTGAGACGGACAAAAACGTGCAGGATGGAATCAAATTCCTTTCTGCAGGTCTCATGAGAGCCATGAGGAATCCAACTGCACACGAACCAGCACTGAACTGGCCGATAACCAAGGAAGACTGTTTAGACATGCTCAACTTCGTATCCTTCCTTCTTAGGCAGCTCGATAAGGCGGTGTACTATAAAGGGACTACATAACGAGACTCTGAAAACGATCGTGTCTCATTCGAGCCACTCTGGCTATTCTCTTCGCCAGGCAGAAAGAGGAAATATACGGACGAAAAGCTATCAACATGCTGCAGTCTCTATGTACTGACTGCATGCAGCTATGTGATGTGCTTTTTTGCACCGATAGATTGAGTTGATAGGATGCCTGAGCTAAGCGATGCTCGTCGTTTCGGCAGGTTTAAGCTCTGGACAGCAAAGAGGTTTCAGTTATGTCCAGTCCGCCCAAATCAGGAAATTTTGACGAAAAACCGCCGATGAATGTTGAAGAATATGATAAGTTCATCAGGCTATTTTGTGGGGCTTACGAGGAGATGTTCAAGCTGACTCACTGCTGCCTGCGAGCGATGCTTCCCAAGCAGGCCAGGATCCTTGTAGCAGGCGCAGGCACAGGCATGGAAATTCTGGAATTTGCCCCATGCAATCCTGGCTGGTCGTTTTGCGGCGTTGATCCTTCTGCGGAGATGCTGGCTCTTGCCAGAAAAAAGTTCTCTGAAAAAAATCTGGCCGGAGAAATTAAATTAAAAAAAGGGTATGTGGATGACCTCAAAGAGGAGGAGGTTTTCGACGCTGCAACCTGCATTCTGGTAATGCATTTCTTGAGAGACGACGGGAGCAAGCTGGAGCTACTCGAAAGCATATGCAAACGCATAAAGACCGGTTCACCTTTTGTATTGATAGACGGCTTTGGAGAGCCTGGCAGTAAGGATTTCGAGAAAATCAAAATAGCCTGGAAGAATTATCCGATTATCAGCGGTGTGCCAGGCGAGACGGTGGAAAACATCTTCAATGAAGTTATTATGAAGACGGTCCAGTTTGTTCCAGAGTCGCGAATAATTGAATTGCTGGAAGCGGCTGGCTTCACAAGGGTGTCCAAATACTTTTCGGGATTTCTCTACGGCGGTTGGATGAGCTATAAGAAATAGATATCAAGAAGAGCGCAGCGAAACTCTGCCAAAATATCAGTCTCGATCCTCGCACCTCGCCCTCTCCCCAGTAAAATACCTCTCCCTCATCCTCAGCGCCACATTCACCAGCATGATCAGCATCGGAACCTCAATGAGCGGCCCAATCACCGCCGCAAATGCCTCCTGGGAGGCGATGCCGAAGACGCCCACGGCAACAGCGATGGCCAGCTCGAAGTTGTTGCTGGCCGCGGTAAAAGAGAGGGCCACTGTGTTCTCGTAGCTTACTTTCAGCCTGTAGGCCATGAAGAAGCTGACAAAGAACATTACCAGGAAGTAAACGGCCAGGGGAACGGCCACCCGCACCACATCCAGGGGAAGCTGTACGATGTAGTCGCCTTTTAGCGAGAACATAACCACAATTGTGAAGAGCAGGGCGACAAGCGTCAGGGGCGAAATTTTCGGGATGAAATCTCTCTCGTACCAGGCTCTGCCCCGTGCCCGGATCAGGCCGAATCTGGTGATTATTCCCGCCAGGAAGGGAATTGCCAGATAGATGAAGACGCTCTGGGCAATCTGGGAGATGGTAACATCCACAAGCGTTCCCTCAGCTATTCCGAGAGCTGCGGGAAGCACTGTGATGAAGACATAGGCATAAACTGAGTAAAAGAGCACCTGAAAGATGGAGTTGAGCCCAACCAGGGCGGCGCAGTACTCTGTGCAGCCGCAGGCCAGCTCATTCCAGACGATGACCATGGCAATGCAGCGGGCTAGGCCGATGAGAATTATGCCGTACATGAGATGAGGATAGTCTCTCAGGAAGACCACCGCCAGGGCAAACATCAGAATGGGGCCGATGATCCAGTTCTGGATCAAAGATAGGCCCAGGACCTTTCTGTCCTCAAAGACCCTTCCCAATTCTTCATACTTCACCTTCGCCAGGGGCGGATACATCATTAGGATCAGGCCGATGGCAATGGGTATTGAAGTAGTTCCGATCTGCAAGCTTATGATGAAGCGGGTAATTTCCGGAGCATAGTAGCCCACTGCCACGCCCAGAAACATGGCGGCAAAGATCCAGATCGTAAGGTAGCGGGACAGAAAATCCAGGCCTTTGCTGATTCCATTTGACATTTTGCTCTTCCCTCCATCTGTAAATTAAAATCTAAGTGGTCACGTCGTGCCCAGCTTTGTGTACCTCGACCCGGTAGCATCCCCTGCGGCTGGAGTGATCCCGGACTGCGTCGCTCCAGCCCCTGCCTTTTCCACCACTTCCTCGTTGGCCTTCCAGTCTTCCCAGGAATAGACGCTGGCCTCATATCCCATAAGAATCAGAGCAAACGCGGCCAGAGCTGACCGGCTGTAATCATCGGAATATACTATTATGGGCTTTTCCTTGTCCAGCCTGCTAAAGACTGTGCCCAGACCATCGCTTGTCTTGATCTTTTCTCCCTTGATCACGTTGGATGGGTCCAGCGCAATTGAACCTGGTATACGGCCTTTGCCAAACTCCACAAACGGCCGAACATCTATGATCTGGGCCTCGCCTGACTTCACATACTGGTATTCAGCTATTACATCCGGCTTGAGCGAAGGCTTGTACTCTTTAGCAGGCAGCAGATTATCAGAAGCCTCTTCAGGCAGGCCAGCAGCCTTCCAGTCAGAAAGGCTTCCATCCAGGAGCCTCACATCTTTCTGTCCCAGGTAACGCAGGACCATAAAGGCAAATTGGGCTTCGCCTGAGCTCTCTTTGTCGGCATAGAGGACTACGGAGTCATCTCTGGAGAGTCCGGCATTGCCCAGAACCCTGGCAAGCTCTTCTTCTGTTTTTAGGTTGCCGATGCTGTTAATAAATTCATTGCTGGGAATATGAATGGCACCCTTGATGTGAGAAGTAGAATAGCTGTCTCCGCTCGACACATCAATTACCACATTGGAGCTGGAAACGCTCTTCATAGCCTTGAATATCGCCCCATTGGGAAAGGATGCCGTTCGATCTACCGTCTTTTGTGTGCCACTCCCCGTATTTCCCGCCGCGCTATCCACGGCACCGTCATGCTGTTCAGAATGGCCTATTCCATCCTCTGAGTTCAGGAAGGCACTTGGGTCCCAGTTTCCCACGCTGCAACTGCAGCCTGCGTCAGCCACAGAAGCCATAGTCATTAAGTAAATAAATATAAGTCCAACCAAATTGATTTTTATTTTCGTCATTTATTATAGGCACCTCAAGAAATCATCCATTTCATCAACCCTTTTCATTGATCTCTTTCATCAGCTTCACCAAATTTAGCATCTCTATCACAGCGCCCTCAGCCAGACGGTATCTAGACCATCTTCCGTCCTTGCGTTCTCTGATCAACCCGGCGTCCTTGAGGATAGAGAGGTGATGAGATGTGCTGGATTGCGGGCGGTCCACGCCGACCATGATCTCGCAGACGCACAGCTCCCCTTCCCGGAGAAGCGACAGGATCTTGAGGCGGCAGGGATCGGCCAAGGCCTTGAATATCTCCGCTTCAACTTCGATTTCCTTTTCATCCAGCTTGCTGGTGATGGAGCGCAGCTTATCGACCTTGCACTCTGCCTTATCGGCATCACCAATCAGCCGTGCCATCCTGCTAACAGCCTCTTCTGGAATGCACGCCATAAAACGACCTCACTTAACAGCAATCGCAGCTCTTTTTAGGAAGGATATTGTGCATTTCTTGCTTAAGACAGTCCTCACAGATCCTTATTCTTCCTCTCTCTTTGTGACTGACAATGAAGAGGGCCTCTGCATCCTTACTGCAAATCTCGCATTTCACTGGAATCATTTTAGCGCTTCACCTATTTCGAGCATCTTTAATTCAGTTCTAAAGGCGGGGCTCAATGCAGATTCATATCCAGCTATTTCGATATATAAGATTTTCCCGTTGTGCAGTTAAACCTCACTACGACATCTGTCTTTATTTTAATAAAATACATATGATTATTAAATTTACAAAACAAGCGAACCATAATTAACAATTGATAACGCAGGGGCCCATTTGAAACAAAGTTGATTTGCAGAGATTCAGGCCAATATTTTGTTGATGTGTAGCTATATAGGCCCGAAAGTCGAAAGTCTTATATCCAATAATGTCGATCCCACATTCAATGGGAATAAGCGTGGAATAGAATGTAATGGAGAGTGAATTTCAATGAATAAAATTGAGAAGATTTTAATTTTGATTTCGGTCATCCTTCTGGCATCCGGCAATAGTGCTATGGGTGCAGTTTCTTCTGTAGGATCTGGAAATGATGATTGGTGGACGGCTTATCCTGACCAGTCCTCAGGCGCCGGAGGAGACGTCAATCATCCATCCTGGGTTTTGGACGCCCTTAAATCCAAGCCTGTGATCATTTATGTGCATAAATCATGCAGTTATTGTGCGCCTCAGACAGCGGCAGTGCAGAATATTACCGATGAATTTAATGGTCGGATTACATTCTTCAATATCGGTGCAGATGGCACTGATTCCAGATCAGAGGAAGCCCTGCAAGCCTATGACCCCAATGGAGGCAAAACGTATGTGCCTTTGACTGTTGTAGTAACCCTAGCAATGAATTCCGAAGGCGAGGTCGTGCCGGTCTGGCACAGCACCGATGAGGTCACTGGCGACAGCTGGGTTAAAAAATATGTGGAGGATGCCATAGTCGAATATGATGAAAACTCTGCTGAATGGAATCCATGATGCGGGATCTCCAGATTAGGCTAACAGATTCTGATAATGGAATCGCGGCNATGTTTCCAAAATATCTTGAATCCCTGATATCAGGATCGGCCACATTTTTTGTCGTCCTATGTTATCTCCTATTTTTGTTCTCCACTCCGGGCTTATCTCAGGAGTCTACGGCTCCCGACTTTCAGGCAGTGGACCATAACGGCAAAGATATATCTCTTCTCGACCTTCGGGGCGAAGCCGTCCTTTTGCACATCACAAACATCGAAAGTCCAATCTGCCGGGAGTGCGAGCATGCTCTGAATGCTCAGACCGAGCAGCTTTCCCGGCTGGCACAGGAAAATCCTGGAGCAAATATCATAACACTCAACGTGAGGAAGAATCCCTATTCCAAAGACGGACCAACGTTAGCCAAAGCCTGGTGGAACATCAATGTAACCTGGCCCTGGATTGAGGACTTTGAGCCCTATCCGTTGACCGGCAAGTACATCGACTACTCCACAGTGAATGGCGGCTTTGCCAATCCCACTCTGATACTGATAGACAAAGAGGGAAAGGTGGCTGGTCTCTATCACGTCTACCAGCTTGGCAAAGGTGAGATAGACGGCATACAGAGCGCTGAGAATCTGTCCAGGGATCTGTTGGGTCTGGATGGCAGCAAGGGCTCGAGCTCAGCCTACGGATTCAAGTTCAAGAGCATAGTGAGCGGCCAGGGGGCAAGCTACCTGGGCATGTTCGGCCTGGGAATTGTAACCTCCCTTTCCCCCTGCTCTGTAGCCCTTCTCCTGGCCATGTTCTCCTACGTCATGACCGCCCGCAGGAAGGATGAGTACCTCAGGAAGACCTCATCAGCATCCAGGGAGGGCCTTCTGATCGGAGTGGCCTTCACCCTGGGGATGGCTGCCGTCTTCTTCCTGGTGGGTCTGTTCCTCTCAGACATCGGCGTCTTCATCCGCCAGGCCCGCTTCTTCGATCTGGCAGCCGGGCTGATGATGCTGGTCATGGGGATCAACATTCTCAAGCCCATCGGCGAGATAATCGAGCCGATGCA